>ERZ773181.1266-NODE-1266-length-21300-cov-4.659543_pt1 | contig 21300 bp, 19 predicted proteins | sample MGYA00581001_ERZ773181 | MGnify/ENA primary metagenome ERZ773181 (study PRJEB29015, sample SAMEA2737780) | human gut metagenome | biome: human gut; feature: human-associated habitat; material: faeces | place: China | collected 2012 ... | reverse complement strand
AGGAAAAGCAGCCCGTTCGCGGACGGCTGGCGGCATTGCGTGCCGCCGCAGAGCGAACCGGACCGGAACCCCAGCGCGAGCTGGAGCATATCAGATAAGGAGCGTGAATATCATCGCAAACTTAGGCAGTATTATCAATGAGAAAAACCAAAGCACGGAACTCTGGCAGGCACAGCGTCAGGCCGACCGTGAGAACACGAACGCCATGCAGGACGCAGGCATTGTTCAGATCACCAGCGACCCGGAAACCTATCTGCGCTACCTGAATTGTCAGGCCGACAATCCCAGTTACAGCGCAGGCAATGTCGCGCTCGTCATGGTGCAGGATCAGGGGGCAACTGTTTTCGGAACAAAAGACCGTTGGAAAAGCCAGATGCGCAGCGTCAGCGCCACGGAAGAAAAGAACGGTGTTAAAATCTTCACACGTTCATCTTTCGGAAAGGGTTACACCCTGACCGACGTGTATGACGTGCGGCAAACGACCGGACGTGACCTGAAGCATACCGTATTGCAGCCGGACAGCAAGGAAATGACGGAAGCCCTCAAAACGCTCCTGAATTATTGTGTTGTGCCGCTGGTGAGTGATGAGAGTATCCCCATGCCTGCGCTCTACGACCCAAACCAGATGAAAATGGCGGTCAATCCAAAATATAACGATGCAGAAGCGTTCGCAGGCATCGCAACAGAGATCGCCCACGTCCGTTTTCATGCCAAAGGCTATAATCAGAACTATTCGCGGGATGATTATGAGCTGGATGCGCAGAGCGTCGGCTACATGATCTGTCGTCGCTTTGGTGTTCCGTGTGAAGCGCCCGACGTATCAAATCTGGCGGCATTTTATGACGGCTTTGAACCGCAGGATCGGCGGCAGGCGCTTGGACAGATTCAGGACATGGCGCAGAAGATTGGCGGCAGCATTGAACGTGCAATCACGCCGCAGGTTCGGTCCCGGAATATGAACCGCAGCGCACGTTAAAGAGGTTTGCTCCCCTCCGGGGGAATATCTTCCGCTGGCTGTCCGCAGTCAAGGCCGGTCGATGCTGACGCATCGGCCGCAGAGCCAGCCAGTGTGCGCACTGGCTGGGCCTTGACAGCGGCCACCCAGCGGAAGTGTGGCAGCCAAGGGGAGCAAACCAAGGCTGCCCGCTGGCGCGGGCAGCTCCTATGTTGGGGAGGGCTGCGCGCCCGACCGGAAATACGTCTCACCGTGAGACGCATTTATGATATTGGAAAAGAGGTATCTGAACATGATAAAAAAGCTGTTTTGTTTTGCTGCGCCGGTCCTGCTGCTGGCCGTGGCCGGTGTCCTGCTTCTGTGCAAGCGCCACGCCGAGCGGACCGGTCTTGCTTGTCTGGACAGTGACCTGTGACACACAAGAAAAAATCATTCCGAAGCGCCGCCCCGGTGTGGGCGGCGTTTGTCATACCGATCGTCTGGCTTGCCGTGCTTATGGCAGGCTGTTATGAGCCGGGGATGACGATTTTTACACTGATGGATGCTTTTTCAGCCGCGACGAAGAATCCGTTTTCTTTGCGCTGGACACCGTACACGATGAAGTTTATCGGCATCTTTTTACTGCTCTACGGCGGCGCGATTTTGTTCTACTACACCGGTCAGAAAAACACCCGCCCCGGCGAGGAATACGGCTCCGCGTCGTGGGGCAGCGTCAGGGAGCTGGACAAGAAGTACCGCGACAAGGATGCAGGCAAAAACGTCATACTAACCCAACACCTGCAAATGAGTATGAACGGCAAGCTGCATCGCAGAAACCTGTTGCAGATCATCGTCGGCGGTTCCGGTTCGGGCAAGACGCGATTCCTCGCAAAACCAAACCTCATGCTTGCCAATGCGAGTTTTATCGTCACTGACCCAAAGGGCGAAATGCTCCGTGCCGTCGGAAATCTGTTTCTGGAGGAAGGTTATGTTCTGCGCGTTTTTGACCTGATCGACCCATCTAAATCCGACTGCTACAACCCATTTTGCTACATACGCAAGGACGCAGACGTATTCAAGCTGATTGACAATTTCATCAAAAACACCACGCCGAAAGGTGCAAAAGCAAATGATCCATTTTGGGAGAAATCGGAAACAGCGCTTGACGCTGCGCTCATGCTCTATCTGCTGCACGAAGCGCCGGTTGAAGATCAGAACATGGAAACGATTTTGTATATGATTGAAAACGGCGGCGCAAAGGAAGAAGATGACGATTATCAATCTCCGCTCGATCTGCTCTTTGAAGCGTTGGAGGAAGAACAGCCCAATCACATTGCCGTGCGGCAATACCATATTTTCAAGCAAGCGGCCGGCAAGACCGCAAAATCGATTTTAGTGAGTGCGGCTGTTCGCCTGGCATCATTCACGTTACCGGAAATCCAGCGCATCACCGCCAGCGACGATATGGAGCTTGGCAAGCTGGGCGAACGGAAACAGGCAATTTTCTGCATCATCCCTGACAGCAACGACGCATCGCTCAATTTCCTCGTCGGTATGCTCTATACGCAAGCGTTTCAGGAGCTTTACTATCAGGCAGACAAGGTGCATCAAGGAGCGCTACCCGTGCCAGTGAGATTGATGTTTGATGAATTTGCAAACGTGGCCTTGCCGGATGGCTATGCCCGATTGCAGGCGACTATGCGCTCTCGAAACATTATGTCAACCATCATTCTGCAAAATATTTCGCAGCTCAAGGCGCTGTTCAAGGACGATTGGGAGGGCATCATCGGCAACGCGGACAGCTTTGTGTACTTAGGCGGCAACGAACAATCGACGCACAAATATATTTCGGAGCTGCTTGGAAAAGAAACGATTGATACGCGCACGTCAAGCCAGAGCAAAGGCAGGAACGGTTCATTCTCGCAGAATTTCCAACAGACCGGGCGCGAACTTATGACACCGGACGAGGTGCGGCGCTTGGATAATAAAAACGCAATCGTTCTGATTCGAGGCGAGAAACCAGTCATTGACGAGAAGTATGACATCCTGAAGCACCCGAATATCCACCGCACGGAGGACGGCGGCGCGCCGCCGTATCTTCACACGCCGCTGCGCGCATTTGCAGCGGACGATCTTTCATTCCCCATTGAAAACATCGACGATATTGAAATTCTGGAGGAATTTACATGAAACATGAATTAACCCCGCGGCGTAAGGAGCGCCGCATTATGGCCGTCTGGACAAGCCTTGTGCTGACAACGGCACTGTTTACGACCTCGGCGTTCGCTGCTGACAGCGATCCGCTGACCATCGTAAATAACCTGTCCGACTTCATTTTTTCCTGCATCAAGGCGATCGGTATTATCATCTTAGGCTGGGGCGTTGTGCAGCTCGGTATGTCCGTGCAATCCCACGACGCGACGCAGAGAACGCAGGGCGTCCTCTGTCTGTTCGGTGGCTTACTGATCGCCTTTGCAAAAGAAATTCTGACGGCTATCGGTGTGGTGTAAGCTATGAAGCAGGCGAAAAACGCAGTCGAGCGCCATGTGCTTTGGAGCGACATTCATCTTGACTTGGACGATTGGCGCGACTTTCTTATGGAAAACTATCCGGAGCTGCCCGAAGATAAGCTCTATGAAAAGATGCACGAGCTGAACGCCGAATACCTCGACGACGAGCGCCGAAATTTGGACATTCAGTTTTCACAGCCGATCCTTGTTATTGGCGATCTTGGGTTCTGGAATGGTCGGGCGCAGGGATATAAGATGATTAAATCCGGGAACATCCGTGATTGCCTGTATTCGGACACAGATATGACGGAATGGTATGTGGATAAAAACGGCGACCTGCGGGCAGATGCCATTCACCATGACGGCACGAATCACTATCTCTATCGTGTGTTCAAAAATGGCATTTCCGAGACGCAGATGGACACTCTGTGCGCGAAAATCTGCCATGGGCAGGCGTCCAGAGCGGATATTACCCGGACAACGCGCCGCCTTGGCGATTACATTGCCGCCGTGTATGGGTTTGAGATCACAAAGCAGCGGACAAGGCAGCAGGCAGTGCGTTAAAAATACGTCTCACGGTGAGACGTATTAAAGAGGCGTCATATAAAAAGCAATACGTCCCGAATTGGGACGTATTGCGACAAACTACATTTTCATGTTTTGCAGAACGCTTCTCTGATCCCGCCGACCATACACAATCGCGGTGATCTGCACTTTCTTTCTTGGCTCGTCAACCCAAAAATAGACCAGGTAGTTCTTGACCGGCAACTTGTGTATGCCTGCGCTATGCCATGGCTCTTCTGTTGTCAACGCAACACGGTTTGGCAGCGCGGAAAGCGACATGATTTCTTTTTCCATGCTGGCCAGCATCCTTGCAGCAGTAGCGGGTTCCTGCAAATCTTCTGCAATGTAACGGACAATTTCCTGAAGCTGGCGCTGCGCCTGCCCTGTGAGCTTTACTTCATAATCATCCACACTCAAAGCCCTCGCCGCAGTTCTGCAAAGACTTCAGATGCAGGACGGGAACGGTCAGCCTTTGCGTCCTCCAAGCCAGCCTGCATCATTGCATGAAATTCTGCATCCGTCATTTCGTCACGGGCAACCGGCGCAGTCGGCAAGATCAGAGAAAATGGAATCCCATTTCTATAAATGATCTGCTTATACAGAGCGTTGATTACAACAGATGCCGGGATACCAAGCTGATCCAGAATCCCTTCCGCCTGTTCTTTTACATCCGGTTCCACACGGGCCATCACATTTGCGGTTCTGGTTGCCATACGAATCGCCTCCTTTGCTATTATTATATACGAATGTACTGTAAAACGCAATACATTTTTGCTTGCAGCTCTTGTTACTACAAAATGAAATGGAGATGAAATCATGTGAGTGATAACTGGGTTGTATCAACCCTTGAAAATGCGCTGTCAAACTGGAACGAGTATCTGTCAGAAATCTGGTCGCTGGTGTCGCAGACGCCGGAATCGTTCCGCGGCGGTGAGATTTGGTCGGTCATTATCAGCATCCATGATGCGCTGGTGGGTTTCGGATATGGCCTGCTGGTGTTATTTTTTGCAATGGGCGTGTTCCGCTCAGCGGCGAGCTTTCGGGAATTGCAGCGGCCGGAATTTGCCCTGCGGCACTTTATCCGGTTCCTGCTTGCGAAAGTGTCGGTCGGTTCATCGTTGGAGCTGATTACCGCCATCTATAAAATCTGCGGCGGCGTAGTCAGCACGGTTATGGGCAGCGTTGGTTCCGCAATCTCTACAACGGCAACCCTGCCAGACAAAATCGTGGAAGCCATTGAGGACGTCAGCTTTCTGGAATCCATTCCCCTGTGGCTTGTTTCGCTTCTGGGCAGCCTGCTCATTACCGTGCTGTCCTTTGTGCTGATCCTGACCGTCTATGGCCGTTTTTTCCGTATCTTCATCTACACAGCGATTGCGCCGCTGCCGCTGGCATCGTTTGCAGGCGAAGCGACCGCCCGCACGGGGCAGACGTTTCTCCGAAGCTATGTCGGCGTCTGCATGGAGGGCGCGGTCATTGTGCTGGCCTGCGTGATCTACTCGGCATTTCTGTCTGGCGGCAGCACGGCGCTGGACGAGAGCCTGCCCGCCGTCACCATGGTCTGGCAGTACATTGGGCAGCTCATGTTCAATATGCTGGTGCTAACTGGCCTTGTCAAGGGCTCTGACAGGCTGGTGCATGAAATGCTTGGCGCATAAAAAGAGATTGCGTCCCAAGTCGGGACGCAATTCTTTCTGACTGTTCAGAGAAATTCCAGTGTCCTGGATTCGCCCGGTTTCAGGTCCTTTGTGTAGTGGTGTATCAGCTCTGCCATGATCTGTTCTTCGCGCTTCTGGCGAATGTAGCGGATTGTCCAGCACAAGACGAAAAACAGCACACAGGCAATGAAGATCAAAATACAAGCGGTTCGGTGCGCAAGCGCCCAGCGTGGCCAGAAGAGTTTCGTTGCCACAAAGTAGCAGCCTAGTGGCAGAAGCCGCAGTTTCCAGAGGATGCGGATTGCTATTGGCAGACTCCCCAGCACCAGACCGACGATCAAGAGTTGGCGACCGATTTCCTTGAATAAAATGAGTGTAGAGTTCATAGCGCTTTTCTCCTTTTTGTCAAGTTTTTACCTATAAATATTATCTCATATCCTAAAATTTCTGTCAAATTTTCAACAAATCGGAGGCAATTTTTATAGAAGTCAAAATTCCAAAAGAAATCCGCGCGCACCGGGAGACCATCTTTTTCGGTCTGTCCGCGCGGCAGTTTATTTGTGCGATTCTAGCCGTTGGTCTGGCGGCCGGTATCTATCTCGGTTTGGGCAGCATCATCGGAAAAGAAGCTGCAAGCTGGCTTTGCCTGCTGGCGACGGCGCCAGTCGCTATCGCAGGATTTTTCCACTACAACGGCATGACGCTTGAACAATTCTTATGGGCGTTTATCAAATCCGAAATCCTGTGTGCAGGCCCGCGCCGGTTCGATTCTGTCAATCTCCATGAGGAAATGTTTGCTGACATTATGGAGGGTACGTTGGAATGATGAAATCGTTGTTGGCTGCCAACCGCAGCGAAAAAGATTCTTTCCGTATCCCGCACAGCGTCCAGCAATCCATTCCCATCCGACGCATCTACACGGACGGTATCTGGCAGGTCGGGCAGAAGTACAGTAAAACATGGCGGTTTTCGGACATTAACTACGCTGCGTCCTCGCTGGATGACCGGCGCAGTATCTTTCGTTCGTATGGCGCGGTGCTGAACAGCCTGCCAACCGATGCGACCGCGAAAATCACGATCATCAACCGCCGCCTGAATCCGGTTGACTTCCAGCGCACGATGCTCATGCCGGAGTGCAGCGACGGTTTGGACTACTATCGCGGCGAGTACAACCAGATCATCTTGGACAAAGCGGCTGAAAGCAACAATCTGGTGCAGGAAAAGTACATCACACTGTCAATCGGCTTACGGAAGATCGAGCAGACGCGCGCATATTTCAGGCGCGTCGATACCAACTTGTCTGCCAGCTTTGGGCGGCTGGATTCCGGGGCCTATGCCATTTCCTGCGCTGACCGGCTGCGGCTCCTGCATGACTTCTTCCGACCTGGCGAAGAAGCGTCTTTCCGGTTTGACCTGTCCGCGAACATCAAGCGCGGCATCGACTTCCGCGACCTGATCTGCCCGGACGGGCTGCAATTCCGCGCCGGGTATTTTGAAATGGGCGGCAAGTTTGGGCGGGTGCTTTTTATGCGCGACTACGCATCTTTTATCAGCGACGAAATGATAAAAGACCTGTCTGACTTCTCCAGAAACCTGCTGCTGTCCATTGACATTCTTCCGATTCCCACCGAAGAAGCGGTACGCGAGGTGCAAAGCCGAATCCTCGGAGTAGAAACGGATATTACGCGCTGGCAGCAAAGGCAGAACCGGCAGAACAATTTTACCGCGACCGTGCCGTATGACTTGGAGCAAATGCGCACCGAATCGAAAGACCTGTTGGAAGATCTGACTGCCCGCGACCAGCGGCTCATGTTTGCCTGTGTGACGCTCGTTCACATCGCGGACAGCTTGGAGCAGCTTGACGCGGACACGCAAACTTTGCAGTCTATCGCGCAGGAAAAGCTCTGCGGATTCTCCGTTCTCCGCTACCAACAAGAAGATGGATTGAACACCGTCTTGCCGTATGGCCTGCGGCGGATTCACGCGCTGCGGACGCTCACCACGGAGAGCTGCGCCGTTCTCATGCCGTTCCGGGCGCAGGAGATTCAAGACCCCGGTGGTCTATACTATGGGGTCAATGCCATTTCCAAAAATCTCTTGATTTGTGACCGCAAGCGGCTCATTTCACCCCATGCGTTCTATCTCGGCGTGTCCGGTTCGGGCAAATCCGTGGCAATGAAAAATACCATCGCAAACGTCGCGCTGTCCACCAACGACGACATTATCATCATCGACGCGGAACGCGAATACGCGCCCATCGCACGGGCGTTGGGCGGCGAGGTCATTGAAATCTCTCCAAACAGCCAACACCATATCAATCCGCTCGATCTACAAGACGGGTACGAGGACGGTGAAAATCCCATTGCGATGAAATCTGAACTCATAACCAGTATCTTGGAGCAGCAAATGGGCGCGGGCTTACTGTCCGGTTCTCAGAAATCCATCATCGACCGATGCACGACGAGTGTCTACCAGAACTATTTCCACGCAAAAGGTGCGCTGCCTATGCCGCTTTTGTCCGACTGGCGCGCCGAAGTCTTGAAGCAGCCAGACCCCGAAGCGCGTGAAATCGCGCTGGCGGCCGAGCTTATCACGGAGGGCAGCTTGAACGTATTCGCGCATCCGACGAACGTGGACATTAACAATCGCATTGTCGTTTTGGATTTGTACGAAATGGGAGAGCAGCTCCGTCCGACCGCCCTTGTTGTGGCGCTCGAAGCCATTCAGAACCGCGTCATGGAAAACCGCAAGCGTGGAAAATATACCTGGGTGTTCCTCGACGAAGTGTATTTGTATTTCAAGTATAAGTATTCTGGCGAGATTTTGTATCGCGCGTGGAAAAGATTCCGCAAATACGGCGCAGCCTTAACCGCCGCAAGCCAGAACGTAGAAGAATGTCTGAAATCCGAAACCGCGCGGCTGATGTTTGCCAACTCCGAATTTCTGCTGCTGTTCAATCAGGCCGCGACCGACCGGGCAGAGCTGTCGAAGCTGCTTCACATTTCCGATACGCAGCTCAGTTACATCACGAACGCCGAAGCCGGTCACGGTCTGCTGCGCATGGGCGGCTCCATCGTGCCTTTCGTCAATACCATTCCGAGGGATACCGAACTGTACAAATTGATGACAACGACGCCGGGAGAAAACCTGACATGACGATCACGCTCGGAAGTCTGTTTGACGGGATCGGCGTGTTCCCGCTTGCGGCAAGCAGACATGGCATCACTCCGGTCTGGGCGAGTGAGATCATACCGGACGCAATCTCTATTACAAAGCGCCACTTCCCGGAGATGGAGCATCTTGGCGATATAACAAAGCTGGACGGCAGAAAAATTCCTGCCGTCCATGTCATTACGTTTGGCTCTCCCTGTCAAAATTTATCACAAATTGGAAATAGAACCGGCTTAAATGGTGCAAAATCCAGCCTGTTTTATCAGGCAATCCGAATCATCGAGGAAATGAGGGATGCCAGTGGAGGGCTGTATCCAGCTATCGCTGTTTGGGAAAACGTCATTGGAGCTATGCTATCAAGCGATAAACGCGACTATCTTGCCGTACTCAAATCCTTTGCGGGCACCGAGGTTTCAATGCCTGATTCTGGACAGTGGGCAGATGCCGGAGTGGTGCGAGGGCGACGGTGTGATCTGGCATGGCGTGTCCTGGACGCCCAGTATTGGTCGAAGCCCAAACTCGCGCGCCGAGAAAGAATCTTTGTTGTGGCAGATTTTACAGGACAGCGTGCCACAGAGATATTATTTAACGCCCGGCCAATGCACACGGATTCTCGGATTTGCGGCGCGGGTGGGCTGCCCGCCGCCGAAGATCATAGAGGCGCTTCTCTTGATGCAGGGCGGCAGATACCCGTTATCCTGCCCTTTTACGGATTCAAAATGCGCGGAGCAGCCGCAAACAGAAATCGACAACACTTCATCCGGAGCTTTGGAAAGCGGACAGATGTGTTTCCAACTATTCTAGCGTCCGAACAAACTGCGTTCGCGTATTACTATGAGGACGATCCGCTTGCCGGCTGCATCCGTTACCCGACCGAAGCGGAAAGCGAGCGTCTGATGGGGCTGCCGCCAGACTGGACGAAATACGGCGCAGACGGTGAGGAAATCCGAAGCTCCAGCCGCTATATGGCGCTCGGCAATTCTATCGCGCTGCCCTGCGCTGAGTATATCATGGAGGGAATCGCAGAAGCATTGCAGAAATAGGTCTCACGGTGAGACGTATTTCTGCAATGCCTGCTTTTACAAAGCCAATTTCAAAATTCAACATTAAATGCGTCTCACCATGAGACGCATTTCGGAGGTGAATACCATTCCAGACATTCGAGAACGAAACGACCGGCCAAAGGACAAGCAGCCAAAACATCAAGTCACATCCACCGTCCAACGCCAGATGGTGCAGAAATTTGTAAAAGAGTTGAGCGACAGCGCGAAGCAGCCTGACCGCTCGGACAGCGCGGAACGCACGGCGACCGAACAGGTGGAAACGACCGTCCGCGAAATCGTCCATGAAGCTGTCCAACTGCCGCGTCGTGCGATCCAGCACCCAGCCCGCAGAGAATCCGCAGATTCTTCCGCAGATATACAGCCAAAGCGGTCTGACCAGTCACACCATGCACCGGAACCTCCGCGGCAGCGTGCAGATGCCCCACGGACCCGACCAGAACCGCAACATCCGCAAAGCGCATCGGCAGCCGTACCGCAAGAGCAGACCCGACGCGCCTATGTTCAGCAAGCTGCAAAGAAGTTCACAACAGCTCCGCCAATCATACCAGAGCAGTCACAACCGCAGTACCCCACAGTGAGTGCACCATTGGCAGAAAATGCGCCGCGCACGCGCACGGATGATTTACGCACTCGGCCAAAACCAAAACAGCCGCAAAGCATACCGACATCCACACCACAGGAGCAAGGGAGACGCGCGTATGTGCGGCAGGCAAAGAAATCCCGCGCAGAGAAACCGTCTGCGCGGGATCATCTTCATACGGAACAGCCAGAAATCCGGCTTGCAGATAGTGCTCCGCAGAAAGAAATTCCGGCGATTCGTGAAAAGCCGGATGCGCCGGAAATGCGCGGTCAGGTACAATCCGAAGCCGCACAAGAAAAACCATCCGCTGTTCGTCATGTAAAGCAGCCGGGCGCATGGACACCACGCAGCTCGGCGGCTCCAGTTATGCGCGGCAAAGAGCAGTCTATTCGTGAGCGGTCAGCAGTCACACAGGCGCACGATTTACTGCACGTTCCGCAGGCGCAGGCACGGCAAGTCTTTGTAGAAAAACAAGCGCAGCTCTCCCAAAATCCATCTATCGAATCCATCTATCCATCCGAACCGGCTGCCCCGATTCCGCCGCAGCTACCTGTTTCCGATGCACCCACGATCACGCCAAAGCGCCAGCCGGTCACGGCTGGCAGCAGCAAATCGGCCCCACCTGTCCAGCCGTCAGCACCGGCACAAACTTCCCCAACGGAACAGCCGCCCACCATTCATGAAAAGCCGAAGCCAAACGCCGCACCGAGGGAACGCCCCCAGCATAGTATTTCTATTCGTACAAGGGATACGGAGCAAATCAGCGCACCAAAGGCAGCGCCGACAGCGTCTGCATCGAAAACCGCGACAAAACGCGCACGAAAAACAGCAACGCAGGATGCACAGAGAAAGATGCTTAAAAAGAGCAACAACCGCGCAGCCAGAGCAGCCGCCGCAGCCGCGAAAAAGCTGGTCGAAGCCGCTGTAAAGGCCGTCAAGGAGCTGGTAAGCGCGCTTGCCAGTTTAGGCGGCGGCACGGCGCTTTTCGTCGTGTTTTCCATCGTCATTGTCGCGGGGGCGTTTCTGGCTTCTCCGTTGGGGATTCTCTTTGCTGACGAACAGGAAAGCGAAGATACCGTTCCGCTGGCAACCGCCATTGCAGAAATTCAGGGTGAATACCACGCAGAGCTGGAACGCCTGCAAAATGGAGATTTTGTGTCCGTCCAGATTATCGGACAGGCCCCGGATTGGCGCGAAGTCGTAGCTGTGTTTGCGTCCAAAACGGCAGGCGCGGAGGACGGCATTGACGTTTTCACGCTTGACGAAGAACGTGTGGAGCTGCTGCGTCAAGTTTTCTGGGATATGTGCGAGATCACGACGGCAATGCAAACCGTTGACGTTCCGGACAGTGATCCGGACGACGATGTGGACGACAGTCACACGGGAATTGCGCTGACAATCACGATCACATCCAAAACCGCTGAACAAATGCGTCTGATATACGTTTTTACAAAATATCAGAATGACGCGCTTGACATTCTGCTCGAAAATCTCGGCAGCCTGAATATTCCAATGGGTTCGCTGACCATTTCGCAGGAGGACGCGATTGCACTGCTTGAAAATCTCCCGGATGATCTTGACCCGGCACGAAAGGCCGTCGTGGAAACGGCAGTGCAACTCGTCGGGCGCGTGTCGTACTTCTGGGGCGGAAAATCTTTGACGCTCGGCTGGGATGATCGTTGGGGAACTTCGATGGAGGTCACAGCCGCAGGCAGCGGCTCCACCGGCACGGTGCGCCCGTTCGGACTGGATTGCAGCGGTTTCGTCGATTGGACGTTCTACAACGCGACGAATGGCAGCTACTACCCCGGACGCGGCGGCGGAGCTGCGACACAGCACAGCTATTGCACGAACATCTCATGGAGCGACGCGCAGCCGGGCGACCTTGTATTCTATCCGGACGATTCCCATGTCGGCATCGTCGGCGGCAAGGACGCGGACGGCAATCTCCTGATCGTCCATTGCAGCGGCGGCGCGAACGGTGTTGTTATTACTGGCGCAGCAGGTTTTACAAGCGTGGCAAGACCCGAGTGTTTTTCATAAAAATAAGTGTTGACATAATAGCTCATAACGCTCATTTTTGGGTATGTTACCGCATCAATGTCTGTGTCCGATGCAAAAATGTGATTATAGACGTTTTGTTTTGGTAGCACAAACAACTACCACAGAAAGGGTATAAAGTCTACTGATTTTTTCGTAAGATCGGAATATTTTTTATCCGTTTTCGCGCGCATCGGAAATCCCTATTCTTTGTTTACTGCGGCGCAGTTTTTGCGTTTGGCAATACTCCGTAAAACAGCGCTGAAGTGATACATTTCACACTTCAGCGCTGCTTTTATTATTCACTTTTCAGGGCTTCCAATGGGTCAACGGCTTCGCCGTCAATAAGAACACCCAAATGCAGGTGCGGGCCAGTTGACCAGCCGGAGCTGCCGGTTTTCGCAATGATCTGTCCCTGCCGGACGGCATCTCCGGCTTTTACCAGAAATTCTGATAAATGCGCATATTGCGTCTGAACGCCGTCCTTGTGTGCTAACGTCAGGATATATCCATATGCCATGTCATAGCTGCAATCCAAAACCGTACCATCTGCCACGGCCAGAACATTCGTGCCGTAGTCTGCCACAAAATCAACGCCGGGATGTAAGGATTTTTGCTTTACGACCGGATTCTCCTGCCAGCCGTAGGAATCCAGCACTTCTGCGTTTGCGTCCTCCAGCGGAAAGATATAGGCGGGCACTTCCGACCGAGTCTGCGTTTCCGATTCAATTTCTGATTCAGCTTCCTGTTCAGGCATGATGGGAGACGTTGTCGGGAGTGGCTCCGATACTGGCATACTCACAGCAACATTTTCTTCCGGAATTTCTTTCTGCACGGCGAGTTCCATTTCCGGGATGGCACTTGGGCTTGCAGCCTGCGTTGTAAAGACACTTGCTGTCAGTACGAACAGAACAGATACGCAGATTCCGACCCATGCCGGAATCCTTTTGAAACTTAAAATCGCGCGAATCCGTTCTTCGGCGCTGCTTTTTGCAAAACCACTGCACAGCGGCGCTGATTTTGGATTTCGCTGCGCCATGTCAAGCAGCGTCAGCGCGTAAGCCTTCTTGCAATCCGGCCCCAGCGCACGCAGAACCGCTTCATCACATGCAAGCTCCATATCGCGGTTTGCAAGCCATACCATCAGCCAGACCAGCGGATTCCACCAATACAGGCATAAGCATACAGTCAAAAGCAGCTTGCGCAGACAGTCCTTCCGCCGGATGTGCGCCAGTTCGTGCGCCAAGATCAGCTGAAATTGTGCGTCTCCAACCGGCAGATCTTCCGGCAAAAGAACGGTCGGACGAAAAACGCCGAAGGTGAGCGGTGCGCGATGGCTGTTGCTCATGCAGATGCGCGGATCGCGCGAAAAGCGGAAGCGGTCAAGCAGCGCGTCAATGGACGGCTGCGGAGCAAGCCGTGTTCCGCGAAACCGACATACCATGCAGGCATATCCGATCACAAAATATGCCGCGAGAAGTATCGCGCAAACGAGCCAGACAAGAAGCATCGGACGGATGCCCGCAGCATCCGCTGCCGGTTCTGTGATGCTGTTGGTCGCCAAAGACGGAAACGGCGTTAGCACATCTGATATGACACCGTTTGCCTGCGCTGTGGCCGGCGTGTGCAGCAGATTCCAGACACTTAGATGCGTTGGAATCGTGATTGGAAGCAGCAGCCGCACAGCGGCTGCGCACCAGAGCGTCGGAAAGATCCCGCGCGGCAGATGCTTTTTCAAAAACAGCCGCAGCGCAAGCACCAGCAGAATCATTGCGCTGCCGCTGAAAATCGCAGCCTGTACGCCATTCATCCCTCGTATTCCTCCACAAGCGCTTTTAGCCGCGCAAGCTCTTCTTTCGATAATGACCGGTCACTCAGAATAGATGCAAACAGCAGTTCCGCAGAACCGCCAAATACCTTTTCAACCAACGTATCGGCTTCCTCCTTCTGTGCCTGCTGCTTTGTAATCGTCGCATGGCAGATGAAGTTTGGCTCCCGGCGCTCGATTGCACCCTTATCAATGCACTTTTTGATGACCGTATAGGTCGTGTTTTTATTCCAGCCAATGCTGTCTGCCAGCCGCAGCGAGATTTCCTTCGCCGCCCGATCGTTTTCCTGCCAGAGAACCTCCATGACCTTCCATTCTGAATCAAACAGTTTCATGTTTTGTCTCCCGTTCTTAGGATGTATTTAGACTATCATATTCGTCTATTTCTGTCAAGATGGCTTGACATTCACGGACTATTGTGATAGTTTTAACGTAGACTATAGCGATAGTTTATCGCAGAAAGGAGGTTAACTGGTACACTTTTACACAAACAGCCACGCATCACACAAACAGCCTTTTAAATGGGGAGCGCTGAAAGCATCGCAGCGCTCCTTATTTCAGAGCGTGTTCTAAGGGAGAATTTCCAAATGAAAAAAAGTCAAAAGCTTTTGAGTTTGATTTTGAGCATTAAGGAGACCGAACCATGAAGCGAAAAATCTTAATCCTGTTTGCCATTTGCCTGTTGTGTGCGCTTGCAGGCGGATGCGGCGGAGAAAAGAGCATTTCAAAGGTGGAGTTGCCTGCTGTAGTTCCGGAATCCCCAGCGCAGGAGTCTGTAGCGCCGGAATCTACAGCGCAGGATTTACCAGAGCAGAACAATTCTGCCCCTTCGCAGGCGGATGTGGAGTTAGATATGCCAGATGCACCGGTGGGAAAGACAACACTCGTGCTGGGCGGTATCGGACTGCGTGATGACACGCTTGCAAGCCTTGTCAATAATTTCAACGCCGAAAACACGAAATACACAGTCGTGATCGACGACTATGCCGAAAATACACAGTCGCGGGAGCAGGCAGAGACTGTCATGCAAACAAAGCTGTTTGCCGGTGATGCTGCGGATATCTACTATTTCAGAAACGATATGCTTTCTCCGCTTCCGTGGATCTCCGCCGGACTTCTATATGATCTGGATCCACTGATTGCATCGGACAGCGAAATCAGCGAAGAAGACATTATTCCATGGACAGCGATGCACGAATATGGAGGACTATATCTCTTGTCTCCTACGTTTGGTGTAGTGGCGTTGAGCTGCTCACAGCAGACCCAGAAACTTCATACTGGCTGGACGATTACGGAGTATCTGGATATAGAAAAGTCCCTGCGGCCGGAGCAGGATATGATCTACTATATGGATCCGGAAAATTTTCTGAAAAGAATCGGTGGGCGATATTTGCGTGGCGTGATTGACTATGAACATGCACAGTGCAATCTGGACACACCGGAATTTCGTGAGATTTTGCAGTCGGCGTTGAAGGCCGGGAGCTATGATGGAGGATACAACCCTGACAAAAATGTGCCGCAGCGAATTGTAGACGGAGAGCTGATCTGCTGCTATGTGGGACTGAGTTCTGCGCTGGAGGTTTCCTTTGACCGTTATCGCTGCGGTCAGACATTAGGCTATGTGGGATGGCCAACTCCGGACGGGAGCAACGGCATGGATGTCAGGCTGATGATGCCATTGGGTGTGAGTGCGACAACTTCCTGCCCCGAAGGGTGCTGGGAATTTCTCAAGTATCTCCTGCTTCATCCATGGATGGAATACAGTGCGGACGGAACGCCCGTCTACGCGCCGCTGCTGCAAGATAATCTGGACGTTCTCAAAAATATAGAGGTTCCCTATGCCGAAATCACAACATTTGATGATGTGCAATTGATTGTCGATCTGGCAAAAACGTGCGAGACTATGGATTTTTATGATGAAGAGGCAATGTCAATTCTTTTGGAAGAAATGGGTGATCTAGTTTCTGGGAATATTGATCTGGATACTGCGGTGGAGCGAATGCAGTCAAGGCTGAACCTTTATCTTATGGAGCAGGTCAAGTAAATGCCAAGTCCGTTTGAAGCATGGCTGGATGAAGAAAACCGCATTGTGTCCTTTCACGAGATTCCAAACAGCCGATATTACAGCGCAGGGGAAAACGATTTCTGGCAGATGATTGTCAGCCTGATTCTAGCTGGGTACCGGGTGCAGTAAATCATGGATTTTTTAGAAGGCAGCTTGCAAGTTTTCGGGCTTGCAAGCTGCCTTTTGCTGCAACCTCAGAGCCGATTCTGCTGACGCAGAACCTCCGGGAACGAGATTTGTCCGTTTGTCCGCAGCACCTCCTGATAGCTCATGCCGCGCATTTTCTGGTATGTTGCCGCGTCAATATCCGTGTCCGACGCAAAGATGTGATTGCAGACGTTTTGCTCGACAGCCTGTTTCAGAAGCAGCTTGCCGATGCGGTCACCGAACATACTGAGAATTGCTTCGAGCGTTTCACCAAGGATCTTCGGCAGAAAGTCTCCAGCGTACTCGCTCTGTAAATAGCCGCAGTAGAACAGAATTGCCTTTGCAATAAACTCGTTCTGTGTGCTGCATCCGTCGCTTTTGTAGTGTTCCTGCACCCGCTGCCAAACCGTATCTTCCATCCAGACTGTGTGGCGGCTTCGTTCTTCTGTTTTCATGTTCAAAACCTCCAAAAATCATAATAGCGTCAAAATTGTCCTTGATTTTACTGGCGTTTTGCGGCTTTTGGGCAATAACAGCGTCATTCCGTTTTTGGCAGCCGCAAAAAAGCGCCATTTCTATCCTTCGAAACTGCCCGCACTGCGGGCAGATGTGGACGGGCTGGCGCAGAAAAGCGCCAAGCCTTTTCTCCTGCTTCGCCGCTTGCGGCTTCTCCCTCTGCTGAAATTCGCCCGCAGCCGTTCTTTTTCTGCGTTTGCCGTGCCCGCAACGATCCCGCACGGCGGTGCAACGTCCGGTCTTCGGGCTTCCGGCGGGTACACGCTCGGCTGTGCCGCGAAAGCCGCACAAACCGCCAACACGGGCGCGACAGTGTGGAGGCGGCGTATTATCCGGTTTTGTTCTCCGAAGCAGAATCAGCTTGCACGGCGATTTCCAGCAGCTCCTGTGCGATTTGTTCGTCTGGGAGGCGGATCAGGTTGTCGTCGGGTTTTTCGTTTGACAGTAGGTTCATGCTGCCGTACCAGACGAGGCAGCGGTCGAGGATCGCGAAGTGCTCACGGCAGGTTTGGGATGGGAAGACTTCGATGCCAGACTGGCGCAAGAAGCCGATTTTCTCAGCGGCCTGATATGTATCCTGTGCGTCGGGTGCAAGCGTGAGAATTTTGATCTGGACGCCTGCTTCCTGACGTTCGCGCAGGAGTTCCAGAAAATATGTGACCTTTTTGCGGCTCAGTGCAGGACTGGAAATCAGAATTTCCCGCTGCGCGGCTTGTAGATCGCGTTCATAGACTGGTGTGTAGGTCTGCACGTCGAAGATCGTGCCTGTGGCCTCCTCCTGCACGGCTTGCAGATTTGTGCAGATCTCGAAGCCGATCTGGCGGTAGGCGCGCAGGCGCTTGTGATACATGCGTTCCAGCGTCGGCACGTGCGCGTCGATATAGTCAAAAATGATCACATCCTGTTTGCCGTCGTAGTCGCGGTTCAGACGGCCCGCGTACTGTTCGACATTCCCCTGCCATGAGATCGGCATTGCGAGCAGCAGCGTATCGAGGCGCGGCAGATTGAAGCCCTCGCCGATATATTTGCCGATGGCGACCACGATCAACGTGTCTGTTTCCGGCACGGCCAGCAGCGCGTCCCGGACCTGCGCGCGTTCTTTGCTGCTCTTTCCGCCCTGCAGCAGGAAAACGTGGTCTGCACTCCCCTGCAAGCGCTGATACAGCAGCCTTGCATGCTCCTTGTACTTCGTCATAACCAGCGGCATCCGCCCGTTTTGGACGCAGGTGATCGCATCCGAGAGAATCTGCGCGTTGCAGTCTTCGCTTTCGATCACCAGCTGATTTAATTCTGCCATCGCGGGCGGTTTCTCGGAAAGGTGAACAAACCTTGTAAAACGGGGATAGACATAATGGCCGATGCCCTGCTTCTTCGCACGATCCTTCGCCGTGTACCGGAAGCGGATCGGACCGAGCTGCAGGAAAATCTTTCGATCCTGCCCGTCGTCGCGCTTCGGTGTCGCGGTCAGGCCGTAAACATACTTCGCCGTAACGGAACGCAGCACGGCAGTATCCGTATCCGCGCCCGCATGGTGGCACTCGTCCATGAGCACCATGCCGTAGCCCTGCACGAGTTCTTCCAGTCGTTCGCTTTTTCCCAGCGACGGGATCATCGCAACGTCAAGAATTCCGGTCAGGGTGTTTTGACCGCCCTGTAATTTGCCGATCACGCTTATCCGCCGTTTGACGCGGCCCGCCGGCGTTGTGTAGGTCGGTGGTTTTTCTTCAATCGTCAGGAATTTTTGCAGATCCTCCTGCCAGTTTTTCAATATCTCGGCACTATCGACCAGAACCAGCGTATTGACCCGCCGCGCCGCAATCAGGTAAGCGGCGACGGCAGTTTTGCCAAAGGCCGTCGCTGCGCTCAGAACGCCGATGTCATGCGCCAGTAGCGCGTCCGCTGCGCGCTGCTGCTCTGGGTATAGCTGCCCAGCAAAGGAAACCTCGATCTTCCGGCCCGGTTGCCGTTCGTCTGTGATGTGATATGGAATTGCTCCTTCCTCCAACAACTCCTTCAGCCTCTCCGCGCAGCCGCGCGGGAGGTAGATATAATCGCCGTCGTCATGGCCGCAATAGACAATGCGCGGTATTCCAAGCGTTGAAAAGCCCATGGCCAGCTTTTTATGGAATTCCGGGTTTTTATAGGCTGCAAGCCTGCGGAGCTGGTTTTGAAGCCGCGGCTTGAGATTCGTGCTTTTAATATAAACACCGTTGGCATATACAAGATCGACCGCGCCCTCCACATCCTCCGGGTGCAGTGTAAGCTCTGTTTTTCTCCACGGCTTCTCCGGCAGGAAGCTTTTCTGCGTGTTTTCCTCCGCCTCCTGCGGTTCCTCGGCCAGTTGTCCAAGAAGCCCTGCTTCCGGTGTCCATGCCGCGATTTTATCCTCGATTTCCTTTACGCTCAGCTTTCTTGCGCTTTTCAGTGCACCCCATTGATCCGGGTACGCATTCCAGTTTTCGTCGACAAACGCGCTGTTTCCATTCCGCAGCGCCCGGCCCTGCAGCGGCAGCGCAATCAGATTGCCGAGCTTCCCTTCCGGCAGATGCTCCTGCAATGGCAGCATTCGATCATATGCGCGGAAGCTTTTCAGGCTGACCACCTCCGCACCCTTTGTCAGCAGTGCTGTTCCAAACTGCCGTGCCTTCTGTGCGGAAACGGGCTCAGAAAAGAAGATCCAGACATGCGCGCCCTGCCCGGAACGGGAGCGCTCAACCAGTGCGTCGATCTGTTCCAGTTCGCATATTTTGCGGAGCGCGTCGACTTCGTCCCGCCATGAGACCGTTTTTTCGCTGCCCTGAAACGTGCCCTCGTGGTCATCGAAATCGAACACAAGGAAATAGCAGGTATCGTCCGGGAGCAGCGGATAGATGCCGACGACATCGCTGCTGTCCTCCCGCTCGCCTTTCAGATGGGCGAGCAGAGCGCGGATGTTCAGCGGCTTATAGGACCGGTTCGGGCAGTCCCTGCAGGCAATTTTCTGCCCTGTCGTTTTCGGGCAGAGTTTGTGATCCCCAAAATGCGTACAGGCCGGAAAATAACCCGCTTTTCCGTCCTTTGGGCGGCTGCGGACGCTGTATACATCTTTGCGGCCTCTGAAATAAGTATAGAAAAACGAGACCATCTGCGGTGTGACCTCGTTTTGAAGCATACGGCTGCCCTGATTGGCAATCGCGGATATTTGATTTTCAGCCGTCTCCGGATACGCAATCCCGTGCTTTTTGAGCAGCGCTCGCAGCGCCGCGTTTTCCTGTTCAAGCTGCACGATCCGGGCTTGCAGTGTATCCATGGCCCGCTCCTTCTCTGACAGTGTCAGGCGTTTGCTTTTTGCAGATAAAACTCGCTTTCCGCCACGCGGATAACGAAATCATATTCCAGGCGTGTTGCCTTAGACGGGGTGATATTGTAGCGCTTGAAGACCTTGCGCAGATAGGCGAAATACTCCCTGTCCTCCTGACTCAGCCGCGAAACCCATCCGCTGGCAGCTCCGGATTCTTCCGCGTGGAGCAATTCAGATCGATTCATATTCATCCCTCCTATATTCAGAAATGAGCGCTTCTGCGGCGTCTTCCCAAAGAACAAGACGGAACGGATCATAGGCCCCGACCTGCCGCGCGCCAAATTCGCGCATATAGTATTCCAATAATTCGCTCGTTTTCGCCTTAAAAATGAGTACGCCGTCAAATCCAGCTTCCTTGGAAATCCGAACGGCATATGCAAACATTGCCTTTGCGATACCGATATATCGCTTGGCCTCGCCTGTCGCATGAAGAAGATTTGCGTTGCTGTGCCGTGCGCTCTCCATGTAGAGAACCTCAACTGCAAGCCCGCGTTCATCCAGTTCATAGGACATCAGACCAAGCAGTTCATAATTGTCTTCTCGATGAAGCGCGACTTTATTGGGCAGTTGCCTCGCATATGTTGACTCCCAGTTTGTCTGCCAGTCATGTGTTGCAGCAAAATCCTCTTTTGACGCAGGATCTATTTCCGCAGGAACCTTTTTGCTGGACACAGCATCCAAAACATAGAGATTCAGCATCGTATCACCCATTTTCATGTACTTTCATTGCTAGTATACCACACTCTCTGCACTTACGGAAGATATTTTTTCGATATCGCCTTATACTTCCAACTCAGAGGGTTTATGTTCATCCGACAAATGGATTTCATCTTTGATTACTGCGGCGCAGTTTTTGCGCTAGGTTTTCTGGTTTGACCCACAC
>ERZ773181.1253-NODE-1253-length-21563-cov-4.881718_pt1 | contig 21563 bp, 9 predicted proteins | sample MGYA00581001_ERZ773181 | MGnify/ENA primary metagenome ERZ773181 (study PRJEB29015, sample SAMEA2737780) | human gut metagenome | biome: human gut; feature: human-associated habitat; material: faeces | place: China | collected 2012 ... | reverse complement strand
TTTCGGGCAGCGAGAGCTGCACGATCTCCACCTTGTCGAACTGGTGCAGGCGGTTGAGTCCGCGCACGTCCTTGCCGTACGACCCGGCCTCGCGGCGGAAGCACGGGGTGTAGGCGGTCATCTTCACCGGAAAATCCTCCTTTTCGAGGATCACGTCGCGGTAGATGTTCGTCACGGGAACCTCGGCCGTGGGAACGAGGTAGAAGTTGTCTACCGTGGCGTGGTACATCTGCCCCTCCTTGTCGGGGAGCTGTCCCGTGCCGAAGCCCGAAGCCTCGTTGACCATCACGGGCGGCTCCACTTCGAGGTAGCCGGCCGCCGTGTTGCAGTCGAGGAAATAGTTGATCAGCGCGCGCTGCAACCGTGCGCCCTTGCCCTTGTAGACGGGGAATCCCGCGCCGGTGAGCTTCACGCCCAGGTCGAAGTCGATGATGTCGTACTTGCGGGCCAGCTCCCAGTGGGGCAGCGGGTTTTCCGGAAGCGCGGTGTAGCTTTCCACGAGCTTGACGACGAGGTTGTCCTCGGCCGTCTTGCCTTCGGGGACGATCTCGGCGGGGAAGTTCGGCAGCGAGACGATGGCCGACTGCAACTCCTGCCGGGCGTCGGTCAGCTCGGCTTCGAGGCGCGAGGACTTCTCCTTGAGGTCCGCCACGAAGCGTTTGCGCTCCTCGGCCTCCTCGCGGCGGCCCTGGCCCATCAGTGCGCCGATCTCCTTGGCGGCCTTGTTCTGGGCGGCCAGCGTGTTGTCGAGTTCCAGCTGGAGGGCTTTGCGCCGGTCGTCGAAGCTGATGATCTTTTCGATGACAGGCGCGGCGTCCACGCCCTTCTTGGCCAGCTTGCGTGCGGCGGCCTCTTTGTCATCGCGGATTTGCTTTATCGTAAGCATAATATCGTGAGTTTTTTTGTGTTTTCGCCTTACAACCTGCAAAATTAGTAAATTCGCGTCAAACTGTCACGCCGAGACGCCGTTTTTTGCGATTTTATGAAAAAACCGGACTTCCGCCCAAAGCGGAAATCCGGTTTTCGGTTGTGCGGGCTGCGGATCAGCGGGTGTGGAGCACGAGGTCCGTGCGCAGACGCTTGCCTTCGGCCGGGACTTTCGCTGCCGTGTTTCCGGAGGCTTTCGCCGGAACGGCGACGCGTTCGCCCGTCAGGTAGGTCGTGAAGCGCTGTCCGCCGGTCTCGATGCTTCCGGTCCGCGATTCCGCGGCGCGGGCCGCGGTCTGTGCGGACGCCTGCTGGAGGGGCTTCATCTTGAGGGACGAGTAGGTTTTCGAACCGGCGTACTGGCGCAGGTAGCTCGAACTCGACGCCTGCGGCGTGCTGAAGAGCAGGAACATGTAGCTGTTGACCTCTTCGGGTGAGTAGGGGCTTGAAGCCCAGTAGAGCGTGTCGCCGATGTAGCCGACGGCCATTCCGGCGTCGCCCCAGAAGATCGACAGTCCGTTCGAGAAGCCGAGCGTCGCATAGGCGCCGTTGTACATCCCCGCGTACTGGGGTTCGACGATCAGCATGTGCAGCTCCTTGTCGTAGTAGCCTTTCAGCTGGGGTGCGAAGTCGCGCATGTCGGTCATGCCGCTGATGAGCACGTCGCGGTCGTTGATGCGCGCGATGTCCATGCGGAAGGTCTTTTCGGACGACTGCGAATCGACGTCGACGGTCGCCGTGACGCCGAATGCGCCGATGAAGTCCTCCAGGGTCTTCGTCCGGTCGAAATCCTTGGCGAAGTAACCGAACGTCGACGCGCTCTTCGAAACGAAAGCCGTGTCGCCGAACGAGTTGTACATCAGCAGGGCGAGTGTGTACGTGCTGCCTTCGTCGAGCGGGCTGAACGACGTGCCGCGGCCTTCGGGGGAGTTGAGCTGCGCGATCATCTCCTCGGGAACGTCGTAGCCCCGGGATGCGGTCACCTCCTCCAGTGTCATGCCGAGCGCTTCGCACAGGTAGTCGGCGACGGCGGTTTTGACGCAGAGATATTTCATCGCCGCCACATTCGCGGTCTGCATCTGCCAGATGAGCGTGTTGTAGGGCGAGTAGTTGAGGTTGTTCTCCGGAGCGTAGAACTCGAATTCGAGCGATCGGGGAGCATATTCGTCGTTCGGGTCGTTCGTGAACCGCTGCGTGTAGAGCTTGCAGGGGTTCTCGATCGAGTCGTAGGCCAGCGCCACGGCGGTGTAGTTGCCCGAGGGAACGTTCCAGACCGAGGCGTCGTCCGCGAGGAGCGTCACCACGGGGGTCACGGCCTCCAGTTTGTCGTCGATCAGCTGCCGGCGCACCTCCTGCTGCCGTTCGGCGTCGGCGGTGATGTCTCCGGCGACGACCGCGGCCTTGTAGTACTTCGTGTATTCGTTGGGCGAGAAGTGGAGTTTCGGAGCCTTGAATCCGGTGCTCGTGGTCTCGATGCCCTCGAAAGCGATCTCCACGACGGGCGTGGTGTCGATGTCGGTGTCGAAGATCAGTTTCTCGGTCCCCTGGGCGAAATAGCCCGACGACACGTAGTAGATCAGGTAGAACGAGAAGGTGCTCTCGCCGTCGAACGTGCAGGGATAGCTGGCGTACGCCGAGTCGTTGCCGGTGTAAACGGCCATGTCGGCGACGTAGACGTACTCGTTGTAGTTCGAGTTGTAGTAGCCGATCGACTGCGCCGGCACGGTGCAGGTGTTGTCGTCGTGGAGGACGAACTTGAACGTCACGCCGCTGGCCCAGTCCTTCAGCCGGAAGATATTGGCTCCCACGGCTTTCTCGACCTCCAGGCCCGAATCGCGGCCCGAATAGTACCCGTTGTAGTGGTAGGTTGCCAGCTGGGGGATCTCTTCGCCCTCTCCGGTGGTGCGGTAGAGCGTCTCCCACTCCAGTTCGTAGGTGGCCGAAAGGGTCACCTTGTCGGAGTACTGCGCCACCTGCGCGGCGTTGTCGCCCGGACGCGCCTCCCGGCTGCTGATGTAGAGCGTGGTCTTGTAGTTCGAACCCATGACGAAGTTCGAAAGGTCGACCTCGACGGGAACCGTCACGGAGTGGCTGCCGTCGGGAATGGTCGCCTCGGCCGGAACCGAGAACAGCTCGTAGTCGTCGTCCTTGGTCGCCAGATAGACCTTGTAGGCGCCTTTGTTGCCCGGACGCGCGATTTCGACGTTGATCACGCCCTGCACGGCGTCCTGCGGAAACTCCTTCTGGATGGACGACTGGATGAAGTGGATGGCCTTCGCATCGTCCTTGTTGGGGGTGTATTGGTCGCCCTCCTGCGTCTGGCTGCAGGCCGCGGTGAAGAGCAGCAGTCCCGCACCCAGATATTTCGATATGTTTTTCATAGTGTACTTGATTTTCAACGGTTCAAAGGCTCGTTAGGGATTCTGGTCCTCCTCGTTGATGTTCGGATTGGCATCCAGTTCGGCTTTGGGAATGGTCAGCACCCAGTCGTAAGTGTCGGCTTTGGTGATGTTGACGTTCCGGCGGTTCATCATCGAAATGCACTCCTCGGAGAAGCCGTCGTCGGTCCGGCGGTCGATGCCCTGGCCCAGGCGGCGGACGTCGAACAGCCGGCCGTACTCACCCCACAGTTCGATGCGGCGGTGGGTGAGGATGTTTTCGAGGAACGATCCGGTCCAGGTCGTGGTCGTCGCGCCGAGCAGCGTGCCGCTGCGGTTGTTGGCGCTGTAACCCGGGTCGCGTTCGGCCATGACGGTGTTCATCAGTTCGCGTGCGCTCTTGAGGTCGTCCAGCCGCAGGGCCGCTTCGGCGGCCGTGAAGTACATCTCCTCGACGCGCATGTAGATGTAGTCGCCCAGGAAGGAGGCCACGTTGGCGAACGAGAATTTTTTGCTGACGTAGGGCGACTCCTTGTCCGAGGGGTCCCACCAGTCGCGGCGGATGTCTGTCGCGCTGATGCGGTTGTAGAGCTGTTTGCTGATCAGCTTCGGCGCCGATTTGGCATAGGCGCCCTCCTTGTTGTCCATGTGGGTGAAGAACCCGGCGTAGCCGCCCGCCTGGTCGGCCACCTGAATGCCTGCGCCCCACATGACGTTCTGCTTGTCGAGCGAGTTCATGCCGCCCGTCAGGTCGCTCTTCGTGCCGACGGCGTAGCCGCCTTCGTCGATCACGCGCTTGGCCGCCTTGAATGCCCCGTCCCAGTCGCCTTCCGCCAGACAGGCGCGCGACTTGATGCCCAGGGCCACGTAGAGGTTGATGTGCGATTTGTTATTCTCGGCCAGCGTGGTTTCCCTGGCCTTTTCGAGCAGTTCGATGGCACGGTCGATGTCCTGGTCGATACGGCCGTAGACCGTGCGCAGCGATTCGCGGGGCTGTCCGCCCGTGTCGATCGACGTGCCGGTGGTGTAAACCGGTACGCAGGGCTCGTTCCAGCGCGAAGCGCCCGTCAGGGAGTTGTAGGGGGCGCGGGAGAACCACGTCGCCAGGTTCAGGTAGCAGAGCGCCCGGATGGCGTAGGCCTGTCCTGCGACGTAGGCCACGTCGGCCTCCGTTCCGGCCATTTCCGGCTCGGCGTCGATGATGTAGTTTACATTGGCGATCCATTTGTAGTTGGCGTACCAGACGTCGTACGACCGGAAGGCCGACGAAGTGTAGTTGCTCTTGACGTTGTAGCAGTGGTCGCCCCAGAACCAGCCGTTGCCCTGCGACTGCATGATCAGGTCGTCGGCCATGCAGTCGAGCGCCAGGTTGTAGGCCGCGATGCCGAAGCACTGGTGGGTGTTTGCGGTCGTGGACCATCCGGCCGTCCACATCGAGCGGTAGACGCCGTTGACCGAAGTGATGGCCGTGGATGCCGATTTGAGCAGTTCCTTGCCCGAACCCGAGTCGGTCGGGGAGAAATCGAGCATCGAGTCGCTGCACGAGGGGGCTGATAAGCCGATCAGTGCGATGATAAGATATATTGCTTTTTTCATAGTTGTTTTCTCCCGTGGTTAAAAGTTCAGGTCGATACCGAATGCGATCACGCGCGACGGGGTGTAGCTGTAAGCCACCGATCCCGTGAAGTTATACTGCGGGTCCATGCCGTCCATGTGGTTGAACATGGCGATGTTGTCCAGCGTGGCGTAGATGCGCAGCGACTCGATGTCGATCTTCTTGAGCCAGCGCTTGGGAAGCGTGTAGCCGACGGTGATGTTCTTGATGGCGAAGTACGAAGCGTCGATCAGCGAGTTGCTGGCCGTGGCGTACGAGCCGCCCACTTCGAGCATCGGCACGTCGGTCTTGTCGCCCGGCTTCTGCCAGCGGCGTTTGGCGTTTTTGTGCCAGTTGTTGCCGGCGTACTGCACGTACATCGAGCCGTTGTAGAGTCCGTCGTAAACCCATCCGCCGATCGAATAGGTCGTCAGGAACGAGACGTCGATGTTCTTCAGGATCGTGAACGTCGAACCGATGCTGCCGAAGAGTTTCGGCTCGCGGCTTTCGTGGTAGTATTTGCTCAAGGTGGCCATCGCCACGTTGTCGGTGATGTACTCGTCGCAGCGCGTGTTCACCAGCGTCCCCTCGTCGTTGACCGTCTGGGTCCAGTAGGCGTAGTAGAGCTGCTTGCCCGTGGCGGGGTCCACGCCGGCCGTTTTCGGCAGGTAGAAGGTGTAGATCGGCCGCCCCACCTCGATGACGCGGATGCCCGACGTGATGACATCCTGGCCGCCCGTGAGCGAGAGCACCTTGTTGCGGTTGAACGAACCCATCAGCGTCGCGTCCCAGCGGAAGTCGCGCTTGTCGAGGATCGTTCCGCGCAGCGAGACCTCGAGCCCCTGGTTGCGCAGCGAGCCGACGTTGTCGTTGAAGCCCGTGAATCCGGTCGAGATCGGCAGTGGACTTTTGAGCAGCATGTCGCGCGTTTTGCGGTTGTAGTACTCGACCGAAACGCCCAGTCGGCCGCCGAACATCGTGGCTTCGATGCCGGCGTTGAGGTTGCCGTTCTTCTCCCAGGTCACCTTCCTGTTTTCGAGCTTGTCGACGAAGGCGCCCGCATCGGTGGCGTTGGGCCACGTGTAGTCGTAGAGACCCTGCCATGCGTAATAGGTTCCCAGGTTGTCGTTGCCCTGTACGCCGTATGAAACCTTCAGCGTGAGGTTGTCGAGCCACTGGCGGGTGTTCTCCATGAACTGCTCTTCGGAGATGCGCCACGAGGCGCCCACCGACCAGAAATGGCCCCAGCGGTCGCTGGGATGGAAGCGCGACGAACCGTCCGTTCGCCAGCTGGCGTCGATGTAGTAACGGCTCTTGAAGCCGTAGTTGATGCGCGCGAGGTAGGACTCCACGCCGTAGTTGTGCGAATAGCTGTTGTTGTCGGTGGTCGTCACGGCGGGTCCCAACTCGTCGATCCCGCCGACGATGCCGGTTTTTTCGCCGAGGGCGTAGTTGTACTTGTAGCGGTAGTACTCATGGCCGGCCAGCAGGTTGAGGGAGTGGTCGCCGAACGTGCGGTCGTAGGTCAGCAGCTGGTTGAACGTGTAGCTCAGCGTGCGGGTGTTGGTCTTGCTGAGGCGTCCGCCCTGCTGGGCCGCGTTGCCGTGCTCCTTGTCGTAGACCAGCGTGCGCTGGTAGTCGGTGTAGTCCGTACCGAAGTTCATCGTGAGTTTCAGTCCGTAGAGCCGGGCCTCCTCCCTGACCGTCCCGAAGGTGATGTAGCTGCGCGCCGAAAGCGAGTTGCGGGTGTAGTAGGCCTTGTTGTTGTAAAGTTCGGCCTTCGAGTTGAAGCCCTGGGCCGAGGGGCGGTTGGCGTAGCCGTTGTCATCCTCCGATCCGTATTCGTATTGCAGCCGCCCGTCGGCGTCGCGCACGTTGTTGCCGGCCATGTCCTTCAGGTAGACGGGATAGACCGGGGCCATGAACTGCGCCGTGTACCAGACGTTCGACGTGCTTGCGTCCTCGAAACTCTGGTAGCTCGATTCGCTGTGGGCGAAGTTGGCGTTCATGCCGATCTTGAGCCAGCTCTTGGCCTGCGAATCGGCGCCCACGCGGCCCGTGTAGCGGGAGAAGTCGGTGTTCTGGAGAATGCCGTCTTCCATGTAGTATCCCAGCGATGCGACGTAGTTGGCGCGTTCCGAACCGCCGTTCACCGAGACGATGTGTTCGGTGCGTATGGCCGAATTGTCGCTGATTTCGTCCAGCCAGTTCTCGTTCCATGCAGTTTTGGCATCCGAACGGATCTTGCCCGTCGACTGGTCGATCAGCGTCTCCCACGTGTAGTTCTTGTACGGGTTGTAGTATTCGGGATTCTTCAGTCCTCCGATCTGCTGGCCGAGGTTGGCGGCGGCGTAGCGGCTCGCGCCCTCGAAATCCATGCCCGTGCCGTATTGGGCGCTGTTGCGCAGCGCTTCGTAGCTCATTTCGACGTAATCTTTCATGTCGACCAGGTCGTAGCGGGGGATGGCGCGCGAGGCGATTCCGACGTTGCCCTTGTACGAAATGCGGATTTTGTCCTTCTTGCCCTTCTTGGTCGTGATGACGATGACGCCGTTGGCTCCGCGGGCGCCGTAGAGCGCACCTGCCGATGCGTCCTTGAGCACGGTCATCGTCTCGATGTCCGCGGGGTTGATCGCGCTGAGCGACCCGTCGAAGGGGATGCCGTCGACCACGTATAGCGGTGTCGCCGAGGCGTTCACCGACCCGATGCCGCGGATGATGACCGATGCCGCTTCGCCCGGCTGGCCGCCGCCGGAGGCGACCTGCACGCCGGCTACGGTTCCTTCGAACGATTTGGTGACGTTGCCCACGACGCGCTTCTGGAGTTCGCCGCCCTTGACGACGGCGGCCGAACCGGTGAACGACTCCTTCTTGGCCGTACCGTAGGCCACGACCATCACGCCTTCGATCTCGGCGGTGTCCTCCCGGAGCGTGACGTCGATGCGGGTCTTGTTGCCGACAGGGATTTTCTCGGTCTTGTAGCCCAGGTAGGAGACGACGAGCGTGGCGTTGGCCGGGACGTTCGTCAGGGTGTAGTCTCCGTCGACGTTCGTCGTGATGCCCTGCGTAGTGCCCTCCACGAGAACGTTCGCGCCGATGATGGCTTCGCCGTTGGCTCCGGTGACTTTGCCGCTGACGGCGACGTTCTGCGCCCAGGAGGCCGTCGTCCATGCCAGCGACAGGATGCACCAGAGAATTGCTGCTATCTTGTTCATAGATGTACTCTTATTTGATGTTGTGCGTGTTGTGAATGATGGTCCAGAGGTCGCCTTCGGGTTTCGCTCCGGCGGGCAGCTGGACGCTCTCCATCGGGTAGATGAACTTCTCGGGGTTGGCGATGGGTTTCCCGGCGGGCGACCGGAGCGGTTCGTCCGTTCGGGTTGCGGCCTGCGCCTTCGCCCGGGCGGCGTCCGGAGCCGCGCTGGTGGTCGCCGAACCCCATTTGGTGACTTTGTCGCCGACCGTGTTGGTCGCCGTCGCCATGAAGACGTACGTGGTTTCGGGCGTTACGCCGCTCTCCCCGGTGAAGAGGATGGCAAAGCCGTTTCCGTTGATGTAGGGGAGGTACTCCTCCTTGAGGTCGTGTCCGAACTCTTCGATCACGGCCGGATAGTTGTCCGTGCTGACGTTCGCCAGGGCGCTCTGTTTGAAAATCGCGTAACGCACCGTTGCGATGTCGATGCCCTTCATGACGCCGGCCACGGTGTTGTGCGTCGGGCCGTAGTTGGCGTTGGTCGAGGCTGCGGCTGCGAACCACGCGGCTGCGGCCGTGCTGGTCTTCGTGGTGACGGAGTTGACGCAGACCGTTTCGGCGCCGCTCGACGAGGTGGCCAGCGTGAGCAGCGTGTAGGACGTGCCGGCGCTGACTCCTTCCGTAAGTCCGTTGTAACCGTCGGCGCTGTTTACCGTCGCCGAGAGCAGCTCGGGGTTGAACTGGACTCCGTAATTGGGGTCTTTCAGGAATGCGGCGATGGCCTGTTGGTCGTAGGGATCGGAGAAGACCTGATTGAAGAGCTTGGTCGTCAGCGTACGGTAACGGACGTCCGTCACGTCGTCTCCCTTCCAGTGGGTCCACACGGAGTTGGTCCAGCCGTAACCCGTCAGGGCGAGGTAGGCGTTGGTGATGTAGAACCGCTGCGTGAACCAGTCGCTGCCGCCGTAGTTCGGACCGGCGGAGTAGCCGTCGGCCGTGGTCTTGAACTGCGTGGAGGAGAGGTTCGAGGTGATGTTGCCCCGCAGGTCCATGCCGAAGGCGAAGATCACGTAGCTCAACTCGGGGGTGAGTCCCGTCATCTGGAGGCTCTGGGTTCCCGACTTGAGCATCGAGGCCATGGCCAGCTGGAGGCTGATGCCCTGCTTTTTGGCGTATTCGACGATATAGGTCTGGAAGGCGGTCATCAGCTCTTCGGGCGAATACTTGGCGAAGGTCGTGGCCGGGAGAATCTCATAATAGTAGGTTTCGTCGCTGGAGGCGTAGATGTCGAACGCCACGGCGTCGGAGATGATCGTCGTCGGGGCGATGACCAGCGGCGGAACGTCGGCGTCCGAGGTGACGAACGAGAGCTGTGCGGCTTCCGAGTTGGTGAAGCGCGTGGCGTCGGACGTCATGGCGCGCACCGAGAAGGAGTAGGTGCGGCCCTTGTCGAGTTTCGACAGGATGACCGTACGGTTTCGGGTGGTCGACACCTCCCCGCCGTCGACCGAGAACTCATAGAGTTCCGCTTCGGGCACTTCGGTCCAGGAGATGACGGTTTTCGACGCATAGGCGCTGCCGAGCGTGATCTTCGGCTGGGGAAGCTGCTCCAGATCGTCGGTCAGCACGTGGATGTAGGTGAAGGGGGATTCGGTGTATTCGGCCGGGTCCCGGGGGCAGGCCTTGACCGCCACGACATACTCTTTCTGCCGTTCCAGACTGTTGAATTCCAGCCGGCAGCCGGTTGTCGAGGTTTCGCTCCCGCCGTCGAACGTGTAGACGTAGGACCCTGCGTCGTCGACGGCTTCCCAGCGGAGGGTGAATCCGGTGGTCGTCAGGTCGCTGACGATGATCTGCGGCTGTGCGACGGGTTGCAGGCCGGAGCCGGTCTCCGCCGCGTCGTCGTCCGACGAGCAGGCGCACAGTCCCGCGAGGGCCGCCGCCGCGAATGCCGCGTATTTATAAAAGGTTTTCATAGGTTTGATTCTCTTTTGCGTTAGTGAATGTGTCATTCGACGGTTACCTCGATCGGTTTGCGAATGGCCGCGCCGTCCGAGACGATGATCGTCGTCCGGCCTTTCTTGAGGCCGGTGAGCTTCATCACTCCGCCCCGAAGTTCGATCTTCACGAGGTCGGGAACGGAAACGGTGTACCCCAGGACATTGGTGGCGGTGAAGTGGTTGCTCAGGTCGATGCTGACGGTGTCGCCCACGCCGACCCGCTGCGCCGGGATGCCGTCGATCTTGGCGATGTTCCGCAGCAGCTTGTAGGTGTCGAGGCTGCCGATGCCCATGTTGCCCAGATACTGCTGGTATTTGCCGGTGCAGTAGCGGTCGACGGACTGGGTGCTGCTCAACAGCGCCTGCCGGAGCATTTCGCCCGTAAGGCCCTTGCGTTTTTCAGCACCGTAGTAATAGCTGACGGCCAGCGCGCAGGCTCCCGACACGTGGGGGCAGGCCATCGAGGTCCCCTGGCTGCCTTCGTAGCCCGAAGAGCCGTCGGCGGCCACGCTCGTGCTGTAAACGCCGCCGTAGGCGTTGCTCAGCATCTGGTCGCCGCCCGGGGCCGAGATCCGGACCCATGTGCCGTAGTTGGTGTAGTAGGCCGGGGCGCCCGTGAACGCGGTTGCGCCCACGCTGATCGCGTTGGCGTCGGCGGCGGGATAGCAGACCTCGCTCGAAGCGTCGTTGCCCGCGGCGAAGAGGACGATGCCGCCGGCCATCGGGCCTGTCTGGTTGCCGTTTTCGTCCAGTCCCGCATATTTGTTGAAGTACTCCATGGCACGCGAGAGCGCCGAGTAGGAACCGCGTGTCCAGTCGGTCACGGAGATGGTTCCGGCGGTGTATCCCCAGCTGTTCTGGCAGATCACGGCGCCGTTGTCGGCGGCGTACTTGATGGCGCGGATCTGTCCGGCCAGTCCGGCGCCCGACGATCCGGACTCCGACTTGCCGAGAATCTCGCACGACATGATCTTCACGCCGTCGCCCCTGCCCGAGCCGCCTGCGATGCCGCAGACGCCCACGCCGTTGTTGTTCACGGCGGCGATCGTGCCGGCGACGTGCGTGCCGTGCATCAGTTCGGCCGAGAAATCCAGTTCGCCGGTCTCTTTGGTGAAGTTGTAGCCGTAAATGTCATCCACATAGCCGTTGCCGTCGTCGTCGACGCCCGGCGTGCCGTTCAGTTCGGCCTCGTTGACCCACATGTTGGCGGCCAGGTCTTCGTGGTCGTACTTGACGCCCTGGTCCACGACGGCGACGATCACGTCGGGATTGCCCGTCGAGAGCTGCCAGGCGGCGTATACGTTGGCGTCGGCGCCCAGCTGGCTCGTCTGCGCGAAGATGTTTCCCGTGTTGTTGTAGTGCCATTGCATCTGCTGCGAGCGTTCGCTCTCGTTGAACGGGAAGGGGACGTTGCGCACCTCGTCTGCGATGGCGCGGGTGACGCTCTGCGCCCCGGCGGCGGGAGATGCCGCGCGGCGGTGGTCCGAAGTTTCGGCGGCCAGCGAGTATTCGATGATTTCGATGTCCTTGCACGAGGAGAGCAGGCTGGCCATCTCGCTCGTCGGGACCGACGGGTCGTATTTGGCGTAATACCAGAGGTGCAGGCCTTCCCTGCGGGTGCGTTCTTCGAAACGCCCGCCGTCCGGGAAGAGCCGTTCGAAACGTACGGTGTTCACCGTGTTGAGGATGCGGTCGATCTCGTCGATGCCGCTGCCTTTCGAAACGCCCTGCGCGCGGCTCTTTTCCACGATGCCGGAGGCCTCGGTCTTCAGTTTGAGGATGATCTCGCCGCCGATGGCCGCCGGGGAGGCGTTGACGATGACGGGACCTGCGGTCTCTTCGCCGCCGCCGCTCTGCGTGTCGTCCTTGGCGCACGATGCCGCCGCGAGGACGGTTGCCGCCAGGAGAAGCGATTTGAATGGATATTTCATAGACGATCAGTTTTTAGTGTTATTCCCGGATGCAGCGTATCTGTGCGGAACAGTCGTGCGCGCCGAGCCTGTAATTGCACCAGTTGGGGTTGAAGTTCACGAAGTAGGCCGATGACTTCGTCGCGTCGGGAGTCGCCTGGGCGGTCCAGTAGAATGCCATGCCGCCCGTGTAGTTGCAGATGCTCACCGAGATGTAGTCCGTGTAGTAGATGTTGCCGGCCATCGGGTAGTAGTCGCCGGTGTTTTTCCAGCGGCGCCCGCAGTCTTCGTAGGCGTTCCAGTCCCATTTGGCGCTGACGCCGGTTTCGTCGTAATCCGCCGCTGCGCCGCCGTTGGTGATCGAGTTGTTTCCGGCGGGAATGCCCCAGAGATCGGGTCCCGGGACCTTGTAGCCCGGAGGGCAGGGGTCGAAAATGGTCTTCTCGGGACCCCACAGCCCCGGATGCGTGGCCTTCGGGGCTGTTCCCGTGCAGTACCAGTCGGCATGGCCGTTGTACGGCGATTGCAGGTAGGTCATCGGGTTCAGGATCGAATTGGGAATGTTGGCCGGCGGCGTGGCGAGCACGGCGGCCTGCGCGTTGTAGACCCATGTTCCCGTTCCGTCGCCGATCGCGGTGTTCGGTTCGTTGTAGGCCGGGACGTTGTTGCCGTCGGTATCCGCGTGGTAGGGCGATCGCGAAGGCGTGAAGGGGTCCTTGCGGCCCCACTCGTAGAACATGCCTCGGTTGCCCACGTCCATCGGGGTGTTGTTCAGCGCTCCGAGGTTGCGGTCCATGATCACGGCGGCGACTTTGCCTTCCGAGTCGATGTGGTCGTGCGCCGTGATTTCGTCGTTGCAGACCCAGATGTGCCAGCTCCAGACGATGTTGCCCTTGATGTCCTTCACGGCGATCACGGCGTTGCCCTCCGAACGCCCCGTCGAGAAGGTCACGTAGCCGCCCCGGTAGATCGGCGCGCCGTCGATGATTTCGCGCGACATGGTCTTGTCGCCGTCGTGGCGCGATTCCCAGAGCAGTTCGGCGAAGGCGCCGTCCTCGATGGCGAGTCCGTAGTTGGCGATGTAGTCGCTGACTCCGTCGCCGCCGCCGTTGCCCTTGACCGATGCGTCGAATTTGTAGACGCCGCCGGTCCGGGCGATGTAGCAGTTGGCCGTGCCTTCGGCGCTCAGGTTGACGCTCCGTTCGGCGCGCTGTACGAGTGCGACCTCCTGCGAAACGGTCTCCCCGTTCTTCTCGGCGCTGACCGTGAGTTTGCCCGTCAGGGTTTCGGCTCCGGCGTTGATCAGGGTCTCGACCAGCAGGGCGTTGCCGTCCTGCCGGGCGACGGTGAACCAGTCGCCTTCGGCGGCGTAGTCCCAGCCGTCGGCGTTCGTCGCCACGGTGATCACGGCGTTGCCTCCGTCGGCGTCGAAGATCACTTTTTGGCTCGATACCTCCACGTAGGCCTTGCTTTCGCCCTCCTCCGGCCATATCCGGGTGGTTTCGGTGCAGGCTGCCAGCAGTGCGGCCGACAGCACTGCGATGCTGCATATTATCGTATTTTTCATGTTCGGGATCGTTTTGTGTTCGTCTATTCCTTCCACGTGGTGGGGATCTTGTCGTAGTCCGAGAGTTTCGTACATCCCGCGAAACTGCTCTTGGCGGCGGTGATCGCGGTGAGTCCCGAGGCGGCGGCATTCTCCGCCGTGCGGTCGTACAGGTGGTATTTCACGCCGTCGACGACCGTGTAGGGCGATTCGCCTTCGAGCGACGCGCAGCCCTGGAAGGTCGAAGTCAGCGTCTTGAGTTTCACGGCTTCGTCGAACAGGCTCACCGGAACGCTCCTGAGCATCCCGCAATCGCGGAAGAGATTCGCGACGCTGGTCAGTTTGACGGGGTTGACCAGCATGTTCTTGCCGACCTCTTCGAGCGACGTACAACCGTCGAAGACCGAATTGAACATGGTGGCCGAAGCGCAGTTGAACACCTCCGACCCGACGCGGACCAGTCCCGTGCAGTCGGCGAACAGGCTGGTGTAGGTTGAAATCTGCGTGGTTTTCAGCAGCCCGTCGGGGATCTCCCGGAGTGACGTACAGTTGAGGAATGCCTTCTGGAAATTGAGCGACGTGCCGTTCAGTCCCGTGAAGGCGTCCGGCGCGATGCTTTCGATTCCCGAGCAGCCGGAGAACATCTCCGTCAGGGTCTTCGTCTTGGTGTTGGCTTCGAACAGGCGCGAGGGAACCGTCGTGAGGCGGGTGCAGTTCAGGAAGCACTGGGCCACGGTGGTCGCGTTGACGTTCTTGGCGAAGAGCCCTGCCGGAATCGTCTCCAGGGCGGAGCATTCGGAGAACGTGTTGTTGAAGGCCGTCGCCCCGGTCAGTCCGTCGAAGATTCCGGCGGGCACGCTCTTCAGTGCCGTGGCCCCTGCGAAGAGGCGGTCGCATTTGGCCGAGGCCGTGCTCTTCCCGAAGAGGAGGCCGACCGATTCGAGGGCCGTGCAGTTCTCCAGGGCGTTGGAATAGGTCGTCACTTTCGGGTTGCCGGCGAACAGTCCGTCGGGCAGCGTCGTCAGTGCGGCGCAGTTCTGGAACACCTTGCCGAAGGTCGTGACGGAGGGATTGCGGCTGAACAGACCGGCGGGAGCCGTTTTCAGTCCCGACGCCGCGAATACGCTGGTGGCGGTCGCCAGATTCGGCATCCCGGCGAAAATATCCTCCGGAACGCTTTCGAGCAGCGTGCAGTTTTCGAACAGGCTGCCGATGCTGGTGATCGCGGGTGCGCCGGCGAAAGCCTCCGCGGAAACGGTTTTCAGGTTGTCGCAGTCCTTGAACATCGAGGAGATATTCTTGCAGGCGGCGCAGCCGGAGATGATGTTGGCGCCGATCTCTTCAAGCCCCGTACAGCCTGCGAACAGGCCCGAGAACGAGGTGACTTTGGAAAGTCCGCCGAGGACGCCTTCGGGGATGCTTTTGAGCGAGGTGCAGCCTTTGAAGACATTGGTGAACGAGGTGACCGCCGTATTGGTGGCGAACAGCCCTGCGGGGAGCGTCGTGAGCGACGCGCAGCCGTTGAAGGCGTCGTTGAAGGCGGTGACCAGGGTAAAGCCGTCGAACAGCCCTGCGGGCACTTCGGTCAGCGAGGTGCAGTCCTTGAAGATGTTGTTGAAGGCGGTCTTCGTCACGGTCGTGAAGGCTCCGCTGCTTTTGAACAGCTCGGCCGGGACGCTTTGCAGTTCGCTGCATCCGGTGAAACAGCTCATAAAGGTCGTCACCTTGTCGCAGCCTGCGAACAGGTCGGCGGGAACGCTCTGGATGGCCGTTTTGCTGAATGCGCTCTGGAAATTGGTGACCTTGTGGTTGTTGGCGAACAAGCCGGCCGGGACGGATTTCAGGCTTGTTCCCGAGAAGAGCATGCGGAACGAGTCGACCTCGGGGTTGTTGGCGAACAGGCCGGCCGGGACGAATTCGAACGACTCGGTGTTGGCGAACAGCGAGTTGAAGGTCGTCACCTTCTTGTTGTTGGCGAAGAGTTTTTCGGGAACCGTCTTCAGTTTGCCGTTCGAGAAGATGATCGAACAGTCGGTCAGCTCCGTGTTGCGAGAGAAGAAATCCTCGTCGATCTGGGTGATCGCCGTGCCGGAGAAGAGCGAACCTACCGAGGTGATCTTCGTGCAGTTGTAAAGCAGGTCGGCGGGCACTTCGGTGACCATGTTGCAGTTCTGGAAGCAGTAGGCGAAGGTTTCCGCCTCGGTTGCATGGTCGAACAGCCCGTCGGGAACGGCTTCGAGGACGCGGCAGTCGGTGAATGCATAGTGGAAGGTGGTGACCTTGGCGAAGGCTTCGGTGTTGTCGGAGGGAATCCGTTTCAGCTCGCGGCAGTTCTGGAATGCGCGCGCCATCGAGGTCAGCCCCGTGCGGCCCCAGTTGTAAACCTCCCTGAACTGGTTGCCCAGTCCGTAGTCGGGGATGTCGTAGGAGTTGAGCGACGTCACGCTGCCCTTGACCGAGACGATGTAGTAGCCCGGGTCGGTGTAGGTGTGCGAGGGGTAGGCCGAGGTGACGTTCTCCTCGATGCTGCCGTCGCCCCAGTCGATGGTGGCGTCGATGGCCTTGTCGAACGGCAGATAGGTCTTCAGGCTCGACGAGGTGATGTCGATTCCGAGGATGAAGGCGTCGAGGTCCAGACCGGTCTGGGAGACGGTGACGACCTGTTCGGTCTGGTTCTGTTTGCCGTCGCCGGCCGATACGGTGATGGTTGCGGTGCGGGACGATCCGCTCGAATTGGTCTCGGCGGTGATTGTAAGTCCCTGCTCGGTTTTCGTGGCGGAGAGCCAGTCGGAATTTTCGGAAAGCGTGTACTCCCAGTCGTAGTTGGATCTGATTCCCAACTCTTTTTTGTCGGATTCGGTGGGAGTGGGCGAGAGGGGAATGGTTTTTAGCGAAACGTTGACGTAGACGGCGCGGTCCTGCGTGACGCGGATCGTTTCAGAGACGGGATTACCCCCCCCCTCGCCGGCAATCAGCACGAAGGTCGTTTCGCGGTCCTCGATCTCCTCGTTGGGGTCGAGCGTCATCGTGACTTTGTCGCCCTGCTGTTCGAGAAGCAGCCACGGGCAGTCTTTGGTTTCGAAGATCCAGTCTTCGTCGGTCGACTGCACTTCGAATTCGGCGGTCAGTTCGCCGATGGCGGGAATCTGGAAGTTGTTTTTCGATGCGGCGATTTCGAGCGTGCCGTACGCGTTCTGCGTGGCGGAGATGGTCGCGGTCTTGTCGCCGGCGGTAATGGTGATCGTAGCCTGCTGCTGCTCCTCGACCTTGTTGCCCTCGCAGTTCAGGACGAGCTGGTCGGCGACGTCGTCTTTCTCGATGGTCAGCCAGCCGGCGTTGACGGCGTCGTATTTCCACGTCGTGTTGGTCTGGATGTCCACGACGACCTCTCCGCCCAGGCTCTTGAAGCCGATCGAGGCGTTGCGTTCGTCTTCAGCGGCGAACCATGTGTTTTTCGACGAGATGCCCAGTTCGGCCGCAATGCCGGACGGTTCATCGCCCGGGACGGGGTTGGTGTAGGTGATCGTCTCTTCGGAGCACCCCATCATGCCGAGCAGTAAAGCTGTCAGTGCATATAATTTTTTCATGTGTGCTGCGGTTTAATGTTTCGATACGGGAAAGGTGCTGCCCGAGGGTGCGATGCCGTCGGCGGCCCGGGTGACGGAGGTCGGGGCCGTGCCGGTGTCGGCCGGAATGTCCCAGTCTACGAGATACATCGTGCCGGTGGCGTAGTAGAGGTCGCCGAACGACAGCCACTGCTGCTCCTGGTATCCGATGATGCCCAGCGTGGTGTACGGCGATTCGAAACCGTTCAGGAGGATCGCCTTGCGGGTTTCGTCCGCGTCGTCGTTGTAGCCCTCTCCCAGCCTGCCGGTCAGCATGCCGTTGTGGAAACCTCCGCCCTGCATGTTGATCGAGTACAGGTAGTGGAAGCGGGAGACCGTCGGGGAGATCTCGCGGGTGTAGCAGAGCCTGCCCAGTTCGATCGACATGGTTTGGGTGTTTTTGTCGTAGGTGGCTTCCACGACCGTGCCCGTCAGGAACAGGTTCTTGATGTAGAAACTCTTGCGGTACTCTTTCTCTTCGACGGTGCAGAACGTACCCGTGCCGCTCACGCCGATCGGTTCACGGCCGTAATACCAGTTTTCCGCATGAAGTCCGTAATATCCCAGCATTTGGTAGTAGGGGTTTTCCTCGCGTGAGATTTGCGAAACGGTCACTTTGCAGGATTCCGTAGCGGAGCCTTTGGTCGCCCGGACGGTGAGCGTCGCATTGCGGTGGGCGTCGGGATTGCGCGGGGCGCCGACGCGTACCGTTCCGCTGACCGGGTCGCTTTCGACCGAAACCCAGTCGGCGTCGCTCGTGACGCTCCACTGGCCGTTGGAGACCACGGTGAAGAGAACGCTCTCACCTTCGGAATCCAGCGAAATTTCCTCCGAAGCGGTGGTGGACAGCAGGACCGTTTCCCACGAGAATGCCTGGTGAACGGCGATTTCCTGTTTGTCGCCGGCCGTTTCCACGGTGATTTTCGAGTTGCGGACATTGTCGGTCGTATTGCTTGCCGCGGAGATGGTCAGCAGGCCCTCTTCGGAGGCCAGCGTCACCCAATCGTCCGGACAGCTCACCTTCCAGTCGGAGGGCGTGGCTACCGCGACGGTGGTCGTTCCGCCTTTCTGGGCGAACGCGACACTACTTCGCGAGAGGACGATCACATCCGCGACCTCCTCTTTGTTCTTGTCGTCGCAGCCGCTTGAGGCGCAGAGGACGAGAACCGTCAATAGCGTAAAGCATCTTCTCATAAAAATTGGATTAGGAATAAAAAATGAATGGGTACGGTATCCCGTTTCCGGAGAACCGTATTTGCTGAAAATTGCATCGTGTGAAATTTTTGGACTTGTTTATTTGCGGCACAATATACGAAAATTTGCCCGAATGCTTTCTGGAAATTCTGAAAATATTGTCGTAAAAGTCTTTTCTTATTGTTTGTTTTTCGGTGTTATGCGTGTGTATAATGTTGAGTTTTAATGATTTTGAAGAATGACAGCCGTTTTGCGGCTGCAACTGTTTTGTTTGTCGGATATTGTCATCGCAGGGATATTTCCGGTCCGGTGAAAAAGAAGGATATTTGTTATATATTGACAATTTGGGGTGTAAGCTGTTGAATGATAATTGATAATGTCCGTCCCGGCGGCGGTTCCCGCGATTTTCCGTCTGCGACGTCCCGATATTGACCGCTTTTTGTTACTTTTGCAAAAAGAAAAAAATGAAACTCGTCGAACTGTTAGCTCCTGCCAAAGATTACGCTGCGGCCGCGGCCGCCGTGGACTACGGCGCCGATGCGGTCTATATCGGCGGCGCGCGGTTCGGCGCGCGGCAGGCCGCGGGGAACTCCGCGGAGGAGATCGCCCGGGTCGTGGAGTATGCCCACCGCTTCGGAGTGCGGGTCCACGCCACGCTTAACACGCTCGTGTGGGACGATGAACTGGAGGCCGCCGAACGGCAGGCCCGCAGCCTGATCGACGCGGGCGTCGATGCGCTGATCGTGCAGGACATGGCTCTGCGGCGGATGGACCTTCCGGTGGAGCTGCACGCCTCGACGCAGGTTTCGAACCGCACGCCCGAGGGGGCGCGGTTCTTGGGCGAGGCGGGGTTTGCGCGGGTGATTCTCGAACGCAACCTCACGCTGGAGGAGATCCGGGCCATCTGCGCCGCCACCGCGGCCGAGGTCGAATGCTTCGTCCACGGGGCGGTCTGCGTGGGGTACAGCGGCCGCTGTTTCCTCTCGCGGTCGATGTCCGCGCGCAGCGGCAATCGCGGGGTGTGCAGCCAGCCCTGCCGCCTGACGTGGGACCTCACCGACGGAAAGGGCCGGACCTGGATTGCCGGGAAGCATCTGCTGTCGGTGCGCGACATGAATCTTTCGCAACGCATTGGCGATCTGCTGGATGCGGGCGTCACTTCATTCAAGATAGAAGGTCGGCTCAAGGATCTCGCTTATATCCGGAACGTTGTGGCCCACTACCGCCGGGCGGTGGACGAGGCGCTGGCCCTGCGGCCGGGGCTGGTGCGGTCGTCCGTCGGCGAGAGCGTCCCGGATTTCACGCCCGATCCGTCGAAGAGTTTTACACGCGGGGAGTCCGACTATTTTCTGGACGGAAAGCGCGCCGGAGTGGCGTCGTTCGACACCCCGAAGGCGGTCGGCGAACGGGTGGGCCGCGTGGCGGGCGTTTCGGGCGGCACGTTCACGCTCGACGGTGCGCACGATCTTGCGCCGGGCGACGGCATCTGTTTCCTGACGCCGCGCGGCGTGACCGGGACCAACGTCAACGCCGTGGAGGGCCGCCGCATCACGCCCAATCGCATGGAGGGGATCACGCCCGGGGCGGAGGTCCGCCGCAATTTCGACCGCCGTTTCACGCTGGCCGTGGAGCGCAGCCGCACGCGGCGGGTGATTCCGGCGAAGGCCGCGGCGGAGGCGACGGCCGAAGGGCTGAAACTCACTTATACGGATTGCGAGGGCGTTGCGGCCTCGGCCGTGCGGGCCGTGCGGCTCGACCCGGCGAAGAATCCCGACGCCAATGCCGCCGCACTGCGTGCGCAGGCGATGAAGTCGGGCGACACGATCTTCGCGGTCCGCGAAGCCGAAGTGCGGGGCGCGGAGTGGTTCGTGCCGGCGTCGCTGGCTGCGGAACTGCGCCGCGAAGCGTTGGCGGCACTTGCCGGAGCGCGCCGCGAACGGCGGCCGGAACACCGCATTCTGCCCGAGAATCCCGCCGCGAAATACCCGTCGGAACGGCTTGCGGCCGAGGAGAACGTCACCAACCGGCTGGCCGAGGCGTTCTACCGCGACCACGGGGTGCGGCAGATCGAACGGGGGCTGGACCTCGCGTCGACGACCGCCGGGCATGTGGTCTTGCGTTCGGCCTACTGTATCCGCCGCGAGATCGGCGAATGCCTCCGGGAGCATCCGCGGCTGCGCGGCGACCTGTTTTTGGAACACGGCGCCTACCGTTACCGGCTGGCGTTCGACTGCGAGGCCTGCGAAATGTCGCTGGTCGATCCGCTTGAAAAGCGGGAGCCGGAAGGTGTGTAACTATTTATAAAATAATGTATGCAGGAACAGCTGACGCCCGATTTCGGGGATTATGAACTCCTCGACACGGGGGATTTCGAGAAACTGGAACGCTTCGGGCGTTATGTGACGCGCCGTCCCGAGCCGCAGGCCATCTGGAGGCGCTCGCTCGCCGAAGAGGAGTGGCGGCGCACGGCCGACGCTTCGTTTCGGCGCGATGCGCGCAGCGACGAGCGGGGCGAATGGCGTCTCGCGCCCGGAATGCCCGACCGCTGGGTGGTGGAGTATGCCTATAAGCGGATGCGGCTGCGCATGCGGCTGGGGCTTACGTCGTTCAAGCATGTGGGCATCTTCCCCGAGCAGGCCGCCAACTGGAATTTCATCTACGACAACTGCCGGGCTTTGGCCGGAGACGGACCTACTGATGGCGAGCGTGTTGCGGCTGTCGGTTCGGGCGTTGCGCGAGGTGGCGCCCCCAAGGTGCTGAACCTCTTCGCCTATACGGGCGGGGCGACGCTCGCGGCGCGGGCCGCCGGGGCCGAGGTGACGCACGTCGATTCGGTCAGGCAGGTGGTGACCTGGTCGCGCGAGAACATGGAGTTGAGCGGCCTGGAGGGCGTGCGGTGGATCGTCGAGGATGCGCTGAAATTCGTCCGGCGCGAAGTGCGCCGCGGGAGCCTTTACCGCGGGATCATCCTCGATCCCCCGGCTTACGGGCGCGGGGCCGGCGGCGAGCGGTGGATTCTGGAGGACAACATCGGCGAGATGCTGGAGTGCTGCGCGCAGCTGCTCGAACCCCGGGGGGCGTTTCTGGTGCTGAACCTCTACTCGATGGGCCTCTCGTCGACGCTGGCACGCACGGCTGTGAGGCAGGCGTTCGGCGCGCCGCGCGAGGAGCAGTGGGGCGAGCTGTGTTTCACCGATCGGGCCGGCAAGCAGCTGC
>ERZ773181.1250-NODE-1250-length-21612-cov-5.703113_pt1 | contig 21612 bp, 18 predicted proteins | sample MGYA00581001_ERZ773181 | MGnify/ENA primary metagenome ERZ773181 (study PRJEB29015, sample SAMEA2737780) | human gut metagenome | biome: human gut; feature: human-associated habitat; material: faeces | place: China | collected 2012 ... | reverse complement strand
AAAGTAAAAGTAGATCACATTCTTTTTATGTGTCTACTTTTACTTTATCACTTCAATCACATTCTTTTTATGTGTCTACTTTTACTTTATCACTTCACTTATCTTTTAAAGCCATCTTTTTCTTTATTTAAATCTAAATTTTTAATATCTTCATCATTTAAAATATTATCTTTATATATACTATCAAGAATGATTTCACTAAGTTTAAATGAAGTTTCTTTTTTAATGATTCATCTAATGTTATTTTTTCTTTAATAATATTTACCATAGTTTCCATCCTTTCTTTTCAAAGTAAGATAGTTTTTAAATACAAAAAAATCAATCTTTTCAGATTGATTTAATCATTAACGTCACATTGGTGCGACGATTTTGCCTTATGGAGCAAGCGTCGTAGTTATTTGCAACTTTTTCCAATACACGAAGTAATATATAAATATTAATCCAATATTATTTTAGCATATAATAAGTATTTTTACCAGTGCCTGATTGGATTAAAGTATTATTGCTTATCATATTGTTTAAAATATCTATAGCTCTAGTTTTAGATACATCAAGTAATGATTCTACTATTATTCTATTTATTTTATTATTTTTCTTTAAATATTCAATAATTTGTTCTTCTTGTGTTAAATTAGTTGGTAGAGTTTTGACGCTATCATTTTCAATATAATTGACATTATATAAAGTTACTTTGAATACATTTTCGGTATCCAATATTAATGGTTGCTTATCAAAGCCTTTATATGATTCAATGATTCTTCCAATACCAGTTCCGAAACTTTCTACATATTTTAATCTATAAAATATATTTACTAAATTAGGATTTCTTGATTCGGAAACACCATTGTATAAATCTTCTATATTAAGCCCCTTGATTAATCCACCTAAAGATGTAATTTCAAAATGATCATCAAATAATGATATTAATATACTACCCGTAAAATGATAATCACGATGTATAACAGCATTTAATAAAGATTCTCTAATTGCATATTCTGGATAATCTATTGTATCAATTCTCTCTAAACCTATAATTTTTCCTTTAGTTTTGTTATATAAATCTAAATATTCAAATGTATCATTTACTTGCTTTAGTACTGAACCAGTAAATTCCTTTCTGTCTTTAAATTCTAATTTGCTATTTCCGTTAAAAATAGCACATTTTATTGAATAAGGGCATTCATCTGATAAAAGCAACCCTAAATTTGTATATTTATTATTTAAGTTAACAATATTTAATGCTTTAAATTTATTATCATTAATTTCTATGTTGTGGTTTTTAAAAATATTTTTCAAATATTCAAAGTGTAAATCTTGAATACTTGAAACATTATTTTCAAAAGAATTGCTATTACTTTCTATTAGCATCTTTTAAGCCAATAACATTTCCACCGTCATCAATGCCAATATAAATAGTTCCATTATTAGTATTAGCGAATGCAACAATTTCTTTTTTTATATCTTTAGTTAATTCAACTTTTAATTCAGTATTTTGATCTTCTATGTACATTTTTATTACCTAATAATATTATATACAAAAATAAAAAAATATCAATTGATTTGACCACTTTTCGACCACTTTTCGACCACTTTTCGACCAGCACTGTTTTTTGTATTAAAAAATCGAACTAAAAAGTTCGATTAAATATCAATCTGGAGCAATTCCAAAGGGTATTTGAAACTTTATAAGAAAAATTAATAAATAACTAATCGCTAAATATTTATTTACCTATGTTTATATACATTGTTAATATCTTCATTATCATTAATAACATTGTTTATTTTACTTTCATAGTAAGCTTGTGAATACATCAAATTTTTATAACTTTCTTCATCCAGATATAATATATCATCTTCATTATAACCATATTTTTTTATATTATAGCCTAGCTGTATAAGAGTTGATGCACTAACTCGACAAAGTCTATTTTTTGCCCAATCATTTAAATTCCAGTCTCTTTTACAAAAAAACGTAATAGAATTCAACATATTTTCACATTTAGTTGCACTCATATGAAAATGCGTATCCATATGATTATAATTCATTATAATTCACCTCTTAAGCTGATTATAGCAAATATTTTTGTAAATGTCAATATTTTGTAAATGTCAATATTTTGTAAATGTCAATATTTTTAACAAAAGTTGTTTATGTTTTTTAGCAACAACTAATAATTTTAGCATAAATGAAATGGTTAAAGGAATTTTGAAAATAGGATAGTCTTTATATGACTTCTAAGTTTAAGATTATGAGTTTGATAAACAAAAAAAACTAACTATTTCTAGTTAGTTAAATTCAAATGGAGCAAGTGAGCAGAATCGAACTGCCGTCTCAACCTTGGCAAGGTCGCATACTAACCTCTGTACTACACCTGCGTAAATAAATTGTATCAAATATGTGAAACTTTTGCAACACTAATTGATAAAAAAACTAATTTTTGTTATACTTATCTAAGTAAGAAGGGATAAGTATGAAACTAAAAGATAATTATGGTTACAAAAAAACTGTCAAATCAATTGTTGAATATATAATTACCAATCGTTTATTCATATCATATGTAGTATTAACACTAATTGCTACAATATGTGTCCGTGCATTTACAATTGGTTCTGCTTTAAAACTTAAGCCATTACTAACAGATTTAGGATTTATCCTTGTCATCGGTGGTTTAGGTTATTTGGTGAAGCCCAAAAATCAATTCAAATATTATTTTACGTGGTTAATCATATTTAATTTAATATGCTTAATATCATCAATATATTATAGATTTTTTACATCATTTGCATCAATCGGAGAACTTGCAACAGTTAGACAAACGGAAACTGTAACAGGTTCAATTTTTGACAGACTAAGAATTGCTGATGGAATTTATATTTTAATCCCTATAATTTTTTATTTAATTCATAAAAAACTATTATCATCATCTTATTATACATTTATTGATAAAATTGAAAAAAGTAAAAAGATGGTTGTATCTACAGTTTTACTTGGCGTAATCTTTTTAGGTTACACTTTCGGTGTTGCTAAAAATTCTGATTACAGTAGACTTACAAAACAATGGAATAGAATATATATTGTTGAAAGATTTGGCATTATCATGTATCAATTTAATGACTTTGCCCAATTTTTAAGACCTCAACTAAGTAGTTTATTTGGTCAAGAAAAAGCCTTAGAGAGTTTTAATGAATACTTTGATAGCAAAAAAGTAACTGCTAAAAATGAATATACAGGAATATTAAAAGGAAAAAACATTGTTTTTGTGCATATGGAAAGTATGCAAAGTTTCTTAATGGACCTTTCATTTAATGGTAGAGAAGTAACTCCAAACTTAAATAAGTTAGCTAAAGAAGGAATGCATTTTACAAACTTTTATCCACAGGTATCAACAGGAACAAGTAGTGATACTGAGTTTACCTTATTAACAGGATTAATGCCTGCATCAAGTGGAACTGTATTTGTAAGCTATTATGATCGTAATTATTTTACAATTCCTAAATATTTAAAAGAAGAAAACTATTTTACCTTTAGTATGCATGGAAATCTAGCTAGTATGTGGAATAGAAATAAAGCCCATCCATCTTTAGGTTATGAAAAAATGTATTTTAGAGAATCATTTAATTTTACTGAAGATGATATTATTAATCTAGGAATTAATGATGAACTATTCTTTAAACAAGCAATGCCAATATTAGAAAATATTGAAAAAGAAAACCAAAACTACATGGGAACGATAATTACATTATCAAATCATTCACCATTTAAATTAGCGAGTAAACATAGTGATATAGACTTATCAAGTCATTATCAAGTAACTAATGCAACAGGAAATACTACTGAAGCAACAAAAGATTATTTATCTTCTACAGCAGTAGGTGAATACATAAAAAGCGCTAATTACGCTGATAAAGCACTCGGAGAATTTATTAGTTACATTAAATCATCTGATTATTTTAATAATACAGTTTTTGTATTCTATGGAGACCATGAGGCCAAATTATCTCGTAGTGAAATAAATTATTTATATAACTTAAATCCTGAAACTGGAGAAGTATATGATGATGCAAATCCAAATTATGTAGAATATGATTATTATGATCATGAATTAAATAAGAAAACACCATTAATAATTTGGACAAAAGATCAAGACTTACAAAGTATATTTACAGGAAAAGTTACTTATACTATGGGTATGTATAATGTTGCAGCCACAATACTTAATATGTATGGCGTATACAATAAATACAACATTGGAGAAGATATATTTACAGTTAAAGATGATAATCTTGTAGTTTATCCAAATGGAAATATCCTAACAAATAAAGTTTACTATAATAATTCAACGGGTGAATATAAAGTATTAAAAGAAGATAATTTTACTGAAGATTATATAAAGAATCTAAGTGAAATAGGTGAAAAAAGGCTTGAAATATCTAATGATATTATAGTGTATAACTTATTAGACAACAAAAAAATGAATGGAGAGTAATATGAAGAAGAAATATAAATATCCTTTACTATTATTAATTTTAGTAATCATTGTAATAGTGGGATTAATATTATTTAAATTGTTTTTTGCTAAAGATGAAGTTAAAAATAATGTTAAAGTTATAGACTCAATCGTAGATTTTTCATATACATTAGATGAAAGAGATACTAAACTTATGAAAGACAATTACCAAGAGTTAAAAAATATATTAAAAGAAAGAGAAATAGACTATAAAGAATATGCAAAAGTATTAGCAAAACTATTTGTTATAGATTTGTTTACTATGGATAACAAAATAAATAAATATGATGTAGCGTGTTTAGAATACGTTTATCCAGATAATTTAGAAAACTTTAAGACTAATGTCGAAGATACAATTTATAAACTTATGGAAGATAATACATATGGTAAAAGAACAGAAAAATTGTCCATAGTAAATAATGTAGAAATTACAAATGAAAAAGAAAGTACATTTAAAATAAATGAAGAAGAAATACCAAGTTATGTAGTAACACTAAATTGGACATATGATAAAGATCTAGGGTATGACAAAAATGCCACGATAACAATGATAAAAAAAGATAAAAAATTATATGTTGTTGAGTATAAAGCAGGTGCAGTAAATGAATAAAATGGTTAGAAAGTTAAAAAAATCAAATAAAGCATTAAGATTTTTATATTATTTGGTTATGATTTTCTATGTAGTGGGACTAGTATTATTTATTAAAAGTCTATTAAGCCTAACAGGCATAGAAACAATGATAAGAACTATAGTAATAATATTTTTTATTATATATTTTTTGCTTTGTTCATTTATAAATTTACTAAATTTACTTCGTAGAAAATACAAGGGAGTAATAATAAGCACAATATTTTCTTTATTATTTGTACTTATCTTTTTTGTAGGGTCATACTACATAAATTATGTTTATAATAATTTAAATAACATGCAAGAAAGTGATAAGATAACATATAATACATATCTATTAACTTTAAAAGACAGTGAATTTAATAATAACAGTAAAATAGGGTTAATAAGTAGTAAAAGAGATAAAGATAATAACGAATTATCAACAAAATTATATAAAAAGAAGAAATTAAAAAATGAAATTGTAGAATATGAAGATTATATTAAATTGTTATTGGATTTATATAATAAAGAGATTGATGCAGTATTTGTGCCGGGGAACTTTGAGACTTTGTTTAGAAATGAAGAAGGATTTGAAAATATTCTTAATGATACAAAAGTAATTTACGAATACAGTGAAAAAAAGAAAAATGAGGATTTAAACTTAGTTAGTGATAAAGATTTTAATGAACCATTAACATTTTTATTTCTAGGAGTAGATTCCGAAGGCGATGGGCTTAATGCTAATGCTGCCTTTAATGGAGATACCTTAATGCTTATGTCATTTAATCCTAAAACTCTAAGTTCAGTTCTTTTATCAATTCCAAGAGACACATATGTACCAATTGCATGTAATAATAATAGATATGCTAAGATTAATTCATCTGCAGCATATGGAACTGGTTGCGTAATAAGTACTATAAATACCTTTTTAAATATAAATATTGACTACTATGTTAAAATAAATTTTAAAGGTGTAGTTGATTTAGTTGAAGCTGTCGGGGGAGTTGAAGTTGATGTTGAAGCACCAACATATATGGCCAATAAATATAATGGCAAAGTTTGTGAACAAAACAGTGATAGAGCGTGGGGAGATAAATTAGTTTGTATGGACCCAGGACGTCAAGTATTAAATGGTGAACAAGCTTTAGCATATGCAAGATGTAGACATATGTATATTGGTAGTGATTTAGATAGAGTAAAACATCAACAACAAGTCGTAGAAGCTCTAGCAAATAAAGTATTACATTTTAATAGTATTAAAGAATTTCAAGATATATTAAATGCCGTAAGTAAAAATATTGCCACAAATATGGAAACTGATACAATTCTTTCAGGATATAATGTTGCTAAAAATGTTTTAGGAAATAAACTATCTGGTAAAGACTCATTAAATATTCAAAAAGCAACATTAGAAACATATAGTTTAAATGTATATGTTCCATCTCAAGGAAGAAATACATCAGCTCAAGGTTATTATGAAAGTAGTCTAGAAGATATAAAGAAAGCGTTTAATATAGTATTAGGAAAAGAAAAAGAAGAACCTATAAAAACATTTAGTTTTTCAGTTAATGAAACTTACGAAATATATCGTCCAGGAAAAGGTAAAAGAAGTGGGCAATCCGGAGCTTTACTTCCGAGCTTTATAGGAAAAACAGTAAGTGAAGCCCAAGAATTTTGTAAAAATAACAATATCACTTTGGATATAAAATATGTTGATAGTGGAAATGAACATTATAATAATCAAGTATCTGTTGGACTAATCGCAGATCAAAGCGTTCATAAAGATGTATTATTATCAACAGTTTCAAATTTAACTATATACGTTGTAAATAGTAAAACAACAAATAATAATTCAAACAATAATGCATCTAAAAGTACAGAAAATAAAAATGATAATAGTAAAAGTGATGCTATAATAAAAGGATTTATTGATTAAGTTTCAATAAATCCTTATTTCTTTTTAATATTCTTCTTTCTTTTATTAGGGCTAACATAGCCATTTTTTCTTTTAGTTTGATTATTTGTTTTCTTTTTTGTACTAGTATTTTTATTATTATTTTTATTTTTTGCAGTACTATTTTTATTCGTAGTTTTTTTAGCAGTATTATTTTTCTTTGAAACTTTTTTAGTTTCTTTTGGGGCTTCAATAATCTTATCAAACTTAGTATTTGAGGACAGTTTTGAAGAGCCATTTTTTTCAATTTCAAGTTTTTCTAGTTTACTTAATATAATCCACATTACACCAACTATGATAATTAATAAACATAATGAAATTAAAACAATTAAAATTATATCAATTTTATCAAAATTCTTTTCCAAAATAATCACCCACTCAAATTAAATATATTATAATATAAAAAAGTAAAAAATAATAGTGATTTTACATATATTTACTTTAAATAATGTAAATAATTTGAGTGATTTTACAAAATTTGTTATAATAAAGGTAATAATGTAGAAGGAGGTCAAAATATGAAAAAAATAATAACATTAATTATTTTTATAGTGTCCTTTTTTTACATAAGTAATGTAAATGCGAGTTCTTATACACACAGAATAAAGATCTTAAATAATCAAACAAATCTAAGAAAAGACCCTGGAGGAACTGATGGAACAAGAATTGGTTTGCTTTACAGAAATGATTATTATGTTTTAAAAGATGATAAAATGTATGATGATATTAACAATCATAAAAGATGTAAAGGTGGTTGGTATCATATGACATATTATACTAGCGTTGATGGCTATGTATGTAGTGATGATGTTGAACTTGTAATATCCTATAGTACTGATACAGAAACACCTTCGACTGAATGTGAAAAAAAATTAAGTGAAGCAGGATTTCCTTCGAGTTATTGGGGAGGTCTATGCAGTTTACAAGAAAAACATCCTACATGGACATTTCAACCAATTAAAATAGATTTAGATTGGTCGTATGTAGTGGAAAGGGAAAGTGAATGTTCAAAAAATTATATTTATGAAAAAACATATGATGAAACTTTTTTTGATAAAACTTGTAAAGCTACATCACCAGGGGGGTACATTGCTCCTTCACAAACTGGGGTAGCATATTACATGGATCCAAGAAATTCATTTACTGAAAAATATTTATTTCAGTTTCTAGATCAATCATATGATGTCAATTTAAAAGATAATTATCCAAATGCCGTAGAAACAATTTTAACAGGAACTGCATTTAATAGATATCACACTAGCATTGGAAATAATTTAAAAGAATTAATTATTGCGGGAAGCATTGATAAAGCAAGTCCAATAGCAATAGCATCAAAAATGCGTGTTGAATTAGGGGTAGGGACATCTCTTGAAAACTTATATAAAGGTGTTTACTCTGAATTAGAAAACTTATATTATGATTATTTTAATTTCTTTAATTTTGGAGTAACTGATTCATGTGTAGCAGAATATGGCACAACTTATTGTGGATTAAACTATGCATATAAATCTGGATGGAAAGGTGTTGCAACTGCTATAAACGGAGGTATAAATCAATTTTCTGGAGGCTACATTCTAAAAGAACAATATACTGGCTATTTACAAAAGTTTAATGTCGCTACCAAAGCTACCGGAGCATTATTTACTCATCAATATATGACAAATTTAGCAGGTGCAATGAGTGAATCAAGTAGTGCATTTAGTGCATATGAAAAAAATAATTTACTAGGATTAAATTTAATTTTTAAAATTCCTGTGTATAACAAAATGAATGCTACAATCGTAAATAGTGGAAATGGTGCCGTAGATGATGGCGATGATACTCCAACTCCAAGTACTATTCCAATAAGTACTATAGTAACATCAAGTGGATATAAATATACTACAAAATATATATCAGGTATTGCTCTAGGAACAGATGCATCAACTTTAAAAGAATCATTGGAATCAGTCGGAGGAAAAGCAACGGTAAAGATTACAGATTCTAAAGGAAATGATAAAGCAGGAAAAGTAGTGGCAACCGGAGATAAAGTAATTATAAACAATCAAAGTGAAACGGAAACTTTAGAGATTGTCATAAAAGGTGATACATCTGGTGATGGTGTAATAAATGCTCTAGATTTATTACAAGTTCAAAAAAACATTTTAGGAACATATATTTTAACCGGAGCATATTTAGAAGCTGCAGATACATCAAAAGATAATCAAGTAAATGCCCTAGACTTATTACAAATTCAAAAAAATATATTAGGAACATTTGCAATTGAACAATAAAAAGGAGGATTAAATGAAAAAAATAAAATTTCTATTAATAAGTTTTCTTTGCTTAATAGCTTTTCCCAATTTAGTAAATGCCGCAAGTGGGAAAATTAATGTTTCCAGTACCTCAACAGTTGTAGTGGGAAATAATGTTACTGTAACCGTAACTTTATCAAGTCAAACATCAATAGGTAGTTGGGAAATGTCTTTAAATTATGACAAAAGTTATTTACAATTAAAAAGTACAAATTCTGAAAGTAATGGAACTCGTATGGCAGCATCAAGTTCAACAGGAATAAAAAGTAAAACATACACATTTACATTTAAAACTTTAAAAAAAGGAGTTACATCAGTAACAGTAGATAGTTACTTAGCATATGCTTTCGATGATTTAAGTCAAATATCATTATCAAGTAGCAGTAAAAAAATAAATATTATTACCCAAGCTGAATTAGAAGCTAGTTATTCAAAGAATAATAATTTAAGTTCTATTGAAATTGAAGGATTTACGCTTACTCCAGAGTTTAATGCAAATACCTTAGAATATTCCGTAGTGGTACCAGAAAACACCAAAGAAATAAGTATTAATGCAACTGTTCAAGATAGGACAGCCTCAATAAGTGGAATAGGAACTCAAACTGTAAATCCTGGAGCTAATAAATTTTCTATTGTTGTTAAAGCTCAAAATGGAGCAGAAAAGACATATGTGATAAATGTTGAAGTAAAAGATGAAAATCCAATTAATGTAACAGTAAATGGTAAAAATTATACAGTGGTAAAAATCAAAGAAAATTTACCTGCTGCAAATCTATATGCAGAAACAACAATTAACATAAATGATTTTGAAATACCTGCTTATAAAAATGATAATACTAATCTCTTCTTGGTAGGATTAAAAGATGAAGAAGGTAATATTTCATTATATATATATAATAAGGATAAAAATGAATATCAAGAGTATCATGAAATAGGCGTTAATAAAATAACTATTTATCCATTAACATCAAACGAAGAAATTAAAGGTTACACAAAAGATACAATAATAATTAATGATGTAAAAGTAGATGGATATTACTATACTAAAGACTCTGACTATGTAATCATTTATGGCATCAATGTAGAAACTGGTGATAAAGGATTCTATATGTATGATAAAAAAATGCAATCTTTAATAAAGTATAATGATGAATACGTAACTGATTTAAATAAAAAAATAGAATTATACACATATATAATTATTGGTTTTAGTGGCGTATTTATTTTAATGATTATTATCATGATTGCATTAGCAAAAAAGAAGTCTGGAAAGAAAAAGAAACAAAAATCAATTGAAAAAGAAATACCTAAAAAGGAAGAAGAAAGTAAACTAGATAAAAATACTATTATTGAAAAATAATAGTATTTTTATGTACAGCATGTGTAAACGATGTATATATTTTAAAAAAGTTATGTTATAATAAGTATTAAAATTAATGGAGGTACTATGCAAGAAATATATATAAATTTAGATGATTCAGGAAAGTTAACTAAAAAAGAGCTATTAAGTGTTTACGGAGGTATTGTATTTTTGTCTAAGAAAGAAAAAGATGAATTTATAACCCAATACCGAAGTATTATAAATGATATAAAATGTAAATATTGTAAAAATAAAAGTACTTGTAATAAAAAATGTCCGGAAATAAAAAATACTAATATAAAAAATAGTGATAAAAGAAGAATTATGAACTACATAAAAAAATATTTTGTTGTGGGACTAATTATAAACAATCAAAATGTTTATGATCATATTATTGAAAATAAAGCCGCTAAAGGAAGGTTTATAGATTATTCATTAAGAAGAATGATTAAAGAAATAATAAATAATCAAATAAGTAATCATAACATTTCTGAAAATAGACCCTTAAAAGTAGTGGTAAATATTGATGAACAAACTACAAAAAGTAATGGTTATTATAATTTACATGATGGATTAGTTGAAGAACTAAAATATGGTATAAGTAATTTTAATTATGCATGTATATATAATCCGATAGTATTTAATGATTTAGATATTAAAATTTCTTATCAAGATTCTGGTAAAAGTTATTTAGTTCAAGCAGCAGACCTAATATCAGGAACTATTCGAAGAGGTGCATTAAACGCCATAATTAATAATGAAAATATTAACTATGCTTTAGATAATTTTATTAATTATAAAATTATGCTTCCTTAACAGAGATTAGTTATGAATTTGAAATTATTAATCTTGTAAATTTTGTGATATGTAATGACAAGAATAAATTTTTTTGATACAATTAAATAGCTAAGGAGGAACCAATAATGAAATTAGAAGATTATAAATCTGGAGAGTACAAACAAGGAGTGGGTTATAAAGCCTTTTTACCGAGTAGGATTAATCATAATTGGGGATGGGTAGATACTAAACTAGATTATCTACTTGCTGAGGCAAATCGACAAATAGGAGAATTAAACGCATATTCATTACTATTACCGAATGTTGACTTATATATTAAAATGCATGTAACAATTGAAGCAAATAAATCTAGCAGAATAGAAGGAACTAAAACAACAATTGAAGATGACTTATCAGACCTACAGGATGTAAGCCTAGAAAAAAGAGATGACTGGGAAGAAGTTCAAAATTACGTAAAAGCAACAAACTTTAGTATAGAAAGAATCAATGAAGGATTTCCCATTTGCAATCGATTATTTAAAGAAATACATAAAATATTACTAGCTGGTGTTAGAGGCGAAAAGAAAACACCTGGAGAATTTAGAATATCACAAAATTGGATTGGCGGTACAATGCCATCCACGGCGGTATATGTTCCACCATTAGTTGAGGATTTGAATAACTGCCTAACGGATTTAGAATTATTTATAAATAATGAAAAAATAGATACACCAGAATTAATAAAAATAGCCATAATCCATTATCAATTTGAGAGTATACACCCATTTTTAGATGGAAATGGTAGGATAGGCCGATTATTAATTCCTTTATACCTACAAAGTAAAAAATATTTAGATAATCCATGTCTTTATATTTCGTTCTTTTTTGAAAAGAACAGAGATTTGTATTATCAAAAATTAAATAATGTAAGAACAAATAATGACATTATAGGATGGATAAAGTTTTTTCTAGAAGGTATTATTGAAACTGCAAAAATAGCTAAAGAGAAGTTTAAAAATGTTGTAGAACTTACCAAAAAAATAGATGGAAAATTGACAGAGCTAAATGTTAAATTTGATAATGCAAAAAAAGTAATGGATTATTTTTATAATGAACCATATTCTTCTCGAAAAAAATTAGCTGATGCATTGGGAATGCCAGATTCAACAGTTAACGGAGTTGTTAACGAATTAAAAAGAGTAAATATTATTAAAGAAACAACTGGTTTTTCAAAAAATCAAATATTTGTGTTTTCTGAATATGTAAATATATTTTTATCGTAGTGAATTTATAGAACGAAAATTTTCATTTTTTCGTTCTTCAGATTTTTATAGAACGAAAATTTCCGTTTTTTCGTTCTTCAAATTTAAGTAAAATGAAAAAAAGCTACTTAAAGTAGCTTAATCCCAGTTAGCATGGCGTACACATAGCACGCTTAATTATAAATAATCAAAATCTAACTATCGACCTGACAAGATTTCTCTCCGGTAATTTAATACTACACTATATGAAAACATTTGTCAATAATTATGGCTAATATTATTAAATGAACTTTATAGATTTACAATAATTATTTATCTTTTGCTATTATCACACATATATTGCTTTTATTTTTATCAAAATTAGGTTATAATAAGTGTACGAGGAGTAAAGTTATATGAATTTAGTAGTAAATAATCATAATGTTTTTTTAATAGTTTTTGTAACTTTTTTAGTTAGTGTATTATTAGTTCCTATAGTAAAAAAAGTCGCTAAACACATTGGAGCAATGGATGTTCCAAATGCCAGAAAAGTTCATAAGGTTCCAATGCCAAGACTTGGGGGATTAGCAATCTATATTGCCTTTTTATTCGGTTATATTTTATATGGTCAAATAAGTACACAAATGATATCAATTTTAATAGGAAGCTTTCTTCTTATAATCGCCGGTATTTTTGATGATATTAATTCAGTGCCAGCTAAATATAAATTTTTAGTTCAAATTGTTGCAGCAGCAATTGTTGTGATATATGGCAAATTAGGATTCTCTGAATTAACAGTATTTGGATTATCATTTCATTTTCCAATGATTATAAATGATGTTTTAGCGATATTTTTTATAGTGGCAATTACAAATGCTATAAACTTAATTGATGGTTTAGATGGTTTATCAAGTGGAATAAGTGCTATTTATTTTTTAACAATAGCCATAATAGCATTAATAACTAATAAAATAGGTGGAATAGATATTATATTGTCATTATTAATGCTTGGTGCAACATTAGGATTTTTATTTCATAATTTTCCACCAGCAAAAATATTTATGGGAGATACAGGAAGTTTATTTTTAGGTTTTATGATTTCTGTTATAGCCCTATTAGGTTACAAAGTTACAACATTTACATCATTAGTAGTACCTATAGTAGTTCTTGCTATACCAATATTTGATACATTATTTGCTATTTTAAGAAGACTTTTAAAAGGACAAAGTATTGCTGAAGCTGACAAAGAACATTTTCATCACCAATTATTAAAAATGAAATATAGTCCAGTTGCCAGTATATTGATTATTTATGCGATTGATATTACATTTGCAGCCGTTTCAATACTTTATGTACTCGGAGATAATCAATTAGCAATAGCAATATATGTTGTATTAATGATTCTTTTACTATTTATAATACTTAGAACAGATATATTATTCGAACATAAAAAGAAATAAGAGGCAACAAAAAATGTTGTCTTTTTACAATAGAAAACAACATTGTGAGTTGATAAAAGCACGTAAAGATGTTATAATAACTTTACGAATTAAATAAAAATTAGAAATGAGGTTATATTAATGAAAATAGCAGTAGCAGGAACGGGTTATGTTGGTTTGTCTTTAGCCACCTTACTTAGTCAAAAAAATGAAGTTGTTGCCCTGGATATAGCGGCGGAAAAAGTTAAAATGATAAATGATAGAATTTCTCCGATAAATGACAAAGAAATTGAGGAATTTTTTAAAGAAAAAAAGCTTAATTTAAGGGCTACTTTAGATTATAAGGACGCGTTTGAAGGAGCAAAATTTATTATAATAAGTACACCGACAAACTATGATGAAGAAAAGAATTTTTTTGATACTTCCTCTGTAGAAGATATCATAAAAAAAGTAAAAGATTTGGATTTGGATACTACAATGGTTGTAAAATCTACAGTGCCAGTAGGTTTTATCAAGGAAATTAAAGAAAAATATCAAATTGATAATATTATGTTTAGCCCAGAATTCTTAAGAGAAGGACATGCATTATATGATAATTTATATCCATCTAGAATAATAGTGGGTGAAAAAAGCAAAAGAGCAGAAGAATTTGCTAATTTACTAAAAGAATCATGTAATAAAAAGGATGTTATAATTAAATATATGGACTCAACAGAAGCTGAAGCAGTAAAATTATTTGCAAATACTTATTTAGCATTAAGAGTTGCTTACTTTAATGAATTAGATACTTACGCTGAAATGAATAATTTAAATACTAAAGATATTATAGAAGGGGTATGCTTAGATCCAAGAATTGGAGATCATTACAACAATCCGTCTTTTGGCTATGGAGGATATTGTTTACCTAAAGATACAAAACAACTTTTAGCAAACTTTAAGGAAATTCCACAAAATATGATTAAGGCTATAGTTGAATCAAACACGACTAGAAAAAAACATGTTGCAGATATGATACTTAAAAAAAATCCTAAAGTCGTAGGAATATACAGATTAATAATGAAAAGTAATTCAGATAATTTTAGAGCAAGTGCAATTCAAAGTGTAATACAATATCTTAATGACAGTGGTGTAAAAATAGTTGTTTTTGAACCAACTATAAAAACTGATAAATTTGAAAAGTTTGATGTAATTCATGATTTAGATGAATTTAAGAAAATGAGTGACGTAATAGTTGTAAATCGTATAGATGATAATATAAACGATGTAAAAGATATCGTTTATACAAGAGATGTATTTAGTAGGGATTAATTTTTATAGGAAAAGAGAGTGAGTGTATGAAAACATACTTAATAACTGGAGGAGCAGGGTTTATTGGTTCAACATTAGCCGATAAGTTGCTAGAAAAAAACTTTAAAGTGATTGTAGTAGATAACTTTAATGATTTTTATAATCCTCAGATAAAGGAAAATAATGTCAAAAATAATTTAAATAAATCTAATTATAAATTGGAAAGAGTTGATATCAGAGATGAAAAAGCATTGGAAAAAGTTTTTGATAACAATGAAATTGATGGTGTATTTCACTTAGCGGCTATGGCTGGAGTTCGTCCATCTATTGAAAATCCTATTCTTTACCAACAAGTTAATGGAATTGGAACACAAGTAGTATTAGAACAAGCTAAAAAACATAATATTAAAAATTTAGTGATGGCATCATCAAGTAGTGTTTATGGTAATTGCAAAGAAGTTCCTTTTAAAGAAGATTTTATTGTGGATTTTGCAATAAGTCCTTATGCAGCAACAAAAAAATCAAATGAAGTTATGGCTCATGTATATCATAAATTATTCGATATGAATATTATTATGCTAAGATTCTTTACAGTATTTGGACCAAGACAAAGACCAGATTTAGCGATTAATAAATTTACAAGACTTATGTTGGAAGGAAAAGAAATTCCAATGTTTGGTGATGGAACAACATCTAGAGATTATACATTTGTTGATGATATAGTAGATGGCATAATTAAATCAATGAAATATGAAGAAAATCATGAAAATGTTTATGAAATACTAAATTTAGGAAATTCATCTCCTATAACATTAAAAGAAATGATTGATATAATTGGTAAAGTATTAAATGTTGAACCAGTTATTAATCAACTACCTATGCAACCAGGAGATGTAGAAAGAACATACGCTGATATAAGCAAAGCAAAAGCATTGATTGGTTATGAACCAAAAACAAGTTTTGAAGATGGTATCAAAAAATTTGTAGAATGGTACAAGGAGAATAGCAATGAACAAATTTAAAAAATTTTTAAAAGAGAATGTAGTTACAAAGTATATTTACAAAGGGCTAAGCAATGTTTACAATTATCGCTATAGATTGATGAGTGATGAAAAATTTGCTAAAACAAAATATAAAAAGAGAATGGGAATAGAACTTAATTTAGATAATCCTAAAACATTTGATGAAAAAATTTGGTGGCTAAAAATCAATTACCATAATCCATTAATTACGATATGCTCTGACAAATACTGGGTTAGTGAATATTTAAAACTTTTAGGATATGAAGATTTGATAGTTGAAAAATACGCAGTATATAATAAATTTGAAGATATAGAATTTGATAAATTGCCAGATAGATTTTTTATAAAAACTACGCATGGATCTGGAACCAATATTATTTATGATAAAAATAAACCTTTTGATTACAAAAAATACAAAAAAATTTTTAACAAATCTTTAAAAACAAACTATTTTAACGTTCATAGAGAATGGGGATATAAAAACATTGAACCAAAAATAATTTGTGAAAAAATACTTGTAGAAAAAGATAAAGTTTCTCCAATGGATTATAAATTATTTTGCTTTAATGGAAAAGTTGAGTTTGTTACAGTCACATTATCATGTAGTCACGAAGATGGTAGTCATAGAGACACAGTTGAAAAAAATTTTTATGATAGAGATTTTAATTATCTTGATGTTAGATTCAGTGATGATAATTTTGACCCTAAATTGATTGAAAAACCAAATAATTTAGACAAAATGATAGAAATTGCCGAAAGATTATCTAAACCATTTCCTGAAGTAAGAGTAGATATGTATAATATTGACGGCAAGATTTATTTTAGTGAAATGACATTTTATCATAATGGTGGTTATAATGAATCAACACCAAAAGATTTTGTTAAAAAAATGGGAGATATGATTAAACTTCCTATAGAAAAAAATAAAAAGTCTAAAAATTAGAAAGGAACAAAAATGCGAACTAAAAAGGCAATTATAAATTATATTACTGAAACAGTTCCAGAAATTTTAATTATGTTTCTGGGATTCTTTAGAATTAAATTCTTTTTAAAGTATCTCGGCACTGACATTCTTGGACTTTATCAAATGTTTGGTCAATTTTTTGCTTATATAAATCTAACCGAAGCAGGATTTTCAACTGCTGCATTATATTCGTTATATAAACCAATAAGTGATAAAGATCAAAAGAAGGTAAATAGTATTTTAAGTGGTACTAATAGAATTTTCAAAATAATTGGTCTTGGAATGATTTTTATAGGTATTATCTTTTCTTTTTTTATTCATTATTTTATTAAAGACAATACAATAAGTAATGGTTATATTATTACTTCATTTATAATTTTCTTATTGATTAATGTTATGAGTTACTTCTTTAAACCTTACAGTATATATTTTGATGCTAAAGAAAAAAAGTATTTGCCAAATTTAATATATCAAATAGGTTTACTAGTTAAGACTATAAGCGAAATTGCTTTATTATTTATAGGTTTCGACTTAATTAAAATATTAATCGTTTCATTATGTATAATGATAATTACTAATTTTGCAGTAAAGTATGCAATGAAAAAACAATTTCCAGAAGTTGACTTAAAAGTTGAAAAAGATTACACAGCTTGGAAAGGAACGAAGCATCTTATTGTTCATAAACTTGGCGGAGTAGTTGCTAATAATGTAGATATGATAATGATTTCAACTTTTACAGGTTTAGCAAAAGTAGTTGTTTATTCATCATATATGTATGTTATAAATGCTATTAAAACATTATTAAGTAAATTTAGTTCTTCGTTATATTCATTAGTTGGAATTAAAATGCTTGGTGATTCAGAAAAAGAAAACTATAAAGTTTTTCTTGAATTAAATTCATTGATGTCATTTGTTTCTATAGTAATATGTGCGTCTTTAATTTTTGCAATTAATCCTTTTATAGACATATTTTATGAAGGCGAAGTAGTTACGAGTAAGTTACTTGCATTTTGTTTTATTTTAATGTTATTTTTAAGTATAAATAGTTCAACTTTGTATGTTTATACTAATTCAACTGGATTATTTAAAGAAACCAAAATTTGTACAATTGTGGAAGCTATATCTAATTTGGTATTATCCGCAATTGGAATGATTCTTTTTGGAATTCCTGGAATAGTTTTGGCAACATCAATATCCTATATAATTGCAGATTATATAATTAAACCAAGGGTGTTATATAAAAATGTATTTAAAAAGGAATCAAAAAAAGATTTTTACAAAAATTTTATAATAGTTTTCATTACATTTATATTATTTTGCTTTCTAAATAACTTATTTAAAATTACAATATCAAATATATTTATTTGGTTTATTATTTGTTTGGTTCTTTTTATAGCAAATGCAATTCTTATATATTTGGTCTTTAAAATATTAAAAATGAACGATTGGGTTTACAGAATAAAAAAAATGTTAAGGAGAAGGATGAAAAATGAAAATTAGTTTAGTTATTCCATTTTATAACGGAGAAAAATTTTGTGAAAAAATATTTGATATGATATTTAAGCAAACATATCAAAATTATGAAGTGATTTGTGTAGATGATGGTTCAACTGACAACACATTAAATATATTAAAAAAAATAGAAAAGAAACACAAACAAGTAAAAGTATTTACTCAAAAAAACACTGGCCCAGGTTTTGCTAGAAAACTAGGTTTTCAAAAATCAAATGGAGATATAATACTTTTTTATGACTCGGATGATTCTTTATATGATGAAAACGTTTTTCAAAATATTGTGCATATTTTTGGAAAAGAGAATCCGGATATAATTTTTTATGACTTGATCATTACATCAAAAAGTGGGGAATATATATCAAAAGTTATAAAAGATTTTGATTTGCGAGATGAAATTTGTGATATAAGTTTGCTTGAGAATTGTTTGTTTAAGACTAATTTATGTAACAAAGTTTTTAAAAGAAAATTATTAAATGATGATATGTTTTATAATGGTAGTAATTTTGAAGATGCTTACACGTTATTAAGATATTTACAAAAGTGTAATAATTTTTATTATTCAAGTAAACATTTTTATGTTAATAATGAGGTTCTTAATCCTAATTCTTTGACTAAAACGGTAGATAGTAAAAAAATTTTGCAGATGGCGGAGGTTTTGAATTTTTTTAATGATATGAATAGATTTAATAATTTGAAAGAATATAAGTTTTTTGACCTTTATTGTTACCATTTTAAAAATTTGCTTATTAATAAAAATACATGGTCTGAAGAAGAAATTAATTCTGTAAAAAAAGAACTAAAAAAAATGAAAGGTATTTTTAAAGGAAAAGCGTTGAAGTTGTCATTAAAATATTTTTCGTTAAAAAGATATGCACTATATCTTATATCTTTAATTTATATTTAAAAAACAATTTGATTTTTAGTAAGATTTTGGTACAATAGATGTTAGGAAGTGAAGAGATGAAAAAAAATAAGATTAATATTATTGCTGTTTTTTGTGCATTTATTATTATTCAACCTTTTTTTGATGTTTTTGTGTATTGGATAAAAGAGATAAATAATGTACAATTAAATATAGTTTCAATGATAAGACCTTTAATTGCCATTTCTTTTTATACTTATTTTATCTTTTCTAATAAAATAAGCAATAAATCGAAATTATGTAGTTTTTTATATCTAGCTATTGTTGGAGTATATTTTATTTTGCATTTATTAAATGTAAAAGATAATTTCTTTGATCTTTCGTATGGAAACATTATGAATGAGTCAAGGCAATTGTTAAACTATGGTTATTATATTTTACAACTGATTAATGTGTATTTTATATTTAAAATATCAACAAAAGAAGAAAAAAGAAAGATTATTATTTCGTTAGTTTTGGCTTGTGGAATAATGTGTTGTTTGTATATTCTATCTATTATAACAAAAACCTCATCTTTAACTTATGAAAATGATGTTATAAAAAAAGGATATAAAGGTTGGTCTGTTGCATCGCATTATATTGGTCATGCACTTTTATTGTTATTTCCAGTTGTTGTATTTTCAATTTATAATAATTTAATTAAAAATAAAGTAGTTAAAATTTTGTTAATTTCTTTGATTATTTTTTCTATTTACATGGTTGGTACTAAAGCTCCATTATTTTGTTTAGCTGGAACATTAGTATTTTCGTCAATATTAATTATAGTTGAATTATTACTTTATAAAAGTAAAATTAATTATAATAATGTATTAATAATTATAGCAACTATTTTTGTTTGTTTAACATTTAAAAATACGTATGGATATAAGAATTTTTATAATCAAAGTGCATTATATAATGGTGGGGTATTAGAAGAAAAAGTCAATTTAGATAAATATATAAATGAAGAAAATATAAATAAAATAATAAATAATGATTATCAAAAAGAAGATTTAGAGAATAATAATTCAAAGAAGAAAAAGGCGAATGAATTTAATAAAAATTTATCTATTGCTTTAAAAAAATATCAAACACCAAATTTTTCAACTTTTGATAATAGAGAATTACAGTTAAAAATAAATAAGGAATTGCAAAAAAATAGTTCTATGTCAGATGTATTACTTGGTTATGGTTATTACACTATGATTAATTGTACATGGGTTGAAACAGATACATTTGCTATTTACTTCAGTTTTGGATTAATTGGTTTCCTTCTATTAATTTTGCTACCTATACTCTATTTTGTTGTAAGTGGATTAAAAGCATTAATTAATTACAAAACACTAAACTTTAATAAAATGTTATTTGGATTTTCAATGTGTTTATCAATTGGTTTAATAACTTTTGTTGGGTATACTCTTCATTTTTCACAAACTGTATTTTATTTTATAATTCTTTTAGTAATTTCCGACTATATATTTAAAGAAGGAAAAGAAAAAGAAAAGGAAAAAAGAAAATATTTATTTGCAATTAATGATATGTCGGTTGGTGGAGCTGAAGTAGGTTTAGTCGATGTAATTAATGAGTTATCTAAAACGGAAACTGTTGATTTAGTATTATTAAGAAAAAGAGGATCCCTTTTAGAAAAATTAAATAAGAATGTAAATGTTTATGGAATACTAAATAAAGATTATAATAAATTAAAATTAAAGATATTTCATGTATTATATTTTATGGGTG
>ERZ773181.1241-NODE-1241-length-21767-cov-18.474346_pt1 | contig 21767 bp, 22 predicted proteins | sample MGYA00581001_ERZ773181 | MGnify/ENA primary metagenome ERZ773181 (study PRJEB29015, sample SAMEA2737780) | human gut metagenome | biome: human gut; feature: human-associated habitat; material: faeces | place: China | collected 2012 ... | reverse complement strand
CCACCGCCGCCGACAAAATGGCGCGGGTACTGGAAGCGGAAGCCGCTGCTACACAGGAGCCGACTTATCCGGCGTGAACCGGGGCATGGAAAAGCGGCCATGCCAGGGAGCATGACCGCTGGAACGAAAATCGGAAGTGCTTTAGCAATTCTTAATCTCATTCTCTATAAAATAATTTGCAATTTCAAAGGCTTTTATTCTTCTCTTTGCCAATGTGATTTGTGATTTATAACGCTCGGAATTATCCTTTGATTCAAATGTTTTTACTGTTTCTCTTAGCTTGTGCAGAGTTGAATCAATTTGCCTTTTGGCCGCGGTTAATTCATCTATTGTATACTTCATGTTTTCTCCTTTAACTTCTGATTTTTTTGTTAAATCAGAGTATACCACGGAGTTATGAACTTTTCTACTGCAAATATGGGACGACAACCCATACCATAAAAATCGGAAAATTGAAAAGCTGTAAAGAAGCAAATTTAACGCTTTTGCCGCTGTACAGCCCCCGCCGTTCCGTGGTACAATGAAACCACGGAATAGTGGGGCTGGCTGTCGGAAACGGAGGATTTTATGTTAAGACAAGCCACCCAAAACCTCATTACCGCCCTTTATCCGAGATTGTCCCACGAGGATGAATTGCAAGGCGAGAGTAATTCCATATCGAACCAAGAGTTAATATGTAGAGGGTGGTTTCTCCACTCTAATACATATGGCTGCGGCTCATTTGTGGTGAATTGAAAAGCAGTTGTAAGAAAGGAGCAGAAAAAGCCTTATAACCGCTACACATTCAATGCAGAAAGGAGCTGAAATGTTATGAAAACACTGTTCGAGGAACTGGGCGGTACATACCGTCAAGTGGGTGATTATTTCATTCCAAACCTCACATTGCCGGATACAGGCAGCCATCAGATAGGAAAATACGGGCGTATGCGCCGCAGCTATCTAAAGGAGCACCGGCAGATCCTCTATACCAATTATGTGGTAGAGGGAACACTGTTTGAACATCTTGCGGAGATCGACCAAGCCTGCAATGAACGCATGGGCAATATCGTTTCCTCTATGGCGAAGCAGGAGGGCGTGACCGAAGCACTAAAAGCGACTGACCAAATGGAATGGGTACGCCGTATGAACAACATCCGCAGCCGTGCGGAAGAAATCGTGTTGACTGAACTTGTATATGCTTGAAGAAATGCCCGTTATCGGCGGTATGGCTGATAACGGGCATTCACTCTACTATTTTGGGATCACAAACTTATATTTGCCTTTGCCTTGACCGCGGACTGGCTCAATCAACTCTGCTTCTTTCAGCTTGTTCAGCAGATTTCCAGCGGCAGTAACAGAATCATTTGTGATAGCAGCTATGTCAGAACGACCAAAGACACCATCAATACCCATATTTGCGAATACCGCTTTTGCCTTTGCAATCGTAGCTTGGCTTGCGTTCAGTTTATCAATCGCAACCTCAATCGCAAGATAAACGGGGGCAATCGCAACATTTTCGTCCTCAATCGCAACCTTAATCTCATTTACCACTGTTCCATAATTCAAGTTAAACAGCGTAACTTGGAACGAACTGGCATCGGAATAGAATTTCGGCTCAAGTTCGTCACGGTAATTATGGGCGGCACGGTAAGATTCTGTGATTTTCTTAAATCCGCTGCCTTGACGCTCCATATAGCCTAATCTGCCGAAAATGTCAGCAAGGATGGGATTGCGGCGGGTGGAGGAAATGTTGGATATATCTCTTTCCTGTATCCGTGTGCCGTCAGCCATGCCACCGGGAGAAGTAATTGTAAGGCGGTCATCGTAAATGTCGATATGGACTTCACTACCCAAAATGAGATAATCACGGTGGATCAGCGCATTGACGAGGGCTTCAAAAACGCTTCGCTCACAGTAATCTGGCATTTCAATACGGGAGTTGGCAGTTTTCTTCCAGCGGGTTTTCATATTCCGCTTTACGAAGCCTACGCCCTCATTGAGCAGAATAATTAAACTACCGGAATACTCTGCGCTGTCGAGTGCATCAACCATGCCGCCGCTTTTATCCAGACCGTTCCAACGGGTACAGAACAGACGGGAGTGCTTGATGGGAGCATCATCTGCAAGCAAAGCCCCTGCATTAGTCAGCTTTCCGTGGTCATCCCGCATTTCAAAGGAATCGAACAGTTTTTCCTCCATACTGTTGCCCGTCCAAGCCTTGTAGCGTTCGCGCAGCTTGGAAAAGGCGTAGTCTTTGAAATCGTACTCGGAGTCCAGAGCATCATAGGTGCGATTCATGCCTTTGAGAAGAAGCTGATTCAATACATACGACGGAGCAATCACGCTTTCGTTACCGATACGGATATATGCTTCCGTAATACCGTCTGCTTTGTAATAATACGGCGTTGAGCGTCCTGTGGTAACAGACAGCACAAGGAGGTCTTTGCCGTTCTCCCGTTCGGGTGCAAGGATAAAGTTCGGATATGGTGTAATGCGTTCCTTAATCAAGCGGCTGATCGTCTCCGCATCGGCCTGTGCGTCAGTCAAGCCGATTACATTCCTGTCATTATCAATGCCGAAAAAGAGTGTACCGCCGATACCGTTGGCAAAGGCGCTGACACTTTTAAGCCAGCTTTTCGGCTTCTTTACTTCCAAAGCAACCTTGAAATCACATTCCGTTGCTTCTGCAATCCATCTGTCTATCATAAAATCGTTTCCTTTCCTATCATTCCTTCTTATCCTTTGCCCTGCTTTTATATACATTGTACTTATTCTTGCACTGCGGGCTGCAGAAGATCGCACTCGGTCTGCTTGCCACAAAGGTCTGTAAACAATGTTTGCAGATACGGATGGGCTTTTCTGTGTCGGTCAGCATGAAGCTGAACATCATCTGCACCCCAAGTATCAGGGAGTGGAAATCCCAGACAATCGTCGGCTTGTCAAGCAGAGCAATGCGGTAGGTCGGCGCAATGCCGCCAAAGGCTTCCATGCCCTGCTGCATCAAAAGCCGCTGTTCAGGGGTCATGGTATCATAGTCCTCATAGAACAGCACAGAGGTCAGATGGGTAAAAGCAATATCAATAAACTGCTGCTTCATCCAGTCATATCGTTCGGCATATTCCCGCTGAAAGCTCATATTGACCGCCATCGGCTTATCGCTCATGGTCATGGCAAGCGCCATCATCACACGGTCATTGTGTATGTTCCACATGGATTCCACGCCACGCTTGACCACATCCGGCTTGTCAAAGGGAAAGAACAAATTCAGATAATCCTCAGTGGACATGGATTCCTCACGGATAAAGTGATTTTTCGGAAGATATACTGCCTCATAATCCATAAAGCCCGGTGTGGTAGGCAGAGCTGTCATAAAACCAAGCAGACCGTATTTTACCGCAAATTGCTGGATGGCCTTTTGTATCTCCTGCGGCGTTTTTTTCTGTGATTCCATTCGCCCGATATTGATGGCATCCAGAACGATCCGCTGGTATTCGCTCAGTGGGTCGTAAATGCTCGGCTGTGCCGTTTTGGTCGGAGTCAGATACAGCGTTCCGTCCTCCGTTTCTTTCCATTCGTATTCGCTATATCGCACCCAGTTGGAACTGGTGCGCTCAAACAGGTTTTTCATCTTCAAAACCCTCCACTATATATTGTAACCTATATTATCTATAATTATATTACGACTTGTTGCCGTTTTCAACATCCACACCATTTTCGCTCAGAAATTCTTTTTCAAGTAAAGTCAAGGGCTGCTGTGCCTGCACTTTCTCGGTAAGTGCAGCAAGCAGCTTTTTTCGTATCTTTTTGAGCATCGTGTTCCGTACTTTGCGGATGTTGCGGTCTGTCTGCCCACGGATAGCGGCGATCTTGACAGAACTGTACTGCCGCAGAGCAGACAGGAACAGCAGGAACTTGTGATCCTCGTGCAGCTCCCGCAGGATGACGGACATCTCCCCATCTGTCACAAGCTCGTGTATGTCGTAAGGGCAATAGAAAATCGTATCTATGAAATCTCCCTTGCGCTCCTGCCGTGTCAGTACATCGTTCAGCGTATCGGGGAAACACAAGGCATCCTCGGATGCACCGTAGTCAAGGGGAACATCGTCACCGCTGCGGAACAATTCATGGTAACGCTCCTTGCGCTGACGGTTGGCATCGAGCCGGTCATACCATGCAACAAGGTTTTCGTAATCTTTGAGAGTTCGGGCAGAATCCTCCAAGCGTTTGAGAGCCTGCGCCCGAAGCTCACGCTTTAAGAGCTTCCGTTCGGGCTGCTCGTCTCCGGTATTGTCCTCATCATCCTCTATGGGGTTTTCCTTAGCATCGGCTTCTAACTCGTCGATGATCCGCTGTTCCTTTGCGAGAGACTGCCGTGTCTTTTCATCTTCCTCGGCTTCCGCATCATCGGCATCGGTATCGCTGTCAGCGAAAATGTCTTTCTTTTTTCGTTTCCTTCGTTTCTTTTCGGGAGGATCGTCGGTATCTTCCTCGTCGGCGGCATCTTCTTCCGCATCGCCCCAAAGGGCGTTTTCATCTTCATCCTCGTCATCGACTATGTAATCGGAATCGTTCGCTTCATATTCATCTTCAAAATCGGTATCTTCATCAAGACCGTCATGTTCGTATCGTTTGGGATCGCTGTACACCGCCGGAAACCTCCCTTCAAAAATATTTTGCCAATTTTCTTTGATTCTCTGAAAAAACAGTTCCGCTGAACACCCTGTATTTCTCCTATTGGTGAGGGAGTAATATATTTTGCCTGAAACGATATTACTTCCGACACCAAAGAAAGGAGGAAGCTGCCTATGGCCAAAACCTATCGTGAGCTGACGGGAAAGGAGAAACGACACATCAAAAAGTTGGTTGTATCCAAGTGCGCCAACTACGACAAGGAATACGGCTGCCTGCCGCTGGACTGCGAATGTCCTATGTTTGGTATCTGCTTTACCAACAGCGCCTTGTGCAAGTGGTTTCGTAAGGCGCTGTTGCCAACCGCACCGGAGCTGCAAGCCGTATTCGAGCCAATGCCCCTTGCCGTCTGTAAAGAATGCGGCAAGCACTTTCAGAAGAACGGTAAACGTGTCTACTGCTCGGACAAGTGTGCCGCTGAAGCAAGACGCAAGCAAACGGCGGAAAGGGTGCGCAAGCACCGGGAGAAGAAATACCATGAGTAACCGTTTTGCCCTCGAAAAGCCTTGTACCGCAAGGCTTTTTGGAGGGCGTTTCTGCGTTGGCAAGGTGTTGATACCTGTTGCCCGCTTTTAACCGTACAAATGGTTACACAGCACCGGAACTGAAATGATTATACGAGAATTTTATGAATTTTTCAACAAGGAGGTAAACCGCCTATGGTAAAAAACGAAAACAGTAACTTTTCTTATATGACACGCCGCATCGGCAGCACCATCTACAAGGTCAGGGTCGTATTCAATGAAAGCGGCACGGAGACAATGGAAGATAAAATTTTACGAATTATTCGCAACGAAGTGGTTACAACTGCCGGAACTTGTGATATAATAGATGCACCACAAATGAGCCGACAGTCTGAAAGGAGCGCATCATGATGAGCGTGAAACAGACTGTGGGACAAGATCCCAATAAAATTACGGCATTGTACGAGAGGCTTTCCCGTGACGATGATCAGGCTGGCGATAGCAACAGCATTGTCAATCAGAAAAAATACCTCGAAACCTATGCCGGGCAGAAAGGCTACACGAACTGCCAGCACTATTCCGATGACGGCTGGAGCGGCGGCAACTTTGAACGTCCTGCGTGGAAACGGCTGATTGCTGATATTGAAGCGGGCAAGGTCGCTCATGTGATCGTAAAGGACATGAGCCGAATCGGCAGAGACTATTTGCAGACCGGCTTTTACACGGAGGTCATGTTCCGTCAGCACGGCGTTCACTTTGTTGCGATTGCCAACAGCGTGGACAGCGATGACCAGAACAGCAATGAGTTTGCGCCGTTTCTCAATATCATGAACGAGTGGTATCTTCGTGATCTGAGCCGCAAACAGCGTACCGCCATCCGTGTAAAAGGCGAATCGGGCAAGCCTACCACCAACTGCGCCATCTACGGTTACAAGAAAATGCCGGGAGATAAGTACAGTTGGTATATCGACGAGGAAGCAGCAGAGGTTGTCCGCAGGATATTCCGGCTGACCATTGAGGGCAAAGGCCCTTATGACATTGCCCGTATCCTCTATGACGATAAAGTGGAAACGCCCGCCGTTTACTTCGGCAAGCAAAACAAGGGCGTTTGGAAAAGCAAAGAGGAATTTCCCAACCCGTATAACTGGAGCGGCTATGTCGTCGGGCAGATCCTTTCCAAGCCAGAATATATGGGGCATACGGTCAACTTCCGTTCTCATAAGCAGTCCTACAAGGACAAAAACGCAGTCATGAATCCCCAAGAGGACTGGCTGATCTTTGAGAACACCCACGAAGCCATCGTGGATCAGGAAACGTGGGAGCTTGCGCAGAAGCTCCGCAAGACACCGAGACGCCATGATACGTTGGGCGAAGCCAATCCGCTGACCGGACTTCTGTTCTGTGCCGATTGCGGGGCAAAGATGTATAACCAGCGTTCCAGAGGCGGCACAAAAAACAATCCCTATCCGTCCGACGTGTTCGATTGTTCCACCTATAAGCTGGCAAATCAGAAGCGGACATCATCTTGCTGCGGTCATTATATCACGACCAAAGCCCTGCGCACGCTGATCTTGGAGACCATCCGCACGGTCAGCACCTTTGCCATCTCCAACCAGGAGGAATTTGCCGCAAAGGTACGCTCCGCTTCCCAGATCAAGCAGCAGGAAGCGGCAAAGGAAACAAAACGCAGGCTGAGCAAGGACAAGAAGCGGATTGCCGAGCTTGACAATATCATCAAGAAGCTCTATGAGTCCTTTGCCATCGGGCGCATTACCGACGAACGCTTTGATGCTTTGCTTGCCGAATATGAAGCCGAGCAGAAAACCTTGCAGGCATCCGTAGCAGAAACCGAACAGCGGGTATCCTCTTTTGAGGAAGATACCGTCCGTGTAGAGCAGTTTATGGAGCTGGCGAGAAAGTACACCGACTTTTCCGAGCTGACCACGATGATGATAAACGAGTTTATCGACAAGATCATTGTCCATGCTCCTGAAAAGGTGGACGGCGACAGAGTGCAAGAGGTTGAGATTTATTTGAAATTCATCGGGCGCTTTGATTTGCCTGAACCGGAGCTGACCGAGGAAGAAATCAAGCGGCAGGCGTTTTTGAAGAAAGAACGTGCCCGCAGCCGTGAACGCTACCAAAAGCTGAAATCCGGTGAACGCACCGTAGGCGTACCCATTACGCAGACCTGTAAATGCTGCGGCAAAACCTTTGAAGCAAGGTCAACGGCAAAGCTGTTCTGCGATGTGAATTGCCGGGCAAAGTATTACCGGCAGGAAGCGGCACAGGAAAGAAGCCGTGAGATCATCTGCGAACACTGCGACAAGACCTTTACCACTACACGAAATAGTGTCAAATACTGCTGTGATGATTGCCGGTATGCGGCGCAGATCAAGCGGCAGGGCGAACGGAAGAAAGCTCTGCGGGAAGCAAAGCACGAACAAGCACCGCCGGAGCAAGAGCAGAAAACAGCATAAACGTGTTTGACGTGGGGCGAATATGGTTTGCCCCACGTCTTTGATAAGGAGAAGGAAATATGGTATGGAACAGCGAATGGGAATACAACAATCAGGATACACTTAAAGACTGGTATCAGAAGAAAATTTCCGGCGAAGAACCGGATTTGGCAGTGAGGAAAATCATCTGCAAGGGCTGCGGCAGAGAGTTTTACACGCAGATCGAGACCAAGAAATACTGCCTCTATTCTCGGTGCGGTAATCGTGGGTATCAAAAGGAATTGACACAGCGGCGGCGGGAAGCTCGCCAAGACCGCATATGCAAATGCTGCGGCAAGGCCTTTACTCCCAAGAGATCGGATGCCGTTTATTGTTCAAATGCTTGCAGACAGAAAGCATATCGGCAGAATGTTGCGGATAATGCAAGTTCCCAAATTGAGAACTTGCCGTAATCGTAACAAAACAACGAACGCGGCGTTACGGTTAGGCAAGTGTTCAAAATGCACACTTGCCTAACCGTAACGAAAACAACAGAATATCTGTAAACCGCCGTCAAAGGAGTTTCCATTGTGGAAACCTTTGGCGGCTTTTCTATTTCAAAATATTTTGTATCGCCGCAAAGCGGCAGAAAGGAAACGCTATGAATTTAATGAACAACACCAATCCCATCATCATCGGCATTGACCATGGCTACGGCAACATCAAGACCGCCCACTGCTGTTTCAAGACGGGCGTTGCCGCCTATGACAAGGAGCCGACCTTCAAAAGCAATCTGCTCGTCTATGAGGGTAGATACTATCTCATCGGAGAGGAACACAAGGAATTTATCTCCGATAAAATGACCGACAGCGACTACTATATTCTCACCCTTGCCGCCGTTGCCCGTGAGCTGAATATCCGTAAGCAGACCGCAGCCTGCGTTCACCTTGCAGCGGGACTTCCTCTGACATGGGTAAGCGAACAGAAGGACAGTTTCAAGGAGTATCTTCTGCAAAACGACAGCGCCGATTTCACGTTCAAGGGCGTTGACTATCACGTTGATTTTGCCGGCGCAGATATTTTTCCGCAAGGCTTTTCCGCGGTTGCAGACAAGCTCCGTGCGTTCAAGGGTATCAATATGCTCTGTGATATTGGCAACGGTACGATGAACGTCATGTATATCAACGAGTGCCGCCCGCTTGCGAAAAAGTGCTTCACCGAGAAATACGGCACCAATCAGTGTATGCTCGCTGTGCGTGAAAATCTGATGAAGCAGTTTGGCGTGTCGGTGGATGAAACCGTCCTGGAACGTGTCATCCGCCACGGTACGGCAGACATCAGTGACCGTTATCTGACCGCCATCCGTGACACCGCAGCCGAGTACGCTGAAGGCATCTTCCGCAGACTTCGTGAGCATGAATACGATCCCGAACTGATGCGCCTGTATGTGGTAGGCGGCGGGAGCTGTATTCTTAAAAACTTCGGCAGCTATGACAAAGACCGTGTCATCATCAACGATGATATTTGCGCTACCGCAAAGGGGTATGAGCTGCTTGCCGAGCAGAAGCGCGGCAGAAAGGGCGGTATCGTATGAAACAGATCTACACAACCACGCTCCGATTAAATCTTACGGATGAGGATGACCGCCGAGCCTATGAGCATTTACAGCGGATGGACAAGAAGCAGTATCGCTCCTACAGCAAGGCGATTGTTATCGCCATCAATGACCACTTTGAACGACAGGCACGGCTTGCAAGCGATCCCTATCTGGAAACCCGTGAAAAAGAGGATGCTTTCCTCAGACAGGTGACGGAAGCCATTGAACAGGGCTTGCGGTTTGCGCCTGTCGGTATGCTCTCGTACACGCCGCCTGCCACCGTTGAAACCCCTTCCGCCGAGGACGACGAGAATATTTCGGCGGCATTGGACTTTGCTGACAGCTTCTGATACTACGATCGCCCTCGTTTGGTATTACTGCGATACCAAACGAGGGCGTTTTTGCTACTACGAAAATTTACAGAAAAAGCGTGATACCAAACGGGCAGGGATTTAGTATCTGTCTGCTACCAAACAACCCCATTTTTACTACCACAGGAGGAATTTCTATGACCACAGATGAGAAGAAATTGCTGCAAGCCAAGCACAGATTGGAGGAAGCCCAGATGCGTGACCGCCAAAAAGAGCGAAAAGCGAGGACACGGCGGCTGATTCAGGAGGGAGCGATCCTTGAAAAGGTCTTTCCGAGCATTATTTCCTTGAGCCTTGACGAATTGGAGGACTTTCTATGCAGACTAAGACGGTAAACTTAAGACGAGGGGCGTTCAGGCAACCGAGCGTCCCGTTTCTTTTATCCCGAAGGGCGCACTTACTCACCACCCCGAAGGGGCGGTGGTATTTCCTGCGGAAATCGTGCGCTCTGCGAGGCGAATGCGGCTGCTGCGGCAGCCTCCAGACAATGCCACAGCACCTGCAAGTGCTGCTGTCATCGTCTGCGCAGGTCGCAGTTGTTTCCGTTTTGGAAACAGTCTGCTCCCTGCCCGCACAAACCTGCCACCGGCAGCTTTATTTGCGGCTATGACCCGAAGCTCGACTTCGGGTCATTTTCTCTTTTGCGAAAGAGAAACAGAAAAAGAAAGAATGAGGTGAAGAAGATATGGCGATTTATCATTTGGAAGCGAAGGTGGTCGGCCGGGGCGCAGGCCGCTCCGCCGTGGCCGCCTCCGCTTATCTGAGCTGTTCCCGCCTCTACAACGATTACGACGGGGTTCAGCATGACTACACAAGAAAACAGGGGCTTGTCTGGCAGCGGGTATTTCTGCCGGAATACGCCCCACAGGAATGGCAAGACAGAGAAAAGCTCTGGAACGCCGTGGAGGAAGTCGAGACAGCCAAGGACAGCCGATTGGCTCGTGAGTTTGTTGTGGCTTTGCCAATAAAGCTGAACCGTGAAGAACAAATCGAGCTGCTGCAAGAATTTGTCCGAGAACAGTTTGTGGCGGACGGAATGTGTGCCGATGCTGCCATCCACGACACGGACGGCCACAATCCCCATGCCCACATTCTGCTGACGGTGCGCCCACTGGACGAACGGGGCAAGTGGCAGTACAAGACCGAGAAGGAATACCTCTGCATGAAAAACGGCGAGGAACGCGGTTTTACTGCCGCCGAGTTTAAGGCGGCACAGAACGAGGGCTGGGAAAAGCAATATCCCTACAAGGTCGGCAAAAAGAAGGTGTATATGACACCGTCTGCTGCCGAGGCACAGGGGCTTGTTCGGGCTGACAAGCATCCCAAAAGCACCCGGTACGGCAGACAGAATCCCATCTCTGAACGCTGGAACAGTGAGGAACAGCTTGCGGCATGGCGGGCGGCGTGGGCTGACGTGTCCAACCGCCATCTGGAACGTGCGGGACGCGAGGAACGCATTGACCACCGCAGCAACGCTGCACGGGGTCTGGATGAGATTCCTACCATCCATGAGGGTGCGGCAGCGCAGGCGTTGGAGCGCAGGGGCATTATCTCTGACCGTTGCGAACTGAACCGGCAAATCAAGGCAGACAATACGCTGCTGCGGGAGCTGAAAGCCGAAATCAAGAAGCTGGCCGCACTGGTCGCCCGCACCGTACCGGCCATTGCGGAGGGGCTGGAGAAGCTGCGCAGCCGTGTGTTGATCTTCTGCTACCAGCTCTCTCATATCCGTGGTGGCAAGACGCATATTCAAAAATCCCTTGCCGTATGGAAGCCGGAGCTGGAGCGTTACACCGGTCTGGTGCAGCAGATCAAGGAAAAGGGCAAGGAGCGCAAATCGCTGGTTGCAGAGAAAAAGGAATTGCCAATATACCATGTGAAACGCCAGAAGGCACTGGCTGTCCGCATTGCAGAGCTGACGGAAGATTTAGAGGAACTGTGTTCCGAAAAGGCGCTTCTTTTGCAAAAATTTGAGTATGCGGAGGATGCAGGCGCAGAGGCGTTCCGCAAGGATATTGCTATTATGGAGGCTGGCCTGAAAAAGCTGGAGGCGCAGGAGCAAAAATACTCTGCCGAGTTGGATAAGGCTTTGGATGAATACGCTGAACTGAAAGCGCAGGCTGCGGATTTTGACTCGGTAGAGCTGTACAAAGCACGGCAGGCCATTCGTGAAGAAATAGAACGCTCTGCTGTTGACCGGATAAAATCCGCCTACGGTGATAAATACGACCCGGTGATGATGCTTTTCAGCAAGCGTGATGCGGCAAAACTGCTGAGTGAGGAGGTGGAAGAACCGCCTGTTCGGGAGTCCATGCGGCAGAAGCAGAAAAAGCAGCAGGTGCAGCAAAAGCAAAAAAAGAAAAGCCAAGACGGTTGGGAGCGATAAGAATTCAGCGGGGGTGTAATTCGGACGATGCACCCCCACTTATTGTTTTATGCAAGAAAAGTATAGAAAAAGCCCTTTTGTGCTGGAACATCGCGCAGCCACAGATGAAATCTGTGTTACAGAGGGTATGGGGAACGCCCCATCAAGCAAAAGGCGGGGACTCGTCAGAGTCTCCGCCTGCTGTCTTTTGGCTCCAAAAGACCTTGCTTACCAAAGTCTTGCTTGCTACAATGCACGCGGGGTCAGGCTGCCGTCGGCCAGAAGAAACGTCCTGTCGCATTGCCGTGCAACATCCGGATCATGCGTCACGATCACCACGGCTCTTTGCAGATCGTGAGCCAGCTCCCGCAGGCAATGGATCACGATGGCGGAATTGTCCTTGTCCAGCGACCCGGTCGGCTCATCCGCCAGTATGATTTTCTGATCATTAATCATGCTGCGAATGATGGCAACCCGCTGCCGTTCGCCGCCCGACAGATGCTTTACGGTGCTTTTCAGCTTATCCGCAATCTGCAATTTCTCCGCCATGCCGTTGATAATCTCCCGATACTCCTTTGAACTCTTTTTATGCTTGCTGTAAAGCGTTGGAACAAGAATATTCTGCATGGAGGTATCCTCCTCGATCAGGGCGAAGTCCTGTACGATGTATCCGAAGTATTGGTTGCGTATCCTGCATCGCACGGCGTCACTCATATCGCTTGCCTTTTGCCCGTTCACATATACCTCGCCGGAATCGGGCGCAACAACTATGCCCATTAGGTTTAGAAGCGTGGTTTTTCCACTTCCCGAGGGACCGATGATGGCGATCATCTCGCCCCGATGAACCTCCAGCGAAGCATTTCTGACGGCGTGAACCCGGTAGTCGTGGTCCTTGAATGTTTTGCTGACGTTTTGAACAGATAATAAAGCCATCAGTAGTCCCTCCTTAGATTCTGCAAGCTATTCATTGTCCCGATTCGTTTTCCGGCGTACACGGCCGCAAACCGGCACAAGCCGGTAACAAATGCCATGCACAGCGGAAAAGCATACCACAGCGCCATTTCGTTTCGGAACATGACAAATACGATCCCGATGATTGGAAGTATATGCAGCACCAGCACGAAGCCGCCCACCCGCCTCCGAATGGTGCGGATCGGAGCACCGTAAAGGTGATGCACCGTGTACTCTGCCACATGGGTTTCAATGATGCGAATGATATTGCAGATCAGAAGAATGACCAGCAGAGCGCCAGACAAAAGATAAAACAGAATATACAGCCTGTGGGCGCGGATCGAAGCAGAGGTGGTTATCTGCGTAAAATCCTCTGTGGAGATTCCCGTATACAGTATTCCTGTCTGCTCGTAGAACAATTTTTGGAGCTGTTCAATTTCTGCATCGGACGGATCTACGAGAACCATTCGTCCAAAGACCTCGCTACTCAAGCCCCACCATGGAAACATCTTATTGACCGTTTGAAAGTCCCTGGTGCAAAGGATCAGAGTGTCGGACAGCAGGGGATCGCCCGACTCTATATAATGCAGCGGATGGAACAGATCAAATTGCACGCCTGCATTGGCAACAGCCTCTATTTCCCTGCCCGATATCGTAACACTGCCGCCTGCATCTTCACGGTGAGCTTCGGGAACAAAGAGCGCCATATCCCCATCATAGTGCAGCCCAGCCAGAGTGCTGTACTGCCCGAAAAGGATCAGTATCTGTGTATATTTTTTGTCCACATAGCCGTCGTTGCCAACAAAGACAAAGCTGCCGGCCTTCCCATCTGCGGACAGGCTATGCTGCAAATAATCCAAAACAGCGTCGGGCTTTTGCTGCTGCTTGTTTGCGGATGCAGCGCCCTCCGGGTTTGGCTCCATCTGTACGGTTTTCATCTGAAACATGACCACGTTCTGACGGATAAAGGAGCGAATGGCCGCTGACTGCCTCTGCACCGAGGAAAAGCTCACCGAAAGATACAGAATCGCCATGGCGATCATCATCGCCACAACGGTGTAAAAGAAGGCCCATGCCCATTCCTTTCGGAGGTCTTTGAGTATCTGCTTCCATATCATATCAGTAACGCCCCTCCATTCCGCGATGCTTTCGCTGCCAACTTAGGAAACATATCGTCTGAACCGCACATATAAACAAGATGTTGCATATGCCGCTTAATACGGCAACATTCAGATACGCCGCTCTATGTATTAAGTAAAGCTGCGTTCTCCCGAGTATATATCCAAGACCCGTTCCCAATACCGCGATGCACATCAGGCGAAGCAGAAGCCTTACAAATAGGTATGCATAGGCCGCGCCATACAAGTGGTGTATGACCATGAAGCGGTTGCTTTCCCGATACATCATGGACATTGCGAATACGGCGCAGAACACCAGCCCGAGGAAGGCAAACAGCAAAGACCGGGACACGAAATCATCCATAAACATCTTTTTCAGGACTTCAAGGATATTCAAATTGCTGTCGGTGTAGGTCTGATATTCGATACTCCTGCCGGTTTTCTCGACTATGCTTGTTAATTCGGAAAGGCTCTCGCCGCTGTCCACGTTTGTGAACAGCAGCCCTTGCAAATCAGAAATATCTGCCAGTGGATAATAAAAGAATGCGTCACCTTGGAAGGTGGGGGAGCGGTTTCCATCAAATTCCCCGAGAATGTGATAGTTATACATTCCGGGGAACAGCGTATCACCCTTCATATAGGCGTGCAGGTTTCTGCTTCCTTTTTGGACGAGGGCGGTCTTGGCTTCCCGGCCATCAAAGGGCGTCTGCCAGGTTCTTTGGAACCATTCCGCATAGTCCAAAGCGGCAATTCCGGCTGACGAAAAGCCCTTGTAAAAAACCACGGCTTGATTTCGTCTTGCCCAGTCGTCCAAATCCTCCCGCAGCGTTCCAAGCTCTGCACTTGCTTGTGCGCCCGGTTCACTTTGATAGTCGAACACGGTAAACCCGGTAAAATCATCGGATGCGGAATCGTAGTGCATAGTATAAACCATATAAAAGAACAAGGTCGTTAGCATGAACACCAGAAGCAGCGCCATAAACGACAGCCACTCTCCCTTTCTTTTTCCCATAATAATCCCTCATTTCCTTGTCTTGTCTATACTATACAACGCATCAGCTGCGGAAACAGGTTACAGCTTTTTGTAAAAATTACGGGTGCTCGGTAGGCCTATCATTCTGCCAGCCTGCCATCCTGCATTTTTACCGTAATGTCCGCCTCTGCTGCCACAGCGGGGTCGTGCGTCACAATCACCACGCAGCAGCCCTCCTCGTAAGCAAGACGCTTCAATATCTCCACGATGTTCCTGCCGTTTTCGCTGTCAAGGTTGCCTGTGGGCTCATCTGCAAGAATGATCCGGCTGCCAGAAACAAGTGCCCTTGCAATCGCCACGCGCTGCTGCTCGCCGCCGGAGAGCATATTAGGCAGCCGGTTGAAGTGCTCCTCGTTAAGACCTACTGCAAAAAGCTTTTCTCTTGCTTCCGATTCAGCTGCTTTTTTCTGCATATTCCTCATATACAGCGGATAGGCGGCATTTTCCAGTGCGGTAAGGTGTTGGAACAAATTGAAGTTCTGATAGATCACCGAAACGCTTTCCCGCCGGTAGCGGTCACGATCCATTGTGGCGGTTGCTTCGCCAGCCCATTTGATGCTTCCGGTTTCCGGCACGTCGAGTCCTGCCAACAGCGAAAGGAAGGTTGTCTTTCCGCAGCCTGAAGCGCCAATGATAGCGTACATTTTGCCCGGCTTGAATTCGACGCTGACGCCACTCAGCGCGTGCACTGTCTGATACTTGTTGCGGTAACTGTAGGTTACATCCTTTACAAGGAGACTCTCCATCTTCTATTCCTCCGTTTTCATAAGCATCATTACATTTATCCGCGTGATACGAGAGATGGACATTGAGGTTCCAATCATAAATGCGGAGACTGCACCGGCTCCGTACAGCAGCATTTGGGGTGAAAGCGTTCCGGTGATTGCAATTCCGGTGACAGTTCCGAAAGCTGCTCCCACAATTGCGAGCGTAAAATACTCGCAGAACGTCAAGCGGAAAATTCTCCCGCGCGTCATACCGAGGCAGCGCATCACGGCATATTCCCGCAGTCGACTTTGGGTAGAAAGATACGCGGCGAAGAAGCTTACAGCCCCTTCTATAAACAAAAGCACCGGGACCAGCAAATGCAGCGTTCTAATGTTTCCGCGTATTTCCTCCAATGTATTGCGGAGAATATCGTCATTTATCCTAACGGCAAATGCAGGCCGGATACCCGATTGATCGACGGTGCTCAGATCCGCAAATACCTCATAGAGTGCCGCCTTTGCCTCATCAAGGCGGCGTGCATCCTTGATGTCGAAGGAGCAGGCGTCAGCCGTAACCATATAGCTTTGTCCGTCATGGAAGTCCATGGCATGGAACGGGCAGTAAATGTTGTTTGCCGGCCCTGTATGTGTACCTATGACCCGCAGATTCACGGAAAAGTTACCGTTGTCGATTTCTATGTATTCGCCATCGCCGGCAAGCTGCCATGGGATTACGCACACCTTCGAATCGCCGGAAAACACGGAAGCATCCCACCCATCGAACAGTGTTATGCTTCCACCGCCAGCCGCAGTCAGGGTGTAGTCGGAGTCAGGGGTCAGGAGGCAGACCATCGTGTATCCTTTCGGATTGATCAGCTTGATGCTGGCCTTTGCCCGCACGTTTTCGACATATTCGTCCTGATAGTAACCCCTCTCGTGTCTAAGCCCGCACAGCAAATCTACGAAACCTGTAGCCATATGCAGGTTGTCCTGATTCAGCCCGTATGCGTCCGTCACCACGCAGGGAATCACCGTGTTGTCGATTGTTTTCTCCAGCGCAGATTCCTGCCGTGCCGCCAGCATACAGAGTACCATAGCTGCTCCAGTTTCAAGCAATGCTATAAGTATTAGAAGGATTGTCCAGCGTTTTCGCCGCATCATTGCGGAGCTTATCGCTTGCCACATACTCATCTTTGGCTTCTCCTGTTCCTTCCAGTTTGCATAAGGGGTATATTTGAAAGCAGTTTTGCACACAGCAATGACGATGAAGCAAGCAGTAGAAACGCCGCAGTAGCAGAGCCAATGATTGCAAGCGGATCGGGGGCAAGGGCGCGTGCAAGTGCTTTTTCCGTGATTATTGAGAACAGTACAGCAGAAAGACCTGCGCCAAGAATGACGGCCAATGCATCGATCGTAAGGAAAGCTCCCAACGCTTGTCTGGTCACGACTTTGCGGTCGATGCCGAGTATACGCATGGTCTTAGCCGATGGTGCAAAGCGCCGCATCGTGAGGAAATGTGCAAGAGCAGATGCAACGATCAATGCAGCAACGCCAGTCCAAAGGAGCTGCCGTCCATTTTGAAGCACAGCGTCCAAGCTAATCTCGGCAGCACGGAAGCTTTGATCGAAACACAGATAAGCATCTTTCTGTCCTGCCCGATCCATATATGCAAGGAACTGTTCTTTTGTCCCGTTTTTCAAAATCAATGAGGTCATCAACCGGTTAACCGGAATGCTTCCAAAGCTTTCATTTCCGGGGACGGATTTTTTTGGCACAAGAATCGTATCTGCACAAATCAACTGTTCGCCAAGGGAAAACTCCGGCGCGGAATAGATACCTACGATCTCGTATTCACCCGTCACATTCATACGATCTTCAGGCAGGCATGGTCCGCGCGGTATGGCATCACCTGCATAGAATCCGGTATCGTAGAGGTCCAGTGTAAGCTTATCCCCGAGCTGATAATCATTGTATTGCGCGTATGCTGCACTGACCATGCAGACATTGCTTCCTTCGGCATAGTCTGTTGCATCGAAGAAGCGTCCCTCTATCAGACCCGCTATTCCTGTGTTGAAAACATACATACTCTGTACATTATCTGAAAGAATCACCGTTGCACTGCTCTGGTTGACATGACACAACGGTATGATTTCCTCACGCCATACTTGCCCTTCGTTGCCTGCGAGAAATTCCTCCCAAGAACCGCTGTATTCTGCCCAGCGTGGAAGCATTTCTTCATTCGGATAGTAATATGGTGTGCCATCATCCATATAATCGCGCTTTACTTGCAGCGCATCGTCATAAATCCTTTCGAAATCGGGGCTTGTGACTACTGTCCCGGTGAGATGCAAAAATTTTCTTGTCTCATCAAGGAGGTAGAAATATCGCCCGGAATCCAGAATTCTTCCTGTAATAACCGATGTCGGAGTTTTAATGGTGTCGACAGGATAATCATGATAGAATCCATAGATCAGATAGGTCCTCCCTTGCTGAAACGGGATTTCCCCATTGGGGGTAAACAGCGTTCCGTATATGCGCATTGTTGCCGGAGCCGGGACGGTTGCTTTAACTTGATGCGCCTCGACGCCATGCTCATGTGCATTGACCAGTGCGGTATTATCATAAATGTCAGGGTAGCCGTCCGCGAGTGAAATGACATCGATAATTTCTGTTTCAACCAAATAATAAGCCGTGGAGCTAGGATCAATTAGGGTAGCATCTTTATCCGTGCTTGGCATCTCACTTTTTACACATTTGACCGCAAAAATGGCCATATTGTAGCATGGATTGTCAAAATAAGCGTTATAATCCATCACGTTCCTATACCCGGACGAAATAGCCTTACTTCCCATGACCTCTGCGCCGAGGATATATCTATAATCTACATCCTCCACAAAGCCACTTTTCATTGCTGTCTCGTGTGCCAAATAGTGCGGAATACTCGGTTCATCCTTTGCCATGCCGTTTTCCCTCTCCTCCCATGTATACTGCCTTCTATCGGGGGGAACAGCAATGGTAACGTATTCGTTGCTGATCCCCACACTCTGCCTATGGGCACTCGCCAACATGGCTGCTCCAATCACGTTTAGAGAGACTGCAAACAATAGCAGCAGCGAGAGCATGATGGGAAACAAGGGCCTCTTTTTATACAAAACAAGGAAAGATTTCATATTTATCATCACTCTGTAAATGTTCCTTTGTGTGGCGCCAACGGAATTTGACGCCACATAGTATGATTAACAGTTAAACAGGAAGAACGGTGCAGCCTCCCGTATGAGGTCCAGCGGGGCATCTTATTTGCCTAATTGTTTCATTACCTCCGCACGGGCGGCAATAATAGTGGTGCGTTTGCCATGTCCCATTGCATTCGGCTGCATAGATACTTGGCGTAGCGTGCGCCTCAAGAGGCCCATAAGTATACATCGATGCAGTCTGATTGCAACTTGTGCATATGCCGCTGTGTTTATATTGCATTTTGTGCCCATTACTGCCAACGGATACATAGCCGTCAGGATTGGTCTCATAGACAATAATCTCCGGATGACTGCATCCTCTTGTCTGCTCTGCCTGTGTGTGTTCTTCTGCGTGCAAATCGCTTTCTAAAGCAAATGCCTGCATGGGAACCGTTAAAAGGCATAGCACCACAACAAGGAAAAGGGAAACGAACTTTTTCATGTCAATAACCTCCTTATGATTCGATTTCGTTGCTTTGTTGCAGGACAAATCTGCGACCCCCACTGAGGAAACACCTCTGATACTTATACAACGCATCAGCTGCGGAAACAGGTTACAGCCTTTTGTAAAAAAATGACGGGGCCGCTGCAAACAAATCGGCAGCGGCCCCGCATGGCCTGCGAGGTTATGGATGTCGAACGGAGTTCACCAGGCGGAGCACTCGCTCCCGATCCAAGCCTCCGTATACGGTGAGATCGAATGCGTACCCACCCTGCTGCCACAGGGCAACCATGCAGCCATCGGCTTCATAGAGGGTCACAGTGACGCCAGGCAGGTCGATTTCGGTAAGCGTTCCGTGCTGGGTATCTATGTCAATCCAATAATCCGCGCCTACGCTCTGTGACAGTATAATCTCCTCTCCATCCTCATTTCGGTACACCACAGTGAAGCTCGCGTCATTATCCACGGTATAGACCGCCTCAAATCCCTCGGGCAATTCCGTCAGAGTATAACGCTCCGCGATTTGGTCAGCTCCGGCGTTTCTGGTAAAAAAGCGAACGCAGTTCTCATAGGTCTCCTTGAAGAAGGTCGCCACAGGCTCCCGAACTGCCGGAATGCTGCAAGCAGTCAGGGCAATTAGTATCACGGCAATACCCGCTGCCGCAGCCCGCTTGGAGGCCGTGCTTGTCATACGCCAGAGCCAGCTTTTCTCAGCCTTGGTAAGCCGATTCATCCTGCGGGTAAAGCGAGGCGAGAACGTGTAGGTGATATCGCCATCGCTTTGCGGTATACCTGCAAATTCTCGGGAGGCGGCCTCCCGAAGGGCTGTTTTTAACAAGTTATCGGTCATATCTATTCCTCCTCCAATAGCTGCTTTTGCAAAAGCTTTTTTCCGCGAACCAGCCGCTGCTTTGCTGTTGCTGTCTTACAGTTTAGCAAGCTTGCCGTCTCCGGTATGGACAGCTCCAGCACGAAATGGGCATACAGGGTGTCCCTGTAGATGCCATCCAGTGACGCAATGACTTGAAGGATGCGGTCATATGCCATGCCGTTGCTGATCATGTCCACAAGCTGGTCATCTGACAGCTCCACTATGCTTTTCAGTGCATCCTCCCGTTCCGCATTCATGACAGTCCGCTGACGCTGCTGCTTGCGTAAATGATCGATAGCCTGATGCTTAGTTGCCTTCAACAGATAGCTTCTTACATCCGCCGCCTCCTGGATGCTGCCAATTTTCTGCATTTGACTTTTTGCAATCTTCAGAAAAACATCGTGGACGGCGTCCTCGGCATCGGAATCGTTGCTCAACACGGCGCGGGCAACAAGGAACATCTGCTTCCGGTAGGTGATGTATATTTCCTCAAATAGACGGCGGTGTATTTCGTCGTCTATAAAGCTCATGTATAGAACCAGCATATATTCTCCTTCCATTCGAGAAGCCCTCAACCATATAACGATGGAAAAAGGCAAATAGGTTACAAAAATCGCTTCGGGGTACTGTTTTTCGGTTCTGGGGATGGTGTTTATTATACTATAACGAGCCGGGAGAATCCACCTGTACTTTTTGCGAACCTGTCACCTGTGTATATGTAAAAGATTTTCCCCACTACTCAAGGGGCTCTATCGAGATTGGCGACAGTCTCGAATGCCTGCTCCCATTTCTCAGTGTGTTTTATTTCCAATAATAACAACTACGGCAGCGACAATTATATAGGCACAACAGGCGGATTGGATGTTGTCATGCAGAACATTGTCTACGCTGTTTGCAACAAAGACCTGTCCGTAAAAACACCTACGGTAAAGATACAGCTTATATAGCAGAGGGAATTTGTGGACAGCTACGTTCCCTACAGGGATGTACTGCATCCAACAATAAGAAGCAAGCTTGTCATCGACCCGAAAGCGGCGGAAGTGGTAAGAAAGATATTTCTGGTTGCCATAGACAGACATACGTCGAATATCTCACAGAAGCCATCTATCCGACGATAGATATTGAGCAGCGCATCTATGACGCTATTGACTTGTTGTTCTATTGGAAATCCCCTATCTTGCCGAGTTAACAGATCCAGAATGGAAGGTGCAGCCACAGCGTTTTTCCAAAGCTCGTGATTTCAGATGATACAGAAGCGTATCAGATTATGCAGAAACCCCCCTTGACAAATCTCGTCTCAAAAAAGGATACTCGAAACCTACGCAAAACAGAACGGCTTTACCAATCTGCGCTGGTACACCGACGACGGTTTTTCCGGCGCGAACTTCCAGCGGCCCGGATTTCAAGCCATGCTTGCGGACATTGAAGCCGGGAAAGTGGGTACGGTCATCGTCAAGGATTATTGTGCGATAATAGGACTAAATCAGAAAGACCTTGAAAACCAAGGCA
>ERZ773181.1229-NODE-1229-length-21897-cov-5.016116_pt1 | contig 21897 bp, 19 predicted proteins | sample MGYA00581001_ERZ773181 | MGnify/ENA primary metagenome ERZ773181 (study PRJEB29015, sample SAMEA2737780) | human gut metagenome | biome: human gut; feature: human-associated habitat; material: faeces | place: China | collected 2012 ... | reverse complement strand
AAGTCCTCGACATCACTCAGTTCCTCGACCGCAAGCCCAAGGCGCTCTCCGGCGGTCAGCGCCAGCGTGTCGCCATCGGCCGCGCCATCGTGCGCGACCCGAAGGTGTTCCTGATGGACGAGCCGCTGTCGAACCTTGACGCGAAGCTGCGCAACCAGATGCGCGCGGAGATCATCAAGCTGCGCGAGAAGATCGACACGACCTTTCTCTACGTCACGCACGATCAGGTCGAGGCCATGACGCTCGGCGACCGCATCGTCATCATGCGTGACGGCTTCATTCAGCAGATCGGCACCCCGCAGGAGGTGTTCAACCACCCCGCGAACCTGTTCGTCGCCGGCTTCATCGGCACGCCGCAGATGAACTTCTTTGAAGACTGCCAGCTCACAAAGAGTGGCGACGCTTACTCCGTCACCGTCATGGGCCACACGCTGCCGCTGACGGCGGAGCAGAACGCGAAGCTCGCCGCGGCGGGCGCAGAGAGCCGTACCGTGACCGTCGGCGTGCGTCCGGTCCACGTCACCGTCGGCGACGAGGGCATCGACGCGCAGATCGACGTGAGCGAGCTGATGGGCAGCGAGCTGCATCTGCACATGACCGCCGGCGGCAAGGACGTGGTGGCCGTGGTGCAGACCGCGAACCTCGACCCCAACGCCTACGCCCGCCACACGGTGGTGCGGTTCAGCTTCGAGCCGCGGCTCATCCATCTCTTCGACCCCGAGACGGAGAAAAACCTCATCTGATTTTCCGATGATATTCATCGGTGTGCCCGTTCCTTTTGGAACGGGCACATTTTTTGTCACCGCTTGTCGCCGGGCCGGAAGAGCAGCGCCATCACGACCGCAAAGCAGACCGCCGCAGCGATGCCGCCCGCAGTGGCGGAGAGCCCGCCGGTCATCACGCCGAGCCAGCCCTGCTCCGCGACGGCCTTCTTCACGCCGCTCGCAAGCGAGTAGCCAAAGCCCGTGAGCGGCACGGTCGCGCCCGCGCCGCCCCATTCGACGATGGGTTCGTAGATGTCGACGGCCGTGAGCAGCACGCCCGCGACGACGTAGCCCGTCAGGATACGGGCCGGCGTGAGCGGCGTTTTGTCAATGAGGATCTGTCCCACGGCGCAGAGGATGCCGCCGCAGAGAAAGGCGTTGAGATAGTCCATCAGCTTTCCTCCCCGATGTTTTCCAGAATGACGGCGTGGCACACGCCCGGGATGCTCTCGCCCTGCATGGTGGAGGTCGGCGAGAGCAGCGCGCCCGTCGGCGCGAAGACGATCCTATTCCACTTGCCCTCGCGCATCCCGCGCAGAAGATAGCCGTTGAGCACGGCGGCGGAGCAGCCGCAGCCGCTGCCGCCCATGTGCATATCCTGCCGCTCCAGATCGTAGAGCAGCAGCCCGCAGTCCTTGTAGTTCTTGGTCATGTCCACGCCATCGCGCGCAAAGAGGTCCGTGACAACCTCGTGCCCGAGCCGGCCGAGATCGCCGGTGACGATGAGATCGTAGTCCGCGGGTGAGGTCCGCGTGTCGGAAAAGAGCGCGCGGAGCGTGTCATACGCCGCGGGCGCCATCGCTGCGCCCATGTTGTTCGCGTCCGTGATGCCGCGGTCCACGATCCTCCCGATGGCCGCGTGCGTGACGGCAGGGCCCCTTCCCTCGTTCGACAGGATGCAGCAGCCCGCCGCCGTAGCCGTCCATTGGGCGGTCGGCGTGCGCTGCGAGCCGTAGGGCACGGGCATCCGGTACTGCCGCTCGGCGGTGCAGAAGTGCGAGGAGGTCATCGCCGCAGCGCGGCGGGCAAAGCCGCCGTCGATGCTCATGGCGGCAAGCGCCAGGCTCTCCCCCATCGTCGAGCACGCGCCGTACACGCCGCACAGCGGCACGCCGAACTCCCGCAGGGCGAAGGAGGTGCCGATGCACTGGTTCAGAAGGTCGCCGGCAAAGATGAGGTCCAGCTCCTCCGGCCTGCGCGTCGCCTTCTCCAGCGCGCGGGAAAGCACGCGCTTCTGCATACGGGCCTCGCCCTTCTCCCAGGTCTTTTCGCCGAAGAAGGAATCCTCGCTCAGCTCGTCAAAATAGTCCGCCATCGGGCCCTGTCCCTCCAGCTTCGCGCCGATGTTGGCAAAGCTCTCCACGCGCGGCGGACGTGAAAAGCGCAGCGTCTGTGCGCCGATCCGTTTGGTCTCCATACCATTTCCCCTTGTGCTTGTAGTTTGTCTTAGTATGCCAAGGCCGGGAAATTTTATGAATTTCAGGTAAAACAAAGAGGGATGCGCCGTGTGTGCCGGCACATCCCTCTTTGCAGAGGAGGCAATATTCAGGTCTGATAGCTGCGCAGGAAGCGCCGCGTGCGCTCCTGCGCCGGGTCGCCGAGCACCTGCTCGGGATCGCCCTGCTCGACGATGACGCCGCCGTCCACGAAGATCACGCGGTCGCTCACGGCGCGGGCAAAGGCCATCTCGTGCGTGACGATGACCATGGTCATTTTTTCCTCCGCGAGATCACGGATGACCTTGAGCACCTCGCCGGTCAGCTCGGGGTCGAGCGCGCTGGTCGGCTCGTCGAAAAAGAGGATGTCGGGCCGCAGCGCCAGCGCGCGGGCGATGGCGACGCGCTGCTGCTGTCCGCCGGAGAGCTGGCAGGGATAGGCGTCCGCCTTGTCCGCAAGGCCCATCTTTTCGAGCAGGGAGAGCGCAAGCTCACGCACCTCGCCGCGCTCGCGCCTCTGCACGATGAGCGGCGCATCCGTCACGTTTTTGAGCACCGTGTAGTGCGGGAAAAGGTTGAACTGCTGGAACACCAGCCCGAAGCGGCTTTTGATCCGCCGCAGCGCAGCCTTGTCCGCGTAGACGCTCTTTCCCTCCGCGTCCATCGTCGCGGCGAAGTCGTTCCCGTAGGCGAGCGAGCCGCCGTCCATCGTTTCAAGCAGCGTCGCGCAGCGCAGCAGCGTGGATTTGCCGCTGCCGCTGGGGCCGATGACCGAGACGGTCTCACCCTCGCCCACGGTGAGGGAAATGCCCTTGAGCACCTCCAGCGAGCCGAAGGACTTGCGGACGTCCTGCATGGTCAATACGTTCATGTCCGGTCCCTCCCTCACTGGTAGTAGGCGAGCGAGCGCTCCGCGCGCTCCATCGCAAAGGCGACGATGTAGTTGAAAACGTAGTAAAAGAGTCCCGCCGCCGCGAGCGCCAGCATACCGGGCGTGTTGGGCGAGGCGACGATCTGCTTGGCGCGGGTGAACATCTCCACCGTGCCGATGACGGAGGCGAGCGAGGTGTCCTTCACGAGCGTGATGACCTCGTTCGTCACGGGCGGCAGCACGCGCCGGATCATCTGGGGAAGAAGGATGCGCCCGAAGGTCTGCCCGCCTGTGTAGCCGAGCACCTGCGCCGCCTCGAACTGCCCGACTGGGATGGACTCGTAGCCTGCGCGGTAGATCTCCGCGAAGTAGGCCGCGTAGTTGATGACGAAGCCGACGATGACCGCGCCGAAGCGCCAGTTGCCCGGCGGCGTAAAGTCAAAGAGCAGGAACGGTCCGTAGTAGACGACCATGAGCTGGAGCATCAGGGGCGTGCCGCGCATGACGGAGATGAACAGCTTCACGAGCCAGCGCAGCGGGGCCACGCGGCTGCGCCGGCCGAACATCACAAGAAGTCCGAGCGGCAGCGAGCCGAGCAGCGTTAAGGTAAAAATTTCCAGCGATTTCCCGAAGCCCTGCACCAGCAGGGTCAGCATGGCGGAAACGGTCATGTTACTTGACGAGGCAGAGGCTGTCGATCACAAGGCCCTGATCGACGTACTTCTCCGCGATGGAGAGCATCGTGCCGTCCTCGGCCATTTTGAGGAGCTCGGCGTTCACGGCGTCGCGCAGCTCGGTGTTGCCCTTGAGGAAGCCGATGGCGTACTGCTCGGTGGAGATGGGCTCATCCAGGATCACATAGTCGCCCTCGTTGCTGGCGATCTGGAACTTGGCAACGCCGAGGTCGGCGGCGATGGCGTCCACGCTGCCCTGCTTGAGCTCCATGAAGCCGGTGTTGTAGTCCGCCAGCTCCACGACCTCCTTGAGGGAGGACTTGAACGACTCGTTGGCGTTGATAGCGTCCACGGCAGAGGAGGCGGCCTGCGCCATCACGCTCTTGCCGGCAAGGTCGGCGAGGGAGGAAATGCCGCTGTCGGCCTTGACGACCATGACGATGGAGTTATCGACGTAGGGGTCGGACCAGGTGTAGTCATTCTCGCGGCCGGTGTAGGTGAAGCCGTTCCAGATGCAGTTGATGGTGCCGGCGGCGAGCTCGGCGTCCTTGCTGTCCCATACGATAGGAACGGCCTCGAAGTCCCAGCCGAGGCGGGAGCACAGCTCCTCGGCCATCGCAAGGTCAAAGCCGTCGTAGCTGCCGTCGGCGGCGATGAAGCCGAACGGCGGGAACTCGGCGTCGAAGCCGACGATGAGCTTCTGCTTTTCAGCGGTCTGGGGGGTATCGTCCTGCTTGGCGCCGCAGGCGATGAGGGACAGGCTCAGCACGAGGGCGAGCGCAAGAGAGATGAGCTTTTTCATGGTTTGGATTCCTCCGCGTTTCGATTTAGTGTGATGCTATGATAGCACAGCATTTTGTAAATGCAAGCCCTATTTTTGCCCGTTCGGAAATCTTTGGCGTACTGACCGAAGCGCCCGCGGAGTTCCCCTTTTATGTTTATGCACTATCACGATGTTGCGGTAGTGCGCAAAAGCATTTAAGACACTGTTCCGTCCTGTACCCCGCGCAAAGAAAAAGGATTGGCTTTTTCCCTGTGCCGATGTATAATAGAGACAAATATGAACTTCTTCCGGGAGGATACGATATGAAAGAAGAAATGCGCACCATCGGCTACCTGTGCCCGAGGTGCAGAAAGCCCGTTATGCAGCAGCGCTCCCGCTTCGCCCTCGCCGCCTCGGGCGCGATCGTGCAGTGCGAATGCGGCAAGAGCGAGCTGCAGATCGACTTCGACGGAGAAAAATTCCGCATCAGCGTGCCCTGCGGCGTGTGCGGCGGCGAGCATCTGGCGGAGTGCAGCGCGGAGCGGCTCCTCGACGGCGAGGGCATCGGCCTTGCCTGCCCCGAGACCTCCGAGCTGTGCTGCTTCATCGGCGAGGAATACGCCGTCGAGCGTGCGCTCGCACAGCTGCAGATCACGGCGGAAAAGCAGTCCGCGCAGGGCGACGCGCCCGAGGCCTTCACCGACACGGTCATCATGTACGAGGTGCTGAGCGAATTAAAGGAGATCGCCGCGCGCCCGCGCGGCATCACCTGCGCCTGCGGCAGCGAGCGCTACCGTATGCAGGTGCGTCCCGCCGCCGTCGACCTCATCTGCGAGGACTGCGGCGCGAAGCTGCGCATCGGCGCGGCGACGGACGAGGACCTTGACCGCCTGTGCTGCCGCATGACGCTGCAAATTCCCGGGAAGAAGGGGTAAGGGAGCATGGATATCGTCGTCTGCTTTGCGCTCTTTCTCGCGGCGATGCTCTTTTGCCTCGTCAAGGACTTCTCCCTCGCGTGGGCGCTGCTGTTCGCGCTCGTGCTGTTCTTCGCCCTCGGCCTCAGGCGCGGCTACGGCGCAAAGGCGCTTGTCAAAATGGCGTGGAGCAAGATGCCCAAGAGCATGATCGTGCTGCGCATCCTGTTTTTCATCGGTCTGCTCACGGGACTCTGGCGCTCGTGCGGCACCATCGCCTTTTTCATCTACCACGGCATCCGCGTCATCACGCCCTCGCTCTTTATCCTCGTCGCCTTCCTGCTGACGGTGCTGCTCAGCTACGCGCTCGGCACGTCATTCGGTGTGGCGAGCACGGCGGGCGTAGTGCTCATGGCGCTCGCGCGCTCCGGCGGCGTGAGCGAGGCCGTCACCGCCGGCGTCATCCTCTCCGGCATCTACTTCGGCGACCGCGGCGCGCCGACCTCGTCCTGTGCGAGCCTCGTCGCCGCGCTGACGGAGACCGATCTCTACGGCAACGTCAGGCGGATGTTCCAGACCGCCGCGCTGCCCTACGCGCTCTGCCTGATCGCCTACACCGTGCTCTCCTTCCGCAACCCCATCGTCACGGTCGATGAGACCATGCTGGACGCCCTCGCCGAGAGCTTTGTCATCTCCCCGTGGGCGCTCGTGCCCGCGCTCATCATGCTCATCCTGCCGCTCCTCCGCGTGCCCATCCGCCGCGCCATGGCGATCTCCGCCGCCGCGGCCTTCGTCATCACCGTCACGGTGCAGGGCGGCAGCGTGGCTGACGCGCTCCGGATCATGGTCGTCGGCTATCACCCGACCGAGGGGCTGCTGGCCTCCGTCGTCTCCGGCGGCGGGCTGGTGAGTATGCTCACGCCGTTTCTGATGATCCCGCTCGCCGCGCTCTACACCGGCATTTTAGAGGGCACGGGCGCGCTCACGCAGGCGCAGAGCGTTCTGGAGCGGTCCGCCGAGCGCATCGGGCGCTTCCCGACGATGATCCTGCTGAGCCTCCTCGCCGCGATGGTGCTGTGCAACCAGACCATCGTGGTGATGATGGAGCATCAGCTCATCGGCGCGGTCTACGCCAAGGACGGCGCGGAGCACGAGGAGCTGGCGATGGACATCGCCAACTCCGGCGTCACCATCGCGGGTCTTATCCCGTGGTGCATCGCCTGCGCCGTGCCGCTGAGTATGCTCGGCGTCGGCGTCGAGGCCCTGCCCTACGCCTGCCTGCTCTATCTTATTCCGCTCTGCTATCTCTTCACCAAGCGCTTTTTCTTCCCCGCGAAATCCAAAGGAAGCGAGACACCGGTATGATCTCTCTGTTGGCCAAAAAATTCATCAAAAACCGCGAGGACGTCACCTCGCCTGCCGTGCGGCAGGCCTACGGGATGCTCTGCGGCATCGTGGGCATCGGCTTCAATGTGCTGCTCTTCGCACTCAAGCTGCTCGCCGGCACGCTCTCCGGCTCCATCGCCATCACGGCGGACGCCTTCAACAACCTCTCCGATGCGGGCGCGAGCATCGTGACGCTGCTCGGCTTCAAGCTCGCGGGACAGAAGCCCGACCCCGAGCATCCCTTCGGTCACGGGCGGCTGGAGTACATCTCGGGCTTGATCGTCTCCATGGTCATTCTCCTCATGGGCATCGAGCTTGCCAAGAGCGCGGTGGAGAAGATCCTGCACCCCGAGGCGGTGGAGTTCACGCTCCTCACCGGCGGCATCCTGCTCGCCTCCATCCTCGTCAAGCTCTACATGTACCTCTATAACCGCGCAGTCGGCAAGAAGATCGGCTCCGCCGCGATGGAGGCGACCGCGATGGACAGTCTCTCCGACTGCGCGGCGACCGCCGCCGTCCTCGCCGCGACGCTCATCGGGCACTTCACCTCGCTTCAGATCGACGGCTGGTGCGGTATCGTCGTCGCAGCGCTCGTGCTCTGGGCGGGCATTCAGGCCGCGCGGGACACCATCTCTCCCCTGCTCGGTCAGCCGCCCGCGCCGGAATTTGTCCAAAGGATCGAGGAGATCGTTCTCTCCTCTCCCGTCGTGCAGGGCATCCACGACCTCATCGTGCACGACTACGGCCCCGGCCGCGTGATGATCTCGCTCCACGCCGAGGTCCCCGCGCACGGCGACATCATGGCGCTGCACGACGAGATCGACAACATCGAGCAGCGGCTCCGCCGCGAGCTCGGCTGCGCCGCCACCATCCACATGGACCCCATCGTGACCGACGATAAGCTCACCGCCGAAACGCGCGAGCGCGTAGCGCAGCTCGTGCACGGCATCGACGAGCACATCACCATCCACGATTTCCGCATGGTCACCGGCCCCACGCACACCAACGTCATTTTCGACGCGGTGGTGCCGTTCAAATTTCGCCTGAGCGACCATGAGGTCGAGCAGGAGATCCAGGCCGCCGTGAAGCGGCTCGACAGCAGCTATTTTGCCGTCGTGCAGATCGACAGAGACTACACCAAGTAAAGGAGCAGACGCTATGACAGAGGAGATCCGAAAGCTCAAGGAGATCATCGACGGCAGCGACAACATCGTCTTCTTCGGCGGAGCAGGCGTCTCGACCGAGAGCGGCATCCCCGACTTCCGCAGCGTGGACGGACTCTACCGCCAGCAGTGGAGCGACCCGCCCGAAACGATCCTGAGCCACACCTACTACGAGCGCTATCCCGAGAAATTCTTCGCCTTCTACCGCGCAAAGCTCCTCTGCCCCGACGCGAAGCCCAACGCCGCGCATCGTAAGCTCGCCGAGTGGGAGCGCGCGGGCAAGCTGAAGGCCGTCATCACGCAGAACATCGACGGACTCCATCAGGCCGCCGGCAGCAAGGAGGTCCTTGAGCTCCACGGCAGCACCCTGCGCAATTACTGCGAGAGGTGCGGCAAATTCTACGGCGTGGAGGCGATCGCGCACTCCGCCGGCGTGCCGACGTGCTCCTGCGGCGGGCGCATCAAGCCCGATGTCGTGCTCTATGAGGAGGGGCTCAACGAGGATACGCTCTACAAGGCCGTGCGCTATATCGCCGAGGCCGACGTGCTCATCATCGCCGGCACCTCGCTCGCGGTCTACCCCGCGGCGGGTCTGGTAAACTACTACCGCGGCCACAAGCTCGTCGTCATCAACAAGACGCCGCTGGGCGATAAGACCCGCGCGGATCTGGTCATCACGGGCGCGGTCGGCGAGACGCTCGCGCAGGTATAAGCCCATCTTTTGGCGGCATGAAAAAGCGGCACAAAAACTTTTTCTTTTCCTGCAAAAAAAGGTTGACATTTGGCGTACAACAGGCTTATAATAGCGGAGCGGTCGTTTGAAAGACTGATGAAAATGCGGGTGTGCTGGAATTGGCAGACAGGCTAGCTTGAGGTGCTAGTGTTCGTATGGACGTGCGGGTTCAAGTCCCGCCATCCGCACCATCTTTTCTTCTGAGACTGCTTACGCGCGAGTGGTGGAATTGGCAGACTCGCTAGATTCAGGTTCTAGTGTCCTTCACGGACGTGCGGGTTCAAGTCCCGCCTCGCGCACCATGATCGATCCTTGAAAGCATTGAGCTTTCAAGGATTTTTTCTTTTCTTATCCGCCTCTACCCTTATTTTTACCCTTTATACCTTGGTCACACTATGGATATTATGTATGTACTCCGTGCGTATTATCGGTCAGCACCCACTTGACTTGCCCAATCCGTCGCCGTATAATCAGGGCAAATTTCAACTGCAAAGGAGCAAGAGCATGAATAAGACCAACACTCCGTTCCGTTACGACTACGTCGGCAGCTTCCTGCGCCCCGCGGCACTCAAGCAGGCGCGCGCCGACTTTCAGAGCGGCAGGATCGACGCCGCAGCGCTCAAAGCCGTGGAGGACGACGCCATCCGCGATCTCGTCGCCAAGCAGAAAGCGGCGGGTTACCACGTCATCACCGATGGTGAGTTCCGCCGCGCAACTTGGCACCTCGATTTCATGTGGGGCTTCCACGGCGTCGGCCACACACCGACCAAGACCGGACTTCCGTTCCAGGGCGAGGCCGCGATGCTTGACGACACCTATCTTACGGGAAAGGTGAGCGTGGACGAGCATCCCTTTGTCGAACACTTCCGATTTGTCAAGGCGCTTGAGGACGAGAACACCGTCGCCAAGCTGACCATTCCCGCGCCCGCGCAGTTTCTGGAGCAGATGGTCATGCCCTTTGCCATGGAGAATACAAAGAGATTCTACCCCTCCGTGCAGGAGCTGATGGATGACCTCGCCGCAGGCTACCGCAGGGTCATTGCAGATGTGTACGCCGCAGGCTGCCGCAACCTTCAATTCGACGATTGCAGCTGGGGGATGCTGGTCGATCCGCGCGCCTGCATGATCTTCGACACCGACGCCAAGGGTCTCGAGGAGATCAAGGAGCAGATGTTGACCATCAACAACATGGCGATCAGCGGTAAGCCGGACGACCTTGTTATCAATACGCATGTCTGCCGCGGCAACTTCCACTCGACCTATGCCAGCTCCGGCGCGTATGACAGCGTGGCGAAAACGCTGCTTGCGCGTGAGAATGTCAATGCCTATTACCTCGAGTTTGACGATGCTCGCAGCGGCGGCTTCGAGCCGTTGGCCTCTGTGAGTGGAGAGAAGAAGGTCGTGCTCGGTCTTGTGACGACCAAACGCCCCGAGCTGGAAAGCAAGGACGCGGTCATCGCGCGCATCCACGAGGCGGCAAAGTACCTGCCGCTCGACCGTCTGTGTCTGAGTCCGCAATGCGGCTTCGCCAGCTGCGAGATTGGCAACAAGCTGACAGAGGCGCAGCAGTGGGCCAAGCTCGCGCTGGTCAAGGAGATCGCCGAGGAGGTCTGGGGTTGAGTAAAATACCGTTGGGCAGGCCGCGCGGGCAGATGTCGGAATCCATGCTGACGGCTGCTTTCATCATTCTCTCCGGCGGCCTGCAGGACGCCTATACCTATCTCTGCCGCGGCAAGGTGTTTGCCAACGCGCAGACAGGCAACATCGTGCTCTTCAGCGCCTATCTCTTCGACGGCGACTGGGCGCACAGCCGGCGCTATCTTGTGCCGGTGCTCTCGTTCATGCTGGGTATTTTCGTGGCTGAGTGTATTCATCGGCATTTCAAGCACATGGAGAGGGTACATTGGCGGCAGCTTATTCTTTTGGCGGAGATCGTGCTGCTGTTCCTTGTCGGCTTTCTGCCGCAGGAGGGCAACACGGCTGCCAACGCGCTCGTTTCGTTCGTCTGCGCCATGCAGGTGCAGACCTTCCGCAAGGTGCGCGGCCACGCCTACGCGAGCACGATGTGCATCGGCAATATGCGCAGCGGCACGGAGGCGCTGTGCGTTTACTTCCACACGCGTGACCGCGAGGTGCTGCACAAGGCGCTGACCTACTTCGGCGTGATCGGACTTTTTGCCGTGGGCGCGGGTCTCGGCGCGCTGCTGACGAGAGCCTTTGCCGAACGCGGCATCTGGGTGTCCTGCGCACTGCTGGCGGTCAGCTTTCTCATCATGTTCATCCGTGAGGAGGAAGCGAAATGAGCCGTATGTTCCCGCCTATCGGCGACGCGGACAACGCATCATAGCCCGTGATCAAAGAAAACGACTTGATCGATGGTCTCTACCTCCACGTCAGGACTGAGCGGCAGGTCGTGCCGCAGAAAGAGGTCGGAATAGAAATCGTGGGACGATGTTCCCTCGGTGAGACTGACGATGGGATACGGAGAGCTTCTGCATAAGAGCGAGCAGCGCACGATCTCGCCCGCTATCTGCGTTTACATCGACGCAAACGGTCTGCATGAGCTCAACAACGAGCGCGGGCACGAGGCAGGAGACCTGATGCTGCGCTTCGTCGCGGATAGCCTGATGGAGCAGTTTCCGAAGGGCTCCCTTTACCGCGTCGGCGGAGACGAATTTGTCGTATTCCCCGCCCCGGCGGAGGGGCAGACCTGCGAGGACCGTATGCGCTCGGCCTCCGCGAGCATCACCGCGCAGGGCTACAGCATCTCTTACGGCATTGCCGCGCATGAGTCGGTGGTCGGACTGAGAGAGCTTGTCCGCGAGGCGGACGAGAAGATGCTTGAGAGCAAGCGCGCCTACTACGCCGAGCACGACCGCAGAGTACGGAAATAAAAAAGAGAAAAGGAGTAGTGGAGATATCCACTACTCCTTTTGTTGTGTGCCGGCAGCGCCGCCTTCCGACCGACCGTATGCTTATTCGGCCGCCGGCGCTTCGCTATCCTCCCACCTCCAGTTGCGCACCTCGGGCAGGTCGATGCCGTTGTCGCGGATGTACTGGCGGTGCTCGACGAGCTTATCCTGCATCTTCTGCACGAGGTAGGCGCCGCGGTTGCCGAGCTGCGGCAGGCGGCGGACCGTGTCGATGACGAGGTCAAAGCGGTCGATGTCGTTCAAAACGCGCATATCGAAGGGCGTGGTGATGGTACCCTCCTCCTTGTAGCCGCGCACATGGAGGTTGCGGTTGTGGCGGCGGTAGGTCAGCTCGTGGACGAGCGTGGGGTAGCCGTGGTAGGCGAAGATGATGGGCTTATCCTTGGTGAACAGGCCGTCGTACTCCTCGTCGGTCAGGCCGTGGGGATGCTCGGTGTGCGGCTGGAGCTTCATCAGGTCCACCACGTTCACCACGCGGAGCTTCAGCTCCGGCAGCTCACGGCGCAGGATGCTGACGGCGGCGAGCGTTTCGAGCGTGGGCGTATCGCCGCAGCAGGCCATGACGACATCCGGCTCCTGCCCCTGGTCGTTCGAGGCCCAGCTCCAGATGCCGATGCCCTGCGAGCAGTGCTTGACCGCCTGCTCCATCGTCAGCCACTGGGGGCGCGGGTGCTTGCTCGCCACAATGATGTTCACATAGTTGCGGCTCTTGATGCAGTGGTCAAAGCAGGAGAGCAGGCAGTTGGCATCCGGCGGCAGATACATGCGCACGACATCGGCCTTCTTGTTGGCCGCATGGTCGAGGAATCCGGGGTCCTGATGCGTAAAGCCGTTGTGGTCCTGCTGCCAGACATTTGAGGCGAGGATGTAGTTGAGCGAGGCGATGTCCTGCCGCCACGGCAGCTCGCTGCACATCTTGAGCCACTTGGCGTGCTGGGCGAACATGGAGTCCACGATGCGGATGAACGCCTCATAGCTGTCAAAAAAGCCGTGGCGTCCCGTGAGCAGGTAGCCCTCCAAAAAGCCCTCGCAGAAGTGCTCGGAGAGCATGGAGTCCATCACGCGGCCGTCGGGGTCGAGATGGTCGTCGATGCCGGGAAGCTGCTCGTCGAGGAAGCGGCGGCCTGTGACCTCAAAGACCGCCTGTAAGCGGTTTGACGCGGTTTCGTCCGGCGCGAAAATGCGGAAGTTACGCGCGTCCATGTTGAGCTTCATCACGTCGCGCACATAGGTGCCGAGGACATACATATCCTGCGCCTCGACCGCGCCGGGGGCTTTGACCTCCACGGCATAGTCGCGAAAATCGGGCGTGCGCAGATCGCGCAGCAGCAGTCCTCCGTTCGTGTGGGGGTTCGCGCCCATGCGGCGCTTGCCCGTCGGCGGGAAGGCGGCGATCAGCTCGACGGGCGTGCCGTCGGCATTGAAGAGCTCCTCGGGCTTGTAGCTGCGCAGCCACTCCTCCAGCTCGGCAAGGTGGCGGTCAGTGTCCGCGCCCAGAGAGATGGGCACCTGATGGGCGCGCCAGCAGCCCTCGACGGGCAGGCCGTCGACCTCCTTCGGCCCCGTCCAGCCCTTGGGGGTACGCAGCACGAGCATCGGCCAGCGCGGGCGCTTCGCCTCGCCGCTCTTGCGCGCGGTGCGCTGGATGCGCTTGATCTCGCGGATGGCCCAGTCGACCGCGGCGGCCATCTGCTGGTGCATCGTCTCGGGCTCGTCACCCTCGACAAAGCGCGGCTCCCAGCCGCAGCCGCGGAAGAAGCTCTCGACCTCCCCGTGGCTCATGCGGGAGAAGATGGTGGGGTTGGCGATCTTGAAGCCGTTGAGGTGCAAAATCGGCAGCACCGCGCCGTCGGTGATGGGGTTCATGAACTTGTTTCCGTGCCACGAGGTCGCAAGCGGTCCTGTCTCCGCCTCGCCGTCGCCGACCACGCAGGCGGCGATCAGATCGGGATTGTCCGCCACCGCGCCGAAGGCGTGGGCGAGGGAGTAGCCCAGCTCACCGCCCTCGTGAATGGAGCCGGGGGTCTCGGGCGCAACATGGCTCGGGATGCCGCCGGGGAAAGAAAAGCGCTTGAAGAGCTTCTGCATGCCCTCCTTATCGCGGGTGATGTTGGGGTAGACCTCGGTGTAGCTGCCGTCGAGCCAGTCCTGCGCGACCATGGCGTTGCCGCCGTGGCCGGGACCGGAGAGGTAGATCATATCGAGGTCGTCGCGCTTGATAACGCGGTTCAAGTGCGTGTAGATGAAGTTCTGGCCCGGGCAGGTGCCCCAGTGGCCGACGATGGTCTGCTTGAGGTCGCTCTTTTTGAGCGGGCGCTCAAGCAGGGGGTTATCGAGCAGGTAGAGCTGGCAGGCGGTCAGGTAGTTCGCGGCGCGCCAGTAGGCATCGAGCTGCCAGAGCTCCTGCCGGTTCAACGGCGGCTTTTTGGAAAGCCGCGCGGCCTTCAGTACGGACATAAAATACTTACCTCCTTTATCATTGCGCCGCCGCGAAAGGATGATAGGTCTCCGCGGCAGCTTGCTTCCGCTTGGTTTCACAGTGACAGGATACCACAAAAGACGCCGTCTGTAAAGCAGACTCTTTCCGCATCTGGCCGCGCCGCCTATACATCGCCGCACAAGCAGGGAAACAGGAATTTAGGCTGCCGAAGGCAAGAGCCTCCGGCAGCCTAAAGGGAGCAATCAATTTGGTTCAAATGGCGCGGGCGCACCCTCTGTGCAAAGGCGGCAGCCCCGCTCACCAGACTCCGTAGACCAGCGCCGTGCTGCGCTGCCCCTCTCTGCGCTCCGCGCCGATGTGAAAGGGCTCTCGCAGCGGATACGCCGCGAGCGGGATGAGCAGCAAAAAGAGTTCGCTCAAAAGAAGCTCGCGGAGCGTCATCAGCCCGCCCCGCACGTACAGCATCGCCAGCGTCACGCCGATGACGATGGGCGGCAGGGTCAAAATGCGCACCGCAAGGTGCATCAGCTCCGCTGCGCGCCCCTTCTCTTCTTTTTTCATGTCTCGAAGCCCATCATGATGCCGCCGCGCTCGGCATAGTAGCTGCACAGGCCCCTGAGCGGATACCGCCGCACATCGGCATTGGGAAAGCGGCGGCGGAGCTCCGTATACAGCTCCAGCGAAAACGCGGCGTTCCCGCAATGCCCGATGCGCACGCTGCCGCCCTTGTAGCCGAGCCGCTCCATCTCCTGCAATAAAAATTCCTGCGTTTTCCTCTCGCCGCGGCACTTGCCGAGCATCTCGAGCGTTCCCTCCGCGCTCGCCTGTCCGACGGCGCGGATGCCGAGCACGCCCGCCGCCGTCGCCGCGAGCTTGCTGATGCGCCCGTTCTGCGCGAGATTGTGCATCGACTCCAAGGAAAAGAGCAGGTGCGTGTGCCGTTGCAGCTCCTCCACAACGCGGCACACCTCGTCAAACGATGCGCCGCCGCGCTGCGCGGAGGCTGCCTTTTCCAGCAGCAGCATCGTCTCCGGCCCCGCCGAGAGCGTATCCACGACGCGGATGCGGCGGGAGGGGTCGCGTTCCTCGCAGCCTTGCTTCGCCACGCACGCGGCGCTGTAGCTGCCGGAGAGGCTGCTTGTGATCGTAAAGGCGAGAACATCCCCACTCTCGCCGAAGGCTTTTTCCCAGTCGGCAACATTCGGGCAAGCGCTGTAGGAGCGCCCCTTGGTCGCGCGGAGCGTCGCGACCATCGCGTCGACGTCGAGCCGGGCGTCATCGCGAAATTCCTCCGTCTCAGTGCGAAGGGTGAGCGGAACGCTGACAAAATCAACCCCATCCAATGAAAGAAGGTCGCAGCTCGAGTCTGCGACAAGGCGAATCTGACTCATAGTTATCCTCCAAAAAAGAAAACTGCTGTTGCCGGCACCGTCTGCCGACAACGACAGTCTAACAGTTTTCCACTATTGCGTCAACCGTTTTTCAAAAACTGATTGAATTATTTTGCAAAGCCGTTGAACTTTGTGCAGAAAGCCGCTATAATGGCATCATGGATAATAATTTACAAAGCAAAATGGCGGCGGATATCGCCCCCTTCCGCCTGCCGCGCTACGCGCAGATCCCCGACATTGGGCTGTATCTGGAGCAGGTGGTGCGTTATGTCAACGCCTATCTCGCGCCGCTCGGCGAGCCGGAGCTGTCACCCTCGATGGTGAGCAACTACGTCAAGCAGCGCTTGATCCCCGCGCCCCAAAAAAAGGTCTACACGGCCGAGCAGCTCGCACGGCTGATGTTCATTGCCGCGGTCAAGCCTGTCGTCCCCCTCGAGGGACTTCGCCTGATGTTTGGCATACAGGAGGGCAGCTATGCCCTCTGCACGGCGTATGACTACTTCTGCGACGAATTTGAGAATATGCTCTTTGCAGCCTTCGGCGTCGCTCCCGCGGCGCAGGGGCTTGGCGAGACGCGCTCGGCCGCGAAGGACCTTCTTCGCAACACCGTCTCAGCCATCGTCAACAAGATCTACCTCGACCGCTACCTGAGCGACTATCAAGATCGGCTCGCGCAGGAGCGCTCCTCCTCGGAGGCTGTTCCCCAAGAAACGGAGCGCTTGTGCGCAGAGAAAAAATAACACCTCAGCTAAAAAATTCCGCAAAGGAGAGTGCAATGAACAACGAAACCCGAAAGGAAACACAGGTATTACCGAAGGACGTCCGCTACGTTGGGGCGGATGACCTCACCTTGCCCCTTTTTGAAAACCAGTACCCTGTCCAGCCGATGGGCGTGAGCTACAACTCTTACCTTATTTTAGACGAAAAGATCGCCGTCATGGACAGCGTGGATGCCCGCGCGGCGGACGAATGGCTCGCCAAGCTCGCGCACGAGCTGGACGGGCGCAGTCCGGACTACCTCGTTATCTCGCACATGGAGCCGGACCACTCCGGCAGCATCCTGCGCCTTGCGGAGAAATATCAGGAAATGAAGCTCGTCGGCAACACCAAGACCTTCGCGATGCTCCGCCAGTTCTTCGGCGCGTCTGCGCCGGCAAACGAGCGTCTGGTAGAGGTCGGCGAGGGCGGGACGATCTCCCTCGGCACACACACGCTTCATTTTATGCTCGCCCCGATGGTCCACTGGCCCGAGGTGATGGTCGCCTACGAGGAAACAGAGAAGCTCCTCTTCTCCGCCGACGCCTTCGGGCGCTTCGGCTCGCTGGGGCGCACCGCCAACGCGCCGTGGGCGCCGCAGGCACGGCGCTACTACTACAACATCGTCGGCAAGTACGGCGCGCAGGTACAGGCACTGCTGAAAAAGGCGTCCGCGCTGGAGATCAAAACGGTCTGCCCGCTCCACGGACCCGTGCTGACGGGCGAAGCACTCGGCGAGGCCCTGCGCCTCTACGACCTGTGGTCGCGCTGGCAGAGCGAGTCGCCGGATGATATTCTTCTCGCCCACGCCTCCATTCACGGCAACACCGCCCGCGCAGCGGAGCTTTTTAAGCAAAAGCTGGAAGCGAAAGGCGCGCGGGTCACGCTCTGCGACCTGACGACGACCGAAGTCTCCTACGCGGTGGCGAACGCCTTCTACTGCGGTAAGCTCGTACTGGCCTGCTCGACCTATGACGGCGGACTGTTCCCTCCCATGGAGGAATTTCTGAGCCACCTGCAAGCCAAGGGCTTCCGCAGCCGCACGGTGGGCCTGATGGAAAACGGCTCGTGGGCGCCCGCTGCTGCGCGGCTGATGCGCGCAAAGCTCGAGGAAATGAAGGACCTGCGCGTGTGCGGCACCGTGGTGTCGCTGCGCAGCGCGCTCGGCCCTGCAAACGAAGCGCAGATGGAAGCGCTGTCCGCGGAGCTGTGCGCGAAATAAACATATAGGAGCGGTGATCTGATGATGCACTACCTACTGATCCTGCTGATCGGCTATCTGCTCGGCTGCTCGAACATGGCGGTTTACCTCGCCGCCGCACAGAACGTCGATCTGCGCTCCGGCGGCAGCGGAAACCCCGGCGCCTCCAACGCGCTGATCCTGATGGGCTGGCGCGCGGGGCTGCTCGTAGGTGCGCATGACATTGCCAAGGCGGTCCTCGCCGTGCTGCTGTGCCGACTGCTTTTTCCCGCCGTTCCGCTCGCGGGCGCTCTATCGGGCGCCGCCTGCGTCGTCGGGCACATGTTCCCGTTCTATATGCGCTTTCACGGGGGAAAGGGCTTTGCCGCCTATCTCGGCATGACGCTCGCCTTAAACTGGCGCTTTGCGCTCCTGCTGCTTCTTGCCGTCTCGCTCATCACGCTTGTGACCGATTACGTCGTCCTCGGGACAATGACGACCGTCATCAGCGTCCCGCTCTACAGCGCATGGAGCGGCAGCGGGACCACCGCGCTGCTCCTCCTGCCCCTTTCGGCGATCATCATTTATAAGCACAGGGATAACCTTGTGCGCATCTGTCGGGGGACAGAGATCGGGCTGCGCAGCGCCCACCGCGGAGACCACCGCAAAAGCACGCAGAGCGGACCGCCGCGCCCGTAGGCGCTTTCGCGCGGTGGAGCGCAGCCGCCATACAAAAAGCATCGGAAAAAGGGAGCGAGTGCCCTTTTTCCGATGCTTTTTTCGTCTCCTCCCGCGCCGCCGTGAGCTTATCCCGCACGCCGGGTGCAGCGTCCCGCGGACGACGCGCCCGCCGTCTTACCCTGTGTACAGGAGCAGTCCGACGGAGTCCGTGCCGTCCGGCAGGAAGGGGATCCCCGCGCCCGTGCGCGAGCGCTGGAAATAAAGATCCTCGCCGGAGGGGGAAATGAGGATCGGGAAGCTCGCGTCGATCTCGTCGCCGCTGTCGGCGGAGAGCTTCAGATACAGGCAGTCGTCCTCCATGCGCCACACGCCGAGGTAGTCCTGCTTGATGTAGCCAGCGGGTGCGTAGTATAGGTCGGCTGTTCCCGCATACTCGGGGCCGGCATCGCCGCCGCGCAGCTCCAGCACCCAGCTGTCGCAGAGCCACGAGGTGTCGGCCAGTCCAAGCTCCGTGGGAGGCCACCACCAATCATCGCCGGACGGCTCCCAGCCCTCGGGATAGTCAAGACCGGTCGTGTAGCCGTAGATCGCAAAGTCATATAGCATCGGCGCTCCGGCCTCATCGGTCGGCAGGATGAGATTGCCGTAGCCGTCCTCCTGCGGGTACCAGATCGCCGCCACGCCGTCGTTGGTCACAAGGTTGACCTCCTTGTCCGGCTCCTCGGGATCGACGAACACCAGCACGGGCTCGGCGTATTCCTCGCGGTAGAGCACTTCGTCCGCCACCGGATGCAGGCCGTTGCCCATCATCTGCCAAGTCACATGGTTTACGGCAAGGCTGGTGTTCTCATCGCGCGGGACGATGCAGAAGAGCTTGCCGTAGCCCGCGCCGAGGACGCGCTCGGATGGGATCTCCAGCAGAAACGGCAGCTCAGAGGTCAAATCCGCACAGTTTTCGCGCAGCCAGTCCGTCAGCTCGGTTTGGTCGCCCTTCTCGCGGAGGCCAAGATAGGCCGCCGCGCCGGTGAGCCGGCCGTCGTATTCCAGATCGCCGCGCACCCGCGCGAGCGATTCCGCTCCGTCTACCGTTTCCTCGCTGTCCGCGGCGGGCTGCCCCTGCTTCAGAGCGTCGACCGACGCCTTGACGGGCGGATCGCCCCCGTCATTCGGCTTTGCTTTGTTGGCTTTGCCGCAGCCGGCAAGGCCGAGCAGCAGGATGGGACACAGGATCGCCGCGCAAATGCGGCGCTTCAGTGTTTGCTTCACAGTAATTCCTCCTCAGAACGATCCGCTGCGGCCGTGGCCGCCGCCCCCGCTGCAGCTCGAGGTGCTTCCTCCTCCGCCGCCGTCGGAGCTGTCGCTCTTGATCTTCGTTCGCGTTTCGGTCGTGTACATAAAGCGGTCGCTGCTTTCCGTCAGCGCCAGCCCCTCGCCGGTGACGTATTCATCCGCCGCCGCGCCGCGCCGGACGGTCTTCATGTTCATTTTAAGCACCTTGCAAACGCCGCTCGCGATCAGGCAGGAGACGATCACGACAATCGCGATCACCGCCCACGGACTTTCCCGCACGGGCTTGCCTGCCTCGGCAAGGCTCAGATACTCGTCGCAGGCGGTCAGGTACTCGGCAGCACCGATGTACCAGTTGCCGTCGCTGAACTGGCCTAAAAAGCGTCCCTCCAGCTGCTCTGCGCCATACTCATTGATGGCGTAGGCGGCATTTTCGCCATAGATGAACATGGCATATTTGCGGTTCTGCATACTCAGCAGGACGATCACGCCGTCGCGCCCCTCCCCCATGCCGAGCTGCTTATCGTGGTAGAACCGATAGGTCCCCTCGTAGACGTCGCCTCCTTGGCTATACACCTTATAATCGTCCACGAAAGCGACATAAACGCCGCAGCTGTGGCGCGTGGAGATCTCCTCTGCGCGTGCCTCCAGCTTCGTCCTGCTATCGGATGAGAGGCAGCCGGCGAGGTCGAATATGTACCGCATGGACGATGTGTCCGGCTCCGGGAGCTCTGTGATCTCGGACGGCGAGGTCTCCGTCTCGTCCGGCGCGTCCGCACCGCCTGTGACATCCGGCGAGGCGTTTTCGCGGATATAGTTCTCCACACTCTCCGCCATCGCGTCCACCGCCTGCGAGAGCGCTGTGGCGCTCATGTTCATGTCCTCGCCGTTCCACGCGCGCTGGACCATGTAGGGCGACACCGCGTCTCGTACAACGTCGGACAGCTCCTGTGCGCTGCCCCGCGCCTCATCGAGGAAGGCATACACGCACCAATCCGTCTCCGAGAGCGTGTAGGCGCCATTCTCCGTGCCGCGCAGCAGCAGCGTCAGCGAGACGCCTTCCTTCCACTCACCGCAGCCATAACCGGAATTCTCATAGACGTATGCCGCAATATCCGCGACGCTCGTGTCGGCATTCACATCCTCGTCGGTGAAGGCATCCACCCGCAGATCGACGCCAAGCTCCTGCGTGAGCCGAGGTAGCGTCTGCTCCGCCGCGTAGCTCAGCTCCACGGAGCCGAGCTGCTCCGTCTCATCGTAGAACACGCCATACTCGATCGCCGCCAGGGCGGGAACGCACAATGCAAGCAAGAGCAGCAGCGAGAGCAGCAAGGCTGTACTTTTTCTCTTCATGTCCGCCCTCCTATCGCAGCAGTGTCATGGCCAAAAACGAGCCGATGGCGGACAGCGGCACGGCAATGGCGAAGAACATCGCCCAATACCGCCCCTTATCCACAGGCAGGTCGCCCACGAACTTTCCGGTCTGTCCGTTCATGGCAAAAAGGAAGTCCTTGCCGCGCCACTTCGTATTGAGCATCCACACGGGCATGAGCGCGTAATGGACCTTGCCGCGCTTGATCGTTGTATTGCTCTCCCGCGCAGAGCAGGTCTCATAACCCGACACAGTCTTTTCCAGCGCGCTTCTCAGCGTACCTGCACAGCGCGAATCGGCGCGCTGGCGGCTGTCCTCCGCCGTCACATCGAACTTGTCGGCAAGGAAGCCCGGAAGATAGGCTGTCGAGAAGGGCTTCAGCTCGCTGTAATCATACGGCTCGATGGAGTCCATGTGCTCATCCGGCATCTTTTCCGATCCGTCCACGGGGATCTTTTCAAAGGCCAGACTTCCGGCGCGGTAGGCATCGTAGTGATCCGTCTCCGTGATCCGGTAGTCGCCGCTTTTGTATGTGCGCGAGCGGGTGGCGTCGAAGTGCGCGTCGCCCTCCGCCTCGCCGCTGAACATCCAAAACGGAACATAGACGCCGCTGATCTCCTGCAGATGATTTTCGCTGGAAAAGCTCTTCGGCAGGAAGACCTTACCCTTATAATGCTGCTTGAGCCTTTGGATCGCGTCCTCGCGGCTGAGCTTGAAGGGGATCACGAAGTCCGGCTTCAGCGTACCCGCAAACTGCCCCGGTACGACCGTGGGGTTGCCGCAGTAGGGGCAGGAGGTCGCGGCGGTGGTCGCGTCACAGATGAGCTGCGCGCCGCAGCTCGGGCAGTTATAGGCCTTTATGCCCTCGCCCTCCGCACCCCAGTCGGTGCTGAGGTCTGACATATCCCACTCGCTCCCCTCGGCGGTTTTCTTTTCCGCAACAGCCTTTTCCTCGGCGGACTGCTGCGCCGCCGCAGCCTTGCCCTCCTTCTCCGCGTAGAGCGCCTCGATCTGCGCCACATCGTAGCTCGCGCCGCAGTAGTCGCACTCCAGCTTGCCGGACGCGCCGACAAAGTGCAGCGGGCCGGTACAAGTCGGACATTTGTAGTTGATCACCTGTGCTGGCATAGCGTACTTCTCCTCCCTATTCCGC
>ERZ773181.1223-NODE-1223-length-21940-cov-7.303084_pt1 | contig 21940 bp, 14 predicted proteins | sample MGYA00581001_ERZ773181 | MGnify/ENA primary metagenome ERZ773181 (study PRJEB29015, sample SAMEA2737780) | human gut metagenome | biome: human gut; feature: human-associated habitat; material: faeces | place: China | collected 2012 ... | reverse complement strand
AAAATCCACCGGTAGCGATACCGTGCCGGTTCGAGTCCGGCCCTGGGCACCATTTAAAATTTAATATTTCTTTTGCCCGGGTGGTGAAATTGGTAGACGCAGTGGACTCAAAATCCACCGGTAGCGATACCGTGCCGGTTCGAGTCCGGCCCTGGGCACCATTTAAAATTTAATATTTCTTTTGCCCGGGTGGTGAAATTGGTAGACGCAGTGGACTCAAAATCCACCGGTAGCGATACCGTGCCGGTTCGAGTCCGGCCCTGGGCACCATTTTGAATTGTTGGATCAAGTTTTTCGGGCTTGGTCCTTTTTTATGATATAATTTTTGATAGTTGGAGGATTACATATGAAAGTATTAGTTGGATTAAGTGGTGGAGTTGATTCTGCGGTTGCAGCTTATTTATTAAAGAAACAAGGGTATGATGTAACATGTTGTTTTATGCGTAACTGGGATAGTTTTGCGAATAATGATATTGCGGGAAATCCTACAATTAAAGATGATACTTGTCCTCAGGAACAGGATTATTTAGATGCACTTGCGGTTGCCAATCATTTGGATCTTCCTTTGCAGCGTGTCGATTTTATTGAAGAATATTGGGATAATGTATTTAAGACTTTTTTAAGTGAATATGAAAAGGGGCGTACGCCAAATCCGGATATTTTGTGTAATAAATATATTAAATTTGATTCATTTTTTGAATATGCCATGAAACAAGGATTCGATAAGGTGGCTACAGGGCATTATGCTTCCAATGCTGAAGAGAATGGCTTTACGTATTTGACGCGTGCCAAAGATCAAAATAAGGATCAAACGTATTTTTTGTGTCAGGTTGAAAAGAGTAAGATTGCCAAAACAATTTTTCCTTTGGCTCATCTTGAAAAGCCTGAGATTCGTCAGATTGCGGCTGAATTAAATTTGGAATCTGTTGCCACTAAAAAGGATAGTACGGGTATTTGTTTCATTGGAGAAAGAAACTTTAGACAATTCTTATCAAACTATCTTCCTAGTAAAGATGGAGATATTGTGGATGTAAATACAGGTAAAGTGATTGCTCGTCATGTGGGTGTTTTATATTATACGATTGGACAGAGAAAGGGCTTGAATATTGATCATGAAAAGGGTCCTTGGTTTGTGGTTGGTAAAGATGTTGTAAAGAATATTCTTTATGTATGTCGTACAGATCAAAGGGATTTATTATATTCAGATTCTTGTATTGTGAAGGGGATCAACTGGATCTTGCCAAGTTTAGATGAGATTCCTACAAAGTGTACTTGTAAGTTTAGATATCGTCAAAAGGATCAGGATATTGAAATTGAAAGATTGGACGATACAAGTGTACTTGTGAAATATCCACAAACAATTGCTTCTGTCACTGAGGGTCAGGAAGCTGTATTCTATGATGGTGATAAGTGCATTGGTGGTGGTGTGATTGAAGAAGTGTTTAAGGATGGCAAGAATTTAAATCAGTTGATTATGGAGACGGCCAATGGATATCGAGGCTAAGCTTGAATATATCATCTTTGAAAATAAGGCGAATCATTATGTGGTGGCTGGCTTTTCTGAATTAAAGACGTATCATCATTTCACTGCGGCTGGACGTATTGAAGATCCAATTGAAGATCAGGAATATGTGCTTGAGGGGGATTATATAACGCATCCTAAGTATGGGGAGCAATTTCGTATAGATATGGCTAAAAAGAAGTTGCCGGATAATTCGGATGCGATTATTCATTTTCTTTGTGGCGAAAATTTTCCTACGATTGGAAAGAAGACGGCGGAAAGTATTTATGATGTCTTGGGTGAGAATTGTTTAGAGAAGATTCATAAGGATCCTAAAATTTTAAATGGAGTGCCAAATCTTTCCGAAAAAAAGATTGCGATCATAAAAAAGGGAATTCAGGAATTTACAGGTTTTAATGAGGCGTATGCCAAATTGTTGAAGTATGGTTTGAGTCCTAGACAAATTCAGATGTTATTGGATACATATGATGATGTGTTGGATGTGATTGAAGAGGATTGTTTCAAACCATATTACGAAGTATATGGCTTTGGTTATAAGACAGCTTTAAAACTCGCAAGTGCTATAGGTTTATCGAATGAGGATCCAAGACGCTTGGATGCCTATATTTATGAGTTGGCAAGACAATTATCTATGGCAACGGGAAATACGTATATTACGTTTGCGACAATTTTTTCAAATGTGCAAGGTGTAAGTGAAGAATTGATTCATGATAGTATTGATCGTTTGGTAGCTATGCAGTATTTGTATGTTGAAAATACGCGTATTTATCCTTTTACTTTGCATGAAGATGAGGTTGTGATTGCCAAAGAATTGAAGAATCATTTGTTTGAAGTGGAAAATGTGGATGTTCAAGATCGTATCCAAAAGGTGGAGTTTTCTTTAGCTATCACATATGATCAAGAACAAAAGGATGCGATTCAATTGTTCTTTGATCGTTCCTTTATGATTTTAACGGGTGGTCCAGGTACTGGAAAGACTACAACGGTAAAGGGAATCTTGGAAATATGTAAAGAAGTGTATCCGGATAGTAAGATTCAGCTTTGTGCACCAACGGGAAGGGCTTCAAAGCGTTTAGCCCAATTATCCAATTGTGATTCAAGGACGATTCATTCTTTGTTGCAGTGGAATTTGGAAGATAATTCTTTTGGTAAGAATGAAGACGATCCTTTGGATGTAGATTTCATTATTGTAGATGAGTTTAGTATGGTGGATACGCATTTGTTTGCCCAATTATTAAAGGCTTTGCCAAATCGTTGCCGAATTCTTTTGATTGGGGATGAAGATCAGTTAGAGAGTGTTGGTCCAGGTAAGGTTTTGGAGGATTTAATCAAATCCAATGTGATTGATACTGTACATTTAAAGAAGATATTTAGACAATCAAATGGCTCTGGTATTGTAACTTTAGCAAAAGAGATTCGTGAAGAAACAACTTGTCATTATGAGGATGGAGTAGAGTTTATTGAGCGAACGACACCAAAAATCATGGATGCGCTTATTGATTATGTAAAGGATATGGATCTAGATTCAATGCAGATCTTAGCACCTATGTATAAGGGGGTAGCTGGTATTGATGAGATTAATCGTCAGATGCAGGTCTTGTTTAATCCAAAGAGTCCACAAAAGAATCAGATGAAGGTTGGAACAACGATTTTTAGAGAGAATGATAAGGTCATGTTGTTGAAGAATCTTCCGAATGATGATGTCTATAATGGTGATATTGGTACGATTGTAGAGATTGATTCTAAAAAGAATGTCATTTCGGTGGATTTCACAAATGCGATTGTCGATTTTTCTACAGATTTTTTGTATTACTTGAAGCATGCGTGGTGCATTAGTGTTCATAAATCACAGGGTAATGAATATCAGAGTGTATTTTGTATAGTGGATGTGAATGCGAAAAATATGTTGGAGAAACGTTTATTGTATACGGCAATTTCTCGTGCTAAAAAACAATTGTATATTATAGGAAATAAACAATTATTTGAGACACAAGTTAAGTTAAAACAGAAAAGAGTGCGTCAAACGACGTTACGGGAAATGATAAATAGTCCGTAACTGAAAAAAAATTTTAGGCAGTTGAAGTACTTATTGAAACCAAAAAATTTTTTAGGTATGAAACCGTGGCTAAATATAGGTTATACTATAGTCACAAGAAAGGGGCTAATTGTATGCAGATTATTCCAATACGTGATTTGAAAAATACGGTTGAAGTAGAACGTCGCTGTGCAGAAGAAAATGGTCCTGTGTTCATAACCAAGAATGGATATGGCAGATTGGTTGTTATGGACATCGATTATTATGAAAAAACAATGAGAAAGATGGATGAAGCAAAATCAATCTTGGATGGTTTAGAAGATGCAAAATCTGGAAATACTGTAGATGGAGACACTGCAATTTCTAATATTAGGAGCAAGTATGGCGTCTAAATTTGGTTATACAGATACTCTGTAGGGTATCGCGGCTGACAGCCAGCAGAAAACCGCTAGTATTGTTTTTGAAAGTGTTAGATGATATTAGGTCTAACACTTTTTTATATATTAAGATTTTGGTTTCGGAACAGAGAAATACCACATGTGAAATAGCACTAAAATATCATAAAATATGGATTATCAGGAACGATAAAAAGGACTATCGTAATATACTTTAGAATTTGTAGAATAATAGCGAATACAAGGTAATCGCTATATTTACATAAAAAAGGCTGACAAGTACGTGGGATTTGTCAGCTACAAAAGTATGAATTATAATAAATGATCTTCATGAATTAGTAGTATATTTGGGTTTTCCTTTGCAATATCGAGCATACGTTTTGTAAAACCACTTTTACTAAATAAGCCATAGATAACGTTATATTTTGGGAAAGATTTGCGTATTTCTGCGGCGTTATCTACTTTTTCTTTTAATGTAAAGTATACGGGGGCATCTACTGGTTTTGTATGATATTTACATTCTCCAACAAAAACTTGTTTATTTTGATGGTCTACAGACATGACATCGATTTCTGTATCTCCATCATAATCATTTAACCAATAAGATCCAATGCGGGATGGTACAAATGAAATTGTGCAGTTACTGCATAGTTTTGCGAAAATGTCCTTACAGATATCTTCATAAGCAAAGGCAACAAATTTTTCTTTAAAATCTTTATGAATTTCATCTAGTACAATTTGCATATTGTCTAATTCCAATTCACCTTTGTAAGGGTATACGTAGCAAAACCAAAAACGAAGGAAATTATCTGCAATGAAATACAATCCTTTACGTGATTTTTCTGGATTCTTTTCTGTGATTGGTGTTCGTTTTTCAATGAAACCAAGATCCGAAAGTGTAGGTAGATAAGGTGTAAGTGATGAAGATTCTTGTCCTAATGCACTTGCAATTTTACCGAGTTTATGATTGCCGTCTGCAATTGTCTTAATAATTGAAAAATAGTTTACGGCTGTTAAGGATTCGCTTTTTAATAAAAAATTGGGTTCTTCATATAAAAAGCCATTCTTAGAAAAAACGGCATCTTTAAGCTGTTCTTCTAAAGGTCTTCCATCTTCAAAAAATTCTAAATATTTTGGTACACCACCTGTTAGAGCAAATTGTTCTACGGCTTGTTCAAAAGGAAGATTTTGTGTTTCATAAATACTAGTGAATGGTAGTGGCGTCAAACGCATTTGTGCTGTTCTACGACCATATAGTGGGCTATCATAAGAAAGTGCATGTTTTTGCATCATACCAATCAAGGAACCGGACAGAATTAACATCACGTTACTGTCTTTTAAAAATTCGTCCCATGCATTTTGTAAAATGGAAGGGAATGCTGAATTTGTTCTCACAAGATATGGAAATTCATCAATGACAAGGACTTTCTTTTCTTCTGGTTTATAGTCCGCAATTAGTTGAAATAAATCCAACCAATCTGTAAATTCTATTTTTTGTAGCAATGTGTTTTTTGTAGTACGAGCTATAACATTAGCAAGTCGTTTCATACTTTGGCTTTCTAATTCCTCGGTCGCAAGATAATAGAATGCAGTTTTATTCTTTAAGAACTCTTTGATCAGTGTTGTTTTTCCAACACGGCGTCGTCCATAAATAACCACAAAGCTACTGTTACGATTATATTCTGTATTTAATGTATGCAATTCGTTTTTTCTGCCTATGAATCTCATGATTACCCTCCTTATGATAAATCAATTTATGATAAACTCGTTTATATTATATAATCATAAGGTGATTAGTCAAGTTTCTTCGTATAAGAAAAAGCTGACAAGTATGTGGGATTTGTCAGCTTAAGTTGGTTACAAGCTAAGGATTAGTACTCAGCCAATTTCATTATAACATCTAAATGCAAAAAAATAGAGAACTAGCTATGTTTAGTTTTTGGGAAGGGCTAGTCCTCATGTCGAAAAGTGTTAGATGTAAAAGATTGGGCATCTTTAATTTTTATCTAACGGATAAATTATAACATAGCTTAAAATGAACACAATAGCAAAATATAACTAAAAGTATTTTAAATGCATAAAAAAGGATTAAATAATATACAAATAAAATGTGAAATATAACCGTGTAATTATTTCTTTATTTTATCGTGACAAATGAAGGTTGTGTTGTTATTATACTTGTAAGGGTTTACATGAAATTCGGGGTATAATATGAAATTTTTTAAGCGTCAAAAGAAGAATAATATTGAATTGGATGAAGTGTATAGGTTGCTTAAAGGATACTATAGGTGTTCTGCAGATGAGGGTTATCCCTTTTTGTTTATGAGCTATGATTTTTTAAATACTTTACATTGGACGCAAAAAGAAATTGAAACTAAATTTGATAATAAGTTAGTGAATATGTTACATCCTGAAGATAAAATTCATCTCGAAAAGGATAGAGATTTGTTGAGAAATCCATATAAGGTTGGTACTTGTCAGAATGTGGTTTTTCGTTTGAAAGGTAAGGATGGGTATCATTGGGTATCGGATTGTTATTTGGCTTTAAAACAAGATTCCACATTTTTCTTCCAGGGAAATATTACGGATGTTACAAGTTTTATGTCAGATAAAGAAAAAAGGGTTGAGGAGCGTAATCAAATGCTTACAGCACTCACAATGGAATATTCGACTGTGATCATGGGTGACTTAATGGAGAATACGATGGTTGTCGTTAAGCATGATGGCAAGATGTATAATTATAGAGTGTTTGATGATTTTTCAAGTGAGGATAAGATGAATTATACACGTTGTTTACGTGATTTCTATGATCGTGTATTGGTAAAAGAGTCGTGTAAAGATTTTATGGATATTTTATCTCCCGTTCCTTTTATGAATGCACTTCTTAAAAATGAGACGGTAGAATTGCAGTATCAGATTTATCCGAATTCTAATGGATATGAATCTTTATATGCAAGAGCAATTCGTTTATATGATGAAAAGCATCATTTTCGTTTTGTGATGGGATTTCGTCCTATGGATGAGGTTCGTAAAAAGGAAAATGTTTTAGAACTTCAAAGAGAGATTATTGAAGGAATTAGTAAGGATTATTTTTCTGTACTTTTAGTGGAGTTAGATCAAGGGCAAATCTATTCGTATCGTGAAGCGGGTAGTAATGGTAAGCGTATTGCGGATTTTTGTCGGTCTTATCATGATCGTTGGACTGAATTGTTACCGGCTTATGCCAAAGATTTGGTTTCGGATGCTTCAAGAGAAAATTTTTTAGAGGAACTTTCCTTTGAAAAACTGAAATCGACCAATGAAGATTATTCTTTTACCTATGAATATATGTCGGATGAGGGTGTTTTATATTACCAGGCTCGTGTTTCTTATGTAAAGAAAAAGGATCGTACTAGAGCGGTAGTGATTGGTACAAGAGATATTGATGATTTGATTCAGAAGGAGCGTCTTCAAAAGGAACAGTTAAGAAAGGCTTATATTCAAGCTGAAAATGCGAGTAAGGCCAAGACGGATTTCTTAAATAGTATGTCGCATGATATTCGTACGCCTATGAATGTAATTCTTGGATATAATCAATTGATGAAAAAAAAGCTTACAGATCCTGTTTTGGTGGATTATCAAAAGAAGATTGAGCAGTCTGGAAATTTATTACTTTCCATTATTAATGATGTATTGAATATGGCTCGTATTGAAAGTGGTAAGAGTATGTTAGTTGAAAGTAGTGAGTCCATTGTGGATATGGTTGAAGAAGTATCGAATGTCTTTGGTGCTATGGCCAAAGAAAAAGAGATTGTATTCGATACAAAAATGGATATAAAACATAAACAAGTATTGTGTGATAGTACGAAGGTAAAGGAAATCTTGGTGAATTTGATTGGCAATGCCATTAAATATACACCAAATGGTGGTCATGTCACAGTGGATATAAAGGAATTTGAGTGTTCAAAAGAGGGGTATGGTACATATCAAATTCAAATCATAGATACGGGTATTGGAATGAGTGAGAGTTTTATTCCAACTCTGTTTGATGCATTTACGCGTGAAGCAACAGGTGACATTATTGGTACAGGTCTTGGTATGCCTATTGTAAAAAAACTAGTAGATATGATGGGTGGTACGATTGATGTTGAGAGTAAGCTTGGTAAGGGCAGTACTTTTACAATTACAATCGATCATAAGCTTGGAAATGAAGAAAAAGATAAAGTGAAACAAGAGGATCTTGTAGTTTCTAAGCATTCTTTAGAAGGTAAACATGTATTACTAGCAGAAGATAATGAATTGAATGCTGAATTTGCGAAGATTATATTAGAGGATTGTGGCTTACATGTAGACTTGGCAAGAGATGGTTTTCAGTGTGTTGGTAAAGTGATTCAAAAACCGGTTGGTACGTATGACTTTATTTTAATGGATATTCAAATGCCAAATATGAATGGGTATTTAGCTACACAAAAAATTAGGGAGATTCCAGAAAAGAATACGATTCCAATTATTGCGATGAGTGCGAATGCGTTTGATGAGGATAAAAAGCAGGCACTTAAAGCTGGTATGGATGGATATATTTCTAAGCCAATCGATATGGATAAGCTTCAAAGTCAAATTATAGAGATTTTAAAACAAAAAGCGGGCCAATAGCTCAATGTCTTTAAATTAAGAAAGCATGAAAAAGAGAGTACATTTTATTATTTTGTATTCTCTTTTTTTAATTCTTCAAATGCGAAAGCAAAATCATTATCATCATAATTCGATAAAAAATATATTTTGTTGGAATCATTTGATTCTACAATAGTTACTCCATAATTTTTTACTAATCTTGATAGTCTCCATAAATTAGTATTTTTCAGTGTTAATGCTTTTGTATGTATTAATGCACCATCTTTAAAGGTTTCAATTTTATCAATTAAATCAACAATCTGATTTTTATACATGTCCATAATATTAGATTCAGAATCTTCAACACGCCAACTGTTAAAACTAAATGATGAATCATTTTTTTGCACCATACCTATATTCATCCCCTCATTAAAATCAGAAATTAAAATTTCAGTATTAAATACTCTATTATCATTTCTTGCGTCTTTGTTATAATTAACAGATCTGACTACTCCTCACCGCAAGCAGTGAGGGTTCTGAACTGACAACATTATGCAGCAATCGTACATTATTTTCAAACTTTGGATTCTTGTCTTTCTGTTGGAGCAGTGAACTTTACAATCAAGCACTACATTTAGCACATTAGCGATTGTTTTCTGTATCTCTACATGGAAGTATAGTCAATCTCCCATTTTAACATGTATTTAATTTACTCTTATTCCACTGTTCATGACTTTGATTTGATTCATTTGGATATATTCAAAGGTTTTTCAGTTGTTTTTTCCATTCACCTGGAAGGGTAATATTGATCTGAACATTGTTCGTTCTAGGTCTAGCCATGATATCAACTCCGACCTATTTATACATATATTATATATTTTTAATGCGCATTATACAATGCAAAAAGTGGCTTTCATCTCCACAGCAAGCTATGGAGTTTTCGCCACTTAAATATAACTAAAAAGACTTGACCAGATTTTGTATAAATTCTGTAATATTTATGAACAAACTCATCTAAAAATATTTGAGCGCTTTCATGAAAAAATGATAGATCAATATTCCACATATTATAACCTTTCCTAATAATATGCAAAAGAGGCACATAAAGTGCCTCTTTTGGATGACCGTTGTCCCTGTATTGTTTTTTTTTAAAAGGGCCCAGGGTGACGATGGCGTCATCAGCGCTCCAAGTCTTTACTTGATATTAAATCAAATATTCCTCGCCTTTTTATTTTGACTATATTATAGCGCATATTGTAATTTATTTCGACCAATGAGATTTAAAATTTTGTAGTTTTTTTGTAGTTTGTGGAGACTTAGTTCAACTTAAATAGGAAACTGGATATGCAAATTACAAGCAACCCAGCAATAAATAGTATATCACTATATGTTTATATGGACAAAGATATAATATATGCTCCACAATATGATACAATGAAAATGATAACAGGAGTGAGTAAAATGTGTTGTGATGGTGTCATACAATGTTTAGAAAAAGAAAAGGTTTCTATACTTATAAAAGATCGACATACATGTTTAGATTTGAATGATAGTAATATGTATGTTTTAAAGAAGGGTATTGTTAAAGTAAGTTTGATCATGCAAGATGAGCGTGAATTTAATATTACTTATTTACAAGGTCCGGATGTGGTAAGTTTATATTGTGATTGTTTGACACAATTTAGAAATTGTCTTCCAAAGATTCGTATTGAGAGTGAACAAGCAGAATTGTATTGTATTTCAAAAGAAGAATTCTACAAGCGAGTTAAAGAGGATGCGAACCTTCAAAATTATGTAAATACATATTATCGCAATCGATTAAAAATAGCTGTTACAAGAGAACAAGTGATGATCATGAATTCAAAGGCAGGTGCGGTATGTTCTTGGTTATATCGTTTAGCGAGTTTGTTTGGCATTCAAACACAAAAGGGTATATTTATTGATTTGCAGGTCACAAATGAGGATATTGCGAATTTTTGTGGGATTACAACACGTAATAGTGTGAATCGAGTGATTCGTGGTTTAAAAGAAAAGCATGTCATTCAAGTTAAAAATAATCGCATTATTGTTTTAGATATGGACTATTTAAAGCAATTTACAAAGTAGGGTAGTTGATAACTATCCTTTTTTTATAAATATAACCAAGGTTATTTATTTGTATAAATTAGTAATTGATTTGCACATTTTAGTCGATTTTTCTCGGGGGGGGGGTACTCATCCATATATAGAAAAATACTATAAGTAAAGCATAAATAGAGTGTACCACTTAAGGAGCCTCGTAAGGAGCCTCGTTGAAAACGTATACAATGAGGCGTATAATGGCCTCGCTTAATTGTGTGAACATAAGAATTTAGTTAGATTTGCTTAAGATAAAGTAGAAATGCATATATTATCTTAACATAATCTTAATGTGTAGATAGGGATATGGAAAAAAGGGATTTAAGACATTTAAAGCGAAAAGAATTGATTGACCTAATTGATAAGATGCAAACAGATAGTGATCTTGTATCGAATGTTGAGGTCAAAGAAGAGCTTGGTCGATTAAAAGAGAGAGAAAAGTATATAAAACATTTACGTAAGACTTTAAGTGTACTCGTTGTTGTGGCTGCCATTTCTGTGTTGGTCGCAACACTGTGGATGCCTGTATTAAAGATTTATGGTTCGAGTATGGATCCGACTTTAGAAAATGGGCAGATTGTAGTATCTATAAAGACAAAGAGATTAAAGTCGGGAGATGTTGTAGCATTTTGGCAGGGCAATAAGTTGTTGGTGAAGCGTGTTATTGCTTGTCCTGGTCAAAAGGTAGATATAGATGTGAATGGAAAGGTGTCTGTGGATGGTAAAGCTATTTCTGAATCCTATTTGGATAGTGAGTCATTAGGAAATACAGACATAGACTTTCCCCATCAGGTAGAAGAGTCTCGTTGGTTTTGTATGGGAGACAACCGCGAGAGTTCAATAGATTCTAGAAGTGCTGCAATAGGGGATATTTCAAAAGAACAAATTGAGGGTAAAGTCTTATTTTCAGTTTGGCCTTTAAATAAAATTGGAATTGTAAAGTAACAGAAAGTAGGTGTGATTGTGCAAGAGTATTTAAGGCGTTTATTAAAAGACAAAGCGCACTTAAGAAAATGGAAAAGGATCATGATAGCACTTTCTTGTATTGTGGTTGTTTGTACGGTCTATGCATTATCTTTACCAGCTCAAACATTAGCTTGTGATAAGGAAGAACATACACATACGGCTGAGTGTTATGATGAAAACAATGAATTGATTTGCGAAAAAGAAGAGCATACACATACGGATGATTGTAACAAACAAGAAGAAGTAAATGAACAAGAAGAAGTTGTCAAGGATGAGCCAGAAACTCAAAATAAGGATGAACAAGAAGCACAAGTAAGTGAAGAAGAGACAACGACTACAACTACAGAAACTACAACAGAAACTACAAAACAACCTTTTGATTTAAGTTCAGAAGCAAATAAAGATAAGATTACATCCGTTTTTATGTATTACAAAGATGCGGATGACAAATGGCAAAACTTGGATAAGGGAGATGCCAAACCAAATAGTACAGAACTTTATTTGAAAGTTGAATTTGACAAGATTAATACAAAAAACTTATTAGAACAACATAATGGTATACTTTTATACAGTCTTCCTGATTTTATGAGAGATTTCGAAAAGGCTGGAAATGGAACTCTTTTAGCTGGAGACAAGAATATAGGAACAATTGAAATTGAAAAGAATAAAGTGAAGTTTACTCTTGATCAAACTTATCTTAAAGGTTTAGTAGATAAAGGAAGTAATCAATTAAACGGTTCATTCTATGTGAAGGGTCAGATTGATTTAACAAAAATAAACAATACTGATGGAAAAGCTACACTGACTGTTGGAAATAAAACGGTTACTTTAGATTATGGTCCAGATTGCATAGAAAAATTTGGTAGTGTAGATATGAAAAAAGAAATGTCCAATGTAGACAAAGTAAACAATTATTTAACGTATACGGTGACAGTAACAGCTGGTAAGGATGGTTGTAAAGATTTGTATGTTGTTGATAAGTTTACTTCAAATGCCAACCTGGTAAGCTATGCAGGGAATATTAGTTCGACAGAAACTACATTAACTAGTGAGGATAATAATAAAGACCCATTTGAAACAATAATAAGTGGTGCAACTCATGGAAAAATTTATAAAGCGAGTATTCCAGATGCTACTACAAAAATTCCTGATGCAGGTGTAAGTGATATTACAAATCCTTGCATTGTTTGGCATATTGGAGATATGAAACCAAATGAAAGTCGTACACTTACTTATTATGTGAAATTAAATGATAAAGCAAATTTAAGTGGTCAAACAATAAAAAATAATGCATCTTTATATTCAAAAAGTTCTAAAGATATTTATGAGAAAAAAGTAGATGATAAAAATCGTAATGCTGAATTTACTCCTAAAATAGATTATAGTAATCAATTCATAAAAACAGTAAATGGAAATATAACTAGGAATTCGGATGGTTCATATACAATTCCATTTAAGTCTTTTATTTCAATTCATGAAGCTACGAGTAATTATACGATTAAGAATTTTCAATTTTATGATTATTTAAAACATGATATGAACACAGAGATAGATGCTGATTTATTACAATATATTCATTTTGACCGAAATTCATTCAAATTATATATGAATAATGATAATGATCCTGTTGATTCTTCACAATACAATATAAAGTGGTCAACTGATAATACAAATTTTAAAGAATGGAGTGAAAATGATAATTTTAGAAGTTTTTTACTATCTGGAAACAAGAATAATCCAATCAATTTAAGTCCAGGTGAGAGTTGTTATATTACATATAGCGTTACTGTAAAGCCTGAAGCTTTTGCTAAGTTGCATACAGATTCAATCCATGCATTTAACCGTTTCATTGCACATGCGGATAATGTGAATAAAAGAGATGATTTTGCGGGTGGATTTGAGGCTTGGAATTCTATCTCTAATATTAAAACGTATGAATGGAATGGGAAACAGGTAGAACAAACCGCAACAACATCATCTAAAATAGAAACAATGAGTGGAGATAGATTTATCTACGAAAATAATAAAATTATAAAAGATTTAACTTCAAATACTAATTTTACAATTCCTGAGGGAAGTTATAAATATACGGTTGAAACAAATAAAACATTGAATGATTTTAATGTTAACGAAGTAACAATGACAGATACTTTAACTTCTAAACATATGAAGTATGTTGGGTATATGAAGGTGGAGGCTTTAGAGGCAGATTCAATATCAAGGGATTTAAATAAAGGGACAAACGATACATATACATTAAATTCAAATTATACACCAGTAGATACAAAATGGATCAAGATAGATGATCAGCAATCCTTCAGTTTAAAACCTTCTGCTTTGGGTTGGACTGATAAAAATTATGCGTATCGTTTCACGTATTATGCAAAGCCAGATAATTTAGATACTTTTACAGAGACAAAGGTAAAGAATAAATTTACTCTTGAGGGTGTTGTTAAAAAAGGAGATGGAACAATTACTACATTTGATAAAGAAGATGTTTCTAGAGAGACGACATTAACGATCAAGGGAAATTTAAATTTAAATGCCAATAAACAATCTTGGTACTACAAAGAACCAGATTCAAATACTTGGACGAATGGTGAGCTTTATTGGGTAGTTGATATTGGTGGTACTCAAATTAATAAAGACATGGTATTTCGTGATTTGATAAAAACAGGTGATGGAATAACACCGTCAAATTTACGACAAGGTTCTTTGGTAGGTATCTATAAAGGTACGCTTCCAGAAGGAAAGAACATTTCAGATTATAAAGACATAGAGGATTTAAAAAACAAGAGTGGTTTAGCTCCTATAGATGATAAGTTTAATTCTCAATTGAATGGTACAAATGAATTATTATTAACAGCTAAGGAAAATATTGGGCTGGGTAATGAAAAGGTTTATATGATTATAAAATCCGAACCTTCTGAATTGCCATCACCAACAAATAATCGTGATACAAAGACATATAAAAATAGTATTTATATTAAAGAAGATGGTGAATATGTTTCTGAAATACCTGCTGAAAAGACTTTATATACATCTCCAAAAATTTTAAAGGAATTAGGACAAGTCTTTAAATATGATGGAACTACAGTTACAACACTTCAAATAGGTGCAGACAAAAAAAACAATGGAGATGCAGATCCTAACAAGATTGATACTAAGTTACTAGACAATAGTAAAGGTGTATTTATATCATGGGCATTTAAAGTGAACTATGATGGACAATTAAGTGGAGATTATGACGTAATAGATGATATACCAGATGGCATGGAATTTTCGTATATGCGAGTTAAGTGGCATGGGGATGAGGATGCTGCTTCAAAAGTTACATCAAAGACAATAGACAATCCTGGTAGCGGTTGGGAATTCAGAGAAAATGATTCGCCAAATGATAATAAGAAATCTGAACATACAATTTATTATGTAAGTAAAGATAAAAAACGAACGATGATTCGACTGGGTGAATTTGTTTCGAAGAGTATAAGAGATAATAATTCAGTGGATGTACAAGTTGTTTGTAGAGTCACAGATCCACAAGTATTATTAGGTGCTCAACCTAGTGATTTTATAAATAAGGTAACACTACAAAAGGATGGAAAAGATATTGCCACATCATCAAGTAAAGTACCTGTTCAATTGGATGATACGGATAAGAATATTGATAAGAAACTTGCAACGGCAAATGGACAAAAGCTCGAATTTGAAATCAATACGAATCAGCTAGGTCAAACACTACCTACAAATGATAACGGTGAATTAACGCTTGTGGATAGGTTGGGTGATAATCTAAGATTGGATATGACTTCAGTTAAAGTTTATAATAATAATGTAGAATTAACAGGTTGTATAAAATCATATCAAAATAATACTTTAGAAATTAGTCGTATCCCAAATGATGTTCCAATTAAAATCAGATACACAGTGACTGTAAATATGAAGCCAGGTGATGCTGTGAATATCGCAAATACAGCGTATTGGAAAGGCTATTCTGAAAATGGTGGTGACACTGTGCAAGAGAGTTATAGTTACTCGGTAAGTGGAACAATTGGTGCTTCATCCGTAGTAAACTTCAAGCTTACAAAACTAGATCAGAATAATTTGGATACAGTATTAAGAGGTGCAACTTTTAATATAGAAAAGTGTGAATTTGATGAACATGGAAATATGACTACATCAGACATTTCAACCCCAACTACAGGTAATGATGGAACCATTGCCCAGAATTTACAATATGATACGCTTTACAGAATAACGGAAACAAAAGCACCAGATGGTTATGTTCTGGATGATGAACCAATCTATATTTTGGATGTAAAAAAAGGTAATGAGAGTTATGTGGACACTGTAAAACAATATCTAAAGAATATAAATTTAGAAGTGAGTTATCAGGAAGAAAACTTTAATTTACAGGTAAGAAACCATAAGGGTGAAATTACTGTAGTCAAAAAGTTTATTAATGATGCAGCAGGAAAATCAACTAAGCCTGTGAGTGGAACATATAGATTTGGATTGTATGATGACAAGAATACGCTATTACAGCCGATAAAAACTATTACTTATAGTGCAAATGACAATCCAGATAAATCCGTTAAGTTTGAGAATCTAGAATTAAATAAAACCTATTATGTTTATGAACTAGATAATCAAGGTAATCCAATTACGAATTCATCAAAAGAAGTAACAATAAACACTATGAATTATCAAGTAGTTTATGGGAAAAATGGAATTACATTAAGTAGTGAAAAAAACAGTGAAACAATTGTAGTAACAAACAAGAGCCGTACAAAAATATTACCTTCAACAGGTAGTATAGGAACCCTGATTTACAGGTTATTAGGAGCAACGTTGGTGGTTGCAAGTTTAATATGCCTGTCAAATATAAATAAAAACAATAGAAAAGAAAAAAGGAGAAAGAGATGAAACTAATTAAAAAGATTGCAGCCATTATGTTTGCGTTCATGATGGTATTCTCATTAAGCACAAACGCAAAAGCAGAAAGTGGATCACAAGATGCAGATACTAAAGGCACAATTACAATTGATAATGCGATTGATGGTCAAGATTACAAAATTTATAAAATTTTTGATTTAGAAAGTTATAGTTATGATGCAGAGCCTAAAGACGGAGCTTATTCTTATAAAATTACAGAACAATGGAAAGAATTTTTCAGTAATAGAGCTGGTAAAGATTATGCAACTTTTGATAATGCAACAGGATATGTAACTTGGCAAGGTGATATGACAGATGCTAGAGCAGCCGAATTAGCTAAAGCAGCAATATTGTTTGCTAAGGATACTACTAATGGAGTATCTGCTGTAAGTGTGGAACCAAGTAAGGAATCTAATACGAATGGAACGGTAAAATTAACTTATTCTAATTTAGATTTAGGTTATTATTTGGTTGATTCAAGTGTAGGAGCACTTTGTGGTTTAAATACTACAAATTCTAAAGTTAATATTAAAGAAAAAAATGGACAACCAACGGTTACCAAAAAGATATTAGAAAACAATACAGAAAAAGAATCTAATTCAGTTAGTGTTGGTGATGTTATTACTTATCAAATGATTGTAGAGATTCCAGCAGGCACTGAAAAATGTACATTACATGATGAGATGAAGGGACTTGAATTTCATGGTAATTCACACGACTCAAATTCAGATATATATTTATTCGATGGTGCGACAACATTTAAAAAAGATGAGCACTATAAATTTACTAAAACTACAAATGGATTTACTGTCGAATTTACAGAAAAATATTTGAAATCAACAACTACAGAACGTCATGTGGTGATTTCTTATAACGCAATCTTAACAAAATCTGCTGTGATGGGTAATAATGGAGATGCTAATACAAATGATGCTTGGTTAACATATGGTGATAAAAATACAGTTTCTACTCATTCTACAACAAAAACATATACATTTGATTTTCCAGTATTTAAATACACTGGTGATTTAAATAATAATCCTACAGAATTATCAGGAGCTGAATTTAAATTGTATTCAGATTCAACTTGTCAAACAGAGATTAAGTTAGCTAAAACTGATACAAAAAATAATTATCGCAAATATATTAATGATAATGAAGATACAGAAGCAAATATTATAACGGATGCAACAGGAAGATTTACAATTTCAGGACTTGCTGAAGGTACATACTATCTTAAAGAGACAAAAGCTCCAGATGGATACAATAAATTAAAAGATGCAATTGTAGTTAAACTTGAAAGAAATGCAGATGGCACGCCATTTATGTCTATTTATCAAAATAATAAGAAGACTGAGACTATCAATGTTCAAAACAACACTGGTTCATTACTACCATCTACTGGTGGTATGGGTACAACACTTATTTATTTGATTGGTGGAGTACTAGTACTAGGATCAGGTATTGTATTGGCTAATAAGAAAAGAGCGAAAGCTAAATAGTTTTATTGATTGATTAATTATGTTGTATGGGGGGAATTTGTTTTCCCCTCTTATACAACAATAGGGAGAGGGTTGTAAGATGAGAAAACATATTTCAACTATAATTGCGATACTTGTTTTTATTACAGGCTTGTCCTTATTGTTGTATCCTACGGTTAGTAATTATTGGAATTCTTTACATCAAAGTCGTGTTGTCGCAAATTATTCGGATACTATGGCTAAGTTATCAAAACAGGATAAACAGGCTGAGATTGATCGGGCTATTGAATATAATTCTAGGTTAGTAAGTAATGGTGGTCGTTTTACTCCAAGTGAATCTGAGCTTAGTGAATATAAGAGTTTATTAAACGCGGATGGTACGGGAATGATGGGATATATCACGATTCCTAAGATTGGTGTAAAGCTTGCGATTTATCATACGGTAGATGATGCTGTATTGCAGGTGGGTGTTGGTCATTTAGAAGGTTCGAGTCTTCCTGTAGGAGGTAGTGGTACGCATTGTGTTCTATCTAGTCATAGAGGTCTTCCGAGTGCGAAGTTATTTACGGAACTGGATCGTATGAAAAAGGGGGATGTATTTTATCTTCATGTATATGATCAGGTTCTTGCGTATCAAGTAGATAATATCGCAATTGTTGAACCGAATGATTATGGTTTATTAGAAATTGAGGAAGGTAAAGATTTATGTACTTTATTTACTTGTACACCTTATGGTATTAATACACATCGATTATTAGTTCGTGGACATCGTGTAGAGAATGTAATGGATGAAAAGAATTTAACGGCAGATGCCGCAAGGGTGAATCCTTTGGTTGTGGCTAGTATTATTGGTTTGATTCTATATGGGATTGGTTATGTTGTATATCGAATTCGAAAGAAGGGAGTGTAGGTAATGAAAAGAATAGTTTGTTTCGTATTTTTAACTTTATTATGTTGTTTTCTACCTATGACTCTATTTGCGGATTCTGATTTCATGAATTTGGTTGTTTCTTGTCCAGTATCGAATATGCAAGTATCTTTATATCGAGTGGCGGATGAGAATTATAATTTAGTTGATTCATTTTCTCGTTATTCCATTGATTTAAAACAAGATGTACAAGGAGCAGCCAATGCCTTAGAGAATCGTATTTTAATGGATGGAATAGAAGCAGATGCTTCTAATTCTTCTGACAGTTCGTATAAGGCTAGTTTTACTGGCTTAGAAACCGGTATTTATTTAGTGGTTGGAAAAGAAGTTTTTCAGGATGGTGTATTTTATATGCCACAAGTATCCTTAGTTTCTTTAAGTGGGGATTTAAGTGTGGATTTAAAATATGAGACGAGTGTTAAACCAAGTCGTATTCATGTATTAAAGGTATGGAAGAAGGATAATAAGAAGTCTCGTCCTAAATCGATTGAGGTATGTTTATTAAGATCAGATGGTATAGTGGTTGATAAAGTGGTATTAAATTCAGACAATCAATGGTCTAATACTTGGGAAAATCTTTCTACTTTATATACATATCGAGTAATGGAAACTAGTGTTCCTTCTGGCTATAAGGAGAGTTGCACTCGTGAAAAGGATACGATTGTTTTAACGAATACGGGTAGTGATAAACATCGTGTTGAAAAGAAGGATGAAGTACTTCCAAATTCAGGTCAATTGTGGTGGCCAGTTCCTGTATTATTATTTGTGGGCCTTGTGTTGTTTGGTTTAGGACGCCATTTGAAAAATGAAGAATAGATTGTATCGATATATTTCTTGGATTGGAATCTTTTGTGTTGTGTGTTCCATTTCTTTATGTGCATATAATGTATATGATTCGTTTCGATCGTATTTTGTTTCTAAACAAAAGATGAATGAGTATCATGTTGTAAAGACAAGTGTTGGCTCTGTACCGGATTATGTATTAAATCCAGATATGGAAATGCCTGAAGTGGATGTGGATGGAATTTCTTGTATTGGTACTTTAGAAATTCCGAGTTTAGATTTGAATCTTTGTGTTACAAGTACATGTAGTGATGAAAATATGAAACAACTTCCTTGCAGGTATTATGGTAGTATTTATAAAAGTAATATGGTGATTATAGCGCATAATTATTGGTTTCATTTTGGTAGGTTAAATACATTAAAAAGTGGAGATGCCGTTATTTTTACAGATGGTTCAGGAAATTGTTTTAAATATGTTGTGGACGCAATGGATGTAGTGAGTCCAGAAAGTGTAGCTGAAGTAACCAATGGTAAATGGCCACTTACGTTAGTCACCTGTACTTTGGATAGTCAAAATAGAGTTGTTGTGAGGTGTAAATGACAGGTAAAAAAAGAAGAGTTCTATAATTATGATTTTTAAGTTAATTAATTTAAATGAGGTTGGTTATATTTTTGCTTAATCTATGCAATTTGTTGCATCTTGTTTGCTTTTTGAAATGTTATAATCAAAGATTTTTTAGCAATATATCTAATACAACTAATTTAGAATACAATAAGGATGATTTTAAAGAAAAATTTTTAGAAGCATATTCTAATAGTTGGGCATTATTCCTTTTTATATGTGGTTTTATTCTTAGAATATTTGTATCCAAAGGTGATTTAAGTTTTTGGCAAATTGTTTTGTATGTTATTGTACTATCTATATTATTAATTAAAATAGTTTTTAAATATTTTTTAGATGCTAAAGCGTCTAAAAATGATGAAAAGCAGGTAACTTATGAGGAACTTGAAGAACTGGGTATAAAAATACATAAGAACAGCAAATTGAAAAATGAAGAGAATGTACATTCAAGCGATAGAAAAATAAATGATAGTAGTAATAAAAATGATTTATATTTAATGAAACTAAATCGTGCTTTATTTTTATGCAAAAGTATAGAATATTCTGATGAAAAGCATATTAAAAATGTGAACCTATATAGAACAATTAAGTTTAACGCAAGACAACTGTATATGACTTATAAAGTAGCGATTATACGTTTAATTTTGACATTTATTATGTTTCGAATGGTTGTATATATTTATGCGGGTGTAGATGATCCTAAACTTGAAACTATTCTTTCGGTTTTTGTATTCACGTTGGTTCTTAAATTGTTTGATATTAGCTTTGATAAAGTTGATGAAGGTGTGCGCAGGGTATCAAAAGTTGAAAAAGAGTTGTATGAAATAGCTTTAGATATATATGACCAATTATGTTTGGACCAAGATGATCAAGATAAAAGGGAATTAAAGGATTATATGGAAAGACGATTTCTAAATCAAAAATGACATGAATAACTAAATTTTTATTAACAATCAAATTGTTTATTGAAACATATAAAGTAGAATCTTATCTAGGTGATCTTGGTGTATTTAATTTGTATGGGGTTAGGTGAATTTGCTCTCCAAGATTTAAAGGGTGGTATATACATCAAAACGGTTTATAGCTGATATTGGGCTCGGACACAATTAGATTTACCACAAGGCACATATTTAGAAGTACACGAATAGAGACTATAATCTTGTTTCGTTTTTTGATTGTATGAGCAGGAGAACGGAACTTTTCGATCTGGTCAGGATAAGTAACATATCTTTTCATAATAATAGTGTACACGAGCACACTATTAAAGTGCATATGCATAAAAATATAAATAATCTTAAATCACTAAAATTTGAAGATTATTTCATGCGTAATCACTAATCTACTATTAGCCTACTTGACTTTTAAAAAAAATACGGTATATTAATCTTGTAAGTGGCGTACCTAGTACGCTAGAACTGGTCCACCTGAAACGGAGGGGCCTTTTTGTTTTGTCATTTTTTATTTTTTCTGATAATGGTTGGTTTGGGTAAATATATAAGAAAAATCGATAGTTTGTATTCCATCGATTTTTATATGTTTCTTAAAATCTTATTTAAATATACTAC
>ERZ773181.1222-NODE-1222-length-21996-cov-7.585798_pt1 | contig 21996 bp, 15 predicted proteins | sample MGYA00581001_ERZ773181 | MGnify/ENA primary metagenome ERZ773181 (study PRJEB29015, sample SAMEA2737780) | human gut metagenome | biome: human gut; feature: human-associated habitat; material: faeces | place: China | collected 2012 ... | reverse complement strand
TATTAGTAGTGGAAAATTAACATTATGATTATGATAATTTTCTATTACTTTATTCTCATCATAATTAGCATAGCAATATTTGCAAAAGTGTCTACAACTATTATATACACCTATATCTACCATATTAACACATCTGCAATATTTACTACCTCTTGAAGTCCAATTCTTATAAGATTTACCAGTTAATTTATAGGCAAGTGTATGAGATAAACATTCTTCTTTTATAAAACCATATTCTTCTAATGTTTCTTCTTCAGCACAAGTTTGTACTGTCATATTATTTTCTCTTGCTATCCTAGAGAAGGATTCTCCTAGTAACTTATAGTCTTCTTTAGTAAAAGATTTAATTTTTAAAATATTATTATTCTTTCTAACATTCTTATAATCATCTATAAATGATACTATAATATGTTTTACATAACTATTTAACATACTACATAGTTTATTAAAAGCCTTTATATGATATTCTATATTATATTTATCACTTAAAAATATTGGATCATATCTAATATATATGTTATCTATTCCTATTATATTTGATAATCTTTTTACTCCTTCAATTATATCTTTCTTATCTATAACATTGGGTTCTACAACTTTATTATAAGGAGTTATTGTTATATGAAATAATATAGGTTTATCTATCTCCTTTATTTTATCTATCATTGGAAGAGGATTCTTAGTACAAAAAACTATTAAATCAACATCTTCAAAATATATTTCATTTACTAAATGATAATTAAAAGGATTTCTTACCATAACATATCCTTCTTTATATCTATTCATAAACCATTCAGTATAAAAAGCCACTATATCAGTTCTTCCACTTACATTTAATATCATAATAAATCACTTTAAATATTATAGTATTATTTGAGGGGATTTTTCAAGATGTAATTATAATATATGATTGGAATTTTATTTATGCTACATAAAAAGTCTTCTTTCCCAAACTAAAATATTTTTATTACTCCTCAAAATTAAAAAATAATTTCATTATGTTAAATTTCTTGTTAGTAAATATTTTATTAGTATAATTTAGTTTTATATTTTCTTTAAATAATAATAATTCTTTTGATTTATTATTATTTTTAATATATATATTATTTCTTTTATATATTATATTAAATAATATATCTATATAAAAAGTGTTATTATTTAAATCTTTAAATTCTATATAGTCTGATGAATCTATTTCTTCATCTGTTAATTTATTATATATATCAACATTTTTATGTAATGTAACACTTTTTATATTACATATGTCTATATTTTCTTCATCACTATCATTACATGTATATAATACTTTTTCTTTTGTATTATTTGTTTTTGTAATTTGTAAATTATCATTATTTGACATATCTATACCATTTGTTATATCCAGTATTATATAAGACATTTGATTTACATCAAGTATTAATACGTCAATGGTATTACCATAAGACATTATATTCTTAATAAAACTTAATTTAGTTACTTTATTTATTTTTTTATTAATATACTTAATATTATTAAACCATTCTTTTAATTTTTCATTTACATTACCTTTGTTATATTTTACATTATTTTTGTATGCATGATAAATTAATTTACATAATTTATCATTTTCTACTTCTTTTTCTAAGATAGTTTTGTCTTCGAACTTTATCCACCCTTCTTTTTCTAAATCTTTATATTTCATAATATAATCCTTCCTTTCGGGAATGATTATATCATGAGTTTTTTATTATTCGGGAATTTTATTTACATTTTTTGAAAAATTTGATCTATATTTATGTTATTTATTACCTTTTATACTGAAATTGGTATTATTGCCTTAACGATTTCTTCAATACATTGCATTATTTTATCATAATCAATGTTCTTTGCATATTCATACTTTTTCTTGTAAGAATCCCACCTATTTTTAATAATTTCACTATCTTTTAATATAGCTATGGCTTCTTCAATATTTCCAGTATAATTTCTTTTTTTAAAAGTTTTATCTATAGCTTTATGTAAATCATTAAAATTTACATTGTTCCATCCTTTTGTGTATATTAAATATAAATCATAATAATCTCTTGTTCTGCTATTGGCTTCTGCTCTTCTTAAAATAGTTTCTAGCTTTTCTGCAATTACAGTTTCAATATTGTATGACCATATATTTATATATCTATCTCCTAATATTGGAAGATACTTATACACAATTGGTTTAGGAGTGATTGGATCTCCTGTTGCTATATCAATTTGAAAAGTTTCTCTAATTGTATCCACTTTGACATTTAAAACAACTCTAAAGCCCCCATATTGATCTTCTTCACGTATATTACTAATCTCCACAAAGTTTATTAAGGCTCCATCATTAATATCTATCGAAATAATTGATTTAATCATCTCTTCAACATTTTCTTTAGTAAAATTAGTATCTTTAATTGCAGTGTCTATATCCTTGGTAGATCTACTTTCTAATCCAAATAACGTACTTAAATAAAATCCACCTTTTAAAATAAAATTATCACGATACTTGCTTACTGCTAATCTTTCTATAAATCTATCATACATATAAAGCCTAAGCAACGTGTTAAATTCAATATTTTTCTTTACTGCAATATTTTTCAATTTATCTTTAACTTGCATACTATTCATACATCATGCTCACAAAATCCATAACTTTTTCTTTTATGCCAAACATTTCAGCATACTTAGATAGTTTAATTAGATCATTGTCCTTTCTTTTAAGATATTCTTTTATTGCATATTTTACATGTTCAAGATCCATTCTCTTTTTAGAACGAATTATATCACATATACACCTTTCTATGTCATATGCTTTTACTTTATTACCTTGTGGTGTTTCAACTTCAGTAATTCCAACTTTGTAAAACTTATCATCTACGTAAAAAACGTTGTGTTTCTTTAGCTTTGGATTATTATATTTTTTTGTAACAGTAATATCAAAAGAACCATCTGGTGCTTTAATTGAAAGATTATGAAAATAAAGTGCAGTCATGTGTGAATAAATTATTTTTGGTGTACTTACACTAAGTACATAATATATATCCTCAATCTTAGCAGAATCTATATATATTCCCTTAGCAACTTTTTCTATCATATTTCTTTTAGTCATAATTGATAGATAATTTCTACTTATATCAAAATTTTCAAGTTCTTTTGTGGTAATATATCCATTATTTCTTTCCATAAGTTTTTGAATGATTTCTATATTACTTTCATTTATAAATTCCTCTTTTGTCATAAAATCCATAATTTTGCTCCTTTGTTCATTCATACGGATATTATATCATTTATCCGTATTATTGTCAATGCATTTAAAATTGATAAATTAAGAATTTATGTTTTATATTTAGTATTAACTTGCTAAAAAGTCATTGATTTTAAATAAAAAAAATAGAGCTCCATCCTAATAATGGTGCTCTTACAAAAAACTTTTGTTTTTTTCTAACATTAATAATTTGTTGAAAAGTTATTTATTTAAAATTTTTTCAACAGTTTCATCAATAGTTAAATTTGAACTATCTAGTATATAAGTAGTATCATAATTACAATCAATGAATTCTTTTAATAGTATTAGACTTCTTTCATGCATTCTACAATCTTCTGGTCTTAATAAGTCTCTTTCCATTATTGTTTTTTCATCTACTAATAAACATGTAAATGATATATCATAATCTTTGAATTCTTTTTTTAATTTTTCTAATTCTTCATTTTCAATTATATAATTAAATACTACATCATATCCATTTTCTAACTATGATTTTATTAACATAATACAGTTACTCCAAAAAAGGTTAAATGGAGCATCAGGGTACCAAGGTTTTATTCTTCCACCTACAAAGAAGTTATAGATTGTGTCTCCTTCAATAACTACTGATTTTGCTAATTTTTTTCCTATTTCATAACTAATAGTACTTTTTCCTACTCCAGCTGGACCTGTTATAATATATAATTTATTCATTTTAAGTTTCTCCTATTTCAAGGTATCACACTATTTATTTATCAGAGTGTGATTTACTTGATTATAATTATTTGTAATTCTATTCATTTAAATCACACTCCTTTCATTAAAATTACAATTTAAGTATATCATAAAAGTTAGTGATATAAAATAGATTTTGTTAAATAAATTAATATATAAAATTTAAATTTGTTATTAAAGCGGGAATTAAATATTTAATTCAGTCATTTTTTCTAAATTTGTGTACCTAAAAGTGTACCTAAAATCACTTAATAGGCTCCAAACCCTTTAAAACAAACAAAAATAAGAGCTTACGCTCTCTTTAGGTGGTATTTGTCACTTATGAAAATAGAGTCATACCTTATTACTATGTTTTCTTTACCAATTTGTTTTGATATTTATTTGACAGCTTCAATCACTTTCATTTTTGAAGGGACATATGGTTCAATATCGTTTTTATATGGGGTTATTGTTACATGAAATAGAAATGGTTTTGGTATTTTATCTAAGTCGTTTACAATTGGAATTGGGTTTTTAGTATAGAATAAAATTAAATCAACATCAGTAAAATTGATTCTACTTACTAAATTAGGATTAAATGGGTTTCTTACATCGACGAATCCTTCATTCAATCTATTTAAAAAACATTTTGTGTAAAATGCTATGATGTCTGTTCTTCCACTTACAAATAAAACCATTATTTTTTCCTCATTAGTAAAAGTGGTTTATAACAGGTTCGCTCAAGGCAGATACATAAATGATTTGGATCATCAAATATGGGATCGATATCAGAATCGTGAATGTGACCATATAGATTTATTTTATCTTTATCTACATTTATTGGTTCATGGGTAAGAATATAATTATCAAATAGGCTTTTTTTACGATATACTTCAATAAAGCCTAGTTCAAGGTAGTAATTTCTACCTAATTTTTTATCATGATTACCCATTATTAAATATTTTTGACCATTTAATCTATTAAAAATTTGTTTTAACTCTTCTTTAGTTAATATAGTATACATCTGTTATCATTTTGTCAATATGATGTTGTAAATTTCATTAATAAATGGACTACGTTTATTTATATTTTTATTAACTAAGAGATAGACATTGTTTTTAGTTCTGGTTAGTGCAACATAAAATAAACGACGTTCTTCAGCAAATGCTATTTTTTCTTGATACCATTTATTTTTAAATATTTCTTTTAACCAAAAGTCTCCGTAGTTTGATTTAGGAAAATTGTTATCTAGGCCAATTATAATTACTTCATCACTAGTTAATCCTTTTGATTTATGAATAGTCATACCATCAATGTCAATATCGTTGTAACCTGCGAATTTTATTTTTGTTTCAACCTCATCAATAAATGTTTTTTCATCAAATAAAGAATCAATTATTTTGTTGGTTCTACCTAGTATTAAAATGTGACTGTTTTTATTACTTTGGTTTATTGCTAGTATTAATTCTTTTAATTTTGATACTTCTTCGCCATCATCAAACATTACAAACTTTATTGGGTTGGGATTTTCTTTATCAGATATTAAAATCTTTTTAATTTGTTCATCATTTTTCATAACAAACTCACTTGAATACTTGATTAATTCTTTACTATTTCGATATGCTTTTCTAATTTTTAAAACTTTGGCAGTTGGGAAATATGATAAAAAGTTATATATGTATTCAATTTTTGAACCCGTGAATGAAAATATTGATTGCCAATCATCACCTACTGCAACTACTTTAGCATGATTTTTATTAGCAACATTTTTTGTTAAGATGTAACGATCTTCAGATATATCTTGATATTCATCAATAATTATATATTTGAAATTTAAATCTGTGTTATTATCAACATTATTTATATATAGGTTAGCATAGTATATCATGTCAGCAAAATCAAATCCATAGTTTTCACTTCCATATAACTCTTTTTGATAATAGATATAAAATTCATTTATATACTTAAATTGTTTTTTACATATTTCTTTTTCTTCGATTGATGCTGTTTTTTTGATATAGTTATCTACTTCTTCAATATAATTTTTTCTTTTATTTGATGATTTTATTTGGTCAATAATTGAATATAATAAATCACGATATGGATACATTTGAGATGTTTCGTTATTATCAAGTATTTGGTTGTATATTTCTACATCTGTTTTAGGTTTTAAAGTAAATCCCATTTTTGTTAGTTCACTCGCTAGTGTTTTTTCTAAATTCTCATTTTTTTGATAGTCTATTTTAATGAATTTATTATGATGTTTATAGTGGTATTCTTCTTTTAGTTTTTTTATTTTTTCATACCTATTTAGTTCATCACTTTTGTATGTTGATAAGCCAAAGTATTCAATATATACTGGTTCTCCGCCAAGATTAAGGGTAAAATCAGGTTTATAAGTTTTATTATCTGGCATTAATTCTTCATAGACTTTTTCATATACATAATCAATGTTATTTTTATATAAGAAATTTGCAATTATAGCTTCACCTTTTGATTTAACTAATTCATTGTTAATTGTATATATTACATTGCTGTTTATAGATTTATCTATTCTTTCTTGTAACCATTTTGTTAAATCTGGTATTTCTTTTAATTTATCTTTTTTGTAATTTATGAAGTATTCATCAAATGTATTATATTTATCATAGTTTTTTTGAAAGTAATCACCGAATAGCCATATTTTTTTAACAGTGGTAGAATTAAATAACGAAAGTAGCTCTTTAACTGTTTCTTTATTTGGAAATATTTTTTCTTTAAAGTATTTTAAAAATATGTTGTTGCGGGTGGTTTTGTCAACTGCAAAACATTTGTGATTTTTAAATATTTCTCTGATATACATGAAACCTAGAGAATGAAATGTTGTTACTTTAGCTGGTATGTCAAAATCAATTAATATTCTTTTTTCTAGTTCTTCTGTGGATTTTTTGGTAAAACTTATAGCTAGTATTTCACTAGGATTTACTTTTTTTATATCAACAAGATATTTTATTTTTGATGCCATAGTTGTTGTTTTACCTGTTCCTGCTCCGGCGATAATTAGGGAATATTCTTCATCGGTAAGTATTGCTTTTTGTTGATCTATATCAAGTTTTATATTTGAATCAATGTCTTTGTACATATTTTCAAAATAATCATGATACTTGATTAAATCATTATTTATTACTTCTTCATTGTATTTATCTATATCAAAATTATATGGTAATATATTAGAATCTTCTTCCTTAGTTTTAAGATATAAATACTTAGAAATATATTCTTTATTATTTAACTTTTTTATAAATTCTTCTTTCATATGTTACACCTACTTTAGTATATTATAACATAGGGATGTGTTTTTTTGTAGAAAAAAAATCTCAGGTGTACCGAGACTTTAATCTAGTTTGTATATCTTTTTAAATTTATTAATTATACTTGTGTTTTTGTTGTTCCCAATATTCATTTGGTGTTAGTCTATTTAAGACACCGGAAGGCATATCATCCATAGCTGGATCTAGTAATTCTAGTACTTCATTAGCTATTTTTTCATTTCCATAACTATGCTTTTCTATCAAATTCTTTATATATTCTCTATTACCATTTATAAGGGCAACTAAAAGTATTTCTTCTTTTATATATGCACCAAATGCATATATACCATCTAATTTTTCAGATAATTTTTTTACTGGTTCTTTTTTAGTATTAAAACCTTTATAAAATATTTCCTTATATTCTTCTGGTGTTAGTGATGATACTCCTTTAAATGTATAGTATTTTTTTTCATCTTTAAGTGTATCAAAATAATCCATATAATCCACATAATATACTTGTGTGAATTTTTCTTTAAATCTTAAGTTGTATCCATTATTATAATATACATAATATTTTATCATTACGTTATTATCTAACCAGGTTCTTATTTCTCCTTTGGAAAGATTTAATAATTTAGATGTTTTGGATACTAAATCATCTAATTCGGATATTCCATTAACCCTTAGATATCCTAAGATTACTTCATTAATTCTATCATTTTCTTTAATTATTTTAGGTTTTACCATTTTTAAAGCTTTTAAAACAGGTTCTTTTACTTCTTCAAAAACATGTAGTTTATTTTCGTATAGACCCACTAATAATTAATCAGATAATTTGTGACGTTCCCAATAATATTTTTCATCAAATAATTTATTTTCATTATTTAAAACTTTCTTTAAAAATTTTAGTTCTCTTTCTGTACAAATTTCAAGTATATTATTCGGATTACTATAAAAAGCTTCTACTTTCTTAAGCATTTTTTTACCAGTTATATTTTCATATTCAAGTGGATTATCAACTATTCTACTATAAGTATTATATATTACTTCTTTAGCTGTTTGTTTTAGGCGTTTTTCCATTTTCATTTTATTTCACCTTTCCTTTATATTTCTTTGTTAGCTATAGTTTAACATGTTTTCTTTAAAAAGAATACGTTTTTTTGATAAATAATTTAATTATTGTTTGTCTCTGAATCTTCTTCACACTTTTTTACTTATTCGTCCATAACAACATCAGCAGCATTGACTAAGTCATATACATTAAATTTTTCTTTTCTTTCATGTTATTTTTTCTTTCTTGTTTTTATTATTTATGTATTCTCGTTTTCTCTTTTTTCTTTTTCAATTCTATTTTTTATCATAAATAGATCTTTTTTCAAATTTTCATTTTTCATATTGTTGATTATATTATTTTGACATTCTGCTGTCCAATATATTTTCAAATTTTTGCGGGTACGCGTTATTGCTGTATAAAATATATTTTTAGTTATTAAGTCTCCTACCTCATTTGAAATTATTATTTTTACTGTATCAAATTCTAGTCCTTGTGCTTTATGAATTGATGTTGCATATGAAACAACAAATGGAACAATATTTTCCAATTGATCTTCATTATCATGGTTTTCTTTTTTTACTACTTGTATTTCTATTTCACTTTTGTTTGTATCATTTTCTAAAACTTTAAATGAACTTAAGAATCGTTCTAAATCACTAATTTCTTTTTCAATTAGTAATCGAAAAGTTATTTTATTATCATTTTTTTCAATACCAATTATCTTTCCGATTAGATTATTGTACAATATATTTAACTTGTCTCCAACGTTACAAAAAATAATAGGATCATTAACTTTGTACACATTTACTCCCCATTCTACAGGAGAATTTGGATTCTTTTGTTGTAAATATCTATTAATATTATTTATTCCATATGGTCCATCATAATTTAAACAAAGCACTATATCAGATTCATCATTTCGTATAAAAACATTTTCGTTTAACTCTTCTGAGTAATTTTCATCTATTATTTTTTCTGAAATTCCTTGATCTATATTTCTCACTTTATTCCATAATTCTTTTAATCCTTTATTATTAGTCCTAAAATTTTCTTCTAGTTCATACTGACAATTGGAAATTAAATCTTTTGCAAAACTAAACCAATTTCCAAATTCTATTGATTCTATTTGATAAATATCTCCAACTAGCATTAATGCATCAAAGTTGTTTTTGTCTAACAGTTTTAGCATAGTAGAATTTTCGATCATACTACATTCATCAACAATTATTATATCATAAAAATCATCGTTTTTTTCTTTAACAAATTTATCAATTACTGAAAAATAGATATTATTATCTGAACTATTTATCCTCAATCTTAAATTATTTAATGCCGCATGAGTTTTTGTTAGCAAAGCTATTTTTTTATTAATGTATATTAATGACATAATTTTAATCATTTCAGTTTTTCCTGTTCCTGCAGCACCATAAATCAATCCAATTTTTGAATTTAAAAATATTTTTTTACAAATATCTCTTTTACTTTTGTCTGTAAAATTATAAAGTCCGAAATCTTCTAAAAAATTAAACATTTGAGAATAATCATCCACTCCTGATTCACTTTTTTTATTTAATATTTCAATTATCGATATTGTACTTTCTTCATATTCTTTAATATATATATTATCACAATACATTTCCAATTTTCTAAATTGATGCTTATGATATACTTTTGAGTTGAATGTATCTTTTAATTCTTTGATTTTTTCTTCCGTATAACCCAACTCTTTTGGCAAAAAGTATATTCTGTTTGTAGAATTGGACAAATCGCTTATTTTTCTAAACAACAACTCTGCTTCTTTTGTTGGTGAATCTATAATTTCAATTAAATCAGATATATTTATCTTATGTTTAATTAAATACGAAGCATATGGAGTTGTATCAAATACGCAACAACCATATGCTAGGTATAATCCCGATAAATCAGGACATGGTGATGAAGATATTTGATTGACAACAATATTGTTTCTAAGCATATATATTAGATAATTAATTACATTACTACCATTCTTTTTATTTAATATAATATTTCTACATAAATCCAATAATTCCATGACATAATGAGCTCTAAAATCTACTGTATTGTTTTTTAATATCATATATTCTATGTTATCCATATTTACAATATCATTTAATGTTAATTTATTTTCTGTCATGTATTTCATAAGATATAGATATTCTTTCGAATTACATGATATTTTTTTATCAATACCAAAAATTTTGTAAAGGTTATTTATTTCAACTGGTCTAATAAATGTCATATAATTATTAATAATTTTAATTTCTGTTTCTAAATCAAAATTATTTATTTTAATTTTTTCATATGATATTTTTATTGCATAATTATCTAATATTTTAAATGGGGAATAAAAAATAACTCTGTTATATTTGTTGTAATAATCACTAGCAGGAATTAATGTTAGTTCATAAAATTTTTTATTTTTAAATAATATCATTTTTGACTTAGCAATATAGTAAATATCATTTAATAATTTATTATTTTCTGAATAGTCTATATTTTTAATATTTTCATAAATTTGTTCATAGTATCCTATTAAAGATTTTTCTATATAAAAAATTGGATAACATAATAGATTTGATAGTATTTCTTTTCCATATAGTTTTTTATAATAATCTCTTAAATCAAATAAGTATTCTTGATATCGTACCATTAACCTTATTGAGCCATCTTCATTATAACTATTATGTGAAGTGCCAATTTGTAATAATTGATGAAAATTCTTTAGAATTTTATGCTTTTTTAAAGATTTTACATACTTTATTGCTTCATCATTATTTTTTTTATTATATTCTAAATCTAGCTGATTAGTTTCAACAATATATGTTTTGAAAGAAATGTATTCTACAAGATCCCTTAGACTTTTAACTAAATTTTGGGACATGTAACCTCTGTCTTTAACTGAATCTAACATATTTCTTTCTATTTTTTTATTTAATTCATCTATTTTGTAATCTATTTTTTTTAATTCAATATTCATTTTTACTCCTTCCTTTTTCAATTAGCATATTTTATTATTTATTGTTAAAAGTATACGAATCTTTTTTTACATCTTATATTTTCTCTTAATTCATTTATATTTTATCAAATAAGTTTGTTAATGTCACTACTTATCTTTTTACAATACAGCTAAAAGAAAAAAATCCAAAGTGTTTTCACTTTGGATTTTTTTCTTTATCACATTACCCAATTTATTATGTATTACTAAAGTTGCTAAATAATCATATGATGTTTTATCATTGTTAATAATAATTAAGTCTTTTCCTTTAAAATATCTTATTAAGCTAGATGCTGGTTCTACTGTTAAGGATGTTCCTGCTACTATTAATGTTTTTGCTTTAATTATATACCTAATTGCATAATCATAATCTTGTGTTAATGATTCACCATAAAGGACTACTTCTGGTTTTATTATTCCTCCACATTTACATCTAGGAATACCTTTACTACTAAATACATATTTTGCATCATACTTCTCATAGCAATTAATACAATGATTTTTATATATTGTTCCATGTATTTCTAATACATTTTTACTACCAGCTTTTTGGTGTAGTCCATCTATATTTTGAGTTATAATTGCTTTTAGCTTACCCTTCTTTTCTAAATCTGTTAAGAAATAATGAGCAATGTTTGGTTTAGCTTTTAAAGAGTCCATATTAGTTTTATAAAACTTAAAGAATTCTTCAGTATCATAACGAAAACAATCAGTACTTAAGTAATATTCAACATGTTTATCGCTTTTTTTATTATACAAACCATTACTACCTCGGAAGTCTGGTATACCACTTTCAGTGGATACACCAGCACCACCAAAGAATACAATATTATCTGAGTCGTTTATTATTTCTTTTAATCTATTTATTTTTTCATTCATGTTTTTACACCTTATTATTTACTGTATTATAAATTATTTTCCTGTTATGCTAAAAAATTTATCAAAGAAATCTAATAATTTATCAATTACTTTGTTTTTCTTTTCTTGTCTATCATTTGTTGGAGTAAACATATTCATTGGAGGAAGCAGTGTAGATACTTCAGTTCCATTAGTTTCAACTCTTCCTTGTTCAAATGATTTTTGAATAAAATTATAAGTCTCTACTTTATTTAAATTTTCATCATTTATTATTTTATCTAACTGTTCTTTCTTTTTACTATTCATAAATGTTTCAAAATCAACATATACATTTGAATCTTGGTCTAAAGAATCAATAAATGCCATAATTAAATCTTTTTTATTTCTTAAATCTGGACTTGCCATTATAGCTTTTTGAATGCTTACAAGTATTTCTTTATCTTCCATATTTGAGTCATGATACTTTTTAACTAATGCCAAGATGTAATCAATATTAACTTCAATTGACTTAATTAATTCCATTTCAAATACAACGTCTTCTGTAACATCCGTTTTTTCTCTTTTTGCTTTATTTCTGAATTCATTATAAAGTTCTATGTAGATGCTGTGATAATCCTGTTTATCCCTTTCATTGATTAATTCTTCATTTTCGAATTCATCGAATGATGATAAGATGTTAGTAACTTTTAATATCGCACCGTATAGCTTTATAAATTCTTTTTGTTCTGTTTCACTTTGCATTAATTCCCCTGGTGCAAATTTTGAAGTTAACTTTTCAACTAAAGATTTATACCCTTCAAAGGTTTTACCATTTTCATCTTTGTATCCATAGTAGTAATCTTTATATGATTTTAAAAGTACAATACCATGTGCATTTTCATCACCAAATTTAGCAAGTGCTTCATTAAGTCTACTTTCTAAGTTTCTGAATGAAACTATATTACCATATGTTTTAACACTATTTAAAATTCTATTTGTTCTTGAAAACGCTTGAATTAATCCGTGCCATTTTAAGCTTTTGTCAACCCATAATGTATTTAATGTTTTAGCATCAAATCCTGTTAAAAACATATTAGCTACAATCAATATATCAATTTCTCTATTTTTCATTCTTAAAGAAACATCTTTATAATAGTTTTGGAATTTTTCTGATGATGTATCATAACTTGTTCCAAACATGTTGTTATAATCTTTGATTGCATTTTCAAGAAATGTTCTATCATCTGTATTAAGTGCTTCGGTTGATTCTGAGTTTTCATCAATTACTCCATCTTCTCCATTAACACCATAAGAGTATATTAAAGCAACTTTTAGATTACTATTTTTAAAATCCAATTGTTTTTTAAATTCTAAGTAATATTCTTTAGCCATTTTAATATTTGATACTGCAAATATAGAGTTAAAACCATTAATATTCTTTTTTGATTTAATTTCTACTGTATTTTGTCTTTTAGCTACTTCTTTAACATTATCTAGAGTCGAATAAACATAACTTTCAGATGTCTTTGTTTTTATAGAGAAATGTTCTATTATGTAATTTGTAATTAGACATATACGCATTTGGTTATCAAATAATTTTTCTTCATCTATGTTATATATTTTTTCATCTTTTACATCATCTGATATATTTGTTCCACCAACATACTCATATCTAAATGGTAATACGTTTTTGTCTGCTATTGCATTTACGATTGTATACGTATGTAATCTTTTTCCAAAAATTTGATTAGTTGTTTCAGAAATACCTTTTATTGTTCTAGCATTTTCTGGGAATATTGGTGTTCCTGTAAATCCAAACAAATAATATTTTTTAAATTTTTTAATAATTGCTTTGTGCATATCTCCAAATTGAGATCTATGACATTCATCAAATATAAATACTACATGTTTATCAAATACATCACTATTTTCATTTTTCTTAATAAATTGAGATAACTTTTGTATTGTAGTTATTATTATTTTTGCATTAGGGTCATTTAATTGTTCTTCTAATACTTTAGTTGACGTATTAGAGTTAGCAGCACCTTCTTTAAATCTATCATATTCTTTCATTGTTTGATAGTCTAAATCTTTTCTATCTACAACAAATAATACTTTATCAATAAAATCTAATTTACTAGCAAGTTGGGATGTTTTAAAAGATGTTAATGTTTTTCCAGAACCGGTTGTATGCCAAATATATCCACCTGATTTAATAGTTCCATAAAATTTATTATTGTATGCTATGGTTATTCTATTTAAAATCTTTTCAGTAGCAACTATTTGGTAAGGTCGCATTACTAATAATTCTTCTTCAGAAGTAAATACACAATACTTAGTTAAAATATTTAATAATGTATGTTTAGTAAAGAAAGTTTTAGCAAAATCAATTAAATCTGTTATTCCATTATTTTTTTGATCTGCCCAATATGAAGTAAATTCAAATGAATTAGACTTCTTTTTCTTTTGATTATTGATATGAAATTCCCTTGTTGTATTTGAATAGTATTTAGTTAATGTTCCATTTGAAATAACAAATATTTGAACAAAGTTATATAATCCAGAACCTGCCCAGAATGAATCTCTTTGATATCTTTCTATTTGATTGAAAGCTTCTCTTAAATCTACTCCTCTTTTCTTTAATTCAATATGAACCAAAGGAAGACCATTAACTAAAATAGTTACATCATATCTATTATCATAATTTCCATCATTATTAACATATTGATTTAATACTTGAAGATTATTATTATGAATATTATTCTTATCTATTAAATAAATATTCTTCTTTTCACCTGAATTAAGGGTTATCTCTTGCTTATAATCTTCTTGAATTAATCTTGTTTTTTCAATGATATAATCATTTTTATTAGCAATTATTTTAGTAAAGAAGTCATCCCATTCTCCATCGGTGAATCTATAATTATTTAATTTCTCTAATTGTTTTCTTAAATTAAGAATCAATTGATCTTCTGAATGTATATTTAATCTTTCATAACCTTGTTCAACTAAAGTTTTAATTAATTCTTTTTCAAGAGAATCTTCACTTTGAAAAGATTTTGTTTCTCTATTTAATCCTTTATATTCAGCTAATACTGTTGAATTATCATTTTCACTTATTAAACCTATACTACTCATTTTTACTCTCCTTTATTTGTTCTTTATATTCTAAATAACATGCTACATTAACAAGTAATTTAATTTCTTTAAAACTCATATCATATGGTTTTATAGTAACCCATTTTTTAGCAAATTCTTTTGAAAAAGCTTCTGCTTGAATTAATCCCCATTCAACATCACCATATCCGTCATCATTTAAATAACAAAATATTTTTTCTAATTGATAGTACATCATTTGATGAGCTTTTGGTCTTGCATATAACAATTCATAGCAAATTTTATAAATTGCATCGCAATCATAAGTATCTATAGCATCACATAAATCTGGTATAATCATCTTTATCTGATTCCTGTATATATCAACATTTTTATAATTACTTTTTACAGTTAATGCACATTCTATATTATCTATTAATTTATCAATGTCATAATGTTCTAAGTATCTTTCATCTAAAATATTTGCAATTTCTTTTAATATCAAAATGTCGTCTTGTTTCCTATCTACTTTGTGCTTCTTCTTTTCTTTTTTAAATTCTTCAACAATTATTTTGTATTTATTTATTATCAAATCTGTTTTATTATGTTTATTTTTTATATATTTTTTCAAATCATTAAAACTAATACAAATATGTGAAATTTCACGTTTATTACTATATATTTCAACTCCAATAGAATCTTTATAATCATTATGAAAATCAAATCTACCACTTAATAAATAAGGAGAATATTGAATTTCATTTTGTATTCTATTTGGAATTGAATAACTTGTTTCTGAAGGATGTGCAAATATCAATGATCTCAGATATTCATAGAATTGATCATCAGCAACATTTTTACTGCCTCTATAATTTTCATATTCCTCAATTTTTTCAAAAATACCATAATCTTTTACATATTTAAAAAATATATTTTCTTTATTGGAGCAATCTATTTTTAATGCTTTTGATACTTGCGATATTGCATCTTTAATAATACTACAATGAACAAAAAATAATATAATATCATTTTCATCTGCCGAGTAATTTGAATGATTATTAATATAACCCACCGATGAATCTAATCTATCCATAGCCGCACATATCAAATGCCAATTTTCTTTTTGATTCGTGTCTTTCCAAAAGAAATCATCGCTATTAACAACTTCCCTTAATTTATAATTCAAATCATTATTCAGCAATAATTTCATGATCAATTTCCTCAAAATCTAATAATTTATTTCTATAATACTCATATTGTTTTCTTCTTAATTCTATTTCAGCAGGAAGGCCAACTGTTATATCGTTAACTAATCTATCAAATTTATCTAAAATATTTGATATTTTTTCTTGAGTATCTAAATCAGGAAGCTCAAATTTCACATTTTTTAAATCTCTCATTGGTACGCTCGACACAGGGCTTCCTACAATATAATCAGAATATAGTTTCTTCATGTAATCAGATCTCATTAAATGCATAAGATAAACAGGATTAATTATTTCCTTTTTAGGTTTTAAAATATAAACTCCCTCTTTTACATTCCAATTATCCGGAGTTTCTTCTATCAAGGAAACTCTACCAATAGTACCTGTTCCACTGAAAAGAACATCGCCAATTTCTAAGTTTGCACGTTCGTTTATTCTTAATAATCCATCCTTATTAACTCTATCTTTACTTTCCCAATATCTAACATTTCTGTCACCAATTTCCCTAACTGTTACATAATAACCATCAGCATCTTCTGTGTTTAATCTAAAAAACTTTCTAGGATTTAAACCTGTTTTCAAGGATTCTAAAACTTCTTCTAAATTATAAGTTTTTGTTTTGCCTTTTGTATCAAATACTTTTCCACGCCAAAACTCGTATTGTCTTTTTCTCGCTTCTAGCTCCGCTTCTAGCTCCGCTTCTAGCTCGCCAAATTTATCAAGAATTTTAACTATTTCTTCTTGTACCTCTAATGGTGGGCAAGGTATTTTTATTTTTAGAAATTTTCTTTTAGATAAATTATATCTTGTAACGCCAAATGAGCAAGATGTAACCTTGTCTCTAAAAGAGTTACTTCTAAAAACATGTTTTAAAAATAATGGATTATATCTATTATAAAATTTATCATTTAGTCTTAACCCAAAACAAAAACTATTTAAATAAATATTCTCTTTAGGTTCTTCTGTAACAACTGAAATCATCCCACTGTCTTCTATATTTTCAGATGACCCCGCTATTAATATATCTTTAAATTTTAATTTATTTTGTTTTTCCTTTTTGTATACAAATACATAGTCATTAATATCTAATTTTGTAGATGGATTATTATATATATTAGTATATGTAATATACTTGCAATTACCATTTTCAAAATCTTTTTTTGATTTACCTGACAACCCATTAAATTGATTACCAATATCTGATAATTTATAAAATTCAACTCCATTAGGACATAGTTCTTTTATTAAATCGTTAATCCTACTCATGATAATCAACCTCAAGTTCTTTGATTATTTTTTCTAATTCTTCTCTTATTTTTTGTTGTCTTGGTACAATTTCTGCAAGTTTTCTATTTACTTTTTCTATATCAATTTTATTATCCTCAATGTTTGCTTTTAAATATGAATTAACTGATATATTATAGTCATTATCTTTAATCTCTTCATAAGTAGCTAAATAAGATTTATTTTCAACTTTTTTTCTTTCTTTTAACAAATTAATTATATTATTAATATTTTCATCTGATAATTTATTTTTATTAGTATTTCTAACATATTCATTAGATGCATCTACAAATAAAATGTTATTATCTGATTTGTTTTTCTTTAACACCAAAATGCATGTTGCTATTGATGTTCCGAAAAATAAATCAGAAGGTAATTGGATGATTGTGTCTACAAAGTTATTATCAATCATATACTTTCTAATTTTTTGTTCTGCTCCACCTCTATAAAGAACACCTGGGAACTCAACTATAGCAGCCGTACCTATAGGTGAAAGCCATGATAACATATGCATAGTAAATGCTAAATCTGCTTTAGATTCTGGAGCCAACACCCCTGCTGGAGCAAATCTTTCATCATTTATTAGTAGTGGATTAGACTTACCTGCCCATTTTATTGAATAAGGAGGATTTGATACTATGGCATCAAATGGTTCATCGTTCCAATGTGATGGATGAATTAATGTATCTCCTCTTTCAATACTAAAATTATTGTAATTAATATTGTGTAAGAACATATTTATTCTAGCTAAATTGTATGTCGTAAGATTAATTTCTTGACCAAAAAAACCTTCTCTTACATTTTCTTTTCCAAGAATTTTGGCAAATTTTAAAAGCAATCCACCTGAACCACATGCTGGATCATAAACTTTATTAACAGATGTTTTATCCATTATTACTATCTTTGCGAGCAATTCCCCGACTTCTTGTGGAGTAAAGAATTCTCCTCCAGATTTACCTGCATTTGAAGCATACATTGTCATCAAATACTCATATGCATCACCAAATAAGTCTATCTTATTTTCTTCATACTCTCCAAAATTTAAATCTCCAATTGCATTTAATAATTTAACAAGTTTTTCATTTCTCTCATCAACCGTATTACCTAATTTATTGTCGATTGTAAAATCATCAAATAGTCCTTTAACATCATCTTCTGATGCTGTTCCTCTTGCTGATGATTCAATATTATTAAATACATTTGAAATTACAACATTTAGATTTTCATTTTTATCTGCACCTTTTCTTATATTGCAAAATAATTCACTTGGTAAAATGAAAAAACCTTTTTCTTCAAGTATTTGTCTTTTACCCAATAAGGCTTTTTCATCAGAAATATCTCTATATTTAAAATCTTTTATACCTGCTTTTCTTTGATTTTCATTGACATAGTTTTCTATATTTTCTGATATAAATCTATAAAACAATAATCCTAAAACATATTGTTTAAAATCCCATCCGTCTACCGAACCTCTTAGTTCATTTGCTATTTTCCAAATTGTTTTATGTAATTCTTCTCTTTCTATTTCTTTTTTATTATTCATATTACTTACCACCTTTTATTTTATATATACAATAAAGAAGCAAGGCATTCTTAACTGTATCATCAACGTTATTCACATTTAATTCAGATATACTGTCTATTATCTTTTTTACCATCATTATAATCTTTTAAGTTTTTATTGGTAAATGTGATTTTGTCTTTTTCTAATTTAAGTCATTCAACAGTTTATTCATGATAATAACCTCCTAAATTATCTGTTATATAAATCATTATAACATACAATTTAGTAAATAAGCATAAAAATTGTTTAAAATTGCTTTATTAATTTCCTATCATCATTTTCTAATGATGTATTTTATTCATTAAAAATTAGTGTCATTTTTTTATTCTTGTTCCATCTTTTATTTTAAATTTTATTGCTTTAGAATTTTTGACTTTACTAAATTTAAAGGCTAAAAACATTCTTAGTCTACATTGTTGTTTCAAATATTCATGTTGCTCGTCAATGTTACCTTTTTCTGAAATCCAACTGGATTTTTCTATTATTTCATTTCTCAATTTTTCATTTTTTGCACAATCATTTAATTCATAATAAAAACTATCTTGTATATTCTTTCTATTAAACTCAACATCAAAATCACAATATTGAAGCTTTGGTAAATATCTCTTTTCTATTAAATATATATTTTTAATTTGTGAAAATTTCATAATTTCAATTTTTTTATCATTAACTAAAATGCAATCACTAAAGCCATCATAATTAGTAATATTATTACAATTTAAATAATTAGTTATTAACAAATAATCTTCTATATTATCAGTTTTACTTATTACTTTGCTTATATCATCTTGAGTCGATTTTGAAATACTATCTATTATATTAATAAACTCTTTTTCTTTTGCTGTCTTAAAAACTTCACCAAATTGTTCAGCAATGCTCTCATATCCACCATAATTTTCAAAGAAAATATCTCTTGGAATCAATTGATTAATACCACATACTCTTTTAATTTTAAAATCAATTTTTTCTATTTTATGTAATTTATTTAAATAATCTTCTAATTTATAACTTTTTAATGCTTTTTCTTTTATGATTCTTTCAAAATTTTCCATTTTATCGCTTTCTAATTGATTATTCTTTATATATTCTTTTTCTTTCTTTTCGGCATCACTAATAACTAGATTCAATGATTCGGCAAGATTGCCATAATCAACATTAAGACTTAACTCTTGTTCAAATTTTGTTTTTTCAGTTGACGAAATCATTTCTAATAACTTTTCAAAATAATACTTATCATCTTTTGTAATTTCATCATAATTTATACTATCTTTAAATACGATTCTAAGCTTGTATGCACATAATAATTCTTTTAATATAATTTTATCATTAATATGCCAACAACTCCAACTACTTAAATATTCATGATTAACAAAATCAAACGCCAAGTTATCATATACATCTTGTATTGAGGTCTTTTTATTACAATTTTTTTTATAATTCATCACTATTTGCCATGTATCAAAAGTATTTATAAAATATTTTTTGCTCCAATTTATAATATTAATAATTTCCTTCTTCTCTTTATCAGAAATATCATTCTTATCAATTAACAACATCAAACATTGAATAATCCCTGTTGCAAATTGCAGATTCAAAATATCTTTTTCATCGAAATCATCACTATAATGTCCACATTGTTCTAATAATATATTTTTAAATAATATAGTTATTTCATCAAACCTTTTTTCTCTAATTAAAACACATATAAACCTTAATAAATTAGACATTAATTCATCATAAAATCTAATATCACTTTTTTTCTTAATAGAAAAGTAGTCATATTTAAAATAATTGTTGGCAAAATTATAAGCTACTTTCTTCGTATCATTATTGCCAATTTTTAATTGTTGATAATATAAAAAATTAATTAATTTACTTATTTGTTGGTATTCATCATAATTATCATTTCTATATGCTAGCAATAAAATTCTGTGTAAAAAGTCTGCATATTTATTATTCTTGTATTTATCTTTATAAACAATCCTTACTGTTTCTTCTAATTGATATATAAAAAGCTTTCTAACTCCATTTAAATCATTTTGATATAAATGGTTAAAATAATTAAATAATCTATTATTATCATCGAATTCATATGGTTCTGTAAAACTATTAGCAAGCTCTAAAAGGTTTTTATTAATAACCTTAATTTCATCTTCTATGTATATGCTATTTTCATCATATAATATACAATTAGAAAAATTTTTAAAATAATTCCCATATCCATTTAGGAAATACCCAACAATCCCGTTATTTTCTACTTTATCTCCTATTTGTTTTGCAAACACAAAAATGGGTTCATTATTCGGAAGATAGTCCTTTGTTTCTTCGTTTGAAATATTATCAATATTTTCGATAATTGAATCAATTTTTTTATAATTATAATTTTTTATTATTCCTCTTTTATTTGTATAAATTGGTGTAAAATTCTTTTCACTGAAGCTAACACTTAATAAATCTTTGGATAAAATTTTTTTGCTTTTTAAATAATTTTCAAAATTTTCTTTTAATTTTTTTATATTTTTCAAACTTTTTTTGCTTGTTTCTTTCTCAATATCCATACTTCTTTGGTTGACGTAGTTATCAAGTTCTTTATTAAAATATTCTTTATCTATATTTAATTTTACTGATATTTTAAAGATATTAATTGTTTTACACATAAATATTAATATTAAAATATTACTTGTCAACTGAA
>ERZ773181.1207-NODE-1207-length-22139-cov-4.754755_pt1 | contig 22139 bp, 31 predicted proteins | sample MGYA00581001_ERZ773181 | MGnify/ENA primary metagenome ERZ773181 (study PRJEB29015, sample SAMEA2737780) | human gut metagenome | biome: human gut; feature: human-associated habitat; material: faeces | place: China | collected 2012 ... | reverse complement strand
CTGCCCTCGCTGCGCTTTGTCTCCGACCGCGCGCGGGGCAGGGCTTGCGACGCTCTCCGCGCTCGCCGGGAAAAGCTTACCGGACGTTCCGCCCGCGTGCGCCCCGGCGTAAGCAGCGCCGATACTCTCTCTGAAATGATGATCCGACGGCACATATGGCGCGTAAAACTCTGTTATTACGCCGTCCCAAAGTCCTACATAACCACGTCCTTTGATATCTTTTGTAATAAACTGCTTTTCTGTCGTGCCAAACATCATAGTATAGCCGCTATCCGTCATCGCACCAAGGGCTATCCGGAGTCCGAACTGATCCCGGACACCATCCGGCAGATACTTTGCATCCGGACGCTGACAAGACAAGATCACAAAAAATCCCGCCTGGCGTCCGAGCAGAACTATCTTTTGCAGATAACTAATCACTTCCTCAGCTTCTTTTTTCTGCAACATCGACAAATATGCCACGTACTCGTCAAAGATCATAAAACGCGCCTGAAAGCCCAACGCACGATAATTCCGCCCCGGCTCATAATCGGCACAACATTTCATACTCTCCATGCGGTCGAGCATGTCTTCATAAAACTTTATAACCTGCTCTTTAATATCAGCGGATCCGGAATATACTTCCGGAAGATACCCCGCCAGGCCGGAAAGATCTGCATTCTTTGCATCAATCACAACCAGATCGGCGCCAGATTTAGCGACCGCTTCGATAAAGCTCATCAATGCATAAGTTTTTCCGGATCCCGTCTCACCCACAATCAACGCATGCGGATGCTCCTCATAAGCCCATTTCAGATGACGCATCAGCGGCATCTTTCCGTCATAGCATTTCATTTCCGTTAATTGGATCCGGCTTGATTGCACATCACACAAAAACGTATAATGCTGCCACTTGTGCTTATAGCTTGACGCTATCAGCTCACAATCCAATCCAGTTTCTACCTTACTATCAAGCTTCAACAGGCTATCCTGGTACTTTCCCATTGTTATCTTGACCGTAATATAGATCCGCCCCTTTCTCCGCTTATAATAAAGCCGCGGGAAGTCTGTTATACTATGCCGACGCCAAAAATATAATTGCGGCATATATGTAACCAAATTTTGATCGCCCCTACTATTTGATCTCAAATCCGTTCCATACCACATATTGTCAATGAGCATCCGGGCAAGTTCCTGCCGATTACACAAATCCTCCCAGTACCAACGTTGACGGCGCATAACCCCATATACAACGACCAACAGCATCACATCAAACAGGCACACCGTTGCTATCTTGCTGATCACCGGCGCATCTACAATCCGCAACGACAGATTTTGTCTCCACACAAGCCAGATTCCAATCGCCGTTGATGTGATTAACAAAAAGATGACAGACCGCGCCACCAGTCTGTCATCCCACTTTTTCACGCGCCGTCCCCAGCGCCAGAACAGATTCATTTACTTATGCCTTCTTTTCCGGCTGTGGCTTCTCCGGCTGTTTTCCCTGTTCCGCTGCCTTCGCTCCACCTGTCACTGCACCACCCGCTGTCTCCGGCACGAGATCTGCAGCATTCAGATACCACGACGCTTCTGCACGATTACGCCCCCGTGCATCTGCCACCGAATCAATAACCACATCCACAAGCTTCACCGGCTGATCATACGCAAAATCCTTTGCGCCTGCTTCCGGCGGCAATGACACCTGGATCATCCGCCCCTGCGCCTCACTCTTAAGATCATACGTACGCTTAATCAACACACCTGTGCTGTTTCCCTCCTCATCACGCTCATACACCTCACGACGCAATCCCGAAAACTTCAAATTTCCAAAAGTCTTTACCTCATCAACAACGATTCCCTCTTTAAGTCTCATATTCTTTTCCTCTCTTTCTGCCGCTCCCTGCGGCTTTGCATAATTTAAATTTATTCTTACAACTCTCTTTGATCGCCTTAACCTACTGCTTTCCTGCCTGTGCAAGCTTTGCGGCCTCTTCCGGCGTCACCATATCATCCGCAGTCATCTTATAATCCGTGTACCCGCTACCCTCAATATTTCTGCCACTCGCCGAAAGACGCACGTTGATAAGCACCACCGGCTCATCATACCCAAAATGTTTTTCTCCAACCGTTGCCGGAAGCGTTACCACAACATCATCCGCACGCTGACGAGTAGAAAAAAGATGATAGCTGCGTCCTGTAACACGCGTCCGCCCATTCACGTATGCCGTTTCTGCCTCACCTACACCTGCAAAAGTCAACTTTCCGAAAGTTTCCTCCATCTTCGGAGCAACAAACTTTAATTCCATAGCCATAATTATTCTTTTCCTCTCTTCCTGCCGCTTTCTGCGGCTGTAACTGTTATTATTGTTAATACGTTCTTACTCAAACGGCGACTTATGAGACACTCTCATCTCAAGCAATATCCGGCTTCTTTGCAACTGTGACATACGAGTATCAGTATCTATAAATTGCTTTACCAACACCAAATTCCGATCACGCAAAGCATACTTTAACCGCCACACAAAAGCAGTCCCTGCTTTAAGTCTTTTTATCACCGCTTCATCTTCCGGATCAACAAGCATCTGCAGCTGATCCTTGATATATTGATAATCAGATGATGATTCATAAAGCCGCAACGCTCTGGCGCCCTTTTCCAGGATGTCATCTGCATCCTTCATATAATTTTCATCCATCACCGGCGGCAGCTCCATCATCATATCACCCAGATCCAACCCATTCATTCGTGCTTCCTCGCGCACATCATCCATCGTGTATTCACTAAGCGCAAGTTCTGACAGCCAGTACGCCATTCTATTCCGGATCCCATTTAATATCTGTCCATCCGTGCTTTTTAAGGCATTTGCACCATTTTCCAACACATACTGCCATTCCGCCCACAAACCAAGCCACCGAAAGCATCTACTATACAATGACTCATATGGTCTGTTATACACGCCATTCACTCCATCTCTATCCATCCGGCTTCCTCCATCCTGTCATTTTATAAAACCTCCTTCCCTCGTTACTATCTATAAAAAAAATCCACTCTTACAACTATCTCTAGGTTGAGATCGGCGAACAAGGAGCGAATTTTCTTTTATCCCACGCCACTATATCCCACCGCAAAATCATACCGGCTTACTTTACTCTGTGAGCCGATAGCGCAAAAGCGGCGCTTCGGGTCTCGAACCCGAATATAAAACCCCGGCTTACTTTACTTTCTGCCGAGGTTCTGTGACCATTGTTTATTGCAAATCGTTCAATATCATCTCTATAGCACATTCTCTCGAACATTTTTCTACTCCGTCCCAACGATTAGCTTCTATCACCTTATTTGCTTCAATCACAGCGCTAGATTCGGAATACCCGCAACTTTGTAGCCATTCAATAATCTTTTCCATGCATACCCTTTCTGCCCTCGTAACCTCCGGGGCGGGAATAATTTGGGCTAATTGCAGCATAACGGTGTATAGCACTCTTTGAGATCTTCCAATACCTTAGATGCTCCGCCCTCTTCCTCAATCTCCTCATCGGATAGCGTCACATCCTCAATGACTTTTTGCTCAATCGTTGCGAATCCGTCATCATCGATTACGTTATACATTGCTCTAACAATGTACCTTACTGTGCAAGCAAATCCATTCACTTCAACGTCTAAAACATTTTTTATAAATTCCTTTCTCATTTTTCATTCCTCCTGTTTCTTATTTATTTCCTGTTCCTTATAATGCTATTATATACTTATATAAGTATAATTTCAATATGCATAACTAACAAATTATACTTATATAAGTATTCATATTTTGTGCACTATTTATACTTGTATAAGTACATTTAATTGTATATAATATACTTATATAAAGGAGGTAGCCATGACAGAAGAAAAACCATCTGGCAAAGCAAGTACACGCGCTAAAAATAAGTACAACGCCAAGGCTTACGATCAATTTTTAATAACCGTTCCCGCAGGGCAAAAAGAAGTCATCAACACCGCAGCAAAGGAACAAGGTTATAGCAGCCGAAACGAATTTATCGTAAAAGCGATAAACGAAAAGATTCAGGCATTCGCAGAAAGAGAGGTATAAAATCCATGAGTGAGAAAGAACGCGCCATCCAACTACTGGATCACATTCCCGACTGGAAAATGAGCTATGTGCTCGGATTTCTGGAAGGTGTCGCAATTCCGGACGAAATTCCAAACGATGAAACCCTACGAGCATTCGACGAAATAAAAAACGGTAACGGCATCCACTTCACAGGCAGTACAGATGATCTTTTCAAAGAATTAGCGGAGGACTAAAACATGCTCGACGTCACATATTCCTCAAAATTCAAAAAAGACTTCAAAACCTGTATAAAACGCCATTGCAAAATGGATTTGTTGCAACAAGCCATTGACACCTTACGAGTTCCAGAAAAACTTCCAGAGAAAAACAAAGACCACATGCTTTCCGGAAATTTTTCCTCATATCGCGAATGTCACATAGAACCGGATTGGCTATTGATCTACCAGCAAACCGACACAGAACTTTTTCTTTACCGTACCGGCACACATTCTGATTTATTCAGCAAATAACAAAAGAGGAAGATATCATCACGGTATCTTCCTCTTTCCATCTTCCGGGTCTGATGCGACGTCGCAACGACCTCTTTCTTCACTTTCATTATCTTGTCCGGTTCGGAGCAAGATACAATTCATACAATCCCTGCAACGCCCCCGCTTCCCTGCTGTTCCCGAATCCATGCGCATCTACATACTCATTGATCGCCTGGCGCGTTTCATAATCGATCCGGTAAGTAGCAATCGGCGTATCATTTTTCAGATTATCAAACGCCGTCCGAAGCGCCGCCACATATTCAGGATCAGTCTTCCAGACCGAATTATCTTCAAAACCTCCCTGCTCATAAGACTTTCCATAATATTTTTCGCTAATAAAGCGCGTCGTTCCATCTGGTTTCACATCCACCGCCGCCGTATCCACCACATAAACCGTTATCTGCTTATAATACATACTCCCGGCGCTATCAACAACCGTCAGATTTTCCGTGCAGCTGCCTTCCCGCTGAAACTGCGTAAAATCCGACGCCTGATAGTCTGGGATAGTAAAAGATGTACCATTATCATTATATCCCGGAGCAATCGGACTGCCGTCCTCTCTGTCGTATGCCGTTGCATGGCTCAGGATCTCACTGTCTGTGATATATCCGCTCTGCGCCTGCGTCAGTGTATAATACAGATTTTCTGCAACAATCCACGGACAGTCATCCCACACTGCATAAAGCGTTATAGTCGCACCGTTCTGATCCGTCACACCGGCAGCATTGGTTAAGTCTGCCACAGCTATCGATGTCCCCGCTGTCCATTGCGGGATAAAACTTTCACGTCCATCTTCTAAAGCCCATCCCATAAAAACAGATGCATATGCCTTTTTATCCGGCACCGGATCAGCTGTTGGATTTTCCGCTTCTTCCGGATCTTCCGTTTCTTCCGGTTCTGCCACCTGTACATCTATATCTTCTTCTACACCGGAAGCTTCCGGTACCTCCATCGACTCACCGGAAACATCCGGTTCTGTTGTCTCTTTCTTCGGTTCTTCCACCGCCTTGCCGGAAGCATCCGCTTCTGTTACTTCTTCCTCCAATGCTTCCGTCGATTCATCGGAAGCATCCGCATCTGCCGCTTCCGGATCTGCTACGCTTCCATCTGGATTCGTGATGCTTCCATCCTCATTTACTACGCCCCCGGTCGGTGTCATCATCAGCCCCGTATCTGCATCCATCATCATAACCACTCTGCCGGCATCATCCAAAACTATCGTACCGTCTAACACATGCTGCGTGATATCTTCTCCATCCAGCGTATAACGGATGTACTGTCCGGTAGCATCCGGCAATACCACCTCCTGATCATAAGTGATTGTTATATCATCAATCGACATCTGTTCTTTGCCATCGTTGGGATCAAAATGCAACGTATAGCTGTTCGCCATCCAGGACGCCATCAGAACATCCGTAACACCATCTTTTTCACTGAATGTATATACCGCATTATTCAGCTTTCCATAAAATGTTTCCGATTTCACCCAGCCTGAAAAAGTATATCCGGTTCTTACCGGATCCGGAATGGATTTAGCTGTTCCATAGTGCTCCGTAAAACTCTGCACAGCGGTACTTCCCTGCCATGTTCCGCCATTTGGATCAATCTTCAGCGTTGATTCATTTAATTGCCACTGTGCATAAAACACAAATGTATCACTTGCTGATCCTGCAAGTGGCGTCCAGCTTTGGGAAATCACATGCGTTACCCCATCTACTGCATTCGGATAAAACGGACACCAGTCTTCCTTTTTCGTGCCTGTCAGTGGCTTCCACGTATGATCCCGGCAATATACCTTCTGATCAGATGACCTCACAACAGCATAATATTCAAACTTATGTCCCTGCCAGCTATACCTGCAGCTATCCAGCTTAAACTGATAATTCTGCGCTGCCCCAGTCCGCTTAGATTCCATGGATCCGGCTGTTGCGCCGTTTGGCGCATATGAAATTGTGTATGCCGGTGTCACAACATAGGAAGAAGATGTCCATGCCTGATTGATCCAATATCCGGTAGGCACTCCTTCTGACTGCAAATACCCGTGAAATGCATCACGGTTATCAAATCTGGTTGCTCCGGAATTTCTGATCTGACAGGTAACAGTATATTCGATCTTATCTCCCTTATAAAAACTTGACACGCCTCCACCGAAAAATGTCAGAACCGGATGTATCTTCCCGTCCTCATCCGTATACGAATCCTGCCTCACAGCTGCTCCGGATGTACTGCTTCCATTTACAGTGATCTGGTAATTTTCCACTGCAAGGGACGGATCAAGAGTGACCGTCAGATTTCCGTCATAAATTCCCGTGCTTTGCTGTGGTGAAACGTTTGTGATTGTCCCCTTCACAATTACCTTTCCATCCGACAACGTCGTTGTCTGTCTGGATGAAAAATCCGGAAATGCAATATCGACCGCCGCTCCGATAAACAGACAGGTGTTCCAGTGAACCCCCGTCACTCTGCCGCCAAATACCGTTGCACTGTTTGCGATGGTCGGCACGTCCACCAACGAAAATACTGATCCATGTCCGCTCTGTATACGCTGTCCATTTTTCCAGATGCCATCTGTAATAAGTCCCACATTATATACAGATTCTGCTCCGTCAGCATAAGGCTGTGTGAAAATCTCCAGTTGCTGTGTATACCGCTCATTGGTGGCCTCTATACCTGCCAGCACCTGACCTGATGCACTGCCATAAGATTTTGTCTTCAATCCGCTTCCAAGCTGCGTCCGCATGGATATCATTGCACGGGTTGCCTCATCATATCCGTAATCATTGCGCTCCCAGTCATAGTCACCAAACCGGAATGTCGATCCAATCGACAAGGTCACTGCCCGCACCGGATAAGAAGCATTTTCCTCCACTACAATCAGCTGCCATCTGGCTATTGTTCCTCCGCCACCGGTATCCCCACCTGCCGCATTCGAGCCGTATACATTTGCTATATGAAATTCCGGTATATTTGCGACATAGTAATTTCCATACCCGTATGCCTTTACAATATTACTGACATCCGCCACATTGGTATAAATTCTGGGACGATCTGCCTCCCAGCCGCTTACATAACGCGAATTACGATTATCTACATAAACCCGGTCAGGGTAAATGTTTATCATTCCAGTTCCTTTATTTGTTGCTGAAATAAATGTTACGTGATTTGTCGCTTCATCATACCGATCGTATTTTCGTCGGGTCTCCCAGACGAGATACGCCTTTACAACCGTCGATCCACTATCACTACTAAGAGTTGCTACCGAGCTATTTTGTGTTCCTGGAATAGCCACACTCCTAAAGGATTCAATATCTCCACTGCTCTGTGCCAGCCCCGTAAAGTTTGTATTACCGGTATAATTAAGCGCATACCGGCCAACAGCTGTATTCCCCCCATCCTGCATCAGTGGCTGACCTTCCATTACATTTATCACTGCACTACCTGCTGCTGAAGCAGAAGATGTCGCCGCATAAACCGGTGTTACCCAAACCATGCTGATCCAGGCTAAAAACAGTAAGCCAAGCAACCTACCTACCTGCACCATTCCTTTTTGAATGGACTGCTGTATTAGCTCTGCTGATCTATCTGTCATTCATTTTTCTCCTTATCAATAAACCTCTATCACAGAATCCACGCCTCCCTCACTGCCTGTTCCTGTATTATCTCCAAGGGAAGGATCCATCGGTAAAATTGGCGTTCCATCTGGCAATGTTATCTGACCAATATCATCCGAACTGCCACTATCTCCACCCGCTGTTCCACCTGTAGCATCACTGTTTCCACTGTCACTGCCTGGTGTTATGCTTTCACTGTTACTGCTTCCGCTATTGCTGTTTCCGCCGTTACCACTTGGAGTTGTGCTTCCACTCTCGCTACTTCCGGAAGTGCTGCTTCCACTGTCACTGCTTCCAGACGTTCCACTGTTACCATTTCCGGTATTGCTGCTTCCAGACGTTCCGCTGTCGCTTCCGGATGTACTACTCTCGGAAACGCTGCTTCCTGTAGCAGCTGCACTGGTGGCAGTCGTATCTGATCCGCTTTTTGTGGTTGTATTCGTTTTCCCAGACGTACCACTAACATTCTTCTGCTTCTTTGTGTCCTGGCTTACCTTTTCCGTTTTCTTTGTCTGTTCTACGACTTCCGTCTCTTCCGTGGCTTCTGTCTCTTCTACCGCTTCCGTCTCATCTACGACCTCCGTTGCTTCCGTTTCCTCCACAACTTCTGTCTCTTCCGTGGCTTCTGTCTCCACAACAGCCTCTGTTGCTTCCACCTCCGGAGCTGCCGTGCCACATGCAGACACACCAAGTGCCGCTATTAAAAATACTAAAACCATCTTTCTCTTCATACTCTTTTCTCCTCACATTTTAAAATACAATTCGGAAATGTTGACGGATCTGTCCGGAAATGATAATATAATCATAGAAGTGCTACCGATAGACGGTTAGCCTACATACTTACTTATTAAAAATAACCGTTCAGTTTGTGAGGCTGGGGCGGTTATTTCTTTTTGCCATTGTTTCTGCCTAAGACATAAAACAAGGTGGCAACGCTTATCAATAATTCTGTGAACTGGATCAGCTCTTCCAGATTTATCATTCGCATCCCCTCCTTTTCAAAAGATTCCCTTGCAGGTTTCTATGTAATCAGAGGGTTCAGTCCCTCTGCCGAGGGCTAACCGCCTACCGTTTTTGGTAGCACTGCCTGTATTATATCAATCACCGGCAGCTCCTTCAATATTCGCTTTTTCTGATTTACGGCTAATTTACAGCTTTCCCTTCAGAAAAGCCCGCATCTCTTCATCGCTGAACTCAACCTGCGTTTCATAGTCGTCATCGTCTACAATATCGCCCTCATCTACATATGCGATTTTGTCCATGAACGCTTCCATCAGTTCCTCATGACTCATTTTACTTGGATCCATTCTTGTATTCTCCCTTCTGTTTATAAGCAGGTATCTATACCTTTGAAGTAATTATCTCACATGAAGTGTCCAATTTTTTGGACACTTACTATGTAAACTTTTGCCTTAATCCCATTTTCACTAAAAAAGTATACCTATCTTTCTATCATATTAGTATACACTACATGGTTCGTTATTTCCATATTTTTATGTTATCTATTACGCTTTTAATGCTTCCTGCTCTACCAGTGTCAGGCAGCTGCGCATTTTACCGCTATCCCCACAAAACAGCCTTTGCAGCATCCTTTCACATTCTCTCTTCTGATATTCTTCCAACGGTACTACCGGGACATAATAAAAATATCGTCCCTTTCGATAGGTGCTGACATATCCCTTTTTTACCAGTCTTATCAAAAATGTAGAAACCGTCTGTGGCTTCCATTCATGCCCCCGCATATTCACAACAGCACGCATTTCTTCCAGTGCCGGTGGTTCCTCCATCCGGCAAAGTTCCACATATACTTCCTCTTCACACAATGACATTGCTTCCATATCCGTTACCTCCTCTTTAATATGCATAATATGCAAGGTTCTGCGTTACTGGCTGGCTAAAGTCTGCCAGATATCCATTTGCATCCTGCCAGCCGGAGATTCCATCCGGCTTTACCGGCTCATCGACCGTTTCACCCGCTAAAACCATACATGCCTTATATAAGTGACCATGAACATAAAATCGCACCTTATACTCCGGATCAGTGACATGCTCATTCGGATCCAGAATTACCGTGCGTTCGCACGTCACTGATCCCTGGCGTCCGTTCGGATGGTAAAATGTTTCTGTCACTTTTATTCCCATCATCCTCTTCTCCAAATCAACATTTGTTATTTCTACTTTAATCTCTGATTCTGTGTCTAATCCTGCACTAAGATCTTCCATGAAATCTGCCAGGTATTCATTTCTGTCATCAATCGTATATTTACGTTCAACCAGATTCGCTACCGTCTGCTCTACAGCCGCCGGCAAATTACTGTTTATTTCCATGCTTCGGTTCTCCCGTCCACCTACTGTCATTACAATAGCAAGTGTCAATACTCCAATTATTGCACTTGTAATCACTAAAACTATATTTTTCATACCACATCACCTGCTCACCGGTATCCGGATATCACATTCCGTCTTCCGGTTTCCCGCATCTCTCGTTACCACGCGCACCTTATAGATTCCCGGTGCAGAAAAATTTAAGCTATTGCCAGCCTCATTATAAATTCCATTCAGATCCATTTCTGCACCTCTCCAGTCTTCCACTCTTATAATCAAAAAAGGAAGTTCCACGCCGTCCCAGGCGGATGCTGCTATGTAATCCGCGGCTCTGTTTTCGCCCAACACCATCGGTTTGGCCGCAATATATTCGATCACCGGATTTCCTTTCTGTGCCTCTGCCTCGTAAGTATCATAATCCTGATACGCGTTATAGTCGGTGTCCCAAACGGCAATCTGTGCCCCTGTGATCTCCAGAATGCCACAATGTCCCGCATCATCTGTCACGGTACCAAAGAGATAAGCGATCAAAAATCCCATTGTCAGCAGATCCAACAGAAATCTGCCATACTCATCCATTATTTTTTCCATAACAGTCTCCTCATTATCCGCATATCGTTGACAGATAATTGACAACAATATTATAAATAGCGCCTCCTGACTGCATGCTGGATACAAAAAGCTTCAGCACCGGAAGTGCTGTCATCGCCAAAAAGGCACTGCCAAAATATTCTACAATTTTCTCCATAGCTGTTTCCCTCCGGTCAACTAAAAAGCCGTAATAAACAGATATACATTTGCTACAAGCTTATAAGCTGCCAGACCTCCCCCTATAGCCAGCAGACCAAGTCCAAGTTCTTCTACTACAATCTTCATAATTTCTTTCTCCTTGCTGTTCTATCGTGCAATGCCGCGCGTAGTCCGTGTGCCGGAGACTCCAAAAAACGGCAGATTGTACTCATATGTCAGGATAACTTCTGCGGTATTGAGATCTCCTAACGCATCATATGTACAATCCGATACCGTCAGCTGATACCCCTCTGCATCTGCCTGTGAGGTACATGCAGCAATGACGGATGGATTGAAATTACTGTTCTCAATCTCCGCAATCACATCAGCTTTATATTCTTTTGCAGCCGCTATCTGACCACTGACAGAGATAACCGACACACTGCCATACAATCCTGCCATAAGAGTAAACAAGATGCTAAACGCTTCTATCACATATTTCATATAAGATCAGACACCTCCCATATTGCCAAGCATTGACATCATGTACACAGAGCCAAGCGTAAGGTCAATCAATAACTTCACCGTTGCTCCAAACACCGGATATAAAAATACCATCTGCATTTTAAAACGACTGCTTTCATCCTGCCGCTGATCCGAAAGCTGCTGCATTTCCTGTACTCTTTGCAGCATGTTAGTGATCTGCAGATTCGCATTTCCCGTTCCTGCTTCCGCAATGGAATGCAGCATTTTCATAAGACTTTGTGCTTCCGGCACATCGTAATCCTTACAGAAATCCGTATAAGCCGCCAGGCTCTCCGGATGCTCCGACAAGCGTTCCTGTAAAAGCTGCAGTTCCGGTCGTAAAATCTCTGGCGCCGATTGTATTGATTTTGCAATGGATACCTGTACATTATTGTGCTGCAGCAGCAAAGCCATCTGAATCATCCACTGCGGCATTGCTGCATACAAAGCATTTGTTACATCCTCCATCGCCAGTTTTCTGGTCATCCGGTGCTGAAACAAACATATCATTCCCACAACCAGCAGCAGCAAGGCAATCCCTCTCCTGTGCATGAGAAAAACGATCACAGCTGCTATCAAAAACGGAGATGACCACAGGAGACTTTTCTTTTTTTCAGTCATGACATCATAATCGCGGATTTTATCATAGCAGTGCAGCAGATATTCCGTATCTTTTATCTCCCCGCTTTGCAGCCAATCAGATGACATACTCCGAAAGCTCCTGGCAAGTACCCACAATTCCCATAATAAGAAGACAAATGATGTTAACTGAATCAATGGCAGTTTCATAATACTTGTACTTACCGCCACCGATGGAAATAAATCCCTCATGCCATCTATAACATACAATGCAATGGCACATAAGGCAGTAGCTACGATGATGGATATTATATTATCTGTGTGCTGCTGCTTTTTCTGTGCCTGCAGCTTGTACCCCCGTCTCTTCCATACCTCAAGATCCTCCAGCAGCAATATGATTGATCCATCTACATTTCCGCCATGCTGATCAATACTCAGCAGTGTGTCGTGTACTGTATGTATCTTAACGCATTCGTAAGCTTCCTCAATGATAGCAAGTCCTTCAGCTGTAAATCCTCTTTCTGTACTGCTGACACCTGTTTCAATGTAAGCGATTGCCCGATCAATGTGTTCTCGCATCTGCCCCGAGTCAAATATCATCGCTGTTTCTTTTAATGCAGATAGAACTTTTCCCTCTTTCTGATATGCATACAGCATCTGCTCTAAGTATGTTGTTACGTCTCCAAAGCGTTTTTGCTCATACATACGCTTGTACATGGTTAAAACAAAAATCGGCAGCATTACAACCACTGCAATCACTGTTACGGCAAAATATACAGCATTCAGGTGAAATACCACACCGATCGCACCCATGCCAAGCAAAGAACACACAATAAGTGATAAATGCGTTTTCCAGCTAAAATTGTAACCGTAGACATGCACCTCTTTTGCTAAATTTCGGGGATCCATCAATCCAATTCTCCATAAATGCTTTTTCTGTTTCATATCACATTCCTCTCTTTATAAATGGATCCAGATCACACCAGAAAAATTCATCAATTCCGGCTAATTTCAGGCGTTTGGCGATATCTGCAGGTATCTTCCGGCTGATAATCTCTCCATCCTCCACTAACATATAAACACAGTTTTTGTGCTCTTCTCTCACATAAAAACACATCTGATCGATGTAACGCCTGATACCACCGTCTGCTTCTTTTTCCCTGCGGATCAGTACCCCGACATTTACATAGCGGTAAATCCGGTTTTCCAGTCGACTTGCATCGTTCACATCATTCATCATGTTTTCGATCCGGTCTGGCAGCTTACGCAAATCATCCAAATGAATGGTTGTTATCCCATTAACGCCGGTACTCCACTGCTCTATCAGGGATGTTACCTCCACCGACCGCGCCTCCGACAATACCAGCCACATCGGGTTCTGACGCAAACATGCTTTAATTGCATCCGTATAGGAAAAGTCTTCTCCAACACGAAGCTCTACCGCATCTGCCTCCGGGTTGATTTCCGAATAGTGAATTTCCAGAGAGTCCTCAATCGTGATCACACGCTTTTCCAGAGGAATAAACTGCATCAGAAACTTTGCAAACTCTGTTTTTCCAGAACCCGGTTCCCCTCCGATCACAAAGTTCATGCCCGCCGTTACACAGTTAATCAGCAGCATTAAAATATCTGTCGGGCAATACTTATCTTTTATCATCCCAGATATCGTATTACGGATTACCGGCGGGGATTTGCGGATACAAACACTGATTCCAGTGGTGGCTGCCGAGTCGTGGATGATGCTGATTCGTAGTTCTTTTGTGTCAGCCTCCAGGATCTTATTGGCATTGTTAAACGGCTTATTTACACAATTCCCAATATTATGTGCAAATGCAATTAAAAAATCATCGGTGATTTTCTCATCCACCTTATGTCTGCCTGTATGCAGATTTGTAATCCATAATGCCCGACCATTAAAATCAATGTCTGTCACATCAGGATCATCTACGTATTTCCAAAACACACCGAACTGTTCCGGTGTCGGATCATATATTACTTCACTCATTTTCAATCTCCTGTTCTTTTTTCATTCTGTATATCAGCCACATCATGCAGCTGATATACAGATGGAATCCTGTCATAATCATGTGCCCGCTAATCCACTCATGCGCCCAAAAAATCCTGTAAGTGCATCCTTAAATTCGGCTGCAACATAGCCATCAGATGTCAGCGCATTGACAAGAATCGCTCCTATTGCCAACAAGACAATAATTGCCAGAATAGCATTTCCATAATGCTTCATTACCTGCTCCATGGGTCTCACCTCCTTTCCATGCTGTTCATTTACAAAATCATATTTCCAAATCCCATTTCTGCCCGCATTTCCTGCAGCATTTCCTGTCTGGCAAAACTCTCTCCCTGTCTGGTACTGTCTACAGTTTCTGATTCAACCGAACGCACATTTTCTACATTCCTACTGTGTTCAAGTTCTCTGTAGTTTTCTAACAGATAATCGGATATCTTCTCTGCTGTTCTGCAAGAATCGAACAAAGCGTCCGGCTCCTTCTTTAGTACCGCCAGCCAGCTTTTTACATAATTAGCATGATCTTTAATAATCTCACTCTCTGGCTCGATAGAAATATTAAAGTCATTCTCCAGAAATAGTGACGTCAGCTCTGCATTCAGTTCCTCCTTCGCATATTCCGGTGTTCCAAATGCGTTCAAAAGTGGACGGTTTAAGCGGCTCTCATGCCCCGTTGAATGTGCCATCTCATGCAACAGCACCCCCAGTCTCGTCTCATTATTTTTAAATGCCGCTTTCGGAGGCAAATGAATTTTATCCTCTACAGCCGAATAATAGGCAGAATCCTGATTTTCATAGCAAACGGGGCATTTACTCGATTTTTCAAACTTATCTGCATAGTCAGAGTATTGATCTTCTGTAATCTGCTCCTTCACATATTCCGGCACTCCTATGATCTGTTCTGCATTAAAAACCCTGAAGTAATTCACAATCGGCTTTTTATACATTAACTTTTTCATCTGAGGCTGTCCGTCCGCACCAATGACCTGCTCTCCATTCTCGTCAAGGCATGGAACTTCTTTATAATAAATCCACTTCTCCAGAAGTACGCTCTTTGCTCCGGCTTTAATCCGATATCCTGCATCCTTCGCCTGTTTATAAGTCATCCAACGAGGATCTTCATATCCATGCTCCAGCGATGCAAACATGAGACGAAATCTGTTGATACCGTTATAAACAGCTTCTGATTCCGAATTATACGGCCGCCCCGTTTTCATGCTGTTCCAGGCAGCCCGTGTACTCGCATAGCCCTTTTCCATCTGTGCAATCAGTTTATCGACAATCTCCTGTCGGCTTTCCATTACAATCTCATGTGCGCTTGCTCCCATCTAATCTCCTCCTGCTCTCACTTATTCTCCCGATTCCATTCTGACCTAACCGTATCTTTAAACTGCTCCCGCATAACCGGAGTAGCAAGTGTAATCGCCCCAACAACCGCCAGCACGATCAAAATTGTCACAATCACAGACAATATTAAATTTGAGACTACCTGATACAGACTTCGATGTCGCCTGACAGGTACAATTTCATCCGGTTGTTCCTTGGAAAACTGATTATCATGCAAATATTTTTTGTATAAAATTAACGGTTGTTCTGTTTTTTTCTTCATTTCTGTCCTCGCAATTACATCTTGAAGGGAACCCGGTTCCCTTCACCTTCCTGCCTTTTGTGCAGCAATTTTTTTAATATTCCAGTTTTTTCCTTGACATCCACTTCTTCTGGAAGAATTTCTGCAAAAATATGCGCTGCATCAGAGAAGTCTGCCTGCTCAAACGGTCGCTCTGTGTATGTCAAAAAATGTACATTATCAAGGGTTCCCATTCCATCGCGTATCGCTTCCTGCTCCGATGTTGGCACGAAATTAAAGCAAAACACATATTTTGCCAGGACATCTCTGGATGCCAGGGGAAATATTCTGTTTGTATCCTCCATTTCCCACGGACGTGCTCCTGCAATCAGCAGCCGATCCTCACATCGCTCAAATGCGTCCTTATTTTCTTCTGTCAGGCAGCCAAAATCCATCAATATCACGTTATAAGGATGTTCCTGTACCATCTGGATTTTTTCATCATTGGCGTCCGTATAGTAATCGATACCATTTAACGTATAATAACCATCCTCATATGTTTTCTCATCAAAAGCGCTGCATATCGTTTCAAATGCTCCAGAATTGTTTTTTTCAACCAATGCCACCATATATCCCTTTTGTCTGAAAAAGTTTGCCAGGACAATGGCATTATGTGTTACACCGATATTTTCGCAAGTCCCTGCTATCCCGATCATGCGTTTCATTACCGTTTTTCGCGTATGTTTCACGCTAATCTTTTCCGGCACACTGTCCTTGTACTTTGCTGCATCCCGATATGACATACCTTTTTTTATGCAGTACACAAGTTCATCCTGCAAAATCTTATAATCATCCGTTGTAATGATATTCAAGATACCCATCTCAAAGCATTTCTTAAGGAACGGAGAACCTGGCTTATAGTCCGGTGCAAAAATAATAATGCGGATGCCATCATACATTGTCCGGATCATTTCAAACGCCGCGAGCAATTCCTCGTCAGTGTTCAGCACTGCGGTGCAATCAATCACGAGTTGATCCATCCCCTGCAATGATGCTATATTCTGTTTGATATATTTATAAAAATCCTGATGATCCTCCACGTGCGGATCAACAATCATCTCATCCATCGACTCAATCGTGTCATGTATTACCTGATTAAATGTACTCCCGGTAAAATAGATCGTCATAGCGTTCTACCCTTTCTGTCTGTTTCAATTCTTCACAATACAATAGGACAGGTGCTTCTCTTCCCCATCGTATTCAATTAACAATTCATCTGCATAGCCGTCCATGTTACACTGTATGGTTATGTTCTGTCCGTCGTCTGTATAGTTATTGATATATAATTCTGTAACATCTCCATAGCCACTGCGTTCCAGGTATGTCTGTATATTTACTGCCAGTTCTGCCTGTGCCTGCAGTGGAAGGTTCCCTGCATCCAGTTCTGCAGTATTTTCAAAATATACATAGACATCTTTTTTCTCCCCATTAAACGTATCGCTCTCGGATAGGTTTTCCTCATCCGGAAGCTCTGTCGTCATGGAATAATCATGCTTGTCTCTTATCATCGCCTGTTCCTCCATTTGCTGTTCTCCTTGCTGTTCTGCTTGTTGTTCTGTCTGCAGGTCTGTATTTCTTACCGTGTTCGTGCCGACATCCCGAAAAAATGTCATATACACGCCCAATACAATCATTCCGATCGACACTGCAAGTTTTAACATTTTTTTACTGTTTCTGTTCATGCTCACTCCCTATTCAAAAACCCACATTGCTTTTGATTCTCTCAAAATGAGGCTGACCGCAAACGCTTGATTGATATGCTGTTTACTGCTGTTATCATTCGGATCGTTTACCTTAATTTTTCCATCATCAGTAATACCGGTAAGCACTATAAAATGTCCTCCACGCGTAAATGTTCCCGGTCCCATACTTGCCACAACCAGCTTCCCCTGAGACAACGCTTCCTGCATCAGCTCTGCATCCTTTCCGATTCCCCTGCATGTTACACCCCATTGTGCAGCTGCCGGTGCAAAAATGCTCCAGGATGTTCCTGATCCATTTACATAATAACGGTTTCCAGCCCATGCAACGATGTCCGATGGATAAATGGTTTCCCCCCGCATGTACGAAAAAACCATTGCCAGGCACGTCGGACAGCAGCCATTTTTCCGGATGGTTCCATTGCCGTAGGATATCCCACCCCATGCAGGATCATATTGCAAATACAATGGCACGGCTGCCAGATTGGCATCAAACACACGGTCGATCCCATCTGCTCCATCCACTTCACTTTCCGAGACATCAAAATATTCACTATAAGCGTTGCAGGCAAATTTATATCTTGTCTGCTCCGTTTCTGTCGGAAAATATAATTCTGCAATCTGATTGATCGTAAGAATCTTATTCTCTACAATCCAGTTATTGTCTCCCACATTTGATGATGTTACCGTACAGATACTATGTAAAAAATTCTTTGTGACTTCCTCATTGATATATCCTGTTGCTGTATCTATTGCACCATCCGTCTGCAATAAATAGGCAATGATAACACTTTCAGATATATAATGCCTTTTTTTCGTTATGCCCGGCTCATCTCTTACGGTCTGTGTTCTTCCCTGATCGTCTATAATGTCATAAACATACGTGCTATACTGCTGAATATCGCTTTCTGCTGCATCCAGCTGTGCATCTATTTCCTCATAGAACGGGTTTGTCACTGCATGTATCGATTGATAAATTACGGAATTGGCACCATCAAAGGAATCCGGCGATTGCAGAAGACCATCCGGAGAAAATGCGCTCATCACTTGCACATACACCATTAGGATTAAAATGACTGGTGCCAACAGTATTCCTAGCAAGACTGTCAAAACCTTACCAATGTTGTTCTTATTCTGTGCTGCAAGCGCCGCCACTTTCATCATTGTCACAGCTTCCATTTTACCGCCCTCCGGCTTTGCCCATCATCGAAAGAAACTCATCCGAAACATCCACTTTTAAACGTAATCTGGTATTTCCCGCAAAAAAAATCCCCTGGCTGCGGTTCTTCTCCTGCAACATGTTTACTTCCTGCTCAGACAGATTAAATATCTTTGCTGCCTCTTCCAGATTCTTTCCATCACAACCCATCACAAATTTATAACAAGCATTATCAATAATTGCCTGTCCATATCTTTTTACTGCCGGATCAAGCAGATCCACCACTGAATGTGTGATAAACCATAGTGCCCCTTCATATTTTCTTAACCGCTTGCTGTAATTTCTGAGGTATTTCATGATATCCGGATACTCCGGATCAATAACTGTATACCCTTCGTCTACCGCGAAAATTACCTTTTGACTGCGATCTTTACTCAGTTCTGTCCACGCCCATGATAATATATTGTAAAACTGTGCCCGCTTAGTATTTTCCGCTGCATCCAATAATGACGATACAAGCAAATCTACAAAATCTGCTTTTGCCTCCAAAGTCGTATATCCGTTCCACAGCTTACTGTCCGCTCCTTCTGCCATACTAAAAAGCATATCCTCAAGTTTCTCGTAATTATCTTTGCGATAATTCGACAAATCACCAGCTTCATCTTTTTTTCGCCGTGCAATCACATAGTCTCTCAGATCCTTTGGCAACGGCCATTTGTCATTAGGAACCGTACTAACATCCGTCTCCCATGTAATCCCAAACTTTTGATACAGCTCGATCAGACACTGCTCCAGCAATGCACTAATTCCGACTGAAAAATTTTCCTTACCAAAATACAACCGAAAAAAAACCTTCAGCTGCTGGAGATACAGAGCAAGATCCGATTCTGTGTTTTCCGTTCCGGTATCAAACGCAAGATAGTCCTCCATGTTTTCCCCTGCCTCCAGTTCCTCCGGGCGGACAACAGCCGTTTTTCGCGCCTGCAGCGGATTGATTCTTCCTTTCTCTCCTCCTCCACAGTCAATCACATCACCCTTGATATCCGGGTGTGTAGCTACCCCCACATACTCCACTTCCGGATCAAATATGATAATTTTTGTTCTAAAAAAAGCATACTCAAGCAAAAGCAGATCTTTTAGTGTAGTAGATTTTCCCATACCAGGCGGTCCGAATATCGCCCAGTTAGAGTTAATCCGATCTTTCCCTCGAAGCCACATATTTAGTATTACAAGCCGGTTGTTTGTTGTCTTGCCAAGATAATATCCATCCGGATCATTCAGTCCCGGATTCGCCATCGGAAAGCCGCCCAGAAACGATGATATCGGCATATTGCGCATTCCAATCCGCGATACCTCCTCAATCGGAATACCATAAGGTGCTATTGCCTTTAATCCAAGCTGCTGTCTGCTCTTTAAAAGTCTGATGCTGCATCCCTGTACCGCAACCTTGCTTGATACTCTTTTGATACGATCTTCCAACTGCTTTTGTGTCCCCGCTTGTACATGTAATATAATAGTCACATATCCAACCGGTTCCTCTTCCACCGCCAGACGATGCACAAGCTTTTTCAGATCTTCCTGTGCCTTCTTATTCCTGGCAATATCACTTTCATTCTTAAGCGTCCCTTCATTCCCTTTCAGTTCACCAATCCGCTTATCATAAATAGATATCAAACGATCTGGATCTGTGTAATGAAACTCTACCGTTGTACTCGTTCCCTCCAGGTTACAAAGCTTCGCCAGCCATCCATAGTCATTGCGATCCGGATATCTGGATATAATATATATTCTCCCTACGTTTTCCCCCAATGACGTCTGCATCTTGTCAAAGTCGATTCCTGGCGGTGATATAATGTTTAAAATATTGTCATTGACTTCAACAACATTTTCCTGTTTTTCCTGGTTTTTCTCTTTTTTCTTTCCTATCATCTTTTTATCTTTTCCTCATTCAAAGCTGTAGAATGGATGAGAAGCGTGCCGTTTCATCCATCGGCTCCATTGACGCGTGCAGACTGTTTCCATACAAATTACAAAGTTTCACAATATCCTGTTCTCCCATAATTTCACACTTAATTCCAACAGATTTATAGATCGCCTCAAATTGCGATATTCGTTCCGCCAATCTTTCTTCTACTTTCTTTCTCCCTGCAGCTGTACTATGTGCCCAGATTTTAATATAATGCTGATGCTCATAATTCTCCCCTGCAGATATCAGGCGCTGGCTCTGATTCATCATTATCGTAAGCAGATGACGCCGACCAAGATCAATTTCTGAGCTATGCCGCTCTTTCAGACTCTGTCTGTATTGATCCATATCAACTTCCCGCGGGAGCGTAGTATAAACAAAATCCCTTCGATCAGCCTTAAACTGAGCAGCCAGGTTGTTACTGAGTGCCCTTCTTTCTGCATGATTCATAAGTTCTATATTGTAAAAATAAATATGCAAGTACGCCAGGATCACACCATCCTTACGGTACAAAAAATTCCCCTTCACATCTGCTGCATCCACAAAGTCCCTTACAGACATCTTATTTTGTGTTATATCTGACATCATATGTAATCTCCTTATCCCAGGTATCTACATATTCATATAGATAGTTTTTTTGTGTCTTTTGATAAAGTATAGCGATCCATATTTTATTAAATATATTTTCCGTGAACCGGTCACGCCGCCATAGCGTTATAGCTACAATGCCTACTACAAAAATAACTGCAACAGCAATCATCGAATTATGAGTGCGATGATATACCGACAGCGCAACCACAGACCCAATTACAACACATATCCCGATTGCCAGTATGTCATTCATTGTAAATCCCATAATCAGATACTCCACCGGCAAACAGTTTTCGGGAATCACGAGTTCCTTTTCATTTTTCTCCATAACGATCTCCTTACTGATAAAATTGTTTAAAAAATGTAACCAGCCCCTCAATCGTCACCGCAATCACGGCTGCCGTCATTCTCTTTTTTACCTTTTTTATAGCACCTTGTAGACCAAGATCTGGATCTGACATTGCTGCATAGAAATCTCTTCCCGTCCGCACCACCAAAAAGGCTGCAACCAATCCGATCAGCCACATGAGAATACTATAAATATCATAAACAGATTGATATCCCCCCATTATGCCACCATTCCTTTCATAGCAGCTGTCTGTATAAGCATCCGGATTCCACCATGTGCTGCATTGCTGACACCCGAATTATACAGATATTTTTCTATCGTTTTCGGTCCTCTGATCGCCATAATCAAAAAGACGATTGTTCCAATCCAATACAGAGAT
>ERZ773181.1195-NODE-1195-length-22418-cov-3.530519_pt1 | contig 22418 bp, 10 predicted proteins | sample MGYA00581001_ERZ773181 | MGnify/ENA primary metagenome ERZ773181 (study PRJEB29015, sample SAMEA2737780) | human gut metagenome | biome: human gut; feature: human-associated habitat; material: faeces | place: China | collected 2012 ... | reverse complement strand
AGCAAACAAAAATACCGTCACCTCATAATGAGATGGCGGTATGTTGATTTTGAATATTTGTTTGCTTTTATTTTTGGAATGTATTCAGTATACCTACTTTGCAGCAAATTGCAAGAGAACGCCCCACAAGGGCTTATAATTTCGTTTTTTCTGGGGATACTATATCCATCTTAACTTGAGGAGTGGTTTTTTATGGCTGATTTCCCTTATTTGACAAAAACGGAGAAGATTGTCATGCGTATTTTTTGGCATGCCGATAAGCCATTGACTCAATTGGATGTAATGGAAATCGCCAGACAGCGCGGTGAAATGAAATGGAACCCGCATTATATCTTCCTTGTTTTGGACTCGTTGGAGAAAAAGGGTGTTTTAATTGAATCCGGACACACCCGTGTCGGGAAAGCGTATGCGCGATTGTTTGAACCAGTCATAAGCCATGTTGAATATGTCGTCCTTTATGTTTTCGAAGTGCTCCACGACAATGAAATTGAGGAATTCCTTGCCGCATTTACTGCCAAAAAAGAGGAAAAAGAAAAGAGCCTGCATTAAGCAGACTCTTTTTTGATTTAACGCAACCCATGCGGGTTGCAACGGACGGTTAGGGTGCAGACTGCAAATCTGTTAATTTCAATCTAACGCAACCCGTGTGGGTTGCAACTAATATGCGTAATGTAAATGAAGTCCCTATCTGGATTTCAATCTAACGCAACCCGTGTGGGTTGCAACGCGGTGCCATGTAGATTTGCCCACAGGATGGCAATATTTCAATCTAACGCAACCCGTGTGGGTTGCAACAGCAAACTTGCACAAACGAAGCAACAAGTTGTCATGCATTTTGTACAATGTTTGTCTGTTTTTTGACCAAACAATATGGTCAAATACTACTTACTGCAACGGAATCATATCCTTTCTTTATAATACTCGGTGCGAAGCGACCAGCAAAACGATGTTCACTTATCATTCGCACCTGTAGCAAACAAAAATACCGTCACCTCACAACGAGATGGCGGTATATCGATTTTGAAATATTTGTTTGCTTTTATTTTTTGGTATAACCTAAGTATATTTACTTTGCAGCAAAAGGCAAGAAAAACAGCGAGCAGAAAATCTCCACTCGCTGTCTTTCTTTTAGTGTTTAGCCAAACAACCCGTCCATAAACGAGATGCCTGTCTGTTTATTGGGTGTTTCGATTACTGTTGTTGTGGGTTCCGTCTTGATTTCAACCACAGGTGCCGGTGCTGCAGGCGTTGCAGTTTCTTCTTGCTTAGGTTCTTCCTTCGGAGGAGCAACAGGAACATGTGTATTGATGATTTCAATCGTATTGCCATCATCAGATGCCTTGATTTCTGTTGTATACTCACTCACGGCATCCTGCGTAACGGTGTACGATGCCTTGTCATCACCGTTGAAAACAATAATGTTCTCAAAGACATGCTTCCAGCTATCGTTATTGATTTCTTTTGTAGATACAGCCGTCGTTCCGTTAGCCAGCTTTACAGTGACCTTATCGGGGCGGATATTATCCTTGTTGTTTTCATCATTCCAAGTAACCGTAACAGTGATGGTCTTAACGGGTTCATGTGTGTTAATGACTGCAATCGTACCAGTCTCGTTGTCGGTAATGGTTGTCTTATACCCCTTTATACCCTCTTGTGTAAGAGTATAAATGATTTGCTCTCCCTTGCTGTTCTTCGGCAGGTCAGAGAATACAGTAGTCCAAGTATCCTTGGTTACAGTCTTCTCATATACATTGCCATCCGAACCAGTCAGCGTCAGAGTGACCTTCTCCGGACGAATCTTATCGTAGTCGGATTGGTCATGCCATCCTTCGGTCACAGTTATAGTTACCATTTCGGGAACATGTGTATTGGTAATATTAAAATCCTTTACACTGTCGCTCTTAATGATATTAGTGGTATATCCATCGACCTTGAAATCTTTGATTTGATAGTTGATTTCAACACCGTTTTTGTATTTTGGCATATTCTTCAGAACGACTCCATACCCGTTATTCCTATCAAGAACAACTTCCTCAATGGCGTTTGTTCCATCAACAAGAACTACAGTATGAGAGCCGGGGCGCAGACCATCGCGGTCATTATCATCAATCCATTCTTCTGTAATGGGGATATCAATGACAGCAGGTACATGGTCATTCTCAATAGTGAAGGCGTAGCCGTCTTTCGTTGTAACCGTGCTGGTATAACCGTCCACATCTACTTCCTGTACGCTGTATTCATTCAGGATACCGTGGTCACGGTATTTTGGCAGACCCTCGAAATCGAGATGCCAATCAGATTCTGCGTCCAGATAAGCATCTTTTTCGATATCGTTGGAAATCAGCCTAATGTGGATAGCGTCGGGACGCAGTCCATCTTGGTTCTCTGCGTCTTTCCAAACTTTATCGACTGTGACTGTTACCGTTTCCGGAATATGCGTGTTTGTAAACACATACCCCGTATCTGTCTTTTCAATACTGGTCGTATATCCGGGAATCTCATTCTCTTCTGCTGTATAGGAGATTTCGTTTCCATTCTCTCTTACAGGCAGTTTTGTAAAGGAATGCTTCCACTCGACATCTTCGTTCAGTTCAGAGGAATCAATGAACTTGTCATTGCCTTTGAGTTTGACACTGACGGTATCAGGACGCAGACCATCTTGGTCGTTGTTGTCTTCCCAAACCACGCTGATATTGCGCAGTGTGATTTCCGGGATGTGCGTGTTCGTAACCGTTACCACATTACCATTCACGGCAATGCTGGTTGTGTATTGCGGAATTTCGTCCTCTGTTACAGTGTATTTGATTTCGTTGCCGTCCTTGTAATGGTCGAGGTCTTTGAATACGATAGACGACCAAGAAGAATCCTTGGTAAAGTCTTTTGCATCCTGCGTGCCATCAGTACCACTCATGTGGATAGTGGCAGCGTCAGGGCGATACCCGTCCTGATTGTTTGCATCGTTCCAAACGACATTCACAATCAAATCCAGCTTTTCCGGTGCATGCGTGTTCGTGATGGTGATAAGGTTATCCTTTTCGGAGATTTCCTTCTCGTAACCACCAACCATTTCTTCATCGATGGTATACTGAATCGGAGTTCCTTCCTTGAAATACTTGTACAGACCATCAAAGGTTTCTGTCCAGTTGTTTGCAGTGGAAAGGCTCTTTTCAATATAGGTGCCATCGGTTCCGGTCAGAGCGATACGCAATGTGTTCGGGCGCAGACCATCCTGATTGTTGTTGTCATCCCAGACTTTAGTAACCGTCTTAGCCAATCGCTCCGGTTCGTGTGTGTTTGTAATTTGGAACGTGTACTTGTCGGTGCTGGCAATATTGGCAGTATAACCATTCATCTCATTCTGAGTGACAGTGTATACCACTTCCCTGCCTTCATCGAAGAACTTCGGCACATCCTCGAACACTGTTGCAAAATCGTCTTTTCCTGTCACAATACGCTGATAGACTTTGCCGTTCGAGCCATGCAATGTAATAGCAGTCTCTTTTGCGCGGATACCGTCGCGGTTATCATCGTCATCCCAAACGGTGGTGATGGGGACATTCACAACAGCAGGTACATAGTTGTTTGTGATGGTGAAGCTGTATTCATCAGAACCCTTTACAATCTCGTAAGTATACGGATTGCTGTTGGCTTCCTGTAAGGTATAGTCAATCTTCATGCCGTTCTTGTATTTCGGCAAGTTCTTGAACTGATAGGTCCAGCCATCGTTTTTCGTGATTGCTGCGTTACGCACAGAACCATCGGAACCTGTCAGCGTGACCTGAATCAGAGACGGGCGAATACCGTCCTGATTGTTTGCGTCATCCCAGACCTTTACAGCAGAGACAGTAACGACGGCAGGCGTATGCGAGTTCATAATAGCGTAGCTATCACCCGTTTGTTTGATTTCGGTTTCGTAGCCGGGAATCGCATTTTCCTTTACAGTATACTGAATTTCCGTGCCATTCTTGTATTTCGGCAGGTTATTGAGGCTGGTTGCCCAGTTCTGTCCCTCGAACAACTGAACGAATCGTGCGCTGCCATCACTGCCGTTTACGACTGCCGTAATGGTCTTCGGACGCAGCCCGTCTTGGTTATTCCCGTCGTTCCATGCCTTCGTAATAGTAATATTCTTTGTCTCATCTACATGCGTGTTGATAAAAACAAAAGACTTACCGTTGCGTGTGATAGAAGATGTGTACCCCGGAACAGATTCCTCGGTCAGCGAATACTCAATCACCTTGCCATCTGCATATTTTGGCAGGTTGGAGAACATGACAGACCACTGATTGTCAGCATTCAATTTTTCGGTATAGCTGCAGCCATCAGAGCCATGCGCCGTGACAGTGATTTCGTCTGGACGCATACCGTCATTGTTTTCGTTATCCTTCCAAATCTTCGTTACAAAGAACTCGGAAGAGGCAGGTGTATGTGTATTGGTAATGATGTAATTATCACCATTTTGGGTAATGGCTTCCGTATACCCGGAAACAAATGCTTCCGACACGGTATACTGAATATTCTGTCCATGATTTTGGTTTTTCGGCAGATTTTCGAATGTAACTGTCCAATTCTCTGTCGCAGTCACCGACTTTACGCGGCGGCTTCCATCATCACCGGTCAGGATGACCGTAATAGCAGTGGGGCGTAATCCATCCTGATTATTATTGTCGTCCCAAACCTTAGATACCGTCTTTGTGACTGTATCAATGGTCTTTGCATTTGTCAGAGTGAACTTGTATCCGGAAGCATCCTTTGCTATCGTCGTAGTGTATCCGGGTATCTTCTCTTCAGCTATCGTGTAGTTGATAAGAGTGCCGCCGTCATGGTATTTCGGAACAGACTGGAATACGCAGGTATACCCGTTTTCCGTAGAAAGTGTTCCTGTATAGAGTTTGCCGTCACTGCCATTCAATACGATATCAACAGATTCGGGTCTCATACCATCGCGGTCGTTGTCATCGTCCCATTTCTTGACAATGGTAACATCCACAGTTGCGGGGCTGTATTTATTCGTCAGAACAAATACATAATCACTTCTCTTTTCAACCACATCGCTGTAGCCGGACATGGTATCTTCTGTAAGCGTATATTCGATTTGCGTGCCCTCGTTGAAGAACTTGGGCAGTTTCAGGAATGTATGTTTCCAGTTGTTTGCTGCCGTGATGGTTGTCGTATACCGTTTTCCATCACTGCCTGTCAGAATGACAGAGATAGAATCCGGACGGTTACCGTCCTGATTTTCTCCGTCTGTCCAGATTTTCGTGACATCTACATTGACAGTCTCGGGAATATGCGTGTTGGTTACAGTGAATGTATTTCCGCTGCTGCGAATATCATTCGCATAACCATCAATAGCGGATTCTGTCAGTGTATAAGAGATTCTCTGACCGTTTTGATATACAGGCAGGTCCTCAAATACTACATCATTCCAAGCATCATCTTTGTTTACCGTCTTTTCCTGTTCACTGCCATCAGAGCCGTGAAGTGTATAGGTGACAGCATCAGGGCGAACGCCATCCCGGTTATCTTCATCACGCCACACAAGTGTTACTGTGCGCATAGTCGTTTCGGAATCGTGTTCATTGATGAGCTGGAATCCGTCTTCCGTCTTCACGACACTGGCTTCATAGCCCGCTGTATCCGATTCTTTCACATTATACGCAACGATATTACCATGGTCACGCTTCGGCAGATTTTCGAATGTGGCTGTCCAGCCGTTATCCTCATTGAGAGTAGCGGTCTTGGATACTGCATTGCTTCCCGTCAGTGTTACCGTTACGGATGCGGGACGAATACCATCCTGATTTTCGTTGTCTTTCCAAGTCTTAGTGACAGTCTTGGAAATCGTTTCTGGAATATGCGTGTTGTGTACCTCGAAGACATTATTGCCGAGACTCTTTACCTCAGAGGTATAGCCGTCAATCGTAACCGCTTCTACGGTATAATCAACAAGCTGACCGTTCTTCCAATACTTCACAAGGTCATCGCAGGTATAATGCCAGTCACCGGAAGAATGCAGCGGCACTTCATGCCGGTTTCCGTTGGAACCGACAACGATTGCCGTCATCTTTCTCGGACGAATACCATCTTGGTCATTCTCGTCATGCCAGACCTCTGTGATGTTAATGACGGTATGGTCGGGTGCATGTGTGTTCGTGACTGTGAAATGCTTTCCGTCCTCCGATACTTCTATCAAATTGATATACGAGGGAACTTCATTTTCAGTCAGTGTGTATGTGATGTATTTTCCGCCGTTAAACATCGGGACGCGCTCGAATGTTACTGCGTTCCAGTTATCGGCTGCTGTCATCTGTTTAGTGTACTTGGACCCATCAGAACCGGTGAGCGTTAAGGTTATAGATGTCGGACGAGTACCGTCACGGTCATTATCGTCAATCCATACCTTCTTGACCTCATAGTCTGCTGTCTGAATTTCATGTGTATTCGTAAGGTCGAAACCGGCTGTGGTGGTTACGGATTTCTGTGTATACCCGTCTACAGCTTCTTCCTTGATGATATAAAGGATAATCGTACCTTCGTTTTGGTATTTAGGCAGATTCTCAAAGCTGTAACTCCAATGATTATCCTTTGTGAGATACTGCGTTCGGCGTGTTCCATCAGTGCCGTACAATTCAATCTTTACATTGGTGGGGCGAATGCCGTCTCGGTCATTGCCGTCATCCCATGTCTTCGTGACTGTTTTACGGATGGTTTCCGGTGCGTGCGTGTTCGTAATGCTCAGGATATATCCGGTATCATCGGTCGTGATTTTTCCGGTATATCCATCAACAGCATCCTCTGTGACTGTGTAGGTGATTTTAGTGCCGTTATTGAAGAATACAGGCAGGTTCTCAAAGGTCTTCGAGAAACCGGTATCTTTTGCAAGCGTTGCCTTGTATGTTTTTCCGTCAGAGCCAGAGAGTGTGACTGCCACAGAATCAGGGCGCACACCGTCTTGGTTTTCGGCATCCTCCCAATACTTATTGACAACAACATTCGTAACGGCAGAAATATGTTCGTTAGTTACTGTGAATCCGGTATCGGCATCGCCTTCGATTTTATAGGTATAGCCATTGACTGCTTCCTCGTTCAGAGTGTAGTCAATCGCAACGCCTTCCATCCAGTAACGGGGCAGGTCTTTGAATTCGTATTTCCACTTCCCTGCTGCTGTCAAGTTTGCTTCATACACATTTCCATCAGAACCCATCAATGTGACATGGATGGCGGACGGACGAACACCGTCCTGATTTCCGTTATCCTCCCACGTCTTCGTAACAGGGATACTGAATGTTTCCTGCGTATGTTTGTTTGTAATAGTGAAGGCACGGTCTTTGTTCGTGACTGTATACGTATATCCTGTCACGGCATCTTCTGTAATTGTATAGGTGATTTCGCTACCATTCGCATCAAACAGCGGCATATATTTAAAGGTGTATTTCCAATCCTTTGCATTACTCAATGTTGCTTCTGTAGAAGAACCATCCGAGCCGTTCAGGTGGATAGTGACACTGTCTGGGCGCATACCATCAATGTTATTGCTGTCGTCCCAGACTTTAACAACCGTAAAGTCGTCAAACTGCGGAACATGCTTGTTTGTAACTGTGATGGCATAGCCTTTATCTGCAGAACCCGTTGTAGCGCTTACCGTTGCGATATAGCCATCCATCGGATTCTCGATGACAGTATATTGGATTGTCTGTCCTTTATAATAAGCGGGAATTGAACGGAACGTGTAAGTCAGGTAAGTATCCGTTGCTTTAAACAGTGCAGTATACGCTTTTTGGAGCGGAACTGCTTCTGTTTTGCCATCAGGCAATGTAACGGTGCCTTTCAGTGTGATGACTGCGTTTTGACGAATACCGTCTTGGTCGTTGGCGTCGTCCCATTTCTTTGTGACTGTCAGATTTGTTGTTTCGCTTGTATTTTTAAGTGTATACAAGTTATCAGTTAGACGAACCCCATCTACCGAGATATAAGTCTTCCAGACAAGGTTGTTGTTTTCGACCGTCGTTTCCGGCATGACCTTGACGACATGCGTCTTTGTGTTCTTCACATACCCCGGCAGCGTTTCTGTTTCAATCAAATGATATGTGGCAATATCTTGATTCGTGAAGTGAATCAATCCGTTTTTGTCAGTTGTCAGGTGTTCCGTCTTGATAGAAGTATCGCCCGGTTTTACAGGAACCGTAGTGTAAGGACCATTGGGGAATACGGATTTACCGGAATCATCTGCCTTCTCGTAAATTTCGTAGTCGAACTTAACATCCTTGAACGGAATCCCGGACAAGTCTTCGATTTTCTTCAAATCAAAATCTGTCAACAGACGGATAAAACCTGCATCGTTATGCTTACTGAGCACATTGTATTCCGTCTTTGTGTTTACGGGCAGCTCGATGTCCCCAATCCATGCGCAGTACATATGGCTGCGGTCCAGAGAGATGTTCGGCTGTGCCTCGGAATCCAGTGTATCGTCATTGCCTTGGTTAATAAGAGTCTGACCGTAGTAATCATAGGTGTTATCAAACACGACATAATAGATACCGGGTTCGAGGTAATCGTACTCGTAGTAACCGTCTGCTGCCGTATTCAAATCACCATTGCCGACAAGCTCGCCAAATACATTGTAGGACTTGTACAGCAGATGACCGCTGATGTTTGTTCCCTGCTCATCCGCATCAGCAAACTGAGATTTCGTTGTACGGCGCAGGTAAATGTGCGTCTTAACATTCTCGGTTTCGTTGGTTTCGCGGATACCGTTGTAGTTATCATCCTGCCAGATATAGCCATAAACTTTAGAAGGAATATACATTGCGCAGTTTGCTGTGCTGACATAAAAATCCTTCTCGTTATTCAGAGCCACAACGCGAGTGTCGGGAATTTGATAGGTCTTAGAAACTGCCTTAGCTACTTTGTTGTTCTGCATGACAGCCGTAGAATCATTACCCATCTGAGTCTTTTTATCGGTGGCTGCTGTTGGAGAAACGGTGAATCCAAAATAATCGTATTCTTCCGGCAGAACTTTCTTGTCGGCAGCGGTCCTATCTGTCTCCTCATACTCGACCTTGTAAGTACCGGGTTTCAGAGCAAGGAACTCATAGTATCCGGCAAAATCTGTATAAGTAGTTGCGACAGTTGCACCTGCTGCGTTTTTTAGTGTGACTTTCACACCGTTCAGAACGGGCTCTTCAATATCGATGTCAGCCTGCGTTTCGTGCCAGCCGTCAAGGATACCGTTATAGTCGCTCTCTACCCAGACATAGCCGCGAATAGAGTTGTTGGCACTCAATGCAAAGTTCTTATATTCTGCGTTGACGGGAGTAATGCCTGTACCGGACATGCTGTTGATGTAGATTTCTCCAATCGTAGCAGAGGTCAGCATGCTGCCGCTCTTTTCCGTAGTAGCAGAGGTCGGCGCACCGTTGAACTCCAGCATACCAATAGACTTTTCAGCCTTGTTCGTGAGTTTTACATCGCCGGATGTCGGGATAGGTGAAACTCGTGCGTTACTGATATCTACCGTATCAGAGGACGTCAGCGTCAGTTTCATTTCTTTGCGCGGACGCACATTCGTAAAACTGTAGTTACCGTTCGCATCCGTAAGAACTGCGGCAATCGGATTGCCGTAAACATCCGTCAAAGAGTTACCGTCTGCATCTGTCAGTGTGATGGTGACATTCGCAATTTTAGCTTCTCTGTTATCATAAATGCCGTTCTGGTTCGCATCATCCCATGCAAAACCGCTTACGGTACTCGGAACATAAACACCAAAACTCTTTTCAAGAACATCGTTATAAGTCAGAGCAAATACGGGGGTCTGTGCATAGGAATCGTTGATACCCTTAGATGCCTGCTGAACAATAGAGTTCCCACCATCAGGCACGGCATTGTATCCAACAAAGCTCTGCGATGTAAACTTCACATAGTAATTTCCGGGAGCAAGACCTGTAAAATCGTATTGGCCGAGCTTATTCGTCTGTGCTGTTGCAACGACTGTGCCATTGTCAGAGATAAGCTGAACTGTTATATCCTGAAGTTTTGCTTCATCTGTAGCAAAAAGACCGTTATAGTCGTTTTCTGCCCACACAGTACCGGACACTTCACCATTGTTTACTTTTTGTTCCTGCTCAGCAACGATTTGTGTACCAATGACGTCAGTGTCAGAAACACTATGGTCGTTGTTTGCTAGGCCGTCTTTGCTCCATTCAACAATGAAAGATGTAACTGCGCCATTAGTATCGGAGTAATCGTTCCATACACCGCTCTTGTTTCCGTAATAGTGCATACACCATTCGTTGCCAACGTTATTAGGTTCTGTTTTGCTGTCCCAGTTTTCGTAGCCCCAAAGTAGTGAGCCGTAAATACCATCTGCGTTTTGGCGGAAGAAAGGTTCGTTTGTTTCATTTGCTGGACCATCGCGCCAATACCAATCCCACTCATTCCCTGAAACTTTACGAGTTGCACCCAACCAACCTTGTGTGCTCTTATCCATCAGGGTGTACAAGTAATCTTGTTCAGACTGGCTTGTAATGTGTGCTAGGTAGCCATAGCAATCCAATGCACTGTTGTACATAGATAAAGCGCGATTTCTTGCTTCGCCCCATGTAATGCTGCTGCCAGTGTTGATGCAAGCGTAGAAGTGACTACTGGAAGAATCATAGAACATATTGTTCTCCCACAGATTTTCGTCGGCATACCAGAAAATAGTTACGCCGCCAGATACGCCTGTGGAAGTAAATGTTGCTGCATCATATGTTGTGTAAGTAATGGATTGCAGGAATTTTTCCCAGTTTGCCGTGCTAACACTGTTTTTGGATTTGGCTTTGAAAATGTAGGAATATTGATTACCACTTCCTGTAATGCCAAGGGAATCGGCATACGAAGCGTCGTAGGAAATAGAGTCGCTTGTGTTAAACCCATGGCTTGAAAACTGGACAAGAATTGTATTGATGTTATTTACATCAGTCAATGCCATGTGCGGATATTGCCATGTAGAAGCGCTTCTTCCTGCTGTTGCGGCAATCGTGTCATCGACAGTTGAAGTGGGAGTGCCATTGATGATGTTCCGGTCAGAGTAAACATGAACGCCTTCGTGGTTGATGTAGATATTGTAGTCGATGGCAAGTTCACCACGTTCGCCTTTATCGTACATCGTTTTTGTGCCGCTGCTTAGTGTGTAACTTGCAATGCCCTTGCAGCGGAAATAATACTTTGTCAGCCTTTCTGTGCTGTACATAGTGTTGACAGGGTTGGTAATAGTCATCACACTTTTTACAGCATACCAACCGGGATAGTCTGCGTTGTAGTATTTATCTCCCGGATTTGGAACACCCAAATTGGTATTTGCTACCGATACAGACAACCGACTATCAATGGATTTTGCAACGGAGTCGTTCCAATCTCGGTCTGTTGGGCTGAGCATTGTGCTGTATTCCCAGACAGGGTTCACAGTCATCAAGTCGCCCATGTTGTAGTATGTGATAGCTGTGTAGGCAATCGTTGTGCTGGCAACATCCTGTCCTTTGTTCAAATAGGCTTTCTGACCATAGACATCAGCATCATCCACATGGCTGGAACTGATATCTTCGTTCTGAGCCTCCATCATAATGGTCTTCATCTTCGGCGTAGTACCGACCATGTGAATCAGAACGCGACCGTTAATCAGGTAAGGTGCAGAATTGGTAGAGTCATATTTCATATTTCCACCGACTTCATAATCGGCATCCTTGACTTCTACCTGTTTTCCATCAATGGTGACGGATGTATTGACGAACGAAGAACCGCCGCCGCCCGAAAAAGCGTAGTCTGTACCGCCACCAAACCAGCCACCGCCGCCTGCACCGGAACAGGTGATACCGTTTGCACCGTAGAAGAACGAACCGTAGTTACGAGCTTGTCCGTCGTCAAACAGCAGGGATACGGGGTCGCGGTTTGCAGGGTTGGCATCGTACAGTTCACCTAAGATTGTGTAATGGTAGCCAAAGCCTGCGCGTGTCTGTGTTGCCGGATAAACCTTAGCATCAACACGCTCGTCATAGGTCAATACACGACCATTCGTGGGAGTCGTGCCACCTACCGTGGCGTCATAGGAAAAAGCATTGGAATACGGAGGAAAACCGCCTGCATAATATCGGTTTGCAACGGGACCTTGACCTTCAAGACCGCCGCCGCCAGCAGTACCACCGGATTCGCCCATACCGCCGCCGCCACCGGCAAGCAAGATAACATGATTCTTAGCGACCTCCGCTGCCGCATCGTTCTGCGCTTTTTCAGCATCGGTATAATCGTGTGCAGCTTCTCCTGCTTGGTCCATTGTCCAAGCATCGACAGTTACATAGGTAGCGCCGCCGCCTCTGCCGAAAACATGATAGCGGTCGGTTTGACCGTTGTCTTCATCCGGAAACCATGCTCTATCCCAATCAATCTGACCACCACCGCCGCCAAAGGTGCGGTTTGTAGACCAGTAACCACCGGCTTCGCCTAAGTAGATATGAATAGTTTGGCCTGCGTTCAGATGAATGGTTCCCTCGGCTTTACCGCCGCGCCCCGGCGTGCGATAGCCTTGGTATTTACCTTTGCCTGTACCACCGTTCGCACCGTATGCAGTGATAGTATAGTCGCCGTCATAAGGTGCAGTAAATGTCTGTACAAGTCCGTCATCGGATGTGAATGCAAGTCCATCAATAATGAGGTCAAGCTGATTATAAGAATCAGATGGACGCATTTCATAAAGACTTATTCCGGAAGCACTGAGTTTTTGTTGCAATACATTTTTCTCAGCTTGTTCGTCGAATATTTCTTTGTTCTCAATGAGTTGCTGGTCTTCATCTGCAACAGAATCATAGACGGCAGTCAATACATACGCATCAACGCCATCATCAAAGGTCAGCGTTTCATTATCGGCGTCATAACTGCCGGAAGATACATCCCATCCGGTAAAATACAGAGAATCATCGCCGGAAAGTGCAACAGGGATACTGATGCTGTCTCTGTCGGTGACAGTGGCTACAATCGTATCTCCAGTATCTTCTATGGCAATATCATTTGTTTCTGTGCCAAGATAAGCAGCAATCGGGTCTTCATTGGCCGTTTCCAGCCACTCAGGCTCGAAGATGCCGCCGTTTTTATTGAGCGTTACAGTTACGGTTCGAACGGACTCACTTTCTGTTGTTTCCGAGCCGGAATTGTTCTGCTGAACTGTATCCTGTACTGTCTCTTCTTGTGTGTTTGTTTCGTTCCCCTGACTGTCTGATACGGTATCATCTTGAATTTCGCCTGTTTGCTCGGAATCGGCTGTTTCTTCAAGACTTTCGCTGCTATCCGGCTCAGTAACCGTATTGCTGGATGCTGTATCAGTTTGCACCGGAACGCCGGGGTCTATCTGAGTATCACTATTGTCTTCTGAAGAGGCTGTCGATGCGACAGTATCATCTGCGTACGAAATGGTCGGGGCAACCACCTGTAACGCCATCATACCAGCAATAATGGCACTCATTACGCGTTTGGTGCGCGATTCGCATTTTTGCATGTCGTTTCTCCTTTTTTGCAATATTTGGGTTATTCCCTTGTCCCTATTTTATTTACAATGCAGCAAATAGCAAGCGTTTTTGTGGTGTAATGTATCGAAAAAAATAGAGGTCGTCGCCCAAAAATGACGATGACCTCTATTCTAAACCTAAATTCAAATCAACTTTTTGTTTTCCATTTATAGGTGCGATATTCGCCCCATTTACGTTTATTCGCCTTTACATCCTGATAAGCCTTGCTATACGATACGGTTGCGCTGTTATCAACCTCAGACAACGTGAAATCCAACTTGCTCATAATATTCTTCATCTCGTATGACGAAAATTCTGTTTTTGCTTTTCTGAACGGATGGACAACAATATCTGTGCAAGGGCAGAATCCTACTGTTGCGAACTTTTCATCGCAGATTTCAATTCCGTCTTTTCTAATAAAATTATTGGTGAATTTGGATTATCTCTTTAGAAGTTCTTATATGTCGGTATAGCCCGTATTTCCGGGCTTTCCCGGCATTTTAGATATGGGGAGAAGTTCTCATATACTCTCAAAACCTTTTAGGTTTTCCCTCTGGGTGGTAGTAAAAGAAGTAGTAAATCCGTCTGCGGCTATGCAATCAGCCGTTCCATTTCAGCCTTTGCGGAAGCGAATGTAGCGTGTGCGTAATAGTTCAGCGTCATGGTAATGTTGGAGTGTCCCATGATATACTGTAACGCTTTCGGGTTCATTCCGGCATTGGCTAAGTTGGTACAGAATGTATGGCGCAGGGTGTGGGGTGTCATTACTTTGGGTAACGCTTCCTCATGGCACTTGTTGTACTTCTTTGCAAGCCCCCGGAACATACTATCATAGTTGGTCGCCGTTTTCGGGCAACCGTCCCGGTTGAGGAAAAGGAAGTTGCTGTAACCGTCAATAATGGTCGGTTTCGCTTTTTTGCGGTTCTTCAACACGCGCCCCAACGCTTCATACACTTTTTCACTCATTGGAATTTGTCTGATACCGCTTTGCGTTTTGGGCTTCTCTATGTAGTACCCGGTTTCCGCGCTCCTTAAAAGCTGGTGGTCTACATTGATTACCCGGTTTTCAAAGTCAAGGTCGGTTTCAGTCAGCCCGCAGAGTTCGGAAATCCTAAGCCCCGTCCCCAGCAGTATGATAACCTCGTCAAAATATTTCTGGTAGACGCTATCACCTTGCATAAAGGATAAAAGGCTTTCTTCCTGTTCCGCTGTGAGGGGTACTTTCGGCTCCGTGTCGTCCTCAATCACGGTGTTAAGCTGGAAGTCAAAGGGGTTTTTCCTTATGCAGTCGTCCTGTATCGCTGTGTAGAAAGCAGCTTTCAGAGAACGCTTGTCGTTGCTTATGGTCTTGTAGGATATTCCCTTTTCTTTCATGCGCAACGCCCATTCTTTCGCGTCGGACGGCTTCACACTGTCAATGGGGCAGGAACCAAGTTTATCCGCTTCCAGCAGCTTCATCAGCCGCTTGCGCCCCTGTGTGGTGTTGTACCGAACATTCCCCCGGTGGCGGGTCTGCTTTGCGTAAAGCTCGCAGACGGTCATTTTCTTGCCGATGGTGTCTATCCCGTCGTCAAGGTCTTTCTGTATCTCTTTTTCCTTTTCTCTAAGGGATATGTCGTCACGCTTCCCGGCAGGGGTCTTGTCCGTAGGCACTAACTTCCAAGCGTAGACAAATTGCACTTTGCCAAAAGTATCAGTATATTTGTAAGCATATCTCCCGTCTTTTCTCTGGCTCTCTCCCGAACGCAAAATGCGGTTTTTATTATCACGTCTTTTCTCCGACATTGTTTTTGCTCCTTTCCGTGTCGGAAAGAGCCTTGATATGCTTACATTTATTATAGCACATTCAAGGCTCGTTTTCACTATCTTTTTCGCTAAATTGCGTCCAGTGTGTCAATGACTTTTTCAAACTGTTTCCTCTTGATCTGAATACGGTTGCCGTTCAGGATTACCCAGCTTGCCGTAGGATTTTCCTCTGCAAGTTTCCGCAGCTTGTTTTCCCCAATGCGGAAATATTTTGACGCTTCCTCAATGGTAAGCGTGTACTTTTCCCAAATAGGCACATCAGCATTGCTCATTTTTATAAATCCCCCTTTCAAAAATGGGTAAAAGGTTAATAGTTAAAAAGGGGCTGTAATCGGACGGTTAGCAGCATAACCTCACGGGAATTTCACCCCTGCATGGTTCTCATGCAGCCCTACCCATTGCCTGCGACGCTCTTAACGCTCGGACTGTGGCTGTAAGGGAGTATCATTATATATTCTGCGCGGTCGTCGCCCGCAAGCTGCTAACTTGCTCCCCGGCGCGGTGTTGGTCGCTCGGCTGTCCCGGCAGGAGAAACCCCGCCGGGATAGCGTCATGGCGCACCCGCCGTATGGCTCGGCGCAAAAGGGACGTATCCGATCTGCCCTATGCTGCGCCGCCGTTATCTTGCGCCGCTTTCTTTGTCAAGGTGCTGGAAAGGTTGAGCCGGGACAGGCAGCGGAAAGGGGGACGCTGCCTGTCCTAAATCAGCTTAAACCTCGAATGAAAGGACAGCCCGCATAAGCCGTGACCGTAAACGGTCGCGTATGTCCTCGTCTATGCCCCAATATACATTTCCTCTCTCGTCGTAGAGCTTGCGCATAGACAGGGACGCTATGTAGCTTTCGTAGTGCTTGACGACAATCGCCATAGCTTCCGGGTCGCCCTTTGTTGCGGCTATGATTACCGGGTAAGGCAGCAAGCCGCGTTCAGCATTTTCATTGTTCCCAATCGGTGCAGTCATAGGCGTGTTCCTCCAAATAGCGTTTTAACAGCTCGAAAGAGCTTGTCCGGCGGTACTGTACTGCTGATCGTGAAATCTTGCAGAGCTTTGCGATCTCGCTCTCGCTCATATCGAAAAAATAATACAGCAGGACAGCTTCCCGTTTTTCTTCCGGCAAGCTCCGCAGGGCTTCGGCAAGCAGCTTCGCAGTAATTTCTTTGCCGCCGACAACGAAAGACTGTTCTGCTTCATCATCTGCAAAATACTCGTCGCAGACGTAGAGCTGTTTTTCTTCCAGTGGCGACAGGTCGGAAAAAGTAACCTCGCGTAATTGTCGCTGCTTTGTGTCCCTGTGGGCGTTCATTGCTTCACGCTTCAATGCCTGTTTACAAAAGCCATTAAAAGCACAACGGATTTCCCATTGGGTACGAATTGGTTCATTCATGTTCTCACCTCCTTTCGCAGCCGCGAAAGCGGGTGATTTTTTCTGATGTCCCCTTTCGTAAACCCTCAAACCAACGCACTTCAAAATGGACGTTGGTTTTAGAAATTTTTTGAAAAAAGTTTTCGGGGAAACACAATACGCCTGTCTGCAAAAAACGCAGACGGGCGTATTGGAATTGTAAACAGTATTTAGTTGATTTGTGTGTTCATATTCATGGGTAGATTTTTCCCCGGCGGTGGACGGGCTTTTTTTGATGTGTCAATGACCGTCGGATTTTGTCGATACGGTTTGTGCTTCATGGCGGCTACCTCCTTTAGCCGCCGCTTTAGCACTGAAACCGCGTTATTCCTTTAGAGGATAAAAAGAAACGGCGGCTTTGATTTCTCAAAAGCCGCCGTGTATGAATAGGCGCGTGAAAATACCTCTGCTGTACGACGGCTTTTTTTCTTTTGCCGTCGTCCGGCAGATAACGAATATTTTGTTTTGCTTTATTTTATCAATGTCAGCTTACTTTAAGATGAATTTTAGCTTACGGATTTGTAAGGTAGAAAAAGAGAGGGTAGTTTTTGAAGCTACCCTCCCAAAAGATTATAAAAGATTATTGTGCGCTGATATTTTCAATGATAGACATTCTTTGTAACCGTTTTGCAGGTCCCCGAACCGCCAAAAGGGAAGTAAATAAAACAATGGCGATGATGAGTATAAGAGGAATAAAAGGCACACTCCATGCAGTTCCCCAGATATTTGTTATTAGACTTACATAAATAACCCAGTGCATAGGAAGCCCAAGGATGCAGCCCCCAATAACCCCGTTTATCGCATAGGTTCCTGCTTCGGCAACTATCATTTTTATAAGTTGACGGTCACTCATTCCAATCGCCCGCATACCTCCGTATTCTTTCATTTTTGCTGCAACCCCCATATTGATTGTATTCATAATATGGAAAATGGTAATCGCAACGATAATAGAAAGGAAGCCATAAACAAGGACAGCAAAAGTATGGTACAGATTTCTTTGCTGTTGAACTTGCGAAAGACTGTCCGAAAATACTACACCGTTATCAGAAAATAAGTTTTCGATTTCTTTTACATCTTCACTGGAAGCGTTGTTCTCAAACTGAATATCTATAATCGTATAGCCTGTTTCTCCTGTCAGTGCAGTAAAGGTTTTTTCTGAACAGAAAAAGGTTTCCGTACCCTCCACACGGGCTAAAGGACTATCAGATAAAATCCCTGCAACTGTAACGGTCTGCGTACTATCATTGATAGACAAGGTTATATTGTCGCCAACTTGCACATCAGCACTTCCCGTCTGAACGAATAATACTTGATTTTCCTGTTGCATGACTGTTTCTATGGAACCGGCTACTAAAGAGTCTGCCGCCCACCTAAATTGATTTTCCTCATAGGAAATAAGATTTGCATTATGGCTTTTCCCGCTATATTCTGCCGGAACATTATAAGCAAACATACGTCCGTATGCCCGTTTGACAACATCATTTTGCTTGATTTGCTCTAACAGTTCATTATCAATCGAACAAGTATTAGTTTCACTTGCTATGGATAATTCCGGCGTATATGCTGGGGGAACAAAGGCGTTTTTCATAAAATCAACAAGGGTACTGAATGAAAGAAACAACGTAATGCAGACAGCAAATGCCCCTGTCATTAAAATATAATTCCTTTTCTTTGCTTTTGCGTGATGAATACCCAATGCAGTTTCAATTTTATAGGTCTTTGTATTAGCAGCTTTACGGAATGAAGCTGTCTGCCCGGCATTTCCCGATACAGCAGTAAGCGGGGAAACTTTTGCTGCTCTCTTTGCCGGAGAACGTGCAGCCAATAAAACAGTCAGAAGTCCTAACAGAATACTTGCAATGATACTTATCCAACTGATCCCCAAAATCGGCATAGATGAAAACCATTGAGAATTTATTACCCGCATAGCAGCCGACAAAATCCAGACAATCACTATGGAGAATATAATTCCAATAGGAATAGCTGTTTTGCACCAATACAATCCCTCTAAACGTACAAATCGCATGATCTGCCGTTTTGTCGCGCCTAAACACCGGAGCATACCAAAAAATTCCGTCCGTTCTGCGACATTACTATTCAAACTGCTTGAAATCATCAGAATACAGGTCAGCATAACGGTAACAGAGAGAATAAAAGCTACTTGATAAATCTGATTTACACCTGTTTTTCCCTCTATTTGTCCTTGTATACTCAAAAGAGGGATATTCCCGGTTATCTGTTCATCAGACAGATTATTGCTTGCCTTTACATCATTGATTGTGTCCGGTATATTGCATAAACGTGAAAATTGAACGACATAACTTTCATTAGCATTAGGAACAGCAAGCGTCCCCAATCCCTCTGGTGTCATTACTGCAATCGGCATATCGTCGGAAATTAAGCGTGAGGTTTCTGTATCATCTAAAAATCCAACTACCAGATAATCCGCTGCACTTCCGTCTGGTTTATATAATTCAACCGTTCCATTCAATGAAACAGAGGCAGTATTTTTTAGTGAAGAAGATATGGCTATCTCGTTTGGCGTGTCTGGATATTCTCCCTCCGTAATTCCATTCAGAAATATATTTTCAAAAACGCTTTTATTTTGTGCGCTGATTGCAATAGGCTGTTCTTTTATAGAATATCCTGCTTCGGAAGAAACCGTATTGTGCCACCCGGCAACCTCTATCTCCGGACGTGCTGAAATAAAGGAAGCCGTTTGCGTATCAATAGAATAAAACTCATAATGCCAATTTCCGCTTTCTTCCATCTGATGTTGTGTTACCCCCTGTAAATACATATCGGCAAGCCCAAACATGACGGCAACCAAAAGTACCGCAAGGGTAATACAAATACGGGTCATTTTGCTTTGCTTGCGGTGGATTTTTGCAGATATAGGAACAAGTTTAAGATAATGTTTCATTAGCTGTCCCTCCCAAATCTGTAAGAATACCGTCGCTTACACGAAATACCCTGTCAACCGAAGCAGTTAAATTATTATTGTGCGTAATCATCAAAATAGTTTGCTGGAAACGTCTTGAAGCACTGGTAAGCATATCAATAACGTCATTGCTGTTTTTACTGTCAAGATTTCCTGTCGGTTCATCTGCCAAAATAAGTTTCGGCTGTGTAATTAGTGCCCTGCCAATCGCTACTCGTTGCTGCTGTCCCCCGGATAACTGGCTCGGTAAATGGTGACGGCGTTCAGTAAGCCCAAGCAGACTAAGGATTTCATTTACTCTGTTTGGGTCTGGTTTACGGTAGTCCAACAGCAGAGGAAACATAATATTTTGTTCTACGTCCAGCTCCGATACAAGCTGAAAAGACTGAAAGATAAATCCAATATTGCGTCGTCTGAAAATCGTCCGTTTGTCCTCTTTCATAGAAAACAGGTTTTGCCCGTCAATAAAAATGGAACCGGAAGTCGGCGCATCTAAAGCACCAATACAATTAAGCAAAGTGCTTTTTCCAGAACCGGACTCACCTACAACGGCGGCAAATTCCCCTTTTTCAAGGGAGAAAGACACATTTTTCAAGGCGTTTACTTTTGCTTCGCCTTTACCATAAGTTTTGCACAGGTTTTCAACTCTTAAAATTTCCATATAAATAATAACCTCCTTTTCTCAAAGGATAGCAGGGGCAGCTTACAATCCGGTGAATTTAACCTTACGATTTTGTAAGGAAAGAAACGGAAAAGGTGGTTCCCTCATGTAAAATACTTTGAACGGAAATAAGCCCTCCTTGTCCCTCTATGATAGATTTCGCAAGAGGTAGTCCTAATCCAATTCCCGGTGTATTGAGAGAGTATTTGCTGCGGTAAAAGCGTTTGAAAATATGGTGTATATCTTCCGGGGCAATCCCGCTTCCGTTATCGGAAACTAAAATCCGTAACATAGTTGGTGTACTTTCCCAAGTAATTCTAATTATTCCTCCCGCTTCTGTATGGTCTAAAGCATTTTTTACAAGGTTTCCAATCGCTTCACTTGTCCAGTCCATATCGCAAATCACTGTTTGATCAGATGTTCCATTTACAATAATCTGTTTTCTTTCCTGTGCAGCCCTTGTCGTAAGCTCGCTGATCGCGTTTTTAATCAATTCCTGTACGAAATATGATTGCTTTTCAAAAAGAATATTTCCAGTGTCTAAACGTGTGATTTTCAGCATAGACAAAATAAGCTGTTCTATTCGTTTTAAGGCAGTTCCGATTTTTTGTGAAAATTCCTTTACCGTTTCAGTATTATCCGGCTCGGCTTCTATGATTTCCTGATACATCATTAAAGCTGCTAATGGAGTTTTTAGCTGATGTGAAATATCTGAAATTGTACTTTTCAGAAATTCCTTTGTTTTATGCTCTGTTTCGTTTTTGGCTTGAAGCATAGTAGCAAGCTGTTCAACAGAAGCAAATAAATGAAAGATTTCCCCCTCACTGTCTTGCGGCAAATGGCAGGAATAGTCATTGTTAATATAGTTATCTATGATTTTTTCTGCCTGCTGATAAAGCCTGTTCCTAATTCGCAGGAAAAAAATAATTCCAATGCCAAGAATTAGTGTTAGGAAAATGCACCCTCCCAATGCCATAAGCAAAAAATGATGTTGAAATTGGGAAAAATGCGGTAATAGGCTATTAAGTGTATTTTGGTTAATTCCTAAACTACTTAAAAATTCTACCCCTGCGGCACTTGTATCTGTGGAAGAAATAGCATTTGCAATCACTTCTTTTGAAACTCCCTGTTCCAATAGAGCAGATACAACCGCCCTGTCATGTTCCAGATACATAGATTTCGCAGCAGCTATTTGAGTTTGACAAAGCCATGTGCCCGCGCCAAAAATCAGAACAATGTATACGGCAATGAAAAAAGAAAAAAACTTAACTTGTCTGTCACGGAATATACTCATGCGTCCACTTCCTTCCATTGATAACCAAATCCGCGAACCGTGATTAAGTGCTGTGGGTGGGAAGCGTCGGTTTCAACTTTTTCACGGAGCCGACGAACATAAACAGATAAGGTATTATCGTCAACAAAATTTCCTGTCCCGTCCCACAAATCATTTAGGATAATGTCTCTCGAAACAACACGGTTTGCGTTGCGTACTAACAGACAAAGTAAGCGATATTCTGCATTTGTCAATTCTAATAATCTGTTATTCAATAATACACGGCTTGCTAACAGGTCAATAGAAATATCGCCGCACTCCAGAGTGTTTGTTTTATCTTGTGTAGATACCCCCGCACGACGCAGTAAGGCACGAATACGGGAGCATAATTCTCCTAATTTAAAAGGTTTCGTAACATAATCGTCCCCGCCGCAATCCAAACCACGAATTACATTAACTTCTTCATCAGACGCAGTAAGGAAGATAATCGGGATTTGTGCATTTTGCTTTCTAACTTTTTCGCAGACATCAAATCCCGTTCCGTCTGGAAGCGTAACGTCAAGAATAAGCAAATCGTACTTATTTATTTCTCTTAAACAAATTTTTGCTTCCTCAACAGTACGGGCAATATCAACATGAAATCCATTTTTATTTAGAGAGTATTGTAAGCCGTCTATTAAGCCAATATCATCTTCCAGAAGTAATAGGTTATTCATGCTTAAACTCCTTTCTTCTCGCGTCAGCGGGCTTTTCCGCTTCCTTTGGTATCAGCCATACACTTCCAAATTTTGAAACACTC
>ERZ773181.1191-NODE-1191-length-22446-cov-3.310482_pt1 | contig 22446 bp, 21 predicted proteins | sample MGYA00581001_ERZ773181 | MGnify/ENA primary metagenome ERZ773181 (study PRJEB29015, sample SAMEA2737780) | human gut metagenome | biome: human gut; feature: human-associated habitat; material: faeces | place: China | collected 2012 ... | reverse complement strand
CTTACACCCCCTGGTGGGTGCCATTGTAACATGGATATTTATGTGGCGTCAAGGGAAATGTGACAAAATTATTACATGTTACATTTTAGTTTGTGTCATTTTCTAACTTCCAGGAAATCGTTATGATTATCCTTGCTGGCTTTTGCCACTTCCTAAATTTCAAGCCTATACCAGTTATTATATCTCACACTTAAGAAATAATATCACAATATATGGTAACACACTTATTCTTATATCTTCGTTCACAAATTTCTGCTGGATAAAAACATTTATTTATTTGAGAATTTTTCAATCTCTCTTCAAAATATTCTAATTCTTCTTCATCCATACACATTTCTACTACATCTTCACGAATTATCATTTCATCCACATCAGAATCAAGCTTTATTGTTAATTTTTTTTCCTGTCCTGAATATAATATTTGAATATATTCTTCGCTCTTTTCTGAAACTGTTTTGATATACTTCAGCATTTCTTCAATACCTTGTGTATCTACTTTTAGGAGAAACGACATCGTGTTATTTCTAAACATTTCAATCATAATTCCATTCTCCAACTCTAATCACTTAATAGGTACATGAATATTTTTTATTACATCAAAACCATTTCCATTACTTTTTGGAGTCAAAAACTCGAAATGCACATGAGGTGTATTTGGTACGGTCGGTTGACCTATTCCATGATTTCCCAAATAATCATCTGGTTTTACTCTAAATTGTCTGGTTCCATCAAGGCTTCTCCATTTACCAGAATCTATCTTGACATAATCATCTCCCAAGAAGAGTCGCATCTCATTGTGAATATCTTGTTGGCTTATACTTCTTCTCCATTCAGTCAGATTGGTTGTCCTTCTTGTACTCCTATCTCTTCCAAATAGATTATTGCTTCTTCCCTTCGACTGATATCCTGTTCTATCATATCTGGAAGAACTACCACTCTTCTCCCGGATATTTCATGTTCCACTCTTTGCGCAGACCGGTCATGAGTTCCATGACGTCACGGGTATCTTTTAACCGCATCACCCCGGTATTTCCGTTCAAGATGGCGTCTTCCATGTCTGTCATTTCATATAATAATGCATCCGCCGTTGTACCTGCCGTGATCTCATGCACCTTTCCGGTCTCTGCTTCCACAACGATAGCACGATCGGCGCGCGGATATTCCATGATCTCTATATATCCTTTTTCACAGCTGATTACAGCGCGCTTTGGCTGTTTGGAGTGTAGGGACAGCGACAGCGCCGCCATCTGTCCGTCCGGATTCATCAGAAGAATTCCCTCCTGTTCATCCGCGCCGGTCGGTGCGTATTTTACTTGGGAAAGTACCTGATCAGGCTGGCTTGACATAAAGCTTCTTGCAATGGAAAGTGCATAGACACCGATGTCTAAGAGTGCTCCACCTGCCAGATTCATATTGAAAAACCGGTTCTTCATATTATATTCCTTGTAGCTGCCGAAATTGAGCTGGATAAACTGCACCTTCCCGAGTGCCGGAATCTCTCCATCCCCCGTCTCAACAATCTGCCAGAGCTTCTTATATAAAGGCATGTGCCAGATCGTCATCGCCTCTGCAAACACAACGTGGTGCTCCTCTGCAAGCGCAATCGCCTCCGCAAGTTCACGGCTGTTTAACATGACCGATTTTTCACAGAGCACATGCTTCCCGCCTGCAAGTGCCTCGCGGGCAAATTCGATATGTGTATTGTGCGGCGTGGTAATGTAAATGACATCTACGTCGGGATCATGGAACATTTCCTGAAAATCATTGTACACCTTCTGCACACCGTACTTCTCCGCAAATGCGACCGCCTTCTCGTTTGTGCGGTTGCCGACCGCGTAGAGATGCTTTCCCATATGCTCTAAGGCCTGTGCCATTTCATTTGCGATGACACCACATCCCAATACTGCCCAGTTCAACTCTTTTTTCATTGTGGTACCTCCTGCATGATTTTACTTTTTTTATCAATACAAATCAAAAATACTCATCTGTGGATCTTTCCAGGAACGCTGGATTGCATCTTTTACAATGTCTGTGCTCTGCACATGCCCGATCAGAAGCGGCGAGCGGGGATCATGCTGCAGCCGGTTCTCCCGGACGGTGCGGCTGTCATAGTTGGCATAGCAGTACAGACATTCATGTCCGCAGGTGTTATAAGCACCGATGTCCGCGCCGAGCAGGCAGGAGCACTCACCTCTCGCCCGTTTCTGCTGTGGCACCTTCAATCTGCACCCGATGGCACGTTCCAATACAGACTGCGATAAACAACCGTCCGCATCCACATTCTGCCGGACAAGACTACGGTTCTCACAGCACAGATGAATCTGAAGATGCTGCTTTACCGCTATCTCGGAAAACGCTGCAATCAGACGCTCCTGCTCCTCCTTTCCGACGCTCCTTACGCTCGGAAAGTTCCGCCTGGTTTTTTCATATAAATCAATAAAACTTACCACACACTGCCCGGTATATCCGGACAGCTTCTCTGCAAGCTCCCCGAAGTTTTCCACATGATGCTGCACGGTGTAGGTCTCATTTAAAAAGACGGGATCATAACGGAAGCTGACACGTTCTCTTCCCACGCTCTCCGATAATCTGCAAAATGCCTCCGCGATGAGGTTCTTATCAGGCACATGAGGTTCTATCTCCCTGCCGTAAGGCGTGATCGTCACAAACCAGAACATGGTAAACGCATCCAGCAGTGGAAGGCGCTCCAGCATAGGCAGCGGATTTTTCGTACAGAATACAAGTGCATCCACCACCGCAGGATCGAGCCGGTATCTTGTTATCTGCGTGGGATAATACGGATTACGCACCAGAACTTCTCCCGCGCGAACCCTCTCATAGAACCAGTCGCTGTAATACGCCGGTATGTCTGTCCTGCTTCCTGTATTCAGTATCATACCCTTCCCACCTCCGCATATCCAGATTATACCCTATTTTTTTCTGTTTTTCACTTCTGAATTTCGATCCCCGGACGGATGGTATCCTCCCCGAAATTGATTTTATGTAAACCTTGACTTCTCCTGTCGGCAAAGTTATAATGTTAGAGTTGACTAACTCATAATTTTTCCTGATTTCAAAAACGGAGGGGGGGTTGCAGCGGCAACCGGAAATATATGATTATTGAAACAGCTCTATATCAGGATGTACTGGAACATTCCAGTATCTTCCGTCAATTACCAAAAGATAAATATCCCAATGTCCTGCGCTGCTTAAATGCGCGCGTGGTCGATTATCCGCAGGATGCATCCATCGCCGCACTCGGGGATTCCTCCGGCTGCTCCGGCATTCTGCTCACCGGCATGCTGGAAGAATATCTGGTCGACGAAAACGGAAACCAGATCATCATCAATCATCTGCGAAGCGGCGATGTCTTCGGCGCCGAGTCTGTGTGCGCCGGACAGGTGGCGAGTCATGTCTACATTCACACCGTGGAAAAAAGCAAGATCCTGATGCTCGATTTTGCCGCGCTCTTGTCGGAAAAAACATTTTCCTGCTCCTGCCGTATGCAGGTCACCACCAATCTGATGCAGGAATTTGCGCGCCAGGTGATGTTTTTTAACAGCAAAATACGGATTCTGAGTCAGAAAAAGCTGCGGGACAAGTTAAAGATCTATCTGCAGACGTTAGAGATCGCACCGGACGGAACGGTCTGCCTTCCTTACAGCCGCAGAGAACTCTCGGAATATCTCTACGCGGACCGGAGCGCTCTCTCCCGCGAACTTTGCAAAATGCGCGACGAGGGGATTCTGAATTTTTCGGGTTCCAGACTGCAGATTCTTGATCCGGATTTTCTGGCAATATAATCTTTTTTTGAGGCGGTTGCAATAGCAACCGCTTTTTCTTTCCTTTTCCAGTATTCTATGTCTCGTTGGTTAGTTTTAACTAACCAATAATTACATACTGATACCGTTCAGAGGGAGGAAATATGATAAAAAAGACAAAACTTACCGCTGCATTATTGACAGCTGCCATGGTACTGCAGCTTGCAGCCTGCGGAAGCAATACGGCTTCCGGAACAGAGAATACTTCAGATAACGGAGCCACAGCAGCCATCGAGACTGCTGCCGCTTCCGAATCGGCGGAGAGCGTAGACACTGAAACTGCTGCCACCGAGGACACCGGCACCCACACTGTGGTTGACCATGCCGGCAACACTGTGGAAGTTCCGAATCACATTACCCGCGTAGTGATTGACCAGATTCCGATTCTCTCCACCTACATGTCCTATTTCGGCGGGGAAGCTCCTTATATCGTAGGCTACTGCGGTTCTTTCAAGGATACCATCTCAAAGACAGTTCTCAAAAATATCTCACCGGAGCTGATGGAATCCGCGGATACCGTCTATGCACAGAGTGATCTGAATATCGAGGAAATCATGAAGTTAGAACCGGATGTCATCTTATACAATGCCGGCAATACGGCACACGCAGAGATCTTACAGGAGAGCGGCATTCCGTGTATCGGATTTGCAACCGTCGGTCACGAGACAGAAGCTGATCCGTTAAACCGCTACAAACAGTGGCTGGATCTTCTGGAGGATGTCTTCGGTGAGGAAGGCAAGACCGATGCTTTCACTGCTGCCGGCGACGAGATTGTTGCGGATGTGGAGGCAAGGATTGCAGCCGTTCCGGAGGATGAGCGTCCGAGCGCACTGATTCTGTGGAAATACAGCGACGGCGTACCGCAGGTATCCGGCAACGGAACCTTTGGTACCTACTGGATGAAACACTTAGGTGTCACGGACGTTGCCGCGGAGGCAACCGGCTTTACACAGGTGAGCATGGAACAGATCTACGGCTGGAATCCGGATATTCTGTTTGTCGACGGCCCGGGACTCATCGGTCTTACCTCGGAGGACGTGCTGGAGAACAAAGTAGAAGGAACCGATTTCTCCTCCATCAAAGCTGTTCAGGACGGACGTGTCTATGACACAACGCTCGGCATGTGGAACTGGTTTACACCAAACCCGGACGCTCCGCTGGTATTCGCATGGCTTGCATGCAACACTTACCCGGAAGTTTTCGCAGACTATCCTCTGGAGGATACCATCCGTGAATATTACCATGACTGGTATGGCTACGATGTTACCGATGAGGAAATGGAGGAAATGCTTCAGTACTGATGAATGATAATTTTTTGATCAAACGGGGGCATTTTACACCGCTTGCCATTCTCTTAATGATACTACTGCCGCTTGTCACCGCACTAATCTGTATCTGCCTCGGCAGAATGAATGTGCCGGTCGGCGACGTGATCGCTGTTTTCCGCGATGTTCTCACGGGAAATGAGGGACATGCGCAGAATTACTCCATTGTAATCAATCTGCGGCTGCCGCGTATTCTGATGGCAATTATTGTAGGAGCAGGTCTTTCCTGCGCAGGAAACACGTTCCAATCGCTGTTTTCCAATCCACTGGCAACACCGGACATTCTCGGTGTTACCAGCGGCACCTGCGTGGGAGCGATCCTTGCGATCATCCTTTCCTGCGGTATTCTGGAGACACAGCTCATTGCACTTGCGTTCGGACTTGCCTCCGTATTTTTTACGTTAAAGATCGCAGGAAAAAATGAGAACCGCCAGGTGGTCTATCTTGTGCTGGCAGGCGTGATCGCCTCCTCCCTGTTTAACGCCATCGGCTCTCTGCTGAAATATACTGCCGACCCACAGGACAAGCTTCCGGAAATTACTTACTGGCTGATGGGCAGCTTCACAAGCGCCACTTATAAAAAATTGCTGATCGGTTCTCCGCTCATTCTCATTGGAATCGTCATCATCTATCTGCTCCGATGGAGACTGAATATTTTATCCTTAAGCGAGGATGAAGCGAAAGCCAGCGGCATCCACTTAAAACGGACACAGATGATATTCATCCTGGCGTCGACGGTCATTACCGCCTCGGCGGTATCCATGTGCGGTCAGGTCGGCTGGATCGGTCTCTTAGTCCCACACTGCGCCAGAATGCTTGTCGGAAGCAACAACCGCTACGTGGTTCCCATCAGCTTAAGTCTCGGTGCAAGCTTTATGATTCTGATTGACACACTTTCAAGAACCATCAGCGTCATCGAGCTTCCGCTGTCCATTCTGACCGCCATCATCGGAGCACCGGTCTTTATTTCACTGCTGAATAAGAACAGGAGCAATCTGCAATGATTCTTGAAATAAAAAATGGCTGTTTTGGATATCCCAAACAGGATATAATATTACCTGATATCAATCTCTCATTAGAGGAAGGTCATATTTTAGCAATCTTAGGTCCCAACGGTATCGGAAAGACCACACTATTAAAATGCATGATCGGTCTGCTCCCCTGGAGAGAGGGTGAGACTTTTCTGTACGGGCAGGACATCAAAACATTAAAACCAAAGGAATTGTAGAGCAATGTCTCCTACATTCCGCAGAGCCACGGTTTTGCTTTTTCCTACACCGGACTGGAAATGGTCATGCTCGGCCGCTGTTCGCATCTTGGCGTTTTTGAACAGCCCGGCAGACGGGAGATTGAGATGGCGGAAGCCATGATGGAGAAAACAGGCATCACGCATCTTGCCAAAAAAGACTGCAACCGCATGAGCGGAGGAGAACTTCAGATGGTACTGATCGCGCGCGCACTGATCAATGAACCAAAGCTGATCATTCTCGACGAGCCAGAGACAGGTCTTGATTTTCACAATCAGATTCTGGTTCTCAACATGATCGACCGGCTCTCCCACGAGGACGGCATCAGCGCAATCATGAACACGCACTATCCGACCAACGCCATGTCTGTCGCCGACGAGGCTTTTATGATGAATCACAAAGGTACTTTTTTCTACGGCAGCACGGAGAAGGTTCTGACAGAAAAGAATATTTCCGTGTCCTTTGACGTCAATGTGGTTGTCAATGAGTTCAGCCATCATCAGAAAAAAATAAAAAGCATCGTACCTGTCTCCCTGACAGACAAAGCGATGTGACAGAAAGGATCTACTATGTCAGAAGGCGTATTTACCATCGCAGCAAAGCGTCCGATCCGCGAGGAGATGACCATCTCACGAAATACCGGACTCGGCACTTCCAATTCCGCTACCTGGTTTTCCCTGGGCGCAGGCACATCCATCACACCGGAAAGCTACGATACGATGTCCATCTATATCGGAGCCGCCGGCACCGGAACGTTTCTCATCGGTGAACAGCCGGAAACAATGGATCTGCACCCGGATGAGATATTGCTCGTACCGGAGAGAACTCTCTGCGGCGTCAAAACCGGCGAGGGTTGTATCTATACAGAAATTATTACAAAAAAGGAGAACACTATGAACGATCTTGTAACAGCAAAAGAGGTATTGAATCTGAAGGAACTGATCTCTTACGAGGAGGGAAGTATTGCAAACGTGGATATCGTACACAATGATACGATGAAGTTTGTCCTCATGGCATTCGATGAGGGAACCGGACTGACACCGCACCGCGCACCGGGCAACGCAATCCTGACCGCGCTTGAGGGTACCGCTGTCATCGGATACGAGGGTACCGACTACACCTTAAACGCAGGCGAGAGCTTCCGTTTTGAGAAGAACGGTCTGCACAGCGTAACCGCAAAGGGACGCTTCAAAATGTCTCTGCTGCTTGTTCTGGAATAAGACCGGAATAAAAAAAGAGCCGAAAGGCTCTTTTTTGTTGCAGGAAAATGACCTGCTACATTTCCTCGAGGGTGTGGTACTGTTGGATTGCTGTCTCGTAGAGGTTGTTTCCCTCACGGTCGATCACGACGATGACCGGAAAATCTTTTACCTCGATCTTGCGGATTGCCTCCGCTCCGAGATCCTCATAACATACAATCTCGGATTTTGTGATGCATTTGGAAAGCAGTGCGCCGGCTCCGCCGATGGCTGCAAAATAGACGGCATGATTGCGGATCACCGCATCTACGACTTCTTTTGAGCGCTTTCCTTTTCCAATCATTGCCTTTTCACCGAGATCCAACAGTCTCGGCGCATACTTATCCATGCGGGTGGCTGTGGTCGGCCCGGCAGATCCGATCGGACGCCCCTCCCTGGCGGGAGACGGTCCCATATAATAGATCGTCGCATCCCTGATGTCAATCGGAAGCTCCCCTCCCTCATCCAGCGCCTCGATCATGCGCTTATGCGCTGCATCGCGCGCCACATACATGGTTCCTGTCAGATAGACATAGTCCCCCGCTTTTAAATCTCTGGTAACCTCTTCCGTAATTGGTGTTGTAATATGTTTATCCATATCTTTCCCTCTCATCATCCTGCTTATCAACATTTCATTTTCTGTTTGTGGAAAACCCGGCATATTTTCTGTTACAGTGTTCTTACAACGTGCCGGTTCACATGGCAGCAGATATTGACAGCCACCGGAAGTCCCGCAATGTGCGTCGGATAGGTATTGATATTGACTGCAAGCGCCGTCGTCGTTCCTCCAAGTCCTCCCGGTCCGATTCCAAGCTGGTTGATCTTTGAGAGCATCTCTTCCTCGAGATCTTTGACATAGGGGATATCGGAATGTTCATCGACCGGTCTCGTCAGCGCCTGTTTGGCGAGAAGCGCACATTTTTCAAATGTACCTCCTATGCCGACTCCGACGACCATCGGCGGACATGCATTCGGTCCCGCATCCTTCACGGCGGTAAGGATCGCATGCTTGACTCCCTCGATGCCGTCCGCCGGTTTTAACATGAACACGCGGCTCATATTTTCACTGCCGAATCCCTTCGGCGCCATAGTGATCTTTACCTGATTGCCCGGCACGATGGAATAATGAATGACTGCCGGCGTGTTATCTTTTGTATTTTCACGAATGAGCGGATCACCGACGACGGATTTGCGCAGGAATCCCTCTGTGTATCCCTGGCGGACACCCTCGTTGACGGCATCCTCAATCGCTGTGCCCTCAAAGTGGACGTCCTGTCCGACTTCCAGAAAGATCACTGCCATTCCGGTGTCCTGACAGATCGGAATCATCTCCTCGTCCGCAATCTTTAAGTTGTTCTGCAGCTGATGTAAAATCTTTTTTCCGAGTTCAGACTGTTCGGTGTCAGCGGCATGCTTCATCGCCGCATCCATATCCGCGGACAGATAATAATTTGCCTGTATACACATTTCTTTGATATTTTTTGTAATCTCATCTGTTTGAATTGTTCTTATCATACCGTTCTTCCTCTCCCTGTCTGCTGTGTATGTGGCGTTAGGATGCCTGATCTTTTTTGTTTTCGTCTTTCTTTTTAATATTAAAGTGGATCTTGAATTTTTCCAGCGTCTCGTTGTTATCCCGCGACTTCATATCCGGGAAGGCTTTCATCAGACGCTGAAAACCAAAGCTTTTCTCTTCGTACAGCTTCTCGTAGCGCTCCATAAGCTCTGCGCGCTCGCGCTTTTTCTCCTCGAGTGCAAGCTCCCGTTCGCGTTTTTTCTCTTCCCGGGAAGCTGCATAATTCTCTGCCTTCTCCGCAAGCTTATCCTTCGCCGCTCCTGTCGTCTCCGCGATCTTCATCTTCGCTGTCTGCGGCAGCTCAGAAATATTTTCCTTCGTCTCGCTGATCTTATCCATCAGCTCCACATGTGTTTCCTGGAATTTCGCGGATTTTTCAATAACGTCTGTCACATTTTCATAGATATTTTCGCCGATCTCATCGGACAGCCGGTGGATAGATGCCGCCATCTCATCCATGACCTTTAAGCGTTTATTGAATTTCAGAATCGTCGTCACCGTGATGATGCAGTCTGCCGCGAACACGCACATGATAATACTGAGCAGCACTACGCCAATCACAAACGGAATAAAGCGGATGCCTGCATAAATGATCGGATGAATGATATCCATGATAAAGGTACATGCCAGTCCCCAGTAGATCGAAAACTTCAGGCAGACGTAACCTTTGATGTTGAATGGCTTGTCAGAATAGTCCCACCACTTGTTGTGAAATACTTTTTCCAGAATATAACCCGTAATGTACTCCAGCACAGAGGTGAGAAGAAAAGATCCTGCAAACAGGATCAACAGATTTTCTTTCAGAGGTGTCAGGATGGCCACAACAATCACCACGCCGCACCCGTAGATCGGACAGTACGGACCGTTTAAAAATCCACGGTTCACGAACTTTCCGGTATCGAGTGCAGCGTAGGATACCTCGGTACACCAACCGATAAATGCATAGATAATAAAAATCCAGACCAGTTCATAAAAATTCTGCGGCATAATCATTCTCCTTTTTCCCGTGCCTTCTCCACATACTCATAAGAATCATTATAGTCCATAGAATTTTATGAAACAATCCTATATTATCCGATTTCTCCGTGTTTTTCGTAATTTGTTACCTTTGTGACTTTATTTTTCTCATCCACGAAAAGCACCGTTGGACGAAGCTCTGATGCTTCCTCCGGTGTCACCTGCGCGTATGCCATCAGAATAATCTTGTCGCCGGTCTGCACCATGCGTGCCGCCGCACCGTTTAAGCACATCACGCCGCTGCCTCGCTCTCCGGCAATCGTGTAGGTTTCAAAGCGGGAGCCGTTGTTGACGTCCACGATCTGTACCTTCTCGTATTCCAGAATTCCCGCCTGCTCCAGCAGATCCATATCCACGGTAATGCTTCCAACGTAGTCTAATTCCGCTTGTGTTACTGTTGCGCGGTGTATTTTTGCTTTCAACATTGTAATTGTCATCGCCTAGTTCTCCAATTCATACATAAAATTATCGATCAGTCTTGTCTTTCCGATATAGACCGCTATCGCGGCAAGGATTCCTCTGTCGATCTTCTCCACCTGCTGCATCGTGTCAAGATCTACGATTTTTACATAATCAATCTTTGCAAGAGGCTCTTTTTCGATCTCCGCTGTAATGGCTGCAAGAATCTTTTTGCAGTCGCGCTCTCCCTTTTCGACCATCTCTTTTCCAAGGAAGATGGAACGGCTTAACACGAGCGCTGCCTCCCGCTCCTCTATAGACAGATAGGTGTTGCGGGAACTTTTTGCAAGTCCGTCCGCTTCACGGATGATCGGACAGCCGGTAATCGTAAGCGGCATGTTCAGATCTTTCACCATTCTCTTGATGACCGCGAGCTGCTGCGCGTCTTTCTGTCCGAAATATGCGCGATCCGGCGTCACAATATTGAAAAGCTTTGTCACAACCGTGCATACGCCGCGGAAGTGTACCGGTCTGCTGAGTCCGCAAAGCTCCTTGGTCAGCACATCCATATCCACATAGGAATAGAACTGATCCCCGTACATCTCCTCCGGCGTCGGATGGAAAATGAGATCCACACCGTGCTCCTCACAGAGCTTCGCATCATGTTCCAGATCTCTCGGATAGCTTGCGAGATCCTCCGTCGGCCCAAACTGCATCGGATTGACAAAAATGCTCACAACAACCTTGTCATTCTCTCCGGCTGCATCGATCAGGCTCATATGTCCCTCATGCAGGTAGCCCATGGTCGGCACAAACCCAATGCTCTGTCCTTCCTTTTTCCACTCCTTCACCTGTGCTCTTACTTCTTCTATGGTTGATACGATTTTCATAATCTGCTCCTTTCGGCATGATCTGTCATTTAGTATAACTTTTCAATCACTGAGTCATCGATCTTAAAGCAATGTTCCTCGCCCGGAAATGTTCCCTCTTTTGTCTCTTTGATATATGCTTTGACGCCCTCGCGCATTACTTCTCCTACGTTTGCAAATACTTTTACAAATTTCGGACGGAAATCACCATACATAGCGAGCAGATCCTGGTAGACGAGCACCTGTCCGTCACAGCCTGCTCCCGCACCGATACCGATGGTCGGAATCGTAAGTTCCTCTGATATCTTAGCTGCCAGTTTTGCCGGCACACACTCCATCACGACCATGCAGGCACCTGCTGCTTCCACTGCCTTCGCGTCGGCGAGAAGCTTCTTCGCTGCCTCCACATCTTTGCCCTGCACTTTGAATCCACCGAATGCATTGACAGACTGGGGGGTCAATCCGATGTGCGCCACAACCGGAATGGATGCCTTCACGATCGCCTCGATGTGAGGTGCAAATTCCACACCACCCTCCAGCTTTACCGCATTCGCGCGGCCTTCCTTCATCAGTCTTCCGGCATTGACCACTGCGTCGTACACGGATGTCTGGTAGGACATAAACGGCATATCCGCAACTACAAATGCATCTTTTGCACCGCGTGAAACCGCTGCCGTGTGATGAATCATATCTTCCATGGTCACAGAGAGCGTATCCTCATATCCGAGCATTACCATTCCCAATGAATCCCCGACGAGGATCGTGTTGACACCGGCTTCATCCATGATCTTTGCCGTCGTGTAATCATAAGCCGTCACCATGACGATCTTATCGTGTTCTTCCTTCTGCTTCTGTAACGTCAATACTGTGTTTTTCATGTTTCCCTCCACTTTTCCTGCGCCCCAGGCGCATAGACTGTGTTTTCCTGTTCACACTGTTTCCGCGCATTCCGCGCCCGGGCTGTGTTCCCCGTTTCTGCACAATTTTCTCATCTCCGTGTAATCACGATCCGGATGCTTGCTCTGTGCGAGATCTGTGAGATATTCGGCACAGGAAGTATATATTTTCCGCTGTTTTACATTTAACGCGGAAATATGTTTTTCTACGGTCGCACAGTCATTTCTCTCCAGCGGGCCTGTGAGAGACTGCACGCATCCCTGTGTCAGAATGTGATCCAGATTTCCCTTTGCAAGTGCATAGAGCTCGCTTCGTGCTTCCTCCTGTGCGAATCCGCAGTCGAGAAGCAGCTGCTCGGACATGGAAAATAAGGCAGTCATATAGTTGGATGAGATTGCTGCCGCCGCGTGATATTTGATTTTGTCTTCTTTGGAAATGATACGGGTACGATTGCCCATGGAATGGAAAAATGTCTCCAGATCCTTCACATAGGAGGAGTCTCCCTCGAGTGTGAACAATACGCCGGATAATTCTCTCCATGCATTTTCTTTGCTGCTGATTGCAGCAAGAGGATGTACGGAACATACATGACAGTTCATGCTGTCCCAGTCTGAAAAGATGTCTGAACTGTAAAGACCGCTGCAATGACCGATCACTTTGCCGGATACATAAGGCTTTGCCTGCTGCCACACTTCCGCGATGGCAAAATCCGGTACAGTAAATAGAATCATGCCGCAACTGCTGATGATTTCTTCTAAACTTTCATAACAGGTTGTCTGTGTAAATGCTGCTGCCCATGCAGCAGACGCGCGGGTCAGGCTGTAATAACCTCCTACGTTCCTGCCCTTTTCTTTAAAATATTTGCCAAGTGACACGCCGACCTTGCCGGCACCAATAAAACCGATCTGCATACGTTCGGTCTGTACATCATTCAATGAAATACAAACGCCTCCTCCCGGAAGCAGTATGCGGCACCTCTCCTGTGAAATCATGGTCTCCTCGATCCATGTCCCGTCGGAAACTGGCGATCTAGGGTTCGTTTTCTTTTCTTCTCCGGTATCATTTCCGCGCTGCGGAATATCATCCGTGATTTACTATAACACCTGGTATTTCAAAAGTAAATAAAGGAATAAGAAAAACCCGCGGTCTTTTGACCGCGGGTTCCGATACATCTTCGATTTTAGTTGTTTCCTTTATAAGACAGGAATTTTACAACTGCAATGATCGGGATCAGACCGGATACACAGCCGATTGCCTGTGTCTCGCTCTCCTGCTTACCCTCTAACTTTGCATACATCTTAGCGTAGCTGCATCCTAAGAATACAACGTTTAATACGATTGTGATGACATTTTCTACCGTGCCGTTTACCGGGATGAATAACAGTGCAACCGGTAAAATCCACCAGAGCTTGAATACCATTGCCGGAAGTTCAAGGCTTCCAAATAACTTTACCTTCTCGCCTTCCCCCTCTGCTGCTGCATCCGCACATGCATAAAATACACCGTATGGAATCCATGCAAGCCATGCATTTTTGTATCCCAGTGCCTTTAATGCCTTCATGTGGGAAACTGCATATAACACATAGCATGCTACCACAACAACAAGACATAACAGAATGACACCGATGCTTGCTCCATAAGTACTCATATAACCTGTTCCTCCTTAATTGTAAAATCTCTCTTCACACTCTATCATATAAAAAAGGCTATACGATGTCAAATATATCTTTACATTTTTTTTATACTTTTTATTTTTATTTTATTTTTTAATGCTTATTCCTCGTCACTGTCATCTTTGGCATCATCTTCGGCGCGTTTTAACAGCTCCTCCATCAGCTCATCATCCGTCTCGGAATTATCCGCCTGACCGGCTGCTTTCTTCGCATTTTCTGCTGCAAGAGCCGCGCTTGCCGCCTCTTCTTCATCCGTTAAAAGTTCGGATGTATCGGCTGTCTCAAGCTCCTTATTCTCGCGCACCTTCGCAATGCTTGCCACAGTCACATTCTCGTCCAGATTGATCAGCTTGACACCGGAGGTAATACGTCCAAGAAGTGCCGTATCCGCTACCTTAATGCGGATAATGATACCCTCTGTCGTGATTAACATTATTTCATTGTCATGGTTGACTGCCTTGACACCGACGATATTACCTGTTTTCTCGGTAATCTTGTAGCACTTCACACCCTTACCGCCACGGTTCTGTGTGGTAAACTCGGAGATTAACGTGCACTTTCCGAGACCTTTTTCGGAAACGATCATCAGGGAATCTCCCTGGGATTCCATCTGCATGCCGACGACCTCATCTCCGTCTGTCAGGTTCATACCAATGACGCCCATGGATGTTCTGCCTGTTTTTCTTACGTCTGTCTCTTTAAACCGGATACACTGTCCGTATTTGGTGACAAGGAAAATATCCTGATTATTATCGGTCTTCTTCACCTCGATCAGCTCGTCGTCCTCGCGCAGATTGATGGCTGCAAGACCTGTCTTTCTCACATTTGCATAATCGGTGATCGGTGTCTTCTTCACGATACCTTTCTTTGTCGCCATGAAAAGGAAATGTCCCTCGGTGTACTCCCGGATCGGAATGACCGCAGTAATCTTCTCGCCCGGCTGCAGCTGAAGCAGGTTGATGATTGCGGTACCGCGCGCGGTTCTGCTTGCCTCCGGAATCTCATAAGCCTTCATGCGGTATACACGGCCGGTATTCGTGAAGAACATCAGGTAATGGTGCGATGTCGTCATCAGAAGTTCCTCGATGTAATCGTCATCAATGGTCTCCATTCCCTTGATTCCCTTGCCCCCGCGGTTCTGCGCACGGAAATTGTCAAGGCTCATACGCTTGATATATCCAAGCTTCGTCATGGTAATGACGGTATTGGTAACCGGAATCAGATCCTCCATGGAAATATCATATTCGTCAAAACCGATGGATGTTCTTCTGTCATCCCCGTACTTGTCGGCGATCAGAAGAATCTCCTCACGGATAACGCCGAGCAGCTTTTTCTTGTCGGCAAGAATTGCCTTCAACTCTGTGATGCGCTCCATCAACTCCGCGTATTCGTTCTCCAGCTTCTCGCGTTCCAGACCTGTCAGAGCACGCAGACGCATATCCACGATCGCCTGTGCCTGTACGTCCGTCAGCGCAAAACGCTCCATTAAGCGGTCTTTTGCTTCCTGGGTGTTCTTGCTGCTGCGGATAATGTTGATAACTTCATCGATATTATCAAGTGCTGTTAATAATCCCTGTAAGATGTGAGCACGTTCTTCCGCCTTGTTCAGATCATATTTCGTTCTTCTGGTGACAACTTCTTCCTGATGGATCAGGTAATAGTTGAGCATCTCGTAAAGGTTTAAGACCTTCGGCTGATTGTCGACAAGCGCTAACATGATCACACCGAACGTATCCTGAAGCTGTGTGTGCTTGTACAGAAGGTTCAGCACGACATTCGGGTTCACATCACGGCGGAGTTCGATGCAGATTCTCATACCCTGACGGTCGGACTCATCCCGCAGATCGGTGATGCCGTCGATTTTCTTATCTCTGACAAGCTCCGCGATCTTCTCGATCAGACGCGCCTTGTTTACCATGTAAGGAAGCTCTGTCACAACGATGCGGTTCTTGCCGTTCTGCATCGGCTCAATGCTGGTCACCGCGCGGACTCTGACTTTTCCGCGTCCGGTACGGTACGCTTCGTTGATTCCGGCGGTTCCGAGAATCGTACCTCCGGTAGGAAAATCCGGTCCCTTGACAATCGTCAAAAGTTCCTCGATATCGGTTCCCCGGTCTTCCAACACCTGGTTATCAATGATCTTTACCACACCGTTAATGACCTCGCGCAGATTGTGCGGCGGAATATTGGTCGCCATTCCGACTGCGATACCGGTCGTACCGTTGACCAACAGGTTCGGAAAACGGGACGGAAGCACTGTAGGCTCTTTTTCCGTCTCATCGAAGTTCGGAACAAAATCAACCGTATCTTTTCCGATGTCCGCAAGCATTTCCATGGAAATCTTGGAAAGTCTTGCCTCGGTGTATCGCATCGCAGCAGCGCCGTCACCATCGACGGAACCGAAGTTTCCGTGTCCGTCGACAAGCGGATAACGGAATGACCAGTCCTGTGCCATATTAACGAGTGCTCCGTAGATTGAGCTGTCGCCGTGCGGATGGTATTTACCCATCGTATCACCGACGATACGCGCACATTTACGGTGCGGCTTGTCCGGTCCGTTGTTCAGCTCGATCATGGAATAGAGGACACGCCTCTGCACCGGCTTCAAACCATCTCTTACATCCGGCAGCGCACGCTGTGCAATGACACTCATGGCATAGTCGATGTAGGAACTTTCCATTGTTTTCTTCAGATCCACATCATGTATCTGGTCAAAAATCTTGTCATCCATAGGATTTTTCTCCATTTCTATCAATTACATACTCTGTACAGTCCGTCTGTCAGATATCAAGATTCTGTACATATTTTGCATTTTCCTCGATAAATTCACGGCGCGGCTCTACCTTGTCTCCCATGAGCGTCGTAAATGTCACATCAATCTCAGAAGAATTCTCTTCATCAATCATGACACGCTTTAAGATACGCTTCTCCGGATCCATGGTCGTCTCCCAGAGCTGCTCGGCATCCATCTCACCAAGTCCTTTGTAACGCTGGATCTTGTTGTTGCCGTCACGGCCGATCTCTGTCAGAATGCTGTTTAATTCGTTATCATCGTACGCATACCACACGTTCTTGTTCTTCTCGATCTTATAGAGCGGTGGTGTAGCCAGATAGACATGTCCCTGCTTAATCAGCTCCGGCATGAAGCGGTACAAAAAGGTCAGCATCAGCGTTGCAATGTGTGCACCGTCGACATCGGCATCAGTCATAATGATGATCTTATTATAGCGGAGCTTACTGATGTCAAAATCTTCATGAATACCGGTACCGAACGCGGTAATCATCGCTTTGATCTCGGCATTTCCGTAAATCTTGTCCAGTCTTGCCTTCTCCACATTCAAAATCTTACCGCGGAGCGGCAGGATCGCCTGCGTTGCACGGCTTCTCGCCGTCTTTGCGGAACCGCCGGCGGAATCTCCCTCTACAATAAAGATCTCGCAGTTCTTCGGGTCTTTGTCGGAACAGTCGGCAAGCTTGCCTGGAAGAGACATTCCCTCGAGGGCGGTCTTTCTTCTGGTGAGATCACGCGCTTTTCTCGCCGCTTCCCTCGCGCGCTGCGCGAGCAGTGATTTTTCACAGATGTTCTTCGCCACCGTAGGATTCTGCTCCAGGAAGTAGGTGAGCTGCTCGCTGACAACCGAGTCAACGGCGCCTCGCGCCTCGCTGTTGCCGAGCTTCTGCTTGGTCTGTCCCTCGAACTGCGGCTCCTCGATCTTGATGCTGATGATCGCCGTGAGCCCCTCTCTGATATCGTCTCCGGTGAGCGCCGGCTCTGTATCCTTTAAGATCTTGTTCGCACGCGCATAGGTATTGAAGGTCTTCGTCAATGCATTACGGAAACCGGCAAGATGTGTACCGCCTTCCGGCGTGATGATGTTATTGACAAAGCTGTAAGTCGCATCATTGTAGGAATCGTTGTGCTGCATGGCAACTTCCACATAGACTCCGTCCCTAGTTCCCTCGCAGTAGATGACTTCCGGATAGAGCGCTTCCTTGCTCTTGTTCAAGTAGGTCACAAATTCCTTGATACCGCCTGCATAGTGGAATTCGTGCGTATGCACCGGATCCACTCTGGCGTCTGAGAGTACAATTCTTAAGCCTTTTGTTAAAAAGGCGGTCTCGCGCAGTCTCTGTTTTAATGTATCGTAATCATAGACGGTGTCCTCGAAGATCGTCGGATCCGGATGGAAGGTAACCTTCGTTCCGTGTTTTTCGGCAGAACACTTACCGGTAACCTTGACCGGTTCATCCGGCTTGCCAATCTTATAACTCTGACTGTAAATCTGTCCGTCCTTGTATACCTCAACGGAGAGCTTCGTGGACAGGGCATTTACAACCGATGCTCCTACTCCATGGAGACCGCCGGATACCTTATATCCGCCGCCGCCAAACTTTCCACCGGCATGAAGCACCGTGTATACAACCTCCAGTGCAGACTTTCCGGCTTTGTGATTCATCCCGACCGGAATACCGCGTCCGTCATCCTCCACCGTGATGGAATTGTCCGGATTGATCGTCACTTCAATATTTTTACAATATCCGGCAAGCGCCTCATCAACTGCATTATCTACAATCTCATATACCAGATGATGAAGACCTCTGGACGATGTACTGCCGATATACATACCCGGTCTTTTTCTTACAGCCTCAAGACCTTCCAATATCTGAATCTGATCTGCACCGTATTCTGCATTGCTCTCTGTGCCCATAGTAACCTCCTGTCTTTTCTTTTCATCCTTCGCAAACGACACCGTCTGCAACATGAAAAACTTTATTCAACTGAAACTTGTTTTCTATAAAATCATCGATCCCCGTACAGGTGATCAACGTCTGTATATCATGTATACTGTCTAATAAATACTGCTGTCTGCTGCTGTCCAGTTCGGAAAGTACATCATCCAGAAGCAGTACCGGTGTATCTTTGATCGCTCTTTTTACAAGCTCGATCTCCGCAAGTTTAAGTGAAAGTGCAGCTGTTCTCTGCTGCCCCTGCGAGCCGAATCTGCGGATATCCACACCCTTTACCTCAAAAAGCAGATCGTCCCTGTGAGGACCTGTCATGCTCATTTTCATTTTCAGATCCCGTTTCCTGGAAGTCTGAAGTTTTCTTTCGAATTCGTCTGCAGAAACATTGTTCTCATAACGGATCACCAGCTCTTCTCTGCCGCCCGTCAGATTTCTATGTATTTCTGCCACGATCACACCAAGCTCCCCGACAAATCTTTCTCTGGATTCAATCAGCTTTTTTCCATATTTTATCAACTGCATATCCCATATATCCAGCATATCTTCATACTGACTGTTAAAAGAACACTCTTTCAGCAGCTTATTCCTCTGTATGATCACCTTATTGTAATTTGAAAGCTCATGTAAGTAAAGCTTATCCAACTGACAAAGTTCCATATCGATGAAACGCCGCCGCTCTGCCGGCCCGTTTTTGATGATACCAAGATCTTCCGGTGAGAAAAATACGAAGTTTGCGATACCAAGCAGCTCTGCCGCCTTTCGGATCGGCACGCCGTTAACTGCAATGCCCTTCGGCCGGTTCTTTTTCAGATGCATATCAATCTCATAAGCACTCTGGCTTCTGCTGATCGCCATCCGTATATGAGCTTCTTCCTCACCAAAACGGATCATTTCCCTGTCTTTACTTCCCTTATGGGATTTCGTCGTTCCGCACAGATATACTGCTTCGAGAATATTGGTCTTGCCCTGGGCATTGTTTCCATAGAAAAGATTCGTTCCCTTGTCAAAAGACAACTGCAGCGACTCATAATTGCGGAACTGATTCAGCTTCAAAGTTTTTACTATCATTCCATTAATCTGTAATTTTTACAGTCTGACCATCATATTCTACCACATCACCAGCATGAAGTTTCTTGCCTCGCTGGGTTTCTGTCTGGCCGTTTACCTTCACAAGCCCATCCTGAACGGCATATTTTGCATCCACGCCGGATTCCACAAAACCTGCTGCCTTTAAAGCCTGGCCAAGTTTGATAAATTCATCTCTTAATTTAATTGTTTCCATAAAATTTCACTCCTTATACCATGAAATTAACCGGCAAAATCAAATATATATAAGATTGTTGTTCGTCTCTAATAAAACACGGTGCTTTCGGGTTCATCAGGTAAATATCAACGGTTTCATCATCGATCACACGAAGGGCATCGATCAGAAATCTTGGGTTAAAACCAATCATGATATCTTTTCCATCTTTTTCAATATCAATATCTTCATCCATAGAACCAATCTGAGACTGGATCTTAAGTTCAATATTGTCATCCGTAATCGAAAGAATGATCGGTTTTTTATCACTCTCTTTTACAAGAAGTGTTGCACGGTCAATACAATCAAGCAGTTCTTTTTTATTTACCTGGATTTTGGTTTCATAATCGCTGGAAAGCATCTGATCAATACGGAAATATTCCCCTTCCAGCAGACGCGAAACAACAACCGTATCATCAAATTCAAATACAATATGATTTTTTGTAAAGAAAATGTTGACTTCATCCTCTGTTTCACCGGATAAAATCTTACTTATTTCGATAAGTGTCTTCCCTGGAACGACAACTTTCATATCAGTATATTCTTCTTTTAATTCAATTTTACGTATACTTATGCGATGTCCATCCAGGGATACTACGCGCAGTATATTGCCTTTGATCTCGAACAGTTCACCGGTCATCATTTTATTGGTTTCATTTGCCGCAATCGAAAAAATAGTCTGACGAATCACTTCTTTTAAAGTAAATTGTGAAACGGTAATATGATGATCTCTTTCTACAAATGGAAGATAGGAAAATTCTTCCCCGGACTGACCGCTGATGCTGAATTTTGCTTTTTCGCAGGTGATCGTAGTTGTCAGATTTGCATCTGTTTCAATAGTAACATCATTATCTGGAAGCTTTCTTATAATATCCGAGAAAATTTTTGCATCAATTGCAACAATTCCTTTTTCCAAAACAGTACCGTCAACAATAGTTTCAATTCCCAGTTCCATATCGTTGGCTGTAAATTTGATACAGTTTGTAGATGCATCAATTAAGATACATTCTAAAATAGGCATTGTTGTTTTTCCAGGAATGGCTTTCAAGACAATGTTAACACTTTTAAGAAGGTTGTTTTTTGGGCATATTAATTTCATTGTGTTGATAACTCCTTTGTGGTGTGTGTGAGATATATTGAAGAGAAAATCCGCAGTAGCCGCCGTAGGGGATGTGAATATGTGAATAACTCCAAAAATCCTTGAATTTACAGGAAAAAACAGGTTGGATAAACTGGTGAAAAGTCCACAAAATTCTGAGGAAAACCGGTGGGTTATTCACATCTTCAGAAACAGGGTAAAGTTATTCACACAGTATCCAACACATATCCACATAGAATTGTGCACAAATAAAAAGACGATGCTTTTTCTGCCGTCTAGTTTGGATTTAATTTCTTTTTAATAATATCAATGGTGTTTTTCAGGTCATTGGAAGTCTCAATTTCTTTCGAAATCTTCTCAACTCCATGAAGTACCGTTGTATGATCACGGTTTCCCATCAGTTTTCCGATTGCTTTCAGTGGTGTACTGGTCATTTCTCTGCACAGATACATGGCAATCTGTCTTGGCCCGACGATATCAGCACTTCGTTTCGAACCTTTTATATCATCTACTTTAATATGATAGTGTTCTGCGACTGTCATCAGGATCAAGTCTGGAGTAATTTCCCGTTTGGCATTTGGAGAAATCATATCTTTCAGGGCTTCCTGGGCAAGTTCTACTGTAATTTCGCGGTGTTCCAGACTGCTCATCGCAGTGATGCGGTTCAGTGCCCCCTCCAGTTCACGGATATTTGACTTGATATTGGTAGCAATATATTGAATAACCTCATCATCCAGATGATATCCTTTTTCCTTGGAATCGCGTTCTTCTTTTTTACGGAGAATGGCCATTCTTGTCTCATAATCAGGTGAGGAAATATCTGCGATCAGTCCCCATTCAAAGCGGGATTTCAGCCTTCCTTCAAGGGTTGCGATTTCTTTTGGCGGTTTATCAGATGAAATAATAATCTGTTTTTTCGCACCGTGCAGGTCATTGAAAGTATGGAAAAATTCTTCCTGTGTGGATTCCTTTCCTATAATAAACTGGATATCGTCGATCAGCAGAACGTCAATATTGCGGTATTTTTCACGGAACTTTGTCATAGCTGTATTATTGCCATTTCGAATCGCTTCAATCAGTTCATTCGTAAAGGATTCGCTGGTTACGTAAAGCACCCTGGTCTGTGGATTATTTTCCAAAATAAAGTGTGCGATCGAGTGCATCAGATGGGTTTTCCCCAGTCCAACACCTCCGTAGAGGAAGAGGGGATTGTAGATTTCACCGGGGGATTCGGCAACT
>ERZ773181.1185-NODE-1185-length-22715-cov-144.099779_pt1 | contig 22715 bp, 17 predicted proteins | sample MGYA00581001_ERZ773181 | MGnify/ENA primary metagenome ERZ773181 (study PRJEB29015, sample SAMEA2737780) | human gut metagenome | biome: human gut; feature: human-associated habitat; material: faeces | place: China | collected 2012 ... | reverse complement strand
CTATGACAACTCTCGCCAAGAGGTCGTAGTAACATACAGTCTTTCTGCGAGGTCGGTAGAACAGGATGTTGCCATCCAACAGCTTCATGTCATAGTAGTTGCCTGGTTCTATCACCTGTTCGCCTTGTCGGTTCACTACCGTCATCTTTCCATCAGGCAGCTTGATGATGGCAAACTCCCCTTTGCTATCTACAAACTCACGATACTGTATCGTTTGGAGCAATTCTTCATGGCTCATCACCATCATCATTTCAGAGTCTTGGTCAACAGGCATAGTTTCTTGCTTCTCGTTCTTTAGGAAAAACTCTCTATCCTTCGGAGTTTCCTTTCTCTTGCCAACTTTCAGCTTTCCCTCGAACATAGCATTCCAGTTCCATACTTGCGAAGGCAACCCGAACACCCGATATAGTCCCACATTATCTATAATTACGCAGTTCTTCTTTCCCTTAGCTACTCGCAATCCACGTCCCACCATCTGCAGATACTTGGCAAGCGACAGCGTTGGTCTAGCCAGCTGCACAAACTCCACATCCGGACAGTCAAATCCCTCCGAGAATATGTCCACATTCACCAATACTTGTATAGGAGCAAGTCCATCAGCAGCCCCATCAGCAAGTCCATCAGCAGCCCGCAAGCAAGTAGCACCCAGGCGGTCCCATCCCGCACAATCTGGCGAGACCTTTGATGGTCCGCCAACCTTAGAGCGTAGCGGTTCCGAGCACCGAGTAGGGCGGTTTCCTCCCTCTCCCCTGAGGGTGAGAGGGGCGGGGTGAGAGGTGGAGCCCTCTTTAATGGTAAAGAGGGACGGGGTGATTTTAGAAAAATCTCCTTCTTTAAGGGTAAGGGAGGACGGGTGGGTTTTCGAAAAAGAAGTATTAGAAGAAGCTTTGAATCTTTCAATAAGTTCTTTTCGTAAAGAACTTGGAGTCTTACTATCAATAGCATTAGCATGACTAATATTGATAGCATACACGATGCCCTTTCTGTCTTTACCAAATTCTTCCAAACTCTGATAGAGCCTTTCGATACTCGGTTTCTTATTCAGCAACATATCCATTTCCTTGTTCTGGTAGTCACCATCAGCCCCTCGCTTCTGTAAGGAGTCGATGAGCCGTTGCGTCATACCATCCGACTTGATGCTCACGAAATCGTATGTTGCCAATCTTCCCTTGCTGATAAACTCAGGAACACTCCACGACTGCACCAAGACATCAAACAAATCCGTGAATCCCTTACCATTCAATCGGCAAGGTGTAGCCGTCAGTCCCAGAAACTTAGCATTCGGGAATCTCTCCCACATCTCCTTATAGGTCTTTGGCAAGGGCATGGTGCGCCTCGTCAATCACTATCATTCCCCGTTCTTCCTCTATCTCGTCATAATGTCTCATCAGCCACTGAATGGACATCGCCTTGACGGATGACAATAAGGAAGAGATGTTTGATGCGTAATAAAAATGGAACTTTCTTACGGTTTCGTCTATCTGCGACACCAGCTCTCTTCTATGAGCTACAATCCATACTTTCTCCATTGGATTGTTGCTCACGAAAGAGTCTATGACTGCTGTTAACAGGTATGTCTTGCCTGTTCCCGTTGGCATTTGTGCCATCACGGATCGATGAAGGCGCAACTCACCTTCAATGCGCCCCTTCATGTCCTCCTGATAATCATAAAGTTTGATTTTCATCACCCAATAGAATTATTTAAGCGTTTCATTCATTTTGCTCCATTCTCTGTTCATCAGTTCCTCTATCATGCCATAAATCTTTTTAGCATATCTCGTTCTGGCATGATTGTCATAGAGCGTACCACTCAGGATACTTTCATAAAATAGGATGACAAGGCTTTCAGCCTGACACCTGAATCTCCTATATTGCCTTTCATCATACTCCTTGTTGTGCCAGTAGTAGGCACCCGCCCAATTACGCTGATGATCATTCAGAATCTCTGAAGTAAGAAAAACATACTTTATCAAAGTAGCCTTCCTACCCTTCATCAATTCGTTTATCTTGCTGTGGAATACCAAAAAGGCATTGAATGACATGCCCTCCATGACGGCTTTCAATTCAGCACTCTTTTTCTTGACAAGAACCTGATTTGCCTCCACCTTCGCAGCAATCTCATTCTCCTGCTTAATCTGTTCTTCCAGATAGGTCGTGTCCCATTTCCTCCAGATGAGCTTCCTGATATAGACGTCCAGTTCCAAGGCCAACTTACCTTCCAGAGTCTCCTTCACCTGAAATTTCTCATCCAATAATAAGTCGCGCATCTTCGATAACAACTGATAAACTGTTGAAGAAATCAACTCCCGCTCAGCAGCAGCATCTTCTCCAGCAATTACCTTGTCACCCAAGCAAGCAATAGTCTTCTCCAATTCCCCCAACTCATCGGAAGAAAAGAACCCAAATTGCTCCAACTTGCTCATCATGCCATGAATTTCAAAATACAAGGCATTGCAAAATGTGACAAAATCCATGTCTTTCAGCGACTTCATAAAGATAGGAAGATAGCAGATGACAGGATAAACCTCCATACTCTGAGGCATCTCCATTTCCTTCGGCAACTCCACCCCCGAAGCCTTGCCATCCTCTCTTGCTGTCGATATGATCTCGCCCGTCTCAGGATTTCGGGCATCGAGATAATTGCCAAAGTCAAACCCCTTGTCAATTGAGTCCATACCCGTCAACTCCTTCAGCAATATCTTCGGCTGCTTGGCATCGCTCTTCATGATTTCCTTGAACACATCCACGCTTGCCATGCACAGATTACCCACTGCAGAGGCAAACGCCACGTTCATCAGAAAATTACCATGCAGCAAATCTTCGAACTTCTCCCCATAGATGCGCATGGAGATATACCACTCCTTGGGATTACCCTCAAAACCAATGGTAGATATATGAATGTCCTCAGCCGTATCAGTATGCTGTCCATACAAACTGCTGATGACAGGATATTTCTTCCGGAAATGTTTCTTGATGATGCGCTCAAAACGGTCATAACCATTCTCAGCAAAATCAAGAACATGCGCCCATCGGCAACATGCCATGATGTAACCGTCATGGTTCAGGAAGTTCATGTTGAAGTACTGGTGCTCATTGATCCTCACCGTCACTTCCAACTGCTTGTTGGTCTTTTTATTGAACGCAAACGTGCCTTCAGACGGAAAATCCAAAGGCACACTCGTTGTAAACACAGGTAAAATTACAGGTGCATTTCTCATCATGTCCTATATAAATGTCAGTATGTAAAGTCAAAAATAATCAGAAAAAAAATATCTACATCAGAGAGCTCTCCAATTCATTCGGCTCACGAACCACAGCCAAAGGCTCCCCATGAAAAGGCTCTACCGGCATCAAATCCATCAGTTTCTTCTTCATGCCCCGATGATTTGGGTATTGAACAGCCGTCTCTGCAATGAAACGACATACCTCCTGCCTCTTCTCCTCATGGTTCCAAGCCTTGACAGCAACCACCAAAGCCTGATAACTGTCAAATAACAGCTTACCAATACGCCTTTTGTATTCACAAACCAAATCCTGTATATCGTCTCGGTTGATGAGCAATGGTATATGCTTGCACAGCGCCATGGCGATCCATAAGCAGCATCAGGCCTGTTCTTGGCCAGTATCTGTGGAATGGACTTCTTGTGCCATCGTTCCAGCAGACGCAGCTGAGCCATGAAATCATCATTGTCCCTCGGCTCAAAGCTCACTTCCTGCATCAGATATTTGGAGTATTCCTCTTCATAGTCCACGCTCAGCCCTTTCGGAATATAGTTGATTCTCGGTCGCTCCATCTTGGCGCGATACCGTTGCTTCACCATAGACCGTTTTCGCTGCTCATCCCATTTTATGCGCAACAGCTTTTCTTCCCTAATCTGTAGTTCAATATCCCTGAACTCAGAGGTATTCATCACCTCTGCCTTCAGATGCTTCTTGATGACTTTTGTCAGATAGCGTTTTCATGCCTCCTTGTTCTCTTCGGTAACGAATTGCGGACATTGCTCTCCATAGAAGGTGTGCCAGGTGAATGGCTCGAAGTCGAGGTGCCAGAGGAAGGATTTGTGTTGTGGGTTGTTGAGTTCCATATGATTCTTTTTGGATCTTTATTGTTAATTATTCACTTAAAGTGAACATGTTAGCTATAAAAGTTTTTTGCTCCAACATTAAATATTATACAAAGACAACATTCCACAAATTACGAATTTCTTCACAATCGACAAAATGATCCTTGCTTATTGCAACACACAATAAATATCGAGGGCGACTCATTGCTACATAAGCAATTTTCAAGGATTCTCTCTTTATTGAATCTCCATTGGAAGGATTGTAAACATTACCTTTAAATTGTTCCCATAAATTTTCGCTCTCACATCCTGTATGATAGAATGTTTCCATATACAAAGTCGCCAAGTGGGTTTCTCCTTTTACAGAATGTACTGTATCTATTTTTATTTCTATATTATTAGCCTTAAAAACATTTATAGTATCATTACTAAAAGTTTCATTTATTTGCAATGAGGGAACATCAACTTTACAAAAACTCGATATAATATTGACTTCATATCCAAAAATATCATGAAAATCACTATGAAAGAAATCTGAAATCTTTCTGACTGGTGTTATTGTGTCACCATTTAAGATTTGAGCCGCACTTTGAGCTATTAATTCTTTGAATCTTACTAACGTTGAAGAACTGTGATTTTCCAAAAAATCAAACAAAGATTGTTTTGTGAAATATCTTTGTCCATTATGTATATCTGCTATTCTCAGAAATTCTAGTACTCCACTAATTAAGTTCGAAACAATGCTTTGATATGTAGTATTATCTTTATTATGAATATATTTTTGCAAATTACAAGTTTCTCTCTTGACAGCAGCTTTTGACTTAGTAAATTCTTCATAATAAGATTGAATACTCAACTTCGCAGAATCTTTATTGCATCCTGTCCATCCGACTGCTTTAATATTGTTTCTATGAAGCGAATCTTTTGCTCGTTGTTCATTTGCAAATTCCAACAATTTTCTAGAGTGACCACCAACAACAATATTTGTAGTTTGAAGAATTTCTGCAAATTTGTGCAAAACCATTTTAGGATTGTCATACACTATTAATATTGGCTTTAACGATTGAATTTCAGGATTTCCACTCAATGGAGAGGATGCTTTAACTCTAAATGGACTTATTACTGTAGCTATTTCCTGACCAAATCTTTTACTCATATTAATCTCCAACGGATTATGTGCTTTCCAAACCTGATCTGCTACAACCTTATTCTGATAAATTGCTTGATCTTCATCTCCAAAATATTGAACTTTTATTTTATTTTTGTCAAATGCTGTGTTCAGAAATTCAAATTCTTCAGCCTTGGTATCTTGCATTTCATCAACAAAAAGATATTCAAAACGCTTAGCCAGTTCTTCCTTCAGACATGGGAAATCATTCATCAAACGAAGAGACAAGTTATAGGAATCATAGAATTTTAAAATGCCTTTTTTTAGCAAATTCTCCTTAATAGATATAAATTCTTCTGCCGTCTCATTCTGTAAATTTACAAATTTACCACCTAGATACAAAATTTTACCATTAAAGAAATCAGCTTTTGAAGACTGTATAAAAGATATCAACGCTTCATCTTCTGCTGATGGCAACATTGCATTTCTTTCTTTCCTAATTTTATAAAGATTTTGTATTTGAGTATTTGTAAATTTATTTCGAGGAAGTTTAATAAAATCGGCAAATTTCCCAATCAGTATGAAGCCTTTGCTTTTTTTTATGATTCTATTTTTTTGCAGCAATTCTTTACCGCCACATAAATCAATATCTTCAGAAGAAATACGAAATAAGGAATCGTAAACAGAATGATATAGTTTATTTGCCAATTTGGACCTACCTAATTGTTTGTATAAATGATACATTTCTTCATTTGACCTATCATTATCTACTAAAGAAATCCGTGAACCATAATAATATTGCAAAGCTGCGCTTGCAAAGAAATCATCTACGAAAGTTTGCATCGTACCAAAATAATTTGGATAGGAAAATAGCACATCTGCCTTATGACCTAGTTTTGACTTGATTTCATCTATTGCAACATTGGTGTAAGTAAGAACACAAATGCCCTTTCCGTATAGCAAAGGCATTTTGTTTGCAAGCAAAACTAATTTCGCCAACAAAGTTGTCGTTTTACCACTTCCTGGACAGGCTTTTATATCTACGGATTTCTCACAATTAATAATATCTACTTTATCTTTGTCGAAAAAACCATTTTTTCCTGTCAAAAGTCGATAAACACGTGATAATTCTTCATTATTAGCAAACATATGCATAGTATTTTATGGTTCTGTAACATGCTTGATAGCATCAACGATGTATTTCAAGTAAGGATCATTTTCTAAAATATATTTGACAGTATTCATTGAGTCGTCATTATTCTCTCTTTCCTTTTCATGTTGCCTTAAAAGAATGTCTGCAAGATATTGAGCCGTTATAGCTTTAGAAACTTTTTTATCATTCAGACTTGAGAAAATTTCATACGACAGCTGTTTGTCATGAGTTACACTTCCATAAGTACAACAAGATTTACCATGACAACGCAATAATTTTTGCTCAACATCTTTATCAGTTTCTTTCAAAAGACTTTCATAATCAAAACTCTTGTTTTCTTCTTTCTTCCCAATAAGTATTGCTTGCCATAAATACTTATACAATCTACTGCATGCCAATTCATATTCTAATGTCCATTGTGGAGATAAGAATAATCTTATATATCCTTCTTCTGTTTCATGTTTTAGCTTTTGCTTCTTCTCTGTTCTTTCCTTTTCCAAAAGTTCAGGATTATAATTATCAACAGGATATTTTTTCCCCTTATCTTGATAATACTCCAAGGCACGTATATCTAAGTCTGAGACTATCGAAACTGGTACTCCGAAGTCAGCATTATCCTTTCTTTTGAAAATGTCAGCATATCGTTTATAAGCAGTACTTCCCACATTAACTATAGAAACACCATATCTATGAAGAGGTCGTCCAATAATATATGCAATAGTTGTATTAAAAGATTCTCAGCATCTCCCTCTACAAGAATAACTCCTTTTGCAAAAAAAAGATTAGCTCTTGTCGCCTCCAAAAAACGTTCTAAAAATCTATATGAAGATTTGGATAGTTTGGTGTATTCACTCCCCATTGGAAACACATTATGCTCTTTTACAATAATAAGGTTTTCTAAAGGAATCGTAGAGCCTAATACAGTACTATGTGTTGTCAGTATAAACTGTCCAATACCTTTCTGTTCTTTTATGTAATTAATAAGGCTTAATTGGTATTGTGGGTGCAAATGGGCTTCAAGTTCTTCTATCAATGTAAGCTTCAAACCAGAGTTCGGCTGCTCTTTGTAAAGTAACAATTCAGCAGCAATACACAATAAGTTTAAAGAACCTAATCCAGATTTGTTTGTTTCCAAGACCAAATCTAATTGCCGTAAAATTTCTGGTAGTTCACTTCCTGTGAGTTGAATGTTTGCTTTTCTATTCTCATTCTTTCGCAAGAAATGCCCTGTCAGAATACCATTCAAATCTGCAAGAATACTTGTTCCTTCTTCACCTCTCTTTGAGAAATATCCATCTACTTCCTTTTTCAAGTTCTCGTAATCTTGTTCCAATTTATGCTTCTCACCTTCTTTGCTATTTGTTTTGAAAGTAGGCAATGCTGATAATATTTGAGCCAAGCGAGACTTATATCCATGTGTCATATCTGTTAATGCATCTCGCAAAGGTTTCAAATAAACTACTCTTAATTTCTCTCGTGCCTCCCAATCCATTTGGAATGAAGCATTTTCCCCAACCCCGAACCGCTGAATAATGCGTCCGTCAACTCTTTTTGCATACAGGCGTATTTGCAAGTATTGCTTATGGGTATTCTTACGATAATCACACCATTCCAAGAAAGCACCAGCTTCTGCTACTGAAAGACCGTCAAACTCGCATTCAATTTTTAACTCAGTTGCCCTATTTGCATTAGCCGTATTTGATTTGAAAAAATCCTTTTCATCAAAAGAAAAATACTCACCGCTTTGTGTACGCAAGACATAACGAATAGCATCTATTATTGCAGTTTTTCCTGTATCGTTTTCTCCTATCAACACATTTAGCCCATCATTAAATTCAACCTCAATCCCAGGTTTTGCTGTATCGAACGAGTCTCCAATCATTGAATAACGTCTGAAATTCCATATTCGTAGTTTTGATAAATACATATCTGCTCTGTTTATTCAATTACATAATCATTTCTATTTCATCAATTGCTTCATAATATCCTGTTTCATCATCGTCAAAGGACGCTTGAACACATCCTCTGTATCAGCATAAGTTCCCAAGATAAACCTATTTATGTCGAAACCATCTAGGAACAAGTCCTTGAATCCATCTTTCAAGGCAGCAATCCCAGATGAAGAATAAATATTGTGCCTCCAAAGCAACTCTCTTATTTCTTCAGAATGCTCCTTATAGATGGCATCTATGGCAAACCTTTTGTTAAACTCTTCTGCAAGAGTTCCGCCAACCCTATCTTTCAGCTCAACATGTAAACCACCACAAACATGACGAAGTTGAAATTTTAGCAAGTCATCCGTAGGAAGTTCAAAATAAAGCGGTTCCAAATCATCACCATTCTTAGCATAAAGAGTAAAATCTAGCGGATATTTACTTTTGTGCTTATTACAAGAAGAGCAACAAGGAATTAAGTTGTAGAAATTCGTACAAAGATATGGATAGGAACTTTTTGGCAAATTATGATCCAACTCATAATTCGCCCTCAATATTGCAGGACGAGGCTGTGGCTTTCTTCCTCTTCTTTTACCACGTTTTTTTATCATGGCAGGAGTCAATGCCGGTTCAGTTTCTGCTGTTATAGCAAATTGGGCATTACAATATACACAAGTCTTAATACCAAGAGTATCATTGCGCATATAATCGGGAAATATATTTTCCCTTACTCCCTTATAATCCATAGCCTTGACAATTAGGTCTGCAAAAGAGAAAGAATCTGCTTTGGCTATTTTTACAGCCGCATTTAAATATTCTGACTTCAAGACGAGTTCCATTCGATGGATAACACCTTCATATTGCCAAGGCAATAACTTATTAATGCTTGAATATAAATCAATTATAGTCTGTATATATTCTGCATATTGAGGTAATTCCGCTGCGGAGAAAATTCTTTTTCTATTGCCTTTCGGATTGGGTTGTTTGGCCGAGAATACAATTTTAGTTGTATTTTTCTTCATTGCATCCTTTAAATCTTTCAGACTATTCAAAGGCTTTGCACTGAGATTTTTACCTATTTCCAAACCCTTGGCATATTTCTCTGCCAACAATTTGATTTCTTCATTTACAGCAATTCTTCTCATGACTCCTCTTCTTTCAATCTTCCAGTTCTTGTTCCAACCAAGAACGATAGGAATATTTGTCCTTCATTTGCTTCTTGGCAAGAAGAAGTCTAAGTTGAGAAACCACAACTTCATCGCCCAAAGTATTGATAAATTTTGTTGCACGCCCGCTGTCCCATTCAAACGTCTTTGTATCATCTGACCGTAAGAATCGTACAAGAGATTGAATTTTCCTTTGAATATTTTCTCCCATAAATCCGTTTTCCAAGAAGAAACTTTGATGCAGAATGTCATTTACATTAGCTCCTAATGTATTCACAAACGAATCCGTATTGGTAACAGCTTCACCATCTTTCAGGTAAAGTATATTGCTTTTCGGAACATCACTTAATATAAAAGGAGAATGAGTAACCAACAATATATTGATTGATTTTATAGGATAGCCGATCTTGAGCCATGATAATCTGTCAAGCAAATCTGCAATAAAAGTCCTTTGATATTCAGGGTGGCTGTACAGTTCAACCTCATCCAATACCAAATTGACATGTTTGTAAGACATGCGACAAGCATCATCTTCCACGCTTTCCAAGTTTTGAACGTGATACAATATAGAGCTTAAAGAGTACATCAACTGTCTCTCACCACTACTCATACTCGTAAATGAGAATTTATCACCCTGTCTTAAACCAGTCAAAATCTCTTCCGTTTCTTTTTCAAACAAAACATCGATGTCATAAAACGAAGGTGGTAACAGTTCAAATGCTTCCAGATAAGAAGACATGATGTTGCTATTGTGAATGTTCACAAGATTGATTTCATGAACACCTGAGCCTCGTTCATATATGCTATGCTTGACAAACTCCATGCATTGCCTCAATTTGTATGTTATATGAGATTGGTCTTCTGTGACTTTCTCTAAATACATATCAATCCGGTCTGGGAGCAATTCACGTTTGAAATCCGCATAAGTAAGTCCTATTTTCAAGGTTTTATATGCCATATAGCTGACGACATCATTATATAGCTCATCACCCAAATTTGATCTACCTTGTATTGAAGACTCATAAGCTTTTTTAAACTCATGATAAAAGAATTTCATCTTTCCAAAGTCTTTCCACTTCTCAATCTTGTTAACAAGCGTTTTTTCGTAGTATGGGTGTAACCGGTAGCGTAACTTAACAGCTCTATAGCCAGGAATAAAGTTTTTACCTTTGGAATCAAAATAAAGAGCTAAGGCTGATAGTCTCTGCAAAGCAAGACCATTTTCTTTGTTGATGTCAATATTTCCATCATGTCTGAAAGGATTCAATGACATCGGTGTCAGATACGCATCATTCTTGTGAAACAGTCCGTCTATCCAATATCCATTTACTGACATGTCTTCTGGATTTTGATAATCCTGCTTATTAAAACTGTACAGACTATAGTTAAGTGCTATGGTATAAAAGAAAAAATCATGCAATATCTTTCTTACATTTACTCCAGCGCAACTAACAAGTTGTCCGTCGGCATATAAATCTGTATGGATGTTTTCGCAACGAATCTCGAATATCCTACTATCCTGTTCATAAAACAAACTGGCGTAAACGCCTTTAGCAGCATACAGTTTTACACTATATTGTTTTACAGTCTCTCGTAGATGACTGAATGCAAAATTATTAATGATGGCATACATCAGATCCAACAAAGTAGACTTGCCAGAACCATTTTTTCCTACTATACACGAGATTGAGACTTTTATCTTAGAGGTGCTTCTCACCTGATAAAGTCCATCCATTGTTTCGTCAAGGCTGTCCATAACATTCTGTTTTTGAATTGGATAAGCAATGCCTCGACAGAAAGGATACCATTCATCTTTAAGTGATTTACGAATAAAAGGATGAATATTTTTTTGATCTATATGTATTCCTATTAATCTCATATCTCTTTTATTTTTTTAGTAAAAAGAACTGTCATCCCCTAAAACAAACTTATTATAGGGTAGAAGAGCAGTTTCCCAATTTCCTAAAATTCATCACTCATTTCAGTCCCTCCCGATACCAGTCGAAGAGTTTCTAGGTATTGCTGCATACCCTACAATCATCCTATAACATACTGTCATAGAGCGTACCACTCAGGATACTTTCATAAAATAGGATGACAAGGCTTTCAGCCTGACACCTGAATCTCCTATATTGCCTTTCATCATACTCCTTGTTGTGCCAGTAGTAGGCACCCGCCCAATTACGCTGATGATCATTCAGAATCTCTGAAGTAAGAAAAACATACTTTATCAAAGTAGCCTTCCTACCCTTCATCAATTCGTTTATCTTGCTGTGGAATACCAAAAAGGCATTGAATGACATGCCCTCCATGACGGCTTTCAATTCAGCACTCTTTTTCTTGCCTTGTACCATAATTTGAATAATTTAAAATAACGGTGCAAAGGTACAAAACTTTATCTAGGCGCACAATACGGCTTTCACCGAATACTTACTTTTCTATTGAAACTGGTGGAAGATATTTTTCCCAATCCATCATATTAGAAATTAGCCTCATTCTTTCATCAATCGTAGGTAGTTCTATTCGCTTGTTTGGCAAATATCTTGCATGTTCCAGAGAATCACCTAAAGCCCATAAACGATTTGACAAATATGATGGATTATCACTATGGCGTTCAATATCGTCTTTCGTGAGAAAAACATTGTGTTCAAATTCTTCACGCGATTTTGGCGTAGGCATGCCATATTTACTACTTGGCTTCATATATTTTATCGAAATGATCAGACACTAAGATATGGAAAACAGAACGAATGGATTCATCTATCGTATATAAATCCAGCCTGCCATTTGGAAGTTTTTTTGCTCTCTTCAAGGAATCCACTAAATGATTCACCATACCTTGCGCAAACGAAATATGCTTATTTTCCATACACTCTTTTAAGAGATTTGAACCTCTCTCAAAATCCTCCCTATCTGAATATAAAGTTCCTAATTGCTTAGTCATACATATTAACTATTAATTACATTATACACATCACTAGCTCTCCTAATATCTACTTTACCATAGAGTACATTATTAAGTATATCTTCCATAGTTCTAGCACATCTACCCTTAAATATTTGTCCCAAATAGAAACTCCTATGGACATACCTATCAGATTGGAATAATCTATCTAATGTACCATCTCCTTGCAGTCGATGCACTGCATCCAAATATGGTTTCGCGAACTCTTTTCCCCCAGTAACTTGCCAATAATTAAGTGCATCAATTTTAGTACTGACAAACATTTTATCGTCATTCTCAAAGAGAACATCGCTTCTATCCGGCAAACTTTCTGGGATAACATGTTGCATTTCTTCCAACATACAACAATATCCACATTTGTCTGACAATAACAATGCTATTTCATAAAGATTCCACGATACCGAGAAATTACAAACACTTAACAATTTCTTCTTAATATCAATATCCTGAAAACTCTCTAGGACCAAAGAGGGAGCCATCATTGCAATATTTAATAAAACGCTAGAAGCCTCTGTATTTAATCCCACTTCACATGGATATAGAATTTCCTCTATCAAGCATTTAATTACTCTTGTATCATAAGTACTTAGCCATTTCAATACCCCACTTGCTCTTTTGGAAACACTATTATCTGGATGCACAAGAAACCAGATGAGAAAATGAATCATTTGCTCATCTTGATTGATTTCTTTATGAAAACCTTTCATCCAACTAAATTTACTATCTTGTTGTCTTGAAGGTTGAACATTGATGTTATAATGGCTAGAAATCACATCATATAGCTTACATCTATCAAAATCCGGCATATTGATAAGTGGAGTAATAAATTCACTGAGCGAGAACCAATAAGTACCAACTGGTGAAATTATGCTCTTTCTCATATTGTCTAAAAGCACCTTGCTTGAAGGAAGTAAGCCAAGCCTCTCTTGTAGACTTTCTCGCTTTTCCGATGTTTTTTCTTCCGACTCAGTTCGCTCCCATTTATAATTATGCTTTCTCAAATTTTGTTTCAAAGCATCAAAGAACTCATTAGAAGTTGTTGTTTCTTCGAAATCTTTTAGATACTCACCTTTTTTATTATCATAGTCAGAGACTATATACTCAGCCATTCTTGGAGCTAGTATTTCTATAGACTTTTCCATCCCCAACTCTACTATAATTTCAGAGTGAAGGCTAGCGTATTGATTATCATTGTGTAGCTTATCCCAGTTTTCCCAAAACAGTTCACTAATGGCATATCTTATGTAAGGTGATATCGCTTTACATTCTCTCAATAACTGGCATATAGCACTAGCCTCTATTAAATGATTGGCACCAAGATCATACCCATCACCTAATTTAGGCATGTCAACCTTCCATTCCTCAGCATTACAGATAATACTTTCTGGTGAAGGCAAAGTTTCAAACATATAATAACCAATTGCATCTGATAAAGAAGAAGTCTTGGCGATTGTTGCCACAAACTCGTTTTTTTCTTGCTGAACATATCGCTGAAACGTCATTTCACCAGACGCTTCTTCAAAAATCGCAGCCATATGAGCAACTTGAACAGCATCTAACGGTATGTCAGATTTGCGAAATTCATTAATTAAGTCCAGTTGGGCCTCTTTATACCAATCTGGTCCCATAGAACTTTTCAACACTTCCGCATAAGTAGTTTGAACTTTCAATGTTTCCCCCCACCTAGCATATTCGCAACATAACTGAAGCAAATAGTTACAACGTTCCCATCTGTTCATAACTGCATAAAGAATGAACTTGACAGCTTCATCTGCAAAGAAAAGAGCTTGCATCCGCATATTCTTTTCTCCCAAGATTTTAGCCATTCCAATAAGAGTATCACAATAGCCTTCTCTATACAAACACAATTGATTAGACATTCTGCTCTTGACATGTTCCATTAGATCATCTATCCTATCAGCAAAAAAATCACCATATATTTCCGCCAATTTTGTATACAAGAACGGTATTAACTTCTCAGGCAAAAGATAACTTCGTTTCCAATTGATTCTTTCCTCAAAAGAAAAATCAAGACAATCAAGAATATCTTTAAATTTTACATAGATTGAGGAAAGGTCATCACCATCCGTACGCATTCTTAGCAAACCATGAATGTAAGCAGTACGAGCAACCAACATCTCTATATACTTTTCCCAAGACCCATCATCTTTATAATTTCTATTCAATTCCGGGAGTGAAAAATCGTCATCTTCATATGCCTTATAAAAGCTTTGTCTGTAGTATTCAAATACAGAATTTACTTCAACATCAACTCCATTAGCATTCCTAAAAGAAAATGGCAAGAGTTCTGGTTTATATTTTTCCAATAATTTCTTTATCACACATGCTTGTATAGGTTTACCGATAAGTACTGCTAATATTTTTTTGATATCCTCATTTGAAAATGCGAAATCATGCTGTAATAAAACATCTTCTAACTTCTTTAAGCAAAAATTAAAAGACTCATTATACCCTATTTTATGAAGTTCAGAATCTTTCACTTCATATAAGTGTATCACGTTTATTAAAAGCATAACAATTCTTTCATCCCAATTAGTATCTAACCTCTTAAGATGTTTATCAAAGTCCACAATTTTGCCAGACCTTACGTGATTAGAGAGTTGATAAGCTATAATTTCGCTTCTAATTGAGCTAATCATCTCATTAGTTTGTTCTTCTGTATCCGCCTTCAAATAATTAAGAGTATGAGTCAAATAGCCAACCAAATCTTTTTGATTCTCAACACCCGCCAAAACACCTTCAACTATCAAAAAGCCTTTAGCTACAAATACATATGTATCTATATACTTTTGGGATTTATCCTCAAGAATCTGACGAATTTTTGCTTCAATTGATTCTGCTAAATCAAGAGCCTGCTCTTTATAATTCAATTCAAACATAATACGAAGGTAGGATATAGCTCTTGGAAGATCTACCAAAAGTCTATTATCTCTTACAATATATTTCATTGCCACATCAGGTTTTCCTCGTAAAAAACTCAAATCAATAAAAGCATCCACATGGTCCACCATTATAGAATCACAACGATTCTCGATGCGTTGAGCTAGCAACATCAACCTAATTACCTCTATTGGCAGCCCATTATCTACAGCAAGAGCCAAACATTCCTTAATATCATGCATTATCAAATCTGGAGAAACATCATGCATAGCACATAAGTCTGCCCATTCTTGATTACACATTTCCAATCCTTTCATCACATCGCTACCATTTACCAAATGATGGAGAGTGTTTTCTATTGAATAAGGCAAATCTTTATGTGCCAAACAATATTTTCCAATCTGATCATTTGTAAAGCCTATTATCGAACCCAATTTATGAGTAACAAAAAGCCTGAATGAACTATGATAAATCTCATATCGCTCTGCATCCTTTTCTTTCAACAAATGTCTGAACTCTCTAATAGATTGCTTAAAATCATATGGGTTTGGGGACACCATCATGTTAAGTAGTTGTGATTCCAATACAGAGCCACGAATTTGAGACAATAAAGCCAACACTTCAAAAGCGCATCCTTTTGGATTTGCTTTTTTCCAAATTGATTCATAATAAGCGGTAATATCTCCACCTATGGTAGGTAAACTATCCAACCATTCCTCCAATTCAACTTCTTTCGTCTTTTCATCAAAAGATTCCGCCATATAGCGGCATAGATAATTCATATACAGAGGATGACCTTGTGTCTTATGAGCTACGGCTTGAATAAATGGAAATGTTTTCTCCCATTCACCGCTATTCGCCTTTATATAGGATTCACATGCTTGCATATTTAGGGGAGTTACCTCAATTTTAAATTCATCAAGCAACTTTCCTATAATAGTGGCAGGAAGTATATCTTCACTAATACATGACAAAACTACTTTTATATTGCTTGGCAAACTCTCTGGCAGCAAGGATAGAATGTCATCTATACGATTATCCCTATCAGTTACCAATTCATCTAAGCCATCAATAATGATAACGCCAGATTTATCGTCAACAGAAAGGATATTGCTCATGTATCTAAACCAGTCTGAGACACTTTTTCTTTTTTCTTCTGGTGTCAATTTTTTTACATCTACACAAGATGTAGCAACAAACACAGTCTCTATCCAATCTACGAAGTATCCTTCCGAGCATCTGATAGCCCGACTCATGTCATCATTAGGCACCTTAAAAAAGAATCTGCCAAGAATTTTCACCCTATCAGTTCTTGATTCGAAACCACCTGCAACAGTTGTCTTGCCACATCCTGGTGAACCATAAAGCAAAATCCAATGAGACTTGTCATTAGAAAGAACAGTATCAAGTGACTCAAACACAGAATAATTAGGTTGAGATTTTTCTACATCTTTTCCTATAGAAGCAGGTATAGAATTAATACTTTCTTCCTTCTCTATTTTTATTTCTGTCAAAACAGAACTAATTATTTCTACACTGACAAAAGACAAATGGTTTCCTGTTTGTTCAATAACGATTCCTACTACCTTGTCTCTTATTAGAATAGGAGCACCTGACATTCCTTGATAATCATATAGATCACTAATGTCTTTCGGACAGAGCTGGTAATTAGCAGGTTTACCATAAACCTTTTGGTTTATTTTTCCATAAAGCCTTAACCCACCATCACTATTTTTATCAGGATATCCAAACGACTCTACATCTTCATCAATTCTTAGATGGTGTGCTTGTAAGCCATAAAAGTCTTTTTCTGAACGTGCCGATACTTTTAATATTGAAATATCAAATTCTTCAATATTCCGTATAATTTCAAAATGCAGGTCACCATCAGTTGAATCCTTTACTATATTTTCGGCATCATCAGAATAGCATGCCACTGTATGATATGCAGTTAATAGAAGGTCAGGAGCTACATAGAATGCAGTTCCAACTTCCTTTCCACAAACAATCCGAACAATTAATCTTCCTTCCATATTTTCAAATAGTTATCGTTATACCTTGTTCTCCTACTGGAGTAATAGTCTCAAATTCAAAATCATCATGATAGCTTTGAGCAGTCAATTCTCTAGATAATTCTATATTATAGTTAAAATACAACCTTGGTTCATGATTATTACCATTGGCAATAATATGAGCCAATGTTGGCAAATCTGGATGATTATATTTATCTCCATTAGTAGAGATCAACCAATTATTACACCTAATCAACTTCAACAATTCTGGAGAATTATTATTATAGCTACCATGATGTGATAACTTAACTGCATCAAACCAGAAAGGCGCATTTCCTTTGCCATACAATTCCATCAATGAATCTACTATTGTTTCTGCATGAGCATCTCCTAAAAACAATACTCTTTTTTCATCTACCTCCAATACAAAAGCAATAGAACTTCCATTTGTAGCAGAATCGTCCGGTTCATATATTTCCTCCATCATCTTAATCAAGTCATAACTCTTAGATACATTTCTTTCATGATAATGAAAACCAGGTTTATCTTTGCTCAAAGAATACTCAAATGCATCATCCCAAAATTCTTCACTATGAGCTTTTGAAAGTAAACCATCTATGATTAGCTTTTTCTTCCAAAAAGATTCCACATTACTAATATCGTCACTGTTTGGAGATAGAATATGAATTGTAGCCTTTCCAAAAGAAAAAGAATATAATCCTTTTATTGTTGCACCGCTCAAAGGAACGTTCCAAGGAATTCCTTTTCTTGCTATTAATGTTGACAACGTACATCCCTGCCTAGCACTAATTTTCTTAGATTCTGCCAATTGTACCGCCTTGCAAATATTGTCATGCACAAAATGTTCCCCGTTGGCAGAAACCTTAACAACAGACTGAATATGCCGATATCCATTGTACCAAATTTCTCCTATTGATATAGGAAGAGCCTCTTCTTCAAGTAACTTGATAATACCAGAAATATGATCAGCATCAATATGTGTAACTACTATAACATCAATTGCACCACCATTTTCAGAAATTTCTTTTAGTTTTGGCAACAAATAGTCCTTATATGTATCAACATACCCACCATCTATTAAAAAGTAGTGGGATGGAACATACTCTACAAGAACACTATCACCATTCAAGGCAGGTAACAAGTCAATTTTCATATACAAAATTACAACGTAACATTCATTCTCTGCAAGAATTCATGAGGAGGCATGACTGAAATGTCAGAGAAAGGGAAATCCTTAACGTTCCTCGTCACAAAAGCCATCACGGTGCATCCAGATATCAAGAAATACCTTCATCATTTATACTTCTCCAACAAATAGTCTAACTTCTCGTCGTTTTCATCTTCTATTCCAGCAAGGCATCCACCTAATTTCTCCAAATGAGCAGGAAGTGTCAATGAAGGCAGCTTACGAGAGGTTGGCACCTGAAACCTTAGCAGATACTTTTCCACCATCTGTCCAATGCTAACATTATGCAACTTTGCATAAAGCTCAGCTCCACGATATATATTGCTATCTACACTAATCGTATTCATAATTGCATCGTAAACCACCAATACAGCGTCCCCACTATTTATCAGCAGGTTAACCGTACCAGTATTTTTGAATAAAGTTTTGATTTTCTAAAATTTAACTATCAAGCGACGGCTTGGGATGTCTTCGTTACCTCCGCATCCGTACCATTTTCAAAATGGCGGACATAGTCACATGGCAGGAACGAGGCATTTTTCGAAAAATCCTCCTTTTATCTAAAGAGGAACGTGGCGATTCGAAAGCGCATACCCTCCAATCACCCCATAACAAACCAATGGTATGAGAAAGGCAATCGCCATGCAGCCCGTAGTATCCGCTATATACCCCATGATTACTGGAGCAACCGCACCACCCACTATCGTCATGATAAGCAATGAAGAGGCAAGCTTGGTCTTTGTACCCGCATCCCTCAATGCCAGCGAGAAGATGGTCGGAAACATGATGCTCTCTCCCAGATACAGGGCGAAGAACGCAATGAGAGATAAGGTTCCGTTACATACCACCACAATCAATGTGGCAATAAAGGTGAGGATGGAACAGACCAGCAGCACCAGCCTTGGCTGGATATAATTCATGATGACACCACCAGCCAGTCGGCCGATAAAGAACAGACTCATTCCGCCAAAGGCGAGATACAGACTGGCAGCCTGCTTCTCTATATGAATACTCTCCTCAGCATAGTTGATGAAGAAACTGTTCACACCCGTCTGGGCAGCCACATAAAGAAACAAGGTCAGCATACCGAAACCGAATGCCATCACTCGCATCGGCTTCTCCTCCACCTTCTCGTTCGTATCCACCTCATGCGCTCTCCTTGGGTCCGGCAACTTGATCCTTGACAGAACCAGCGCCACAGAAAGCACGAAGATACCTACCAGGGCATAAGGAATAGCAATGTTGACACCCGAGAACAGGAGCTGACCGCCAACCAGCGGTCCTACAATCCATCCGATACCATTGAGCGACTGCGATAGGTTGATTCTGCTCTCCGCCTTGTCAGGATGTCCCAGTACCGTAGTATAAGGATTCGCACTCGTTTCCAGACAGGTCAGTCCGCATCCTATCACAAACAGCGACAGAACGAAGAAGTAGAAACTGTTGATCCTGCTTCCCGGTATGAACATCAGGGCACCGATACCGAAGAGAACCAGTCCTGTTATCACACCCCTCCTGTAGCCCCACTTCCGGATAATCCATCCGGCAGGCAGCGCCATCAGAAAGTAGGCACCATAGACAGCAGCCTGCGTCAGGGCCGACATCGCCTTGCTGATATGGAACGACTCCTGGAAATGCGGATTCAGCACCTCCAGGATGCCATGAGCAAAGCCCCACATGAAGAAGAGACTGCTGATGATGAGGAAGGGCACCAGATAGTTATGCCCTTCGTATCTGAAGATGGATGGCTTCGTCATGATTCTCAGCAAATTTAAGACTGTCCTTTACTACCAGTGCCAGATAACCGCCGCCACCGGCTCCCGGCATCTTCCATGCCAGAACCTCCTCCATGTTGCTGTAGCGGTCAATCATCGGCTGCACACTCGCCTCCGGTTCTATCACACCGTTGATAGACGGATTCACCATACCCGGGAACATCGCAATCTGGGCCTCGAAAGATGCCCTGTATGCTGCCGCAAAGGCATCGAGGTCGTGCGCCAGAATCGCCTTCCAGCAAGCATCAGCTGCATCAGCCAGTGCCTTCACCTTCTCAGGCGTGATATCCTTACCTTCCACCACACTGCATCCCGGTCTTCTCGGTTCCATCGGAATCATCACCAGATGGTCTTCCAGGAAACGGAGAGTCATCTCATCCTGCGTACTCTCTATCTTCTCCGGCCAGAAGTTATTGTCATAATAATGACGCACCAGACCGGGAACACAGATACCGATAGAATCCTGGGCACCCGAGATGATACCATCGTGACGCTCCGGATTGTTCTCAAAGCAGAATACCAGTCGGGCAAGCATCTCCGGTTCCATCTTCGGCAACTTCACCGGCCATATCTTCTGAATCATCTTACGGGTAGAGGTAGACAGACCGCAGCGGTCGCGCACCTCAAAGGTCGGTTCCAGCGAGATGGTAATCGCCCATCCCGGATGATACATGCTTACATAAGGTCACCATACTGTGATGCCTGCTGGAAAAACTCCACATGACCAGAATGTAGCAGGTCATAGCAACCGCTTACAAAAACTTTTTTCTTCATTATGATTATCATTGATAATCGAAGTGCAGATAGTCATTCTCATCTAGCTGATTACCTATCTGCATCTCGATAAACATAAACAGAGTTATTTCAATTAATTATTTGATTAATTTATTTTTTATATTTTAGCCTCCAGAAGAAGTGCCAAGTACGGAACAATGGCTCACAAAGCGCCTCTGCAGGATAATATCGAACGAAGTGCATATTTCTCCATATCTTCAGGAAATATTTCTTCCCCATACTCTGATGCGTAAACCCAGCATACTTCGTAAAGTGCTTACCGAAGTTGCCACCATTCAGTATCTCTGCTAACAACAATTTTCCTCGTTTTTCATCAATCGGAACTATCATCTTCTCCCTAGATAGTCCCAATGCCTCATGCAGCACATACATCACCGCCCCTGCAAACTTCCACAATCCCAAATACTTCAGTTCTCTCTGCACCACATCTAAAGCAGTAGAGGCAGAAGAATCTGTAGTGAAAGCAGAACTGACAGAAGCATCAGAAGCTATATCCCCAATAGCATCCCGGCGGTCCCATCCCGCACAATCCGGCGAGACCTTTGATGCTCCACTCATCCCCAGGCGGTCCCATCCCGCACAATCTGGCGAGACCTTTGATGGTCCGCCATCCTTAGAGCGTAGCGGTTCCGAGCACCGAGTAGGGCGGTTTCCTCCCTCTCCCCTGAGGGTGAGAGGGGCGGGGTGAGAGGTGGAGCCCTCTTTAATGGTAAAGAGGGACGGGGTGATTTTAGAAGAATTTTGATAGACTTTATAAAAGTCGCAAACAACGTAGTAATAGTCAATAATTTGCCTCATTCCAATCCCTTCATCAAAGAAATGGTGATATAGATGCGTCAGCTGATAAACAACATTAAATGCCGTCGTTGGTATAGCAATATCCCCTGCCCCATCGGGCAGGCTAACAACATTTGAGCATTGCAGATCCGCATTCCTTCGAAACCATTTCTGCAACCTGGCATGATAAAGGATATTATTCATGGAACAAGGAAAGAAATGCAACTCTACAGGCACACCATCCAAGGAAGTCTCCAGATGCTGCAGTCTGATATCATCCCCTAGTTCAAACTTCTTTTGAGTATACTCCATAATCCTCTCCCTACTAGCATCAATCCAAACATCAATATCTCCAGGAGTACGTGAATAAGGATTCGGATACATCAAGGCATTCCCCTGCCCTTTCAGAATGCAGCACCTCAATCCATCCTCTCTCAGCATCGAGAAGAGCTTACCAGCCACAGCATTCACCTTCATGTTCTGCCTGCGAATCTGTTGCGCCTTACCCATCCAAGTCATCAGCAGCTCCCTCCCTATCGGGTTCTGCTTCAACTCCTCAGGATACTCCTCCCCCAGTCTCTCGATACCATCAAAGCAAAGCCCCAGCAACGCCTGCTTAGAAGCAAAAGAATACAGCTCATGCCAGTTCATACCAGCAATCACTCTACTCATATCCCCCTTATATCCAAGGCAATACTTCAGGAAAGCGAAAATTGCAGTTATATCATTCATTCAACTATTGATCTTTATTAAATTATTAATACTATCTTAATATTTTACGTCATAATGATGTATATTTGCAGTCAGAATGATTATTAATTAAACATTTTAGGCTTATGGCACAGACAGCAATGACAG
>ERZ773181.1178-NODE-1178-length-22820-cov-7.158357_pt1 | contig 22820 bp, 19 predicted proteins | sample MGYA00581001_ERZ773181 | MGnify/ENA primary metagenome ERZ773181 (study PRJEB29015, sample SAMEA2737780) | human gut metagenome | biome: human gut; feature: human-associated habitat; material: faeces | place: China | collected 2012 ... | reverse complement strand
GGCAGGCCGGTTCTGTTTTGTCTGTCAGATTCATTATGAGGCGTTTGCAGCAGGCAACTGCAAACCCGAAAACCTTTCGGCGAATTCGTACCGCGCCGCGTAGGGGCCGACGACTCTGTCGGCCCGATAAATGTTGCGGATTTTCCGAAGATTTCCGAGAAAACGCTGCATTCTGCGGGCGGACAGAGGCGTCCGCCCTTACAAGAATCGCAGCAGTTCAATCATATCCCGTACTCAGGTCTGGTGCCCGCGGGGTGCGAGAAGGCTTTTGCCGCAGTGCGGGCAGGTCTCGCCGTCGCTGCGGCCGAGGCGTTCGCCGCAGAAGGGGCAGCGCCAGCACAGCAGCCAGACGGCTGCGTAACCGATGGCGAACAGCGCCGTAAACAGAAAATACACCGGCTTGGACACGCCGCAGCCAATAAGAAAGCTGGCCAGCGTCAGCGCGAGCAGCGTGAACAGCAGAACCTTGATCGTTTTCAGATTCATAGAGAAGCCTCCTCTTCTTCATCCGAACCGCAAAGCTTTCCGTTTCCTTCTGTCTATATTATAGCACTCTGTCCTGGATCCGTATACGGCCTGAGGGAAAATTTGTGCAATATTTCTATTGCGCGTCAATGCGCTCCTTCAGGTCGTTCAGGTAGACCCAGCGCTCTGTTTTCGCGTCCAGCTCTGCCGTCAGGCGCTCCTGCTCGGCCGTGAGCGCCTGCAAGCGGACATAGTCGCTGCCGCAGGACTCCTGCTCCTGCCGGCACGCAGACAGCTGCGCATCCAGCTCCGCGATCACGCTGTCGATGGTGTCAAATTCCCGCTGCTCGTTGTAGGAGAATTTCAGCTTCTTCTCGCGCGGACGTTCCGGGGCGGGCTTTTCCTGCTTTTCAGGCTTCTTTTCCTCCGGCGGCGTCCGCTTGCGCGCCCAGTCGGACCAGTTGCCGGTAAACACGTCGACGCGGCCCTCCGGGCGCACCTCGAAGATGGTATCCGCCAGCTTATCAAGGAAAAAGCGGTCGTGCGAGACGGCGATGATGGGGCCGGGGAAGCTTTGCAGATAGTCCTCCAGAATGGAAAGCGTCGTAATGTCCAGATCGTTCGTCGGCTCGTCAAGCAGCAGCACGTTGGGTGCCGCCATGAGGATGGACAGCAGATAGAGTCTCCGCCGTTCGCCGCCGGACAGACGACCGATGGTGGTCTGCTGCAGATCAGGCGGGAACAGGAAGCGTTCCAGCATGGTCTTGGCGGAGAATGTGCCCTCGTCCGTTTTTACCTGTGCGGCGACATTGTAGATAAAATCATACACGCGCTGGTTCAGATCCAGCTCCCGGCCCTCCTGCGAAAAATGACCGATCTTGACCGTCTCGCCCAGCTCGACCGTGCCGCTGTCCGGCGGAAGCTCGCCCGCGAGCACGCGCAGGAGCGTCGATTTGCCCGCGCCGTTTCGGCCCACGATGCCGATGCGGTCGCTGCGCAGAAGGCCGTAGGAAAAATCACGGAAGATCGTCCGCCCGTCATAGCCCTTGGAGATGTGCTCCAGTGTGATGATCTTTTTGCCGAGACGGCTCGAAGCCGCCGAGAGCTGCACTGTGCTGTCGCGCTCAGGGGCCTTCTGGTCCTTCAGCTCCTCATAGCGCTGAATGCGCTCCTTGCTCTTCGTGCTCCGGGCCTGACAGCCGCGCAGGATCCATTCGCGCTCGACACGCAGGATGGACTGCCGCTTGCGCTCGGACGCCTCCGCCATCTGCGCGCGCTGCTCCCGCAGCTCAAGATAACGGGAGTAATTGGCCTCGTAGTGGTAGAGCTTCCCGCGCGAAAGCTCCGTGATGTGGTTCACGACGCGCTCCAAAAAATACCGGTCGTGCGTGACCATGACCAGCCCGCCCCGGAATTTTTTCAGCCAGTCCTCCAGCCACTGCACCATTTCGGTATCCAGATGGTTCGTCGGCTCGTCGAGCACCAGCACGTCCGCCGGGTGGATGAGCGCTGCGCACAGGGCCGCACGGCGGCGTTCGCCGCCCGAAAGCGTGCCGATCCGCCGATCGGTGTCCGCAAGACCGAGCTGCGTCAGCATACGCTTGGCCTCGTATTCGTTCAGCTGCCGGAATTCCGGCGGCATACTGGCAAAGACCTGCTCCAGAACGGTCAGCTCATCTCGCATATCCGGATTCTGTGCAAGCACGCTGACCTGCAAATTCGGCTTGCGGGCGATCGTCCCGCCGTCCGGCTGGAGCTTTCCGGCCAGAACCTTCAAAAATGTCGACTTTCCGGTGCCGTTGATGCCGATCACGCCGGTCTTGTCGCCCTCGTTCAGATAAAAATCCACATCGTCCAGCAGCTGACGGCTGTCGAAATTGATGGAAAGATGCTCTGCGGATATCAGCATAAATTTCCTCCTGCAAGGGGTTTCTGCGTCTATTCTATCACAGTCTTCGCCGGAAATCACGCGCTTCTTGCATTTTTGCCGGGCTTCTGGTATCATGGGGGGTGAAAAGCATGGAATCGAGGTGAGTTTCCAATGAATTCCGTGAAATTACTGGCGCTCGATCTGGACGGCACACTGCTGAACTCCCAAAAGGAGCTGACGCCGCGCACCCGCGATGCGCTCTATGCCGCGGCAGAGGCAGGCGTCGAGATCGTGCCGACCACGGGCCGCTTCTTTACCGGTATGCCGGAGGTCATTCAGAAGCTGCCGTTTCTGCACTACGCCATCACCATCAACGGCGCGCAGGTCTATGACATCCGCGCGGAAAAGGCTGTCAGCAGAGCGGAAATTCCGCTGGAAACGGCTCTGCGGGTCCTGGAGTATCTTGACGGCTTCCCCGTGATCTACGACTGCTATCAGGACAACTGGGGCTGGATGACGCGCAGCATGCAGGAAAACGCCGCTGCATTTGTCCCCATCGATCATTCGCTGCGCATGGTGCGCAGTCTGCGCACGCCGGTCGACGAGCTCAAGGCCTATCTGCGGGAGCGGAACCGGGGCGTTCAGAAATTACAGCTGTTCACGCCGGACGATGCGCTGCGCAGACAGCTGCTCAAAGACCTCACAGAGCGCTTCGGCACGCTGAGTGTCAGCACGTCCATGCCCTGCAACATTGAGATCAACGACGCGCACGCCAACAAGGGCGAGGCCATTGCGTCTCTGGCAGCGTATCTCGGCCTGCCGATGGCGGCAACGATGGCAATCGGCGATGGGCTGAACGACAGGAGCATGATCCGGATGGCGGGCCTCGGCGTGGCCATGGCGAATGCGTGTCCGGAAATTCTGGCGCTTGCCGATGAAGTAACAGCCTCCTGCGACGAGGACGGCGCGGCGCTTGCCATCGAGCGGCACTGCGTACCAGGAAGGACGTAACGGAAATGGTCGACTGCCACATTCATATGGTGCTGGACGGCGTAAACTGGAAGGACGCCATCGCGCGGCACAAAGCAGCGCCGCAGGAGGCACTGATCCGGCAGACGCTGGGTCACTATCAGGCGCTGGGGTTTTCCTATCTGCGCGACGGCGGCGACCGCTGGGGCGTGTGCGATCTGGCCGCGAAGCTGGCCCCGGAATACGGCATACGCTACCGGTCGCCGGGCTTCCCGATTTATAAAACCGGACATTACGGCAGCCTTATCGGACGCGGCTTTGACGGGCTTGCCGAATACCGTGCGCTTGTTCGCGAGGCTAAAACGCGCGGCGCACACTTTATCAAGCTCATGATCTCCGGGCTGATGGATTTCAGCCAATACGGCGTGCTGACCGGCGAGCCTCTGCCGCCGGACTTGATCCGGGACATGATCGCCTGCGCGCATGACGAAGGCTTTTCCGTCATGGCCCACGCCAACGGCGACGAGGCCGTGCGTGCGGCGCTTGCGGGCGGCGTGGACTCCATCGAGCACGGCGCGTATCTCACGGATGAGACGCTTTGTCAACTGGCAGAGTCTGGCGCTGTCTGGGTGCCGACGCTCGTGACGATCGGCAATCTCATCGGCTGCGGCCGTTTTCCGGACGAGGTTTTAACGCCGCTGCTGGCCTATCAGATGAACGCCGTAAAAAAAGCCGCCGCGCTGGGCGCAAAAATTGCCTGCGGCAGCGACGCGGGCGCGTACCGCGTCCTGCACGGGCAGGGCGGTCTGGACGAGCGCACGCTCCTGCGCCGCGCCATTGGAGAGGGTGCAGACACCGTAACCGACGCGGGAAACGCCGTAATTATGGCGCGGTTCTGAATCTGAACCTAAAAAAATATCTGTTTTTGCATCTTTTTATAGTACCAGCATTGGATATAATCAGGGTATCTTAACAAGAGAGGTACTCTGGTATGAAAAAGAGAAACGAAACCATCCGTATGCTGGTTCTGAGCGCGATGTTTGCCGCGCTGTGCTGCGTGACGACCATGCTGGTGCAGTTCCCGACCGTTGCCGGGTATACCAACATCGGCGAGGGGATGTGCCTGCTTGCCGGGCTGGTGCTCGGCCCGTGGTACGGCTTCTTTGCCGCAGGCATCGGCAGCGGTCTTGCCGATCTGCTGGCAGGCTACGCGCATTATGTTCCCGGCACGTTTATCATCAAGGGCCTTGTGGCGCTGGTGGCCGCGCTGCTGCTGCGGCCGATGCTCAAGAAGGGCGAAAAGATCCCGTTCTGGCGTCTGGCGCTCATCGAGCTGCCGTCCGAGGTCATCATGGTCGCCGGATACTTCGGCTATAAGGCGCTGATCCTCGGCAAAGGCCTTGCCGCCGCCGCGTCGATCCCGAACAATCTGGTGCAGGCCGCCGTCGGCATCGTGTTGTCCGTCGTGCTCTACACCGCGCTGGCCAAGGTTCCCGAAATTCATAAGGCATTCTGGAAGGGTGAATAAATCATGTATGAAGAACTTACCGCACAGGCGAAGCAGGCCGTCACGGAGCTGCTGGACATTGCAAAGCTGAAGCCCGGCAAGCTGTTTGTCATCGGCTGCTCGTCGAGTGAAATGGTCGGCGCGCGCATCGGCAAGGGTTCGAGCCTTGAGGCCGCACAGGCCGCGTTTGCGGGCATTTATCCCGTTTTGCAGGAGCGCGGCATTGAACTTGCCGTGCAGTGCTGCGAGCACCTCAACCGCGCGCTTGTTGTTGAGCGCGATGTGGCCGAGGCGCACGGCTTTGAGATCGTCAATGCCATCCCGCAGCTGCACGCGGGCGGCTCGTTCGCCATGACGGCGTGGGCCAATTTCAAAGACCCCGTACTCGTCGAAACCATTGTTGCCGACGCGGGGCTTGATATCGGCGGCACGCTGATCGGCATGCACCTGCGCCGCGTCGCGATCCCCGTTCGCCTGTCAATCAAAAAGATCGGCGAGGCCAACATCCTCTGCGCCCGCACGCGCCCGAAATACATCGGCGGCGCCAGAGCGGTTTATCAGGACTTGTAAACAGGAAAAGCTCCTCTTGCCGACTGCAAGAGGAGCTTTTGACATTTGCAGGGGACTTGCAAAAATCCTCGGCGAATTCGGGTGCGCGTTTCTGTGGGATTTTGTTGGATTTCCCTGTTTTGATACAGAATTCTCTTTTCATCATGGCGGGAACGTGCTATAATAAAATAAACCGCTGCGGGCGGTCTATGGATTTGCAAAGGAGCGAAGCATATGAAAAAATTACGTTGGGGCGTGATCGGAGCCGGCGGCATTGCGGATCGCAGGACGATCCCCGGCATGATGCTGGCCGAAAACGCGGAGCTGATCGCCGTCATGGACATCAATGCCGAGCAGGTTGAGAAAATCCGTCAGAAATACGGCGCAAAGCGCGGCTATACGAAGGAAGAGGACCTGCTGGCAGACCCGGAGGTCGACGCCGTTTATATCGCCACGCCCATCGTCCTGCACGCAAAGCAGGCCAAGCTGGCCGCAGATTACGGCAAGGATATCCTGATCGAAAAGCCGCTGGCCATGACGTCCGACGAAGGGCAGGCGGTCATCGACTACTGCGAACGCAAGGGCGTGAAGATCGCGGCGGGCTTCATGATGCGCTTCGGTTCGCACGTCATGAGCATGAAAAAGGCCATCGCCGAGGGCAAGATCGGCACGGTCGTATCCGGCTATTCGCAGTTTACGCTCTGGCTTCCGTATGAGCCCGGCAACTGGCGGCAGTGCAAAGCAAAAGCAGGCGGCGGCGCGATGATGGATCTGTCTGTTCATACCATCGACCTGATGGAGTACATCACCGGTATGCGCGTGACCGAGGTCGCGTCCATGAATGAAAAGATCGCCTTCCCCGAACCGCAGTATGACGTGGAGGACACGTCCACCATCCTCATGCGCATGGAAAACGGCGCACAGTGCGTTGTGCAGTCCAACTTCAATATCCCGGACGAGGCATCCAAGTGGCGCGTTGAGTTCTTCGGCACGAAGGGCCGTCTGCTGGGCGACACGATGATCGGCCAGATCGACGGCGGCAGGCTGAACGCCGTGTTCATTGACAAGAACGTCGCCTATTCCGCCGAGCAGACCCACGCCGACGATGTGGGCGTCGAGATTCCCGGCGACTTCGGCAATATGTACACCCGCGAGATCGAGAGCTTCTCGGACTCCATTCTCAACAATAAGCCCCTCGTCGTGCCTGCGTCCGACGCCGTGCACGTCCAGCGCATCATGGAAAAGGCCTATGCCAGCGGCGAAGAGCTGAAGATCCTGAAAATTTAAGCGACACCCAGCACATCCAGCAGCGCCCGGCACTCGCCGGGCGTCAGGATGCGCTGCGCTGTACGCGGGTCCTCTGCGGACGGGGCCCGGCTCGGGTCCGGGCGGTTTTCCAGCAGCCACTGGCGCGGCGACATTCCGAGGTTTTTCTGGAAGCTCCGGTTCAGATACTTGGGGTCGGAGAAGCCGCAGGCATAGGCTGCGTCGGTCAGCGTCGTGTCGGACTGCCGCAGCAGGAGCATCGCCGCCTCCAGTCGGAGTCTGCCCAGATAATCCTGAAACGGGATATGCAGCTGCTCGCGGAACAGGTGCGACAGATACGTCTGCGTCAGCCCCTCCCGCTCCGCGATCTCGCTGAGGCGGACAGGCTCAGAATAGTGCGTCTCCAGATAGTGCAGAATGCGGTGCATCCGCTCGGCATTGCGCGTCTGCGTCATGTTTTCCGTGTCGCTCAGCACGCGGTATGGCGTTCCGCCCAGCAGGATCGCAAAGATCGCGTTGATCTGCGCCATGCAGGCGAACGGCGCTTCCGGTGTGTCGCGCAGATAATTGGAAAGCGCCAGCAGCATCGCCCGGCGCAGCGCCGGCAGCTGCTCCGGCCCCAGACAGGAGGACAGCCCCCGGCAGCCGAAGCGGATGCTGCGGATCTGCGGATAGAAGCGGGCGCAGAAGCTGTTGGATATCTGCAGCGTCAGGAGCCTTGCAGGCGCGCCGGACGCGCACAGCTCATGGCTGCTGCCCGCGTCGAACAGCAAAATCTCGCCCGGCCCGGCCTCAAAGCTCTGCCGGTCGGTGCTGACACGGCAGCTGCCGCTCAGCACCACGCACAGCTCCAGCTCCTTATGCAGGTGCATGGGGCGGTACACCATGTCGACGATAAACATGGTGCAGTCGGCCAGCTTGGAATGGGAGATCAGCTCATATTCATTGTAAAGTTCCATTTGTTTCACCAAAAACGCATCTTTGTCGGGCGTCAGGCGCATCTTCATCGGTGATAAGCCTGCCCCGTTCCTTCATAATAACAGTAACCGGAACAAAAAACAAGGGAATCCGGGCCGCACGGCCTGAAAACAGGGAGGAAGTATGAAAAAAGGCATTTGCTGCGCAGGCAATATGATCGTAGATATCACCTATCCCATCGAGACATGGCCGAAGCAGAACGAGCTGACGCACATCACCGAGGGCATCACGCGCTCCACCGGCGGCTCGGTCTGCAACACCATTTCCGATCTCGCGCGGCTCGATCCCGCGCTGCCGCTCGTCGCTTCCGGCTTCGCCGGGCACGACGCGGAGGGCGATTTTGTCCTGCGGGAGATGGGCAAGTACAAAAACATCGACCTTTCCATGGTCAAGCGCAGCGGCGACACCTCGTTTACCGCCGTCATGTCGAACAACCAGACAAAAGAGCGCACATTTTTCCAGTACGCGGGCGGCAACGCCTATTACGGTGAGGACGACATCGACTGGGACAGGCTGAACGTTGATATCTTCCACATCGGCTACATTCTGCTGCTGCCGCATCTGGACGAGCCGGACGCGGAATACGGCACAAAGATGGCGAGGCTTCTGCACCGGGCGCAGCAGGCGGGCATGAAGACGTCCATCGACGTTGTTTCCGAGGCGGGCGAGCGCTTCAAGCGGCTCGTGACCCCGGCGCTCAGGTACACGGACTACTGCATCATCAACGAGCTTGAGACGCAGCAGACCACGGGGGTCCTGCTGCGCGGAGAGGACGGCACGCTGCACGTGGAAAACATGAAGGCTGCGCTGCAGAAGCTCCACGAGCTGGGCGTGGCAAAATGGGCCGTTATCCACTGCCCGGAACTCGGCTGCGGCATGGACGAGGCCGGAAATTACTGCGAATTTGAAAGTCTCAAGCTCCCCAAGGGCTATATCAAGGGTACGGTCGGCGCAGGCGACGCGTTCTGCGCGGGCGTTCTGTACGCGGCGGAGACAGATATGCCGCTGCGGGAGGCGCTGAAGCTCGGCGCGTGCAGCGCGGCGGCTTCCCTGAGCGAGGTCAGCGCGTCGGACGGCGTGAAAACAAAGGACGAGGTTTTGAAGCTCTATGAGCTTTACGGAAAATAAAGAAAGAGGTCAGAGTATGAAACAGGCAGTTATGTACGGCGGCGGCAACATTGGCCGCGGCTTCATCGGCGCAACGCTCAGTCAGTCCGGCTATAAGGTCACATTCATCGACGTGGCAGAGCCGGTCGTGAAGGCGCTGCAGGAAAAGGAGCAGTATCCCGTCCGCTATGTGTCCAGCGAAGGACATGAGGACGTCGTGATCGAGCACGTGACCGCAGTCAACGGCAACGATCAGGAAGCGGCCTCCGAGGCCATCGCAAACTGCGATATCATGGCGACGGCGGTCGGCGCGAGAATTCTCAAGTTCATCGTCGGCAACATCGTCGCGGGTCTCAGAAAGCGCTGGGCACGGGACGACCGCCCGCTCAACATCATCATCTGCGAAAACCTGATGGACGCAAACAAGGTCATGGAAGGGATGCTGAAGGACCTGCTGACCGACGAGGAAAAGAAGCACTTTGATGAAAAGGTCGGTCTGGTCGAGGCCTCCATTGGCCGCATGGTGCCCGTGCAGACCGAGGAGATGAAGGACGGCGATCCGATGCGCGTCTGTGTCGAGCGCTACGGTTTCCTGCCGGTCGACAAGGCCGCGTTCAAGGGTGAAATTCCGGAGATCACGAACATGGTTCCGTTTGAGCCGTTTGATTTTTATATTAAGCGCAAGCTGTACGTCCACAACATGGGCCACGCGACCTGCGCGTATCTGGGCGGCTACGAGGGCCGGAAATATATTTATCAGTCCATCGACGATCCTGAAATTCTGAACATCGTGCAGAACGCCATGCTGGAAAGCGCGCTGGCGCTTTCCAAGAAATACGGCGTCGAGTTGGACGGTCTGATGCTGCACATCACCGATCTGCTGGGCCGCTTCCGCAATGCCGCCCTGAAGGACACCTGCAAGCGCGTCGGCGGCGACCCGACGCGGAAGCTCGGCGCAGCCGACCGGCTGATCGGTTCGAGCCTGCTGTGCCTCGAGCAGGGCGTGAAGCCCGCGTACATCGCCGTCGGCGCAGCCGGTGCGGTGTACCGCTATCTGAACGAGGCGGGCATTGAGCAGTCGAAGGAAGAAGCGGCAAAGGTTCTGAAGGACGTCTCCGGGCTGGAGGCCGATTCGGAGCTGGCCGGGATGATCCTCGATCTGTACGCATACTTCCTTGAGGGCGAACCCGTCGCGGCCCTCCGCCGCGCCGCGCAGGCCGCAAAGACCGCCAGCCTTGGCAAGATCATCTGATCGCCCCTCTCCCCCGCTGAAATCATGAAAAAAGCCTTCCCCTTTCGTCATGCACACGGCATGAGAAGGGGAAGGCTTTTTGATTTGGATTCAGGCCGCTTCTTACGCCTCCGTAGAGAACGACGCGACCTCCTTGAGTTCCTTGTCGATCAGAACGACCGTTTTCTCGCTTGTGACGAAGGCAAGATTCTTTCCGACAGGGATCACGCGGGGTGCATTGTCCAAGTTGGACCGCAGCCTCCGCCGGCTCTTCGTCCTTCTTCGGCTCCGGAACGGCATCGGTGGGTGTGTCGCCGGTAGTATTCTGGTTGTCAGTGGCAGTCGTGTTCTCGGAAGTGTCCTGATTATCAGGGGTGGTCGTTTTGCTGTTTGTCGGCCAGAATCTGGCAAGCAGGACCACGATCAGAATCGCCGCTGCCGCGGCAGGAAGGATCCACTTTCTGCACACGATTTTCTGCGGGAACATATAAAACTGGATGCAGATCCACAGCATCAGCGTCACGCCGAACAGCCCGCCGAGCGTGACGCCCGCACGCTTTTCAGCCAGCAGCAGTCCGGCTGCGGTCAGATTGGTCAGGCCGTTGACGATCAGCAGCGCCCAGCCGGAGAACGTCAGATCCCGGAACAGCACGTCCGCAAACGGCAGCACCTGAAAATACGGGAGCATCGCGTCCATGCCCAGCGCCCGGCCGCTCGGGTCGAGCAGCATCCCGGCCGCGCCTGCGACCGCGCCGACGCCGATAAACAGCGTCCAGAACAGCAGGATGCGCCGGGCCGTCCGGTATCTTGAGTGTGTCTGCATATGCGTTTTGTCCATAGCGGCTTACAGCTCCGAGAGCATATAGAGCATCTTTGCGACCTCTGCACGCGTGACCTTGCCGGTGGGGTTCAGCTTGCCCTTTGAACCGCTGATGATCTTCTGCTGGGCCATCTGCGCAAGCGCGGTTTTCGCCCAGTCGGCGATCTTGCCGCTGTCAGAGAAGGCGGAGAGCGTGTTGAGGTCGGCCTCGGGGAAGTCCTTTGTGCGTGAGAGGATCGTCATGGCCTCCTGCCGGGAGATCGTCGCGCCGGGCTTGGCCAGAAGCTGGCCGTTTGTCTTCGAGCCTGTGAGATAGCCGAGCGAATAGGCAGCCTGCATTGCGGATTTTGCCCAATCGGCAATCGAGCTGCTGTCGGCAAACGGGAGCGAAACGCTCTGATACGCGCTCAGATCCGTGCCGAGATAGCGCATCATGGCAACGATGAACTCCTGCCGCGTCATGCTGGCGTCGGGGCGGTAATAGAGCTTGCCGTCCTTCGTGGAGCCCTGCAGCGTGCCCGCGTAATAGAGATCGGTGATATAGCTCTCGGCCCAGTGGCCCTTCGTGTCCGCGAACGGCTGCGAGGAGCCGACCGTGACCTTGAGCGTGAACGACGTTTCGCCGTAGGAGGCGGTAATCGTGCCGGTCAGATCCGTGCCGGTTTTTGCGGCGGTGAAAACGCCGCTTTCGTCGATTGCACCGATCTCGCCCGTCACGGCCCATTCAAAGCTTTCATCGGCGGAATAGACCTGATTGCCGTAGTACCAGGCCGTAGCCGTCAGGTCTGTTTTGCTGCCGCCCGCAATATGCAGCGCGGTCAGGGGGGTGTTTTTGCCCTCCTGCTTGATGGTGATGGAGGTCGGCGCGGCGGGGATCTCAAACGTCGCGCTTGCGCGCAGGCTGCCCGCCGCCGCGGTGACGGTCGCCGCGCCTCTCGCGCCGGGCTCGACCGTGACGGTGCTGCCGGAGGTCTGCGTGACGTTCGTGCCGCCGAAGGTCACGCTCGTCGGGACTGCCGCCGCCATATAGCTGCTGTCAGCGGCCTTGATCGTCATGGTGAGCTTCGCGCCGGGCAGCGCGTAGCCGCCGAAGGGATACAGATACAGCTTCGAGGCCGCGCCCGCGTCCTGCTTCTGGCGGACAAGGAAGATGAAGTTCGCGCATTCGCGCAGCTTTCCGTCCGACGGCACATTCGCCGTCGCGCCGGAGGCGTAGCCGGGATAGGTGACGCCTGCGGCGGTCGAGCCGCCGCCGTCGAGATTCAGGGCCGTCCGGCAGCCGAGCGCAAGCATCCGCTCGGCCAGCTGCGCAAGCGTCAGACCGTCGGAATTGCCCGCCTCGTCGCAGGTATACAGAATGAGCGAGCCGTCGTTCGTCACGCCGATGGCCGTGCGGGCGGCCATTTTCTTCGCGGAATCGAGTGTAAAGTCCGTACAGACCTGCCCGTTTTCAACCAGCATATCACCGCCGCCTGCGGCGGAGGTCACATTCTCCCAGCCGGAAGCGCAGGTGACCTGAAGCGTCATCTGCTGGCCCATGACCATGCCTCTGAGCGCGGTGAGCGCGCTTTTATAGGCGGTGTCGTTCGCAATGGCAAGCAGGAAGCCGTCTTCCGGGATGGAACAGGACTTCGTATCCTCCACCATGCCGACGACCTCGACGGTCAGCGACTGCCCCAGGCGCAGCTCCGCCGCACGGGAGCCGACTGGGCGGACGATGACATGATAGCCCTCAATGGTATTCTTGGTGCGGGTGTCGTAGTCCTGCGAGTACAGGAGCACGCCGTTCTGCTCTGTCATGGCCTTGTTATAGTTGAGCACCAGCGGCGCATCCGCGCCGTAGTCCAGCGTGACGGCGACGGTCGGGTCGCCGATGAGCGCGGAGCCATCGGCCAGAAAGCCCACCGCGTTGGCAGAGCCGCCGGAGCGCAGGATGCTGTTCGTGACGACGATGCCGTAGGGAATGCCGGTCGCCCGGTCAAAGAACGAACCGTTGATCCCCGCGACCATGCTGTAGCCCTGCTCCTCAAGCGTCTTGATGGTCTTGTTCATGGGGCTGGTGCCGTAGAGCGTCGAGCCGAAGGCGACGACGGGCCGCACCTGCGCCTCTTTTTTATAGGTAAAGATATTCTCATGCAGATTCGTCTGCTTGCCGGAATCGGAGGTAACGGCCTGCGTGCTGTATGTATAGACGGTCCCGTCCGCAACGTTCAAAGAGCGGCTCCCGACAGGCTCCGCCGCAGCCAGCACCGGCACGGCCAGCAGCGCCAGCGTCAGCACCGACGCGGCGATCCGCTTCAGCTTGTTTTTCATGATCTGTGGCTCCTTTCGAGGGAAAATGAGAGTAAAAAGGGGGTACGCATTATGTTAACATGAAGCGCGAAAAAAGTAAAGAGCGCGCGCGGGAGAAATATTTTCTGCGCTGCGCATGATCAGCTCCATAGTCACAGCCGTTCCCGGCGAAGGAGCGCAAACCCCTTGCGCCGCAGGCACTCTACCGCGGGTAGACCGGGCGTTCGGACTTGTAGAGCGAAACTGGCGATTTTTGAATAGCATTTTGCGGCGCGGCGCGGTATAATATGCAGCAGAAATCAAGAACCGGAGGTCACACATGGAAAAACGTTTTCAAATCGTCACCGACTCCTCCTGCGATCTGCCGCAGGCACTGGCGGACGAGCTCGATCTTGCCGTCCTGCCGCTGCACGTTCTGATCGGGGAACATACATACGCCAACTATCTCGACGGCCGTGAGATCGGCTTCAGGGAATTTTACGACAAGCTCCGCGACGGCGAACGCGCCACCACGAGCGCCGTCAACGTCTCGGAGTTCACTGCCGTCATGGAGGAAAAGCTGAAGGCGGGCCTTGATATCCTCTTCATCGGCTTCTCCTCCGGTCTGAGCACGACGTACCAGTCCGGCGCGATCGCCTGCGGCGAGCTGCGGGAAAAATACCCGGAGCGGAAGCTCATCGCCATCGACTCGCTCTGCGCGTCTCTGGGCGAGGGCCTGCTTTTGTATCTGGCCGCGAAGAAGCAGCAGTCCGGCGCGTCCATGGACGAGGTCGCAGACTACGTCCGCGAGACGATCCCGCATCTTTGCCACTGGTTCACAGTCAACGACCTGATGTTCTTAAAGCGCGGTGGACGCGTCGACGCGGCGACGGCCCTTGTCGGCACGGTTCTGCAGATCAAGCCCGTCATGCACACCGACGATGCCGGAACGCTCAAGAACGTCACCAAGGCCAGAGGCCGCAAGGCTGCGCTCAAGGCCCTTGCGCAGAAGCTGGCCGACACGGCCATCAACCCGGCAGAGCAGACCGTCTTCATCTGCCACGGCGACTGCATTGAGGACGCAGAGTACACTGCCGAACAGATCCGCGCCCTGACCCCGGTCAAGGATATCATCATCAACTATGTCGGCCCCGTCATCGGCGCCCACACCGGCCCCGGCGTCATTTCCGTCTTCTTCGTCGGCACCCACCGGTAACGATACAGACGCATTGCGGCTCCCCGGACACATCCGGGGAGCCGCGTTTTTCATATCAATGAAGCTTCTATGGATCAGTCCTTCAGCGCCTCTAATGCGCCGAGCAGGAAGCGCCAGGTGCGCTGGACGGAGGAGATGGACATTTTTTCGCGCGTGGTATGGATATCGACCAGATCCGGGCCGAAGGATACGCAGTCAAGGCCGGGGAGCTGGCCCGCGAATAGGCCGCATTCCAGCCCCGCGTGGATGGCTTCGATCTTCGGGGTCTTGCCGGTCTGCTGCGTGTAGACGGCGGCGAGCTTATCGCGCAGCGGGGATTCGCGCCGGTATTCCCACGCGGGATAGGCCCCCGTCACATGAAGCGAACCGCCCAGCAGCTGTGACAGCGCGTCGATGCGGGCAAGCAGCATCTGCTTCTGCGACGAAACCGAGCTTCTGACCGAGCTGACCGCCGTCAGAACGCTGTCCGTCACATGGAAAATGCCGAGATTGCAGGACGTCTGCACCAGCCCCGGGATGTCCATGCTCATGGCCGCGATGCCGTTCGGCACAAGCAGCAGGAAGCGGACAACACGCAGCGTCGCTTCCTCCGTCAGCGCCTGCGCACAGGCGGGGGCAGGCTCCAGCGCGACGGTCACGCCGAGGTCGGCTGCGGCGTATTCCTTCCGGAAGTCCGCTTCGCAGGCCGCCGCGATCTCACGCGCGGCAGGCATATCCTCCTCCCGCAGGGCCAGAACGGCCTCGGCCGCATTCGGAATGGCGTTGTCCTTCAGACCGCCCGCGGCGGAAACGAGCCGGAAGGAAAGCTTGCACTGCACCGCGTTCAGCACGCGGCCCAGCAGGAGATTCGCGTTTGCGCGGCCCTTGTCGATCTCCTGGCCGGAATGGCCGCCGATGAGGCCGGAGACGGTCAGCCGCGCGCAGGCCAGCGCGCAGGGGGCGCTCGTCAGGCCAATGGAGACGTTGGCGCTTGCGCCGCCGGCACAGCTGACGGTGAAGATGCCCTCGTCCTCGGAGTCGACGTTCAGCATACGGCGGGCGGAGAGCTGCGAAAAATCAAGGCCCTGCGCGCCTTCCATGCCGATCTCCTCGTCGACGGTAAACACGACCTCAAGCGCCGGGTGCGCAATTTCGCTGCTGTCCAGCACGGCCAGCGCCATGGCGACGGCAATGCCGTCGTCGCCGCCGAGCGTCGTGCCGTTCGCCGAGACATAGTCGCCCTCGACGCGCAGGTCGAGCGCGTCCTTTGTGAAGTCGATGGGGCTTTCCGGCGTTTTTTCCGCAACCATGTCGAGATGGCCCTGTAAAATGACGGCGGGCGCAGCTTCGTAGCCTGCTGTGGCGGGCTTTTTGATGATGACGTTGTTGAGCGCGTCCTGATACACCCACAGACCGCGTTCCTTTGCAAAGGCGACGCAGTAGTCGCTGATGGCCTTCGTGTTGCGCGAGCCGTGCGGGATACGGGTCAGATCCTCGAAGAAATGAAAGACCGCTTTCGGTTCCAGAGTTTCCAGTACACGGGACATGATGATCGTTCCTTTCCGTTTATAAGCTTGATATGGTTATTCCGGCAGCTTTTCAAAATCCTCCGCGCCGTGCTTGCACAGCGGGCAGATAAAATCGGCGGGGAGCGTTTCGCCCTCGTAGACATAGCCGCAGATCTTGCAGACCCAGCCGGTCTGCTTTTTGAGCGCCGACGGCTTGGGCTTGACGTTCGCAAAGTAGAAGCTGTAGGTCATGGACGGCGCGTTGGAGAGCACGCGGGCCTCGGTCACGTCGGCAATGAACAGCGTGTGCGTGCCAAGATCGATCTCCTGCGTGACCTTGCCGCTGACAAAGGCGTTGGTGGAGTACGGCAGGTAATACACACCGTTCGTCGCGCGGGCCATACCCTTTACATCCGCGAACTTGTCCACGTCGCGGCCGGACTGGAAGCCGTAGTGCTGGAACAGGCCGAACGGCGCGTCGGTCGAGAGCATGGACAGATTGAACACGCCCGTCTTGCGGATCATATCGTGCGTGAAATTCGCCTTGTTGACGGCGATGGAGATGCGCTTGGGTGTGTCGGTGAGCTGCGCGGCGGTGTTGATGATGCAGCCGTTGTCCTTTTTCCCGTCGCGGGCCGTCAGGACGAACAGGCCGTAGGAGAACGAGAAGAACGCGTTCTTTTCAACCGGCGCGTCGGCCTTGTGCTCTGCCGGGACGGGCTTCGGCATGGAATCGAAGATAGCCTGCGCCATGGTCTCGACGTCCGCCAGCTGGGATTCCTTGAGCGTCGATTTGATCGTGACTGTCTCGTCGAGAATTGTGCAGTTCTTGAGCTTCTGGAACTCCGCGCGCATCAGCCCTGCCGCCGTCGGGGCCCAGGAGCCGTTTTCCATGAGGGCGATGGTGCGGTTTTGCAGATTGTGATGGACGATATCGTGCACCAAATTTTCCATCGTCACAAACATCCCCGCGTTGTACGTCGTGGAGATAAAGACTAGATGGCTGGCCCGGAAGCATTCGGAGAGGATATAGCTTGGATGCGTGACGGACACGTCGTACATCTGCACATTGCGCACGCCGAGGTCGGACAGCTTCGCGGCCAACACATTCGCCGCGTTTTCCGTGCCGCCGTAGACGGAGGCGTAGGCGATGACGACCGCGTCGTCCTCCGGGGTATAGGTCGCCCAGTGGATATATTTGTCGAGGAACCACGCGATATCCTTGCGCCAGACCGGGCCGTGCAGCGGGCAGATCATCTCGATCTCCAGCCCGGCGGCCTTTTTCAGCAGCGCCTGCACCTGCGTGCCGTATTTGCCGACGATGTTGGTATAGTACCGGCGGGCGTCGGCGAGCCATTCCGTGCGGAAATTCACCTCATCCGCATACAGATTGCCGTTCAGCGCGCCGAAGGTGCCGAAGGCATCGGCAGAGTAGAGCGTTTTCGTGGCCGTGTCATAGGACACCATGACCTCCGGCCAGTGCACCATCGGGGCCATGACGAAGGCAAAGGTGTGTCTGCCGGTCGTGAGCGTGTCCATCTCCTTGACGAGCTGCACGCGGCTGTCCAGATCGAACGTGAAGAAGTTCTGCATCATCGTGCGCGTCTTGGCGTTGCAGACGATGGTTACTTCCGGGTGACGCAGGACAAGCTCGCCGATGGTCGCGGCGTGGTCCGGCTCCATATGCTGCACGATGAGGTAGTCGAGCTTCCGGCCCGCGAGCACATGGTCGACGTTTTCAAAGAACAGGCCGCTGACAGACTTATCCACAGTGTCGATCAGGACGGTCTTCTCGTCCAGCAGCAGATAGGAGTTGTAGCTCACGCCGTTCGTGAGCGGGTAGGCGTTTTCAAACAGATTCAGCCGCCGCTCACTTGCGCCGACCCAGTAGAGATCCTCGGTCATTTTCTTGACACAGTACATAAATCGGATTCCTTTCAAATATAATAATAATTTCTATTATCACAATAACACGGGACGCGCAAAAAATCCAGAGGAATTTGCGAGGTTTCCGCGATTATTTTCCCTTGTTCTGCCGCCGCAGACGGTTCAGGTGGCGCTCAAAATAGCCCTGCGAGATAAAGCGGGCCAGAACGTACTGGTCGAACAGCGGTACAGAGCAGGAATAAAAGCCGAGCGTCTGCCGGTACTGCTCCATCAGGCGCTCCGGCAGCACCATATAACCCATACGCATGGATGGGGCCAGCGAATGCGAAAACGTGTTCACGTAGATCACGCATCCGCGCCGGTCCATGGAATAGAGCGTCTGCAGCGGCTTTTTGTTTTCGGAAAACTCCGAATCGAAATCGTCCTCGATCAAAATCGCGTTCCGCTCCGCCGCCCAGGAAAGATAGTCGCTGCGCTTGGCCGCTGACGTGGTGATGCCGGTGGGGAAGCTGTGAAACGGCGTGATGTGCAGGACGGACGCGCGTGCGTTTTGCAGCGCGCCGGCGCGGATGCCGTCTTCGCCCATGGGCAGCAGCTCACAGACCGCGCCGTTGGCCGCGTAGACCTGCCGGACCTTTTCATAGCCGGGGTCTTCCAGCCCATATACGCGCTCCCGGCCCAGCAGCTGCACGATCAGACCGTAGAGATATTCCGCGCCGGAGCCGATGACGATGCAGTCCGGCTGGGCCAGCATCCCGCGGTAGCGCAGCAGATATTCCGCGATCGCGTTGCGCAGTTCCGCACAGCCGTAATGCGGCGGCTTTTCCAGCAGCCGCGTACCGCAGTCGGCGATGACCTCGCGCATGAGCCGGGTCAGCGCGGAATACCGGAAGCCGTAGCCCGCAGGCTCCTGCGCGGCAGGCGCGTCCGCGGGGAGCATACGCAGGCGCGGCTGCGGCTGCGTGTTCTGCGGCAGGCGGGAGATGGCGCTGACATAATAGCCGCTGCGCGGCTTCGCTGTGAGATAGCCCTCGTCCACGAGCTGCTCATACGCGCCGGAGACGGTCGCGAGGCTGATATGCAGATGCTCCGCCAGCGCCCGCTTCGACGGCAGCTTCTGCCCCGGCAAGAGCTCGGCCCGCAGGATATCCTCGCGGATGCAGGTATAGAGCCGGTAATATTTCGGCTGATCGCCCGCTTGCAGATCGTAGGTCAGCATACGCTTACCATTTGTTTTCGACCTTCTCGGCAAAGCCGAAGAAGTCGCGCACGGGCAGGACCGTTCCGTCGTCAAGCGTGATGCGGCCCGTGAAATGACCAAAGACCTGATGCTGATCGGACAGCACAACGCCTGCGCTCATGAACGCGCTGCGGTCGAGCACCGGTGTAAAATTCATATAGAACCGGTTGTCGTCGCTCGTGAAGACCCAGGGCTTCATGAAGTCCTCAAAGCCGTCTTCATCCATGGGAATTTCAAACTTGACCTCGCCCAGCTTGTGGATTTTTCCGTCGTAGAACAGCACGTTCTCCGTCGCGGCGCTGGTGTTGCCGAAGCCGTAGCCGATGTTCCAGCCGAAGGGTGCGCCATCCAGCTCACCGGAGGCGCTGCCCCAGTACCACGTGTTGTGATACGTCCACACGCCGCGGCCCCAGTCGAGCACAGCGAAGAATTTGTCCTTCGTCAGCTCGTACCGGCGGCTGCCCAGCTCGATCCAGCCCTCGGCGCGCATACAGTTGATCTTCTGGTTGTAATAGAAATGTCCGGGCTTGTCAAAGGGCGTGGCGATGACCATGCTCTCGGCCGGCTCGTCGGTGAGCTTGACAATGCCCTCGATCGGCTCCTTGTCCAGAAATTTGTCCATGTGGAACGAGAGCATCCGCGCCCCGTCCTCGTGATAGAAGGCCAGGGCATAGCCGCTCCTTGAAATTTCCGACGCGCCCTCCGCGCTCGATTCCGGCAGCTGCGTCCGGCCCAGCGGCAGCGCACGCATCCGGCTGGTCGTTTTTTCCCATTTGCCGTCAAAGTCGAGGAAGGAAACGGAGTCGAGGCCCATATAGCCGTTGTCCGCGATGGTCAGCGCCAGACCGATATGGCCGTCGGTGATGAGATAGTAATCCCATTCCTTGACGCGCATCGCGCCGGCTTTGATGTCCGCGCGCCGGTAGACCGGGAGCAGGGAACGCGCCCAGCCGGGTTCGAGCAGATTGCCGTCGCTGCCGAGCAGCGGGCCGGAAGTGGTGATCTCATGCTGCTGTCTCATTGGATAGCCTCCTGTGATGTGTATTTTTCCAGAAACGCTGCCAGCGCCGCCTGCACGCGCGGGCGGTCGACCAGATAGCTGTAGCCGTGCCTTGCCCCGTCGACGAGGATTAGTTGCTTTTCAGACGCACAGACGTCATAGGCGGCCTGCGACATGGCGCAGGGGACGAAGGTGTCCGCCGTGCCGTGGATGAACAGAATAGGGCACTTCGTTTTCGATACCGCGTCCAGCGTGGACGCTTCTTTGATGGAAAAGCCCGCGAACACACGCGTGCAGACGTCCATCAGTCCCAGCAGCGGCCCCGCCGGGAGCCATTTTACGTGCGCCCGCAGAACGCTTCGCATGATCGCCTCCGGCGAGGAGAAGCCGCAGTCGGCGATCACGCCCCGCACGGACGGCGGAAGCTCCAGCGCGGAGGCCAGCAGAACCGTCGTCGCGCCCATCGAAAGCCCGCCCAGAAACAGCGGGTGATCCGGGCCAAAGTGCATGGCCGCGTACTGTGCCCACGTCGCCGCGTCCCGGCGCTCATGAATGCCGAAGGTGATATATACGCCCTCCGACTGCCCGTGCGCACGCTCATCCACGGCGAGTAAATTATATCCGAGCGAATAGTAATAGGGAAGGACAATGGAAAAATCGATGATCCAGCTCGACCGGTAGCCGTGGAACAGAAGGATCGTGCCCTTCGCGCCGGGCTGCTGCAATAGCTGCCCGTGCAGACGCAGGCCGTCATAGGACGGCAGAAAAACATCCTCCGCGTCCCGCATCAGCGCGGCGCCCGCAAGAATTTCCTCCGTCTGCGCTTCGCGGCCATGTCTGGCAATGACCGCAGGCTCCGTAAAATCCGGAATGGGCCTGCGGCGGCAGGCGAACAGGAACAGGCCCAGCGCCAGCAGAACGACCGCCAGCAAAACGGCCAGAACGATCATAGCCGCCGTCATGCCGCGTTCCCCTTCCTTCCGAGCTTTGCGAAGAACGGGAACGTAAGCGGCCAGACAATGCCCGCAAACAGGACAAGCAGGAAATACCGCACAAAGCTTTCCGCCTGCGACCCGGCAAAGAGGGACACCAGCAGCGGCTTCAGCCCCGCCTTGATGCCGACGATCAGCGCAAGGCCCAGCACCAGCTTCAAAACCTGTCCCCAAAACGGCGCGCGCACGTCAAAATGCAGCTTTTTCTCGTCGGCAATGTACACGATCAGAAAGCCCAGCAGCGCGCCCAGCATGGTGTACGCGTTTTTGAGGCCGTGCGTGATATTGGAAAGGTCTTCGCTGCCCGCCGGCCAGTCGCACCGGGCGAGGGACGAGGCGTAGATCAGATATCCGCCGCACAGCACCGCCACGCCAAGTAAAAGCCACGGCACTGTCTTTTTTGCGGCAGATTCTGTCCGGAACGCCGGATAGAGCGCCGCAGCCAGCGCCAGCGCCGTCAGGAAGGCCACGCCGACGTCCAGCGGCGTGTGAACGCCCAGATACATCCGCGAAAACGGCACCAGAAGCATCAACACGACGCAGACGATACGCACCCATGCTTCCTTCCGGCTCGCAAAGATTGAGGCCGTCGTGCCGACGATATTCTGCGTGTGGCCGGAGGGGAAGGAATAGCCCGTCGCGTCCGCGCGGGCGGCTTCGACGATCTGAAAGTCCGGATCGAGCACCCACGGGCGCGGAATGCGGAAGGCCAGCTTCAGAAACTGGTTGCAGACCGTGCCGAGCGCACCGACCAGAAAGACATAATAGCCCTGCCGCTTGTCAACGCACCAGAAGATCAGCAGCGCCGCCGCCATGAACGCGATCTCCGAGCCGAAATAGGTCAGACCCGAGAAAAACGTGTCCAGCGCTCCGCAGCGTCCCGCCGCGAGAAGCCGCAAAAAATCCATACCGGAACCTCCTGAATTGAGATACAGAATCAGTATACCACCAAACGCCGGATTTGCCAAGCATCTTGCATTTTCAGATAAATATAGTATGATATAAGAAAAGCAACGAAAGGTGTGCGAACCATGTTTTCCAATGAAGAACGAATGATCTACGCCAAGCGCCAGCTGGTCGAGGTGATCTGTCAGCTCCGCTTCCCGGAGATCCTGTCCATCGACGCAAGCGAGCCTGCCGCGTTTCAGGACCGCATCCGCCGGGAATATCCGCAGTATGAGAAGAAGATCGAGCAGCTGCCGCCGCAGATGGTAAACGGCAAGCCCGTCCCGCAGGGAACGGTCAACAACTACCAGTTCGTTTCCGCCGAGGGGCAGTGGAAAATCAGTCTCACCAAGGGCTTTATCGCCCTTTCGACCTACGGCTATACCCGCTGGGAGGAATTTGCCCAGCGGCTCGACCGCATTCTCGCCGTGTTTATTGAGACGTATCATCCCTCGTGGTTCACCCGCGTGGGTCTGCGGTATGTCAACGCCTTCCGCCGCGCGCCGCTCGGTCTGGAGGACTGCCTCTGGAAAGAACTCATCACGCCGGGCTTTTTGGGCCTCATGGGCGACGAGGACGCGCAGGAGCAGGCGTTCATGAAGAACGAGCTGACCGCGACTGTCCAGATGCCCGGCGGCGCGAAAGCCAACGTCAAATCCGGCCCGGGCCTGCTGCGCAAGGTCAACAACCGCACCCGCGAGACGACGGAGGAGCGCGTGTTCATGCTCGATCTCGACCTGTACATGGACAGCAAGATCGAGCTGAACCATACGGCCCCCGCCCTGAACATCGTCCATGACAACGCAGGCAGCCTCTTCCGCGCCGCCATCACCGACACCCTCGCAGACGCAATGGAGCCGCAGAAGGCATAAACTGAAAAATCCCTCTGCCGCTAAAGGCGAACACGCATAAGGACAACAACGAAATACCACTCAGAGCAAAGGAAGTCCTTCCGGGAAAGGTCGGGGGGTCATAAGAAAGTAATATCGTATTTTCTCAGGAACGGCGTGGCTTCGGTCA
>ERZ773181.1175-NODE-1175-length-22862-cov-3.030736_pt1 | contig 22862 bp, 14 predicted proteins | sample MGYA00581001_ERZ773181 | MGnify/ENA primary metagenome ERZ773181 (study PRJEB29015, sample SAMEA2737780) | human gut metagenome | biome: human gut; feature: human-associated habitat; material: faeces | place: China | collected 2012 ... | reverse complement strand
GGAAATGTAATTTTGGCAGATAAAGACAAAAATCTGCAGACATTTGAACAGTTCATGAATACGTATGGAGGATTCTAAATAGAGAAAGATTACCGCAATCAATCATGGAATGGATTATTGCGGTAATTTTGTTGTGAGAAGATGGAAGAAAAATTGTATCCAATCAGGCAGCACGAAGTTGCGATTACAATGGCATGCAGCGACAGCTATAAGAATATAATGGGCGTTTTGCTGCAATCAATCATTACAAATGCAGATGCACAAGAGAATTATGATATTGTAATTTTGGAATACGGAATCAGTAAAAGCGACCAGAGCAGAATCAGCCGGTTCTATCAGCGTGAAAATATTTCGGTAAGATTTTATAGTGTCAGAGAGCAGATAGAGGGCAAGGATCTGTATGTTCACGGATATTTATCTGTGATGACCTATGCCAGATTGCTGATTCCGCAAATATTTGAAAATTTTGAACGTGTAGTGTATCTGGATTGTGATATGGTATGCAATAGTGATATTGCACAGTTGTTTCATGCAGATATGCAGGATAAGCCCCTTGGAGCCGTGGCAGATACGGTATTAAATATGGAAGCCTGGCATAATCCAAACAGCGAGGAGACAAAACAATATCTGAAAGAGACCGTTGGTATTACAACCGAGGGGCGTTACTTTAACGGTGGAGTGATTCTGTTTGATATAGACAGGTTACGGGAAGATGGAGAAAAACTGTTGGCGTGCGCCCGGGAAAGGCAGTGGCGCTGGGCAGATCAGGATGTATTGAATCATATATATAAGGAGCGCGTGTTTTACTTTGACCTACAGTGGAATGTGATTGTGATATCAAATCTAAAACAACGCAAGCGGTATCTGAGCGACAGTAAGTTATACCCGGATTATGAAAGGGCATTGGAAGAACCATGTATTATTCATTATGCCGGAGAGATGCTACCCTGTTATCGAAGAAATGTACCACTGGGGTACAAATTTTTGAAATATGCAGAAGGTTCTCTTTATGCAGAGCAGTTTCAGAGAAAAAAGTTTAAACGATCAGTCGGAAAAAGGGTTCTGCTGGATCAGATCGCACGTGTTATTCCATATGACAGTAAGCTAAGAAAACAGATTAAGAAAATAAGTGCAGGAAGGTAAGAGATGGAGTTATTAATAAGACGAATTAACGGGTTATATGCATATAAAGACCTTGTAAAGCAGTTGGTTACAAAAGATATCAAACTGAAATATCGCAGAAGTTTTCTCGGATATTTCTGGAGCATACTGAATCCATTGTTGATTATGGCGGTTATGGTAGTTGTCTTTTCACAGATTTTCCGGTTTGAAATAGATCATTATCCGGTTTATCTGATCATCGGGCAGACGCTGTTTAACTTTATGAGTGAATCCACGGGACAGGCGATTTATTCCATACTGGGGAATGCGCCATTGCTAAAAAAGGTGTATGTACCAAAATATATTTTTACGCTCTCCAAGGTGACAAGTTCGCTGGTGAATCTTTTGTTCTCTCTTGGAGCAATGCTGATTGTTTTTATAGCTTCAAGAATACAGTTTTCAATTTATATGCTTTTTATTCCTGTTATATTGATTGAATTATATGTATTCTGCCTAGGACTTGGAATGTTTCTGGCACAGGCTGCTGTATTTTTCAGGGATATCCAGTATATCTATAATGTGTTTATCACGGTATGGATGTATCTTACACCGATTTTTTATCCGATATCAATTCTGCCGGATTATGTTAAAAATGTAATTGTGAACATAAACCCGCTTTATTTTTATATTGATCAGTTTAGAACAGTAGTGCTGGAACAGCAGCTCCCAATGATGCACAGTGTGGCAGGCGGCTGTATTGCAGCAATCATTGCATTAATTTTAGGAATCTGGTCATTTTTGAAGACGCAGGACAAATTTATTCTGTATATTTAGTGGAGGAAGTATGGATAGTGAATATATTATCGAGGTAAATGATGCTACAGTCAGGTTTAATATGGCATCAGAGAAAATTGATAATCTTAAGGAATACGTCATTAAATTTATTAAGAGAGAATTGATGTTCCAGGAGTTTTTGGCGCTTAAGGATATTAATCTGAAAATTAAACCCGGAGAGGCCTGGGGATTGGTTGGAACAAACGGTTCTGGAAAGTCAACATTACTGAAGCTCATCAGCGGTATTTTGAAACCATATAAGGGAGAAGTGATTATCCGTGGTTCCATAGCGCCTCTGATTGAATTGGGAGCTGGATTTGATGCAGAGCTTACAGCAAGAGAAAACGTATTCCTCAACGGTACGTTGCTGGGACATTCAGAAGCTTTCATGAAGGAACATTTCAATGAAATTATTGATTTCGCAGAGTTGTGGGATTTTCTGGATATGCCGATTAAAAATTATTCATCCGGTATGGCAGCACGTCTGGGATTTGCAGTTGCGACGATGACGAGACCGGATATTTTGATTGTAGATGAAGTCCTTGCAGTAGGTGACTATGAGTTTCAGGAAAAATGTAAAATGCGAATGAAAAGTATGCTGGAACAAGGAACTACGTTACTCTATGTCTCCCATACAATGGGATCGGTTACTTCATTGTGTGATCATGCAATTTGGATTGATAAGGGAAAAGCGGTCATGCAGGGGGATGTCAACACAGTATGTAAAGCATATATGAATAAATAGGAGAACATGAAGATGTCAGAGAACAAGGTAGTAATAGCAGGTATCGATGAAGGCAAGGATTTTTATCAGGTTCAGAATAATGAATTTGTGTATGAGAATGCAAAAAAGGATAAGACAGTATACCAGGTCTTGAAAGAGGATCTGTATCGTGAGATTGGCACACAGCTTGCCATCAAACCGGATGGCGATTATATAGGAATGATGCAGTATCGGAGGTTTTTTACCCAACAGGTAGAATATGATAAGCCATATATTGGAGAAACTTACTTAAATGACAAAACGGCTAGAAAATATGGGCTCAACACTTTTTCCATTTCAGATGTAATGAAAAGTGCACAGATTGTATATCCAGAAATGGTGGTTACCAGAGCATATGATGCAAGAAATGTGCGTGAGTATTTTACAAAATTTGATAAAAAGCATGATGCGGAACATTTTGTTGTGTTTGAGAATGCATTGAAAGAGAAATATCCAGAATACTCCAGTGAGTTTGAAAGTTATATGAAATCCGGAAAAATGGTTTTGTGTAATATGTTTCTTATGAAACGGGAGTTGTTTGTGACATATAATAAGATGGTAGAAAGCGTATTGGCAGTATTGGATGAAAAGCTTGATATGCGGTATGCATCTTATGAGCAGACAAAGGAGTACAGTATGTTTACTGCGGTCATGCTGGCGACATTCTGCAGATACCAGGAAAAACAGGGAGTGACCGTTAGAGAATTACCTGTAGTTGAGTTTGAAGATGTAACTGTGAAGACAGAACTGAAGCCGGCATTTGATCACAATAACGTAGCGATGGTACTTGCATCCAGTGATTTTTATACGATTTACCTGTCAGCAATGCTTGAATCGATTGTGGAAAATGCTTCTGATGAAAATAATTATGATATTAATGTTTTGGAAAGCGGCATTAGACCAGATAATAAAGAAGCATTAAAGCTGATTGCCGAAGGGCATGAGAATGTATCGATACGTTTCTACAATGTAAAAGAAAAAATGGCAAATATTCATCTGAAGGCGACAGGCCATATCAGTGTAGAAACCTACTATAGGTTGCTGATTCCTGAGATTTTTATCAATTATGATAAAGTGCTGTTTTTGGACAGTGATATGACGGTACATGCGGATGTGGCAGAACTGTTTCACATGGATGTGACCGGGTATATGGTGGCAGCAGCACATGATCAATGTTGCGCAGCATTTTTAAATGGAAGTGATAAGTCGTTTGCGAAATATTGTCGTGAATCACTAAAATTGAAAAATGTACATGATTATTTTCAGGCAGGCGTTATGCTGTTGAATCTGACAAGATTTCGTGAAAAATATACACAGAAAGAAATCTTTGAGATTGCAACAAAACGTCAGTATCGCTATGTAGACCAGGATATCATGAACGTGTTATGTCAGGGTGAGGTAAAGCATCTGGATCTTGAGTGGGATTGTTTCCCGGATTTTGGACCATATGAATATGAATTTATGCCATACTATTTGCAGAAACAGTATGCGGTAGCAAGAAAGAATCCAAAGATCTGCCATCATACAGGCCCGAATAAACCATGGAGTGAGTTGTTTGCAGATACCATGCAGACGGAGCATTTTTGGAGAAGAGCGAGAAAGTCGCCGTTGTATGAGCAGATTCTGTTCAGAACAATGATGACAGCCAGTGGGGCGTTTTGGTCAGGTGAGATCGTGGGAAAGAAGAAGTCCACAAAGATAAAAAATAAGATTAAATACGGATTTATTGTGCCGGCAGCCAATGGAATGTTTCCGCGTGGAACAAAGCGTAGAAAGAGCGCAATTAAATTTTATTATGGCATTAGACGAAAAGAGATTCCGACATGGGAGCTGGATGACTAAAAGGTGATGATATTATGGGGAGAAGAAGAGTGTTTTTCAAAAGAGGAAAGAAAAAGCAGGATACTGTGCAGGAATTAAAGCCGGTATATAAGTTATCTGGACAAAATAACAAAATTTTTATTATAGAAAACGGCACGGAGAGAGAAATTACATATAGTGAAAAAGTTGCAGGTATCGAGATTAAAATACAGGGAAATAATAACCGGGTGTATTTGGAACTTCCGATAAAAGCGGTGGGAAGTACGATTACTATCGATAACAGTAATGCAGAGGTCCGGATTGGAAGCACTTTCCTATTGAATAATGTTAGAATTATATGCAATGATGGAAATGAGCAGCGGGTTTGGATCGGAGCAGGAACTACCATGCACAATGTGGGGATACTGGCGACGGAAAATGCGGATATCAGAATCGGAGCGGGATGTATGTTTTCTGCAAGAGTATATATCTACGGGTCTGACGGACATGCGATGTTTGATGTGAATACCGGAGAATGTATTAACGGAAGAAAACATGCGACTGTGATCGGTGAGAGATGCTGGATTTCATCAGATTCCATCATTTTAAAGAATGCTGTAATTCCGGACAACAGTATTGTGGCGGCCGCAAGTGTCGTGACGGGTAATTTTGAGGGAGAGTCGAATGTCTGTCTGGGAGGAAATCCGGCAAAGATCATAAGGCGGAATGTGGACTGGTCGTATGAGAGTCCATCGGAACGTTTCGCAAGGATGGCCTGTGAGGAGAAAAAATTGACATTGAGTTCGGAAGAGTTAGAATGGAGTGTTGGACAGGTTGGAAGATTAAGCGCATATTTAAATGAATGCAGGATTGCCAATTCGCAGGTGGAATGGAGAAGCGAAGATCGGAGCATATGTAAGGTAAGTGCAGCAGGAGAGGTTTGTGGAACTGGCAAGGGAGAGACCAGTATTGTTGCAGCGTATGCAGGTGCGCAGGCGATATGTAAAGTGGAAGTGCGTTAATGCAATGGAACGGCAACAGATATGTTGCTGTAACATGTAATAAGAATGAGGATCGGAAAATCAATGATAAAAAATGTTGTAGAAGATAAAAAATGTACAGGATGTTATTGTTGTAAGGATGCATGTCCGGCCGGAGCAATAGAGTTATCTGAGAATGAGGATGGATTTCGGGAAGCCGGTGTAAATGATACCATATGTATTCAATGCGGGAAGTGTTTAGAAGTTTGCCCTGTCGCCCATGATGAGAATCGAAAAGCATATGACGTTTCGTCATATGCTTTTCGAGCATGCGATGAAGTTCGGAAAACAGCTTCATCAGGCGGCGTGGTTCCGGTGGCGGCATCTGTTATCCTGCAGAAACAGGGAGTTGTCTGTGGAGTACAGCTTACACCCGATCTGAAAGCACAGTACATAGTTATAGATCAAGTCGAAGATATAGCAAAAATAAACGGGTCAAAGTATATACAGGCAGATGCGACCGGAATTTACCGTAGGATAAAAACGCTTTTACTGGAAGGAAAGACGGTCTTATTTACAGGATTGCCATGTCAGACCGCGGGATTATATAACTACCTGAAAGGATGTGACCAGAGCAGATTATATACAATAGATATGCTGTGTCATGGTACACCTTCAGATAAAGTATTTCGGGAATGGCTTTCTGGTGTATCGGAAGGAAGGCATGCCAAATATATTAATTTTCGTGTAAAAGACGGTGACTGGAATTGTAATACCGTGTGTATTGAATATGAGGACGGTTCTGCTTACCGGGCAGATGTTACCGATGATTGGTTTGAAAAACTATTTCATTATAATATGTCCTTAAGAAAATCCTGTTATCATTGTAAATTTGCGGAGTTTCCGCGCAGGGGAGATCTGTCTACGGGAGATTTTCATGGAATAGAAGATTGCCAGGATATTGAGGATGATCATAAAGGAACCAGCGTTATATTCGTAAATAGTGATAAAGGGCAGATGCTTTTGAATGAGATGAAAAAAGAGAATGTCTGGATGAAAGAGATTTCGGTGGAGGATTCCAAAAAGAACCGGATTTGTGCAGATATAGAAGAACATCCATACAGAGATCGTTTTTTTCGTTTACTCAGAGAAGAGAAATATGACTTTGCGAACCTTGCGAAACGTGTACTGGAACATAAATTCGATATAGGAATCGTGGGAATTCCAACAGTAGAAAACCATGGTTCAAACTTGTCCTATTATGGACTTTACCGGACATTGCAGCATATGGGATATGATGTATTTATGATGGAACGACCAAAATCAGCCTGGTGGGCTCCGCATGAAACACCGGTTATATTCAGGGAAAATCCGTATGACAGCGGAGATCTGTGTGAATTGTTTGAGAGCAGACTGCAACTGCAGAAGGCGAATGACTACGCGGATACATTTATTCTTGGCTCGGATCAGCTGTGGTATGAAGGACTATATGCATGCTTTGATAAATTTTGTTTTATGGACTATATTCATGAAAACAAAAATAAAATCACGTACGCAGCATCATTTGGAAGGAGCGAGTATCATGCGACCAGGGAGGAGAAGGCGGAGGCCGCATTTTATATACAGGGAATCGATCATATATCTGTGCGGGAGGAAAGTGCGGTAGAACTGTGTCGACAGGAGTGGAACCGGGAGGCAGTGGTTGTTCTGGATCCGGTATTTTTGTGCCCGACAGAAGAATATGAAAAGCTTGCGGATAAGGGGAAGAAGACCGCATATAATCAATATATTGCAACTTATATTTTAGACCCCTCGCCGGAAAAGCAGCAGATTATTGAAAAAGCAGCACAGAAATTAGAATTACCGGTAATAAACATGACGGATGTCGTGAATGTGGAAGAAAAATGTGCACAGTGGGATCTTGATATGGAAAGTGATGTTTCCAATGAAGATTGGCTGCGTAGAATACGGGAGTGCACATTTTTTATTACGGATTCTTTTCACGGAACCTGTTTTGCCCTTATTTTTGAAAAGCAGTTTCTGGCAATCGGAAATGCATATCGTGGATTAGACCGTTTTACGGAAATTCTTGGTAAAGTTGGTCTTAAAGATCGTCTTGTATCCGCGGAGGAGATCGATACGCTGGAAGAGAAGCTGGGGCAGAGCATTGCGTATGATAAAGTACGGAGTGCGTTGCAGAGAGAAAAAGAAAAATCGGGAGAATGGCTCAAAAATGCAATCTGTGCCGGAAAAGAGAACCGGCTTTCCGGTTATGATATTATTCAGAAGGAAAGAATGAAAGAGGAAGAACAGCTTTTCTGGCAGAAAAATATGATTGATGCACATGGAAATGTACTTGGAGCACATGATACAAGACTGGCAGTATATGACGGTGCATTGGGGGAATTGCAGAAAGATGCCGAGCAGAGAAGAATTCTGTTTGAGATACAGCAGAAACAGATGCAGGAATTTCAAGATGCAATCCTCCAGTTAAGACAGCAGAAGGAAGAAATGAATTCCGTTCTGTGTGAGTTGCAGGGAAAGAATCAGGCTCTGGAGGAAGAAATCAGGCAAATAAAAGAGAAATTCCCGTTGAAACGCTGGGCAAAGAGATTCATACAACGGTTCAGAAGAAGATAAACAAAGGAGAAAACGATGATTCAGATAGGCAGACCATACATAGAACAAGCAGGTAAAAATTTTCGGCTGACAGCAGATGTCGTGATGGATCAGGAAACAAAAAAGTGGTGGTTTGAAGTACCCGCTGAATATAAACAGTATCTGTGTACCGAGAGAAGCGATGCCTTTCTCATAGGGATACTTCCACTCGCAATGCGCTTCGGCGAAGATATATCGTTGGATGCCCCGGTTACAGAGGAGCTTTTATTTAATATAGAGACAGAACTAATCCCGTCATTGGTGAACAGCAGCAAAAATTTGTATGCAAGCAGGATATTCGCAGAGACAGAAACAGAAATTATCAATGAGGGTGCCTGGGGTGTCGGAACGGGAAATTCAATGGGAGTAGACTCTTTTCATGCAATAGAAATGTCATTGCATAATCATTGTAAGAGTTATCATTTAACCCATTTATGTCATTATAATGTAGGAGCGTTTAACGATACATACAGCACGGCAGGAGAGGATGAGGTTCGTGAAATATGCCTTAGAAATGCAAAACAGGTTGCAGAGGAGTATGGTCTGCCGATGTTGATATCAAACTCGAACTATGAGGAGATTGTGGATATCAACCATCTGTTTGTAAATACCTATGCGAATTTATATGCGGTATATTGTCTCCAAAAATTGTGGAAGACCTATTATCTGGCATCCTCTGAGTTTGGATTTCACAGATTTCAACTGGAAGATAATGATATGTACGACAGTGCACATTATGATCTGTTGACCGTGAATTGTCTGTCTACGCGGGGGCTGAAAATTTATTCTGAGGGCGGAGAACGGAATCGCCTTGAGAAAATAAGAGATATTGTAGATTCGGAGGTTGCACAGAGACATCTTCATGTATGTGTGAGAGAAGCTTATAACTGCGGTGTCTGCCATAAATGTAAGAAAACATTGGTGGCGATTGATGCGCTGGATAAGCTCGAGAACTTTAGCAAAGTATTTGATCTGAAGGCATATGCAGTGCACAGAGAGAAGTATCTGGAAGAAATCTGTGAGTTACATATCCAGAATCCACTAGATTATAATGAACCAAGTTTTCAGCTGTTAAAACACCGCATGCCGCAGGAAATATGCCGGAAGTATGCAGATATCCTTGACCTTGGAAAACAGCAATATGAGCAGAGAGGGGTATGCGAGATTGACGGCGTGCTCAGTTATGTGAATGCCGATGGATATAAAGCGGAAGAAGGCTGGATCATAGAAGGCAGAAAGCGGTATTATTGCGTTGGAGATGGAAAACTGGTCGTTGGAAATTTCCATCAGATCGATATTTCCTGGTACTTTTTTGATGTGGATGGAACGATGCAAAGAGGCTTAAAGCAGATTGGAAATGACTTTTACTATTTTGGAAAAGACGGATCACTGCGGAGAGGTTTACAGCAGATTAACGGCGAAATGTGGCATTTCGATGAGACTGGAAGAGGAAGTGACGCAGGATGGATACAGGTTGGCAGCAGAAAATACTATTGCTTTGGGCAGGGAAGATTGGCAACCGGTACGGTCTGCATTGATGGATCGAATTTTGAGTTTGAAACAACGGGTGTCATGAAATAGCACTTAAGGGAGAACGTTATGAAGTTCATGTTTGCATTTGGTCTGGCAAGTATTATGCTCTGTATAGGAACGTTATTGCGGGCAAAGGTGAAGGTATTCCAGAAAATGCTGGTGCCCTCCAGTGTGATAGCGGGAATTCTGGGTTTCTTTTTCCTGAATGTGCTGTCACTGCAGGATATTGACTGTGGAGCAGATTCTGCGATGTATACGGAAATTGTTAATCAATTATTTACAATTTCGTTTATTTCTATTACGCTTACATCAGCGCCCGGACAAAATAAAAATACGGCAAAAAATATTATGAGTGGTGTATGGGGGATGGGAATTGTCTGGTGTATTCTGTACGCACTACAGGCGCTGTCCGGCATGCTGATTGCTACCGTGCTGGGGAAGTACAACGGAATGGATAATGCTTATGGAACCCTCGTAGCATTTGCGTTTGCCCAGGGACCGGGCCAATCTGCGGCGTTTGGAAAAATATACGAAGGATATGGGTATCAGAATGCAGCAATGATCGCTGTTACATTTGCTGTAATCGGATTCTGCATGGCCTTCCTGGTGGGAATTCCGTTCGCAAAAAAGGGAATCAGACAGGGCTATGCTTCAAACTGCGGCAGAATTGAGCCGGCGGTTTTGCGCGGGTATTACAGAAAAGAAGAACAGACAGAGTATATGGTAAAGGATACGACCTGTAACAGTAATATAGAGACATTGACATTTCATTTTGCGGTCATAGGAGTGTGTTACATGCTTGCGCTGGGAATTTCAAAGATCTTTTCCTGCATTCCTGGTTTTTTCGGCAGTTCCATGAGCGGTCTGATGTTTATGAATGGTATGTTCGCAGCATATATCGTAAAATGGATCATGAAAAAAACTGGAGTGGACTTTTTGAAGGAAAGCACACTGCAAAACAAAATTACAGGCTGGACGGCAGATTATCTGGTGGTGTGTTCTTTTATGGCAGTAGAAGTAAAGGTACTTGGGAAATGGATGATGCCGATTATTGTGATCAGTATTGCCATTACGGTTCTGACGGCAGCGGTATGCTTTTTCTTTGGAAAAAGATTTGGCGGAAGCAATGATTTTGAGCGTACTTTAGGCTTATACGGAACATGCACAGGAACCGTGGCAAGTGGTATATCATTAGTCAGAATTGTTGATCCTGAATTTAAAACAACCACAGCACTGGAGCTGGGAATGATGAATCTTGTTATGCTGCTAAGTACACCGGTGTATATTTTACTGCTGGGAATGGCATCGGGCGAAGTGGGAAAAACAGTGCTGGCAGTGTCTTTGAGTGCTCTTGTGGTAATTTATGTGGTATTGTTGAGGGTATTTAAGGCGTTTGGAAAAAGGACTTATTAAAACATGAAAACATTGTATTATGGAGGTCCGATTCTTACGATGGAGAATCGGGAAGACAAACCGGAAGCGGTTCTGGTTCAGAATGGCGTAATTAAAAAAGTGGGACATTTGGATGAACTTAGAAATATAGCCGGAAAGAGAGTAAAAGAATATGATCTGCGTGGGAAATGTCTTATGCCGGCATTTATTGATGCACACAGTCATATTACGATGGCGGGACAGGTGTCTGTGCTGGCTGATCTCACGGAATGCATGAACTATAATGACATCGTTCAAAAATTGAAAAGTTATATAAAAGATCATCATGTTACCGCAAAACAGGCGGTGCTGGGGTTTGGTTATGACCATAATACATTGTGTGAGGAAAAACATCCGACAAGACAGATACTGGATATGGTATCGCAGGATATACCGATTATGATACTGCATATATCGGGACATATGGCGTGTGTAAACAGCAAAGTATTGCAGATGTGTGGCATTACCCGGGATATGGATGATCCAGAGGGAGGCGTGATTGGAAGAGAAGATGGCGGGAGAGAGCCGAATGGCTATCTGGAAGAGGCGGCGATGGCTCTTGTACAGAGCCGAATCGGCAAACTTGTGAAGATAAGTATCCGAAAAATGATTCGTGGAATGCAGGAAGTATATATTCAAAATGGAATTACCACGATACAGGATGGAGCGTCTACATCGCAGAATATAGCACTTTTAAAGAGCATGGCAGCGATGCATTTGTTAAAAACGGATGTGGTAGCGTACCCATTAATGACGGCAAACGGTTGTGAGGTACTTCATAAAAACAGGAAATATGTAGGAGCATATCACAACAGATTAAAGATAGGAGGATATAAACTGGTGCTGGATGGCTCTCCGCAGGGACGGTCGGCATGGATGACAGAGCCGTATGAGGGAGAACCAAAAGGATATTGTGCATATCCATGGCTAAAGGATGAGCAGGTAAATGAATATGTAAAAAAGGCAGTCGATGAAGGACACCAGATTTTAGCTCACTGTAATGGAGATGCAGCCGGGGATCAGTTTATCACTGCCTATGAAAAGGCAGTTGCAAACGACCAGACCGGGCGGGACATGCGTCCTGTAATGATACACTGCCAGACTGCCAGGACGGATCAGCTGGACCGGATGAAAGAACTGGGAATGATTCCTTCAATTTTTGTCGGACATGTTTTTTACTGGGGAGATGTTCATATAAAAAATTTTGGGCAGAAGAGAGGAATGCGTATCAGTCCGGTGAAAGATGCATTGAGCCGTGGATTGAACGTAACGTTTCATCAGGATACACCGGTTACAAAACCCAATATGATGCATTCTGTATGGTGCGCAGTGAAACGGATCAGTAAGAATGGCACAATCGTGGGAGAAGATCAGAAGATTGATGTATACGATGCTCTGAAATGTATTACGATAAATGCAGCGTACCAGTATTTTGAGGAAGAGAAAAAAGGAAGTATAAGGGAAGGAAAGATGGCAGACCTTGTAGTTCTTGAGAAGAATCCGCTTGAAGTTGATCAGATGAAAATCCGGGAGATCAGAGTGATTGAAACGATAAAAGAGGGTAAAACAATCTATAAAGCACAATAACGGAAAAAAGAGGATAGGGAGGACATAATGAGAAAAAGATTATTAGCAGGTATATTGGCAGTCACAATGATGGTTAGTGCCGTGATCTGCCCTAATGATCAGGTGCTCGTAATGGCAGCAGAAGCCGGGACTGAGCAAGTGAATGTTGAGTCCACCGAGGTAAATCAGGAGGAAACACAGGTGCCTGATAGAACGGAGGATACTATACCGGAAGAGACAGAAAAAAATGTGGATGATTCGCAAAATACGGAATCATCCGAAACGACAGAACCAGCTGAAGGGACGGAGACAACGGAAACAGTCGAGGAAACCGAGACAACGGAAACAGTCGGGGAAACCGAGGCAACGGAAGTAGTCGAGGAAATAGAAGAGACCGAGGAAACAGAGGAAACAGAGGAAGCGAGATACTACATACAGTATTTGGTAATGGAATCTGATAAGATTTCTCTGAATGAGACACAAAAAGTTGTACTTGGAATTGACTGTGAAAAAGAAATCGATTATGCAAGTCTCGAGTATCATAATCAGCAGACGGGAGAAGTGCTTTCACAGGATTCTAAAGGGGTAACAGATGGAGCAATCTTATTTGAAATTGCATTTCAGAACGCCTCACAGGAAGGCTCCTATCAGCTTGATGCGGTAACGTTCGTAGTTAACGGCAAAAAATATACCGAGAATATCAAGGACGCTGGAATTGATGCTGTATTTGGTATGGAACAGGATGTCGATGTAAGCCCGGATGCGATTATTGAGGATGAAAGTTCACAGGATGGCAGCGTTCTGGATGATGCAGATATTGTCCAGATCGATGAAGATGGAAATGTAATATCGCAGAATTCCATTGAGGATGCACTTGACAGCGTCATTGAGGAAGACGATGGAATTGCATTGTTTAGTGCCCGCAGGGACATTGTCGTCGTATTGGACCCGGGACATGACAACAGTCATACTGGAGCGCAGGGAAATGGATTAAGAGAAGAAACCATTAACTTGAAAATTGCTGCATATTGTAAACAGGAATTGGAGGAGTACAGTGGAGTAAAAGTATATCTTACCCGACCTACAGATGGAAGCTGCCCATATCCTGGAACCACTTCAGGGGTCTGCAATGAAGATCGTGTAAAATATGCGTCAAGCGTAGGCGCTGATATTTATGTTAGTCTACATAATAACTCTTCTACAAATACATCTGCACATGGTGCAATGGTCTTTTACCCAAACACCAATTATAATTCAGGCGCGTCACAGACCGGAAAGGGATTGGCGCAGTTAATAGAGAAACATCTGGTTGCATTGGGATTATATAATCGTGGTATTACGATCAAGGATGCGCAGCAGGATAAGTATCCGGACGGAACAGCAGCTGATTATTACGGAGTTATCCGGAATTGTAAACTGGCAGGTATTCCGGCAATCATTGTCGAACATGCATTTGTAAGCAACAGTAATGATGCAGGAAATTATTTAAATACAGATGCAAAATTACAGAAATTAGGAGTGGCGGATGCAACGGCAATTGCCGAGTATTATGGGTTAAGTAAAGGGGTTAATGTCACATCAGACAGTATAAAGATTACCAACCTGAATAATGCGGCCGGCACGGCAACACTCAGTGTCAATGGGGTAAGTCCGGATGATAAAGTGCGTGCGGTGTCATTTGCCGTATGGTCAAAGGCAGACCAGAGTGATATATACTGGTATCACGCAACCAAAGTGGGAGTTGGAGGATACAGTTCGAACTTTCAGATAAGCAATCACAAATATAATCAAGGTACTTATTATGTAGAGGGATATGCGGAAGATATTTATGGTATCTCTCATTTATTGGGACGTGCAAGCTGTTCATTTAGCGTGACCGGAGGAAGCGTATCGGTACGCCCTGTCACAGCCGGTCAATATACATTAACACTTACAGGCGTAACCGTACCGGGAGGAACGGCAGGAGTTTCTTTTGCGGTATGGGGAGATGTGAATGGTCAGAACGATTTAAGATGGTACAATGCGACAAAAAACAGTGATGGATCCTGGAGCACAATCCTTCCGATTGCGAACCATGGGGAACTGGGGGTCTATCACGTGTGGGCATATGCAGTCAATATGGGACTCACCAGTACATGTGCGGTACAGACAGCGTTTGAACATCAGGAAACGGCTTCTGTTCAAAGTATTGCCATAAAAAATATGAACAGTACAGCAGGAACTTTTGACATTTTCGTAAACGGCGTGCAGGCATCCTGTGGGGTAAGCAAAGTGCAGATTCCGGTATGGAGTGAAAGTGATCAGAGTGATATTTACTGGTATACGGCGACAAAGCAGAGTGACGGCAGTTATGCGGCACAGGTAAACTTAAAGAATCATGGATACAACTATTCAACTTATAATATTCATGTTTATGTGACATCCAGCACACAGGTAAAAATGGTAGCGGGAGTTACCACTACAGATGTATATCCGCCTGCAGTTAATTTAAAAACAGAACTTGCAGCGGATGAGCTGACATGTAATTTGACGGCAAGCAATGTAAAATTATCTGGAGGCGTGCAGAAAGTTTACTTTGCTGTCTGGAGCGATAATGGCGGACAGGATGATCTGGTGTGGTATGAAGCACAGGAATCTGGAGGAGTATGGAAAAGAAACATTTCCATTGCAGATCATAAAACAGATGGAGCGTATGAGGTTCATCTTTATGCGGAAAACAGCAGTGGGAAAAGAATTTTTATGGGAAATACCACATTTGATGTTTCTTCCATCAGTGTCCAGAAAATTCAGGCAAAAAATGTAGATGCGGTCAATGGAAGTTTTGATGTTGTGGTATCCGGATTTGTTTCACCATCCGGGGTTCACACGGTACAGGTTCCGGTATGGAGTAAGAGTGACCAGAGTGATATTCACTGGTATACCGCGGCAAAGCAGGCAGATGGAACTTACATAGCGCATGTGGAGATTTCAAACCATGATTATAACTATGGTAAGTATACTATTCATACCTATGTGACGGCTGGAAACGGAGTATATAAGTTTACAGGATCAACAAGTACGTCCATTTATCCACTGCAGGCAACAGTCAGTGCAGTATTGTCATCCGATGAAAAAACATGCAGCCTGTCAGCAAGCGGAGTGCAGATGCCGGGAGGCGTGCAGAAGGTTTATTTTGCAGTCTGGAGTGAAGAAGGCGGACAGGATGATCTGGTATGGTATGCCGCAGAAAAAAGCTCTGATCGGAAGTGGGATCGGGATATTTTGATTAGCAGCCATAAAACGGCCGGGACATATCAGGTTCATGCTTATGGTGAAGACAGTACAGGTAAGAGAACGGTACTGGGAACGACCACGTTCCAGGTTTCAAGTTTAAAAATCCAGACGATACAGGTAAAGAATCTGCTGCCGGCGAGTGGAACGTTTGATGTGTTCTTTTCCGGAATCCAGTCGCCATCCGGTGTAAGTAAATTGCAGGTTCCGGTATGGAGTAAGGATGACCAGAGTGATATTTACTGGTATACGGCGGCAAGACAGAGCGATGGAACGTATGCAGTTCAGGTAAACCTGAAAAATCATGATTATAATTATGGAAAATATACAGTTGCGACTGGAATGACAGCAGGAAATGGAATTTATCAGTTTACAGGAGCCGTATCGGTACAGGTAAATCTACCAAGTGCGAGTGTGCGGGCGGTGCTGTCATCCGATGAAAAAACCAGCAGCATAACAGCGGAAAACGTTGCTCTGGCAGGTGGAGTACAGGGAGTTTATTTTGCAGTCTGGAGTGAGGCCGGCGGGCAGGATGATCTGATCTGGTACCAGGCAGCAAAAACAAGAGAAGGCACATGGAAAACAGATATATCGATTAGCAGCCATAAGAGCGAAGGGGTATATCAGGTGCATCTGTATGGAGTAGACCGGAATGGTAACCGTGTATTTATGGGAAATACCACGTTTAATGTGTCTTATATGTCCGTACAGAAGATACAGGTAAAGAATCTGAATAACGGAACAGGAACATTTGATGTATTCCTGTCGGGGATTACAGCACCATCGGGGGTAAGCAAAGTACAGGTTCCGGTATGGAGCAAGGCAGATCAGAGTGATATTTACTGGTATACAGCGACAAGACAGAGCGATGGAAGTTATGCTGCACAGGTAAATATAAAGAATCATGGCTATAATTATGGAAAATATACGATACATACTTATGTGACAGCAGGAAATGGTGTATACAAATTTACCGGGTCGACCTCTGCAACAATCAATGTTCCGACAACAACCATGCAGGTGGGAATACAGGCGGATGGAAGAAACTGTAATCTGGTAGCCAATAATGTGGGATTGCAGGGAGGAGTAAAAAAAGTTTATTTTGCTGTCTGGAGTGAGACCGGCGGACAGGATGACCTCAGATGGTATGAGGCATCCAACACCTCCTCTGGTGTATGGGTGAACAGCTTCCTACTCTCCAATCATAAAACAGCAGGCGTTTATGAGGCGGATACATATGCGATAGACAGCCAGAACAATTATGTGCCGATGGCGAGCATTAAGTTTACCGTACAGGGACCAAGCGCTTCTGCGGTTAATCTTGTAAATTATAATGAGTCAGATGGAACTTTTGGCGTAAAAGTGTCTGGGGCAACGTCGCCGGCGGGAATTGCTTCGGTAAAGGTTGCAGTATGGTCAGCCGGAAACCAGTCGGATCTGGTCTGGTATGATGCGACACATAACAGTGACGGAAGCTACGTCATTGGGGCAGATGTGCGGAATCATTCCAATAATACAGGAACATATTATGCGGACGCATATGTATATGACAATAATGGAATCGCATTATGTGCAGGGCGTGTGACATGCTCCATGATTCAGGTTACAAACCTGCTGCATCCCATCAGCGGTTCGACATCTGTGACGGTACAGCAGATGGTAAACTATTATAATACAAAAGCAGTTTATCCGTCTTTCTACCAGAATACAGAGGCATCGACCATACAGGCATTCTGCCAGATCTATATCGAGGAGTGCCGGGCGGAAGGAATCAAAGCGGAGGTTGCATTCTGTCAGGCAATGAAAGAAACCGGCTTTTTGCGGTATGGAGGAAATGTTCAGATAGAACAGTATAATTTTGCAGGAATGGGGAGCACGGGGCCTGGCGTGAGGGGGGAATCATATCCGGATGTCAGAACAGGAATCCGTGCCCAGGTACAGCATTTAAAGGCATACGCCAATACAGACAGTCTGAATAATATCTGTGTTGATTCCAGATTCCGGTACGTGACAAGAGGAACAGCGCCATATGTCGAATGGCTTGGGATAAAACAGAACCCATACGGAAAAGGCTGGGCAACAGCAAATAATTATGGATATCAGATTGTTGATATGGTAAATAAATTAAAACAGAATTAAAGAAAAGTCGATAGAGAAGGACTCTATCGACTTTTTTAATGCAAAAGTACCAGAAAGGATGGACTTTACAGGAGTAGAAATGTTAAAATAATATTAAGATTTATAATTCTCTTTTTTTAGTCAAGTAGTAAGAAGCAATCAACAATAGCCACATGTTGATTGCTTCTTTAGATACCAAAGTATACAAGAAAAGTTGCCGATGGCAAGTTTTGGATATAGCAGACTTAGTTACAGCAAGGCTTACGATCGAATTCAGGATTGAATGCGTAGAAGTTCTTATTGTCAAGTTTATCTTGAACAATTCTCAGACTTTCACCGAAACGCTGATAATGAACAATTTCACGTTCACGGAGGAAGCGGATTGGATCGCAGACTTCAGGATCTTTTACCAGACGCAGAATATTATCATACGTAGTGCGGGCTTTTTGTTCTGGGGCGACCTCGTAAGAACAACATAGCTGGAAACCCTTGAAAATACGCCATTTTGCGTAGGACAAGCCTTTTCCTGCTACGATTGCATAAGAACAAAAACATAGAAAAATGAAGATGAAGCAAGCTATCCTACATAGTTCCAATGGTTTCAGCAACTAAGACGTTCAACAATGAGCGTCTATTTTTTTACCCAAAATGAAAGGAGAATCAAACATTATGAAAAAGATTATGAAGCGATTGCTTACAGGTGTACTTACCCTTGCAACCGTATTTACTGCATTACCTGTCACACAGGTTCATGCTGCGGATTCCGTCTATACTACTACGGACGGTAAAGCAGGAACAATCGTCAAGATTGACAATGGCGGTTCAGAGGTTTCCAGCTTTGAAGAAAGCATAATGAACGCTGACGGGCAGATTGCCTACTGTATTGATATAAACACAAATTTCCAATCGGGATATAAGAATCGTATCAATGCAACGGAGCGAATGAGCGACGACCCAATATCTGATGTGGCATTGAATCTGGAATACGTCAAACAGTATGCAGAAAAGCACAGTCTTTCCAGCAAACAAGTCTATCTGTTGGAACAATGTGTTGTCTGGCGAAGATTGAGCGTTCACTTAGGCTGGGGGTACAACAATGTACGAGCTGCCTATGATGAAGTGTCAGAGAAAATCCAGTCAGAAGTCTATGAGAACGCAAAGGCTTTCGCTAAAGAAAATAAAGACCGTTACGATTGCGGTGGTTACATCTATGTTGGTGAAGGACAGGACTTAGGACAGTTCTGGGCGAAGTTAGCTGTCGGTGATGGCAAGATTCAGAAATCGTCCAGTAATACAGCGATTACAAAATCTAATGACTGCTATTCTTTATCTGGTGCGACTTATGGTGTCTATTCTGATAAAGGCTGCACGAAATCAGTTGCCACACTTATGACAGATGGCAACGGGAATACGGATACGGTGGAGTTGAGAGCTTCTACATACTATGTAAAAGAAATCGAAGCTCCAAAAGGATTCCAGTTAGATAACAACGTCTATACCCTTACGGTAAAGGCTGGTGAAACTTCCACATTGAAAGTCAGCGATACACCAAAAGTCACAGACACTTTGGTTGAGCTTTTCAAGATTGATATGGAAACAGGAAAAGCAACCGCACAGGGTAACGCTTCTTTAGAGGGTGCGGAGTTCGTCTGGAAGTATTATGACGGTTATTACACAAAAGATAATCTTCCATCAGAACCAACACGCACATGGACGACAAAGACAAAAGCGGAAAAAGGCAGCGATAACACTATCCACTATATCACAAGATTGGCAGATTCCTATAAGGTATCTGGTGACAGCTTCTATACACAAAACGGTACTATCTGTTTACCGCTTGGTACTATCACTGTAGAAGAAAAAGCTGCTCCAAACGGTTACTTGTTAGATGGTGCTTATATGCAAGCCGCTGGAAGTTCTGAACAGATAAAAGGCGTGTATGTGGCACAGATTACAGAAGATGGCGAACTTGCAGCATTAAGCGGCAGCAACCAGTATTCCGTATCGGACAAGATTATCCGTGGAGGTGTGAGAATCCAAAAGCGTGACCTTGAAACAAAAGACACAAAACCACAAGGCGGTGCAACATTGAAAGATACTGCCTTTGAAATCATTTCCTTAAATGATAATGCGGTATTGGTAGATGGCAAATTATACAACAAAAATGAAACAGTCAAGACAATCCATACAGGCGTTGACGGTATCGCTACGACTGACGCTGATACACTTCCTTACGGTCACTATAAAATTTCAGAATCCAAAAATCCGACAGGATATTTGACAACTGGTGCGGTTGACCGTGAGTTTGACATTGTGAATGACGGTGAAATCGTGGATTTAACAGATGAAGCACATTCCATCTACAACCAGATTATCCGTGGGGATATTGAGGGTGTGAAAATTGGTGACGGTACTCACAAGCGACTTGCGAATGTTCCCTTTAGGATCACAAGCAAGACGACTGGTGAGAGCCATATCATTGTTACGGACGCAAACGGTCAATTCTCCACTTCTTCTGACTGGGTATCTCATAAACAGAATACCAACGCCGGAAAGACCAGTGAGGACGGTATCTGGTTTGGTACTTCCACACCAGACGACAGCAAAGGTGCATTGCTTTACGATACTTACACAATCGAAGAATTACGCTGCGATTCCAACAAAGGAATGACGCTGATTCCGGCGTTTGATGTAGTGGTGTCAAGAAATAAAGTAGTCGTGGACTTGGGTACACTCACAGATGAATATGAACCAGAAATCATTATCCATACGACTGCCACAGATAAGGTGACAGGTGAAAAATCAATCGTTGCCGGAAAGAGCGTGACTATCGTTGATACCGTCACTTTAGATGGTCTGACAAAAGGCACAAAATATCAGTTGAAAGGCTGGCAGATGGTGAAGTCTGAAAATGCACAGCTTTTGATTGATGGTGAACCTGTGGAAAATGATTACACATTCACTGCGAAAAAATCAGAAATGGAAGTTGAGGTTTCCTATACGTTCAATGCTTCTGCTCTTGGTGGCAAAGACCTTGTGACATTCGAGGAATTGTACGATTTATCCAATCCAGACGAGCCTACAAAGGTGGCAGAACATAAAGATATTGAGGACGAGGGGCAAACAGTGACGATTACGGAACGTATCATCACTATGCACACAACCGCCACAGACAAGGTAACAGGTGAAAAGACGATTAAAGCAGACAACAAAGTAACGATTGTCGATACGGTTACTTTAAACGGTTTGGAAAAAGGCGTGAAATATACTCTTAAAGGTTGGGAAATGGTGAAGTCTGAAAATGCAGAACTTCTGGTGAATGGTAAACGTGTGGAAAATGACCTTACTTTCACCGCCACAGACAGTCAGATGGAAGTTCAGATTGAATTTACGTTCAATGCTTCGGAACTTGGCAGTAAAGAGCTTGTGACGTTTGAAGAATTGTACGATACGTCCAATCCAGACGAGCCTACCAAGGTAGCAGAACATAAAGATATCAAGGACGAGGGGCAGACGGTAACGATTAAAGAAAAACCAGAATCCCCTACCACACCAGATGAGCCTAGTACACCAACAAAGACAAGCGATTCACCAAAAACAGGTGACAACACACCATTTGTCGCATTGTTCGCCATGATGGGAATTTCCGCTGCTGGTCTTATCTTTGCCGGATATAAGAGATTCCGCAGAGTAAAGAAGTCTAAATAATACAGGAGGTATCGGTTTATGAAAGCAACTCCCCGTTCACCTCCCATCATAAAAAAAGTCAGTCCGTGGCTGGCAACTCAACTAAATTCTGCTTGATTAACATTTATCTTTCTGAATGGGGATTGTCAAGGGTGCGGCAGCACAACGCTTGCCCTTGATAATTCACAGGCAGACAGATATTATTCCGATAGCAGAATGACACAATCAATCATTAAAAATATAGAAAGAAAAGAGGTAAACAATTTATGGAATTAAAACACGTTATCCCAAATATGGAAAAAACATTCGGAACTTTAGAATTTGCTGGTGAGAATAAGGTGGAACAGCGTAGGATCAACGGACGTATGACGGTCGTTTCCCGTAGCTTCAACCTTTATTCGGACGTACAGAGAGCAGATGATATTATCGTGGTGCTGCCTGCTTCTGCTGGTGAGAAGAACTTTGAATCAGAGGAAAAAGTAAAACTTATCAATCCAAAAATCACCGCAGAGGGTTACAAAATCGGTACAAGAGGATTCACAAACTATATCCTGTCAGCAGACGATATGGTGAAAGCATAAGGAGGTAGAAACATTATGAGATTAGCAAACGGAATCATTATTGATAAGGAAAAGACATTCGGAGTATTGAAGTTCTCGGCGTTGCGTCGTGAGGTACATATCCAGAATGAGGACGGTACGGTTTCTGAAGAAATCAAAGAACGTACCTACGATTTGAAGTGCAAAGAACAAGGACGTATGATACAGGTAAGTATTCCGGCTTCTGTTCCGTTAAAGGAATTTGACTACAATGCAGAGGTGGAAATCATCAATCCTGTGGCTGATACGGTGGCAACCGCTACGTTTCAAGGTGCAGACGTTGACTGGTATATCAAGGCAGACGATATTGTGCTGACAAAGGATTCTAGTTCATTCAAAGCTCAACCACAAGCAAAGAAAGAACCGACACAAGACAAATAGTCGCTAGGTAGAAAGGAGACTTTTTCGCATGAAACAGCGTGGTAAAAGGATTCGCCCATCTGGTAAAGATTTAGTCTTTCATTTTACGATAGCGTCACTCCTGCCTGTTTTCCTGCTGGTTGTCGGACTGTTTCATGTGAA
>ERZ773181.1172-NODE-1172-length-22933-cov-4.923638_pt1 | contig 22933 bp, 18 predicted proteins | sample MGYA00581001_ERZ773181 | MGnify/ENA primary metagenome ERZ773181 (study PRJEB29015, sample SAMEA2737780) | human gut metagenome | biome: human gut; feature: human-associated habitat; material: faeces | place: China | collected 2012 ... | reverse complement strand
TCCACTTCCTCCGGCATGCGCACCATCAGGCAGTTATCAATGATCTGAAAGTCTTGAAAATCTTCCATATTTCCTCTCATTCTGCTGTTGCACAGCGTTTCTTCATTTTGCTATAAAAAAAGAGAACCTGCCTCTTGTAGCAAGTTCTCTTTCGTGTATTGTGTAATTGTCTGATGGTATGTTTTAAATTCCGTTACTGTGCGGTATTTTCTGCCAGCTGGGAACGATATCTCTGCGCACTTCTGGCCGTCTCGGTCTCCGGGAACAGCTCTATGATCTTATCATAGGTAGTGATCGCATTCTGTGCGTCATCGCTCTTGCGGTAGGAATTCCCCAGGCTCAGCCAGGCATCCTTGTTCGTCTCATCGTAGATCACTGCCTTGGACAGATTCTCGATAGCCGTTGCATAATCCTCACTGCGATATGCATTATAACCTGTCTCATAGTACTGCGCCGACAGCTGCGGGCCGATCAGTCCAAGCAATGTCTTGTACAGCTTCTGGAACGCTTCGGAGGTGTCATCTACATTCACAGAAGCGGAAATCGTCTCCAGGTTCGCCGCGGTCTGTGTAATATCCTGTGTCTCCAGATAAGTGGTGGCTGCTGCCAGCAGACTGTCGATAGTCTGTAAGGTTCCATCGGCTCCCACATATCCCTGAAGCTCCTGGTTCAGGGTATCATTCTCCGTCTGCAGTGCCTCCATCTGTGTCTCCAGTTCCTGGATCCGGGAAGTCTTGGTATCTAACTGGTTGCCGATATCGGTAATGGTCTTCTGTGCCTCATTATTCGCATTGGACACTGCCGCCGGAACCACCAGGAAATACATTACCGCCAGACCGATAACCAGTCCGATGGCAATATTGATCAGGGAAGAGAGACCTGCACTCTTCTGCTCCTTCACATTCAAAGGCTGAATGATGATCTCATTGTCACTCTGGTAGCGAACCGCATCATCCTTCTTCCGCCGGCCGGTCTGCTTGCTATTCTCGTCCGGAGTCAGCTGCATCTCAACTTCCTTCAGATACCGCAGGGTCAGCGTATTGTTGCGGTCGATGTCCATGCACTTACGCAGTTCTCTCTCCGCTCTGTCCCACTGTTCACTGTCCATATAAAGCAGGGCTAACAGCTGGTGTGCCCGGATGAACTTCGGGTTCAGGGACAGTACCTTTTTCAGCTGGATGATAGCCAGATCCTTGCTGTCCTGATTACAATAGACCAGTGCCTGATTGTATTTCTTGATGGTCTGGTTAATGGCATCCAGGCGGGCCGCATTGGACTGCAGCATATTGATGTAATCGTCCGCGATATTTTTCTCAGGCCGCATATTTTTGCTGATGACCCATTCGCTCAGTGCCGCAACGACCTCTCCGGTCTCAAAATACACCAGTCCCAGCAGATTTCTGGCTTCGATATTGTTCTTATTAAATTTCAGGCTCTGCCGTAAGCTGTTGATCGCACCTGTGAGATCCCGTACTCCTGCTTTCTCCAGACCGTCATTGTAGAAACGGTTGGACATACACATGATCTTCTTGTAGAGGGATACATCTGCTCCGCAGGACGTACAGAAATCGTGCTCTGACAGATGGCAGCCGCAGTTATAACAAAACATGCTCTCCCTCCTTATTTCTCTTCTTTTTCTTCGGATTCTTTTATCATTTTCACCAACAGATCCGCCGCATCGGTCAGATCCTGATTGTAGATAGCTTCCTCAGCGTCTTCCACTTCCAGACTGGGATGAAATTTCTTCAGTTCTTCTTCAAAATTGATCATGGTCCAAAGACTCCTTTATTTCCCCGACAAGATACAGGCTTCCGGCAATGTACAACCGTTCGCCGGGCGCTTTGCCCGCCAGCTGTTCCCGAAACGCCGCATCCGCTTCCGTATACATAGTAAACCGGTCTTCCGGATAAGCTGCCAGTAAACCTTTCAGTTCTTCCAGCGAAAGTGACCTAGCCGTCCGCATATGCGTAAAAGCGATCCGGTCGAATAATCCCGACGTGATCACCCTCTGTATCATATGCCTGCAGTCCTTATCCGCCGCCACACCAAATAACAGTCTCCTGCCCTCCGTGCAGCCGTCCTGTTCCACGGTATCCAGAAAAGCCCGGATGCCGTCATCATTATGCGCACCATCCACGTACACCTCCGGAAGTACTTCTTCCATGCGCCCCTGCCAGAAGCAGCCAAGGATTCCCTGACGGATCTCTTCCATAGCGGGACACCCGGCTCCTGCACAGAGTCTGCCGCCGTTCTCCTCCGTATCCGTACTGCGAAACAGCACTTCCACGGCCCGAACCGCCAACGCTGCATTCTCCATCTGGTAACGTGCAATAGTATGCAAAGTAAGACTAATATAATTATAATACTCAGAGCGCAGGGAAAAATCAATGTATTTCTTCCGAAATCCGAGGAAAGTATAGTCCTTTTTCGACACCGGTATCTGTGGGGCACCAAGTTCTGACGCTTTGCGGCAAATTACCGCACTGGCATCCGCATCCCCATCCAGGTACACCACCGGAACACCCGGGCGCAGGATCCCTGCCTTTTCCGCAGCGATCTTAGCCGTGGTGTCTCCCAGGTACTGTACATGATCCAGACTGATCCGCGTGATGACGGTCAGAAGCTTATTGTCCACGTAATTCGTGGCATCCAGTCTGCCGCCCAGACCGGTCTCAATGATGCAATAATCCGGTTTTTCTTCTGCAAAACAGAGTAATGCCATGCAGAAAAGGTATTCATAAAAGTTGAGAACGAATTCCTGTGGCGCTTCTTCCCCTCGCTGCCCGTCCCCAGTATTAGCAGAATTGGTCTCCTGCAAAGCGTCCCATACCGCAAGAAACCCCTGTAAAAAAGCTTCCTCTGAGATCATTTCACCGTTCACGGCAAAACGCTCCCGCATATCCACCAGATGAGGTGAAGTGAATACAGCCGTGCGATAGCCTGCTTCCCGCAGGATCGAACTCATGTAGGCACAGACGGAGCCTTTTCCATTGGTGCCCGCCACATGAATGATCCGCAGATCCTTCTCCGGATTTCCGATTTTTTTTAAAAACCATTTAAGGTCCCTGCTGTCCGCAGGATTTTTTTTAACAGTAAAGCGGGGCATATCCTTCAGATATGCCACCGCTTCTTCAAACGTTATCATGTCATTACCGAATCTCATCGTATTCCTTATGCTTTACGTTCTTTATACTCTGTACGTTTCGTTGCAGTTCATGCCAGCTGTTCTAAACGCTTGGTCACCTGTTCCATCATCTGCTCGTATTTTGCCAGCTTTTCCTTCTCCTCTGCGATCTTCGCTTCGGGAGCCTTGGACAGGAATCTCTCATTGGACAGCATTCCTTTAGAACGCGCCAGCTCGCCTTCCAGTCTCTTCTGTTCCTTCTTCAGTCGCTCGATCTCTTGTGCGATGTCTACCAGCTCCGCAAACGGAATGTACAGGGTTGCACCGGGGATCACTACGGATACCGCATCGTCTGCGATGCCGGTCTTGTCAGCCTGGATCATGATCTCATTCGCATAAGCAAGGCTTGCGAAGAACAGCTTACCCTCCTCAAAAATCTTGCGGATCTCGTCATTTTCGCTGACTACGTATACACTTGCCTTACGGCTGGGTGCCACGTTCATCTCGGTACGGATGTTACGGATACCGCGAACGGCTTCCTTAATCGTTTCGATGGCTTTTTCCTCTGCGGGGAATGCACGATCCTTGCTGTACTCCGGCCACTTACTGATCATGATGGACTCTTCTTCGTTCTGAATGGTGCAGAAGATTTCCTCGGTGATGAACGGCATGTAAGGATGTAACAGCTTCAGAGCATCGATCAGGACGGTCTTTAAAGTCCACAGTGCCGCATTCTGGCTGACTGCATCGTCGGTGCTGTACAGACGGGGTTTTACCATCTCGATGTACCAGTCACAGAACTCATCCCAGATAAAGTCATATACCTTCTGTACGGCGATACCCAGCTCGAAGTGATCCATGTTGTCGGTCACATCTTTTACCAGAGTATTTAACTTGGACAGGATCCACTTATCTACGGGTTGTAAATCTGCTGCCGCAGGGGTGGTGATATCTTTTCCGGTCTTCTCCAGCGCCTGCTCCATGTTCATCATAATGAAACGGGAAGCATTCCATACCTTGTTGGCGAAGTTACGGCTGTTCTCTACTCTCTCATAGTAGAAACGCATATCGTTGCCCGGTGCGTTGCCGGTGATCAGGGTCAGACGCAGTGCATCGGCACCGTACTGGCTGATGATCTCCAGGGGATCGATACCATTGCCCAGAGATTTGGACATCTTCCGTCCCTGACTGTCACGTACCAGTCCGTGGAACAATACGGTCTTGAAGGGTTTCTCTCCCATCTGCTCGTATCCGGAGAAGATCATACGGATCACCCAGAAGAAGATGATATCATAACCGGTTACCAGGACATCGGTAGGATAAAAATACTTCAGATCCTCGGTCTGCTCCGGCCATCCCAGGGTCTCAAACGGCCACAGTGCGGAGGAGAACCAGGTATCCAGCGTATCGGGATCCTGTGTAAAGTGGGTGCAGCCGCACTTGGGACATACCTTCGGCATCTCCTTGGCTACGACTACTTCACCGCAGTCATCGCAGTAATAAGCGGGAATCCTGTGTCCCCACCACAGCTGACGGCTGATACACCAGTCGCGGATGTTATCCGTCCAGTTGAAGTAGTTCTTCTCCATACGTTCGGGGATCAGCTTGATCTCGCCATTTTTTACTGCTTCTCTTGCGGGTTTGATCAGCTCATCCATCTTAACGAACCACTGGTCCTTTACCATAGGCTCGATGGTGGTCTTACAACGGTCATGGGTACCTACGTTGTGTACATGATCCTCGATCTTTACTAACAGGCCCATCTGATCCAGTTCTTCCACGATGGCTTTTCTCGCCTCATAGCGGTCCATGCCCTCGAACTTGCCGCCGTTTTTATTGATAGTGGCATCATCGTTCAGGATATTGATCACAGGCAGATTGTGACGCTTGCCCACCTCAAAGTCATTGGGGTCATGAGCGGGGGTGATCTTAACGACACCGGTACCGAACTCTCTGTCTACATAAGCATCCTCAACGATAGGGATCACACGGTTTACAATAGGAAGCAGTACCTTTCTGCCATGCAGATGGGTGTAACGCTCATCATCGGGATGGATGGCTACTGCGGTATCACCTAACATGGTCTCGGGACGGGTAGTGGCAAAGGTCAGGAACTCTGTGGTGCTGGGGGTTCCGTCCTCGTTCATCAGCGGATACTTGATGTGCCAGAAATGTCCTGCCTGCTCCTGATATTCTACCTCTGCATCGGAGATGGAGGTATTACATACGGGACACCAGTTAACGATACGAGCACCCTTGTAGATATAGCCTTTTTCGTGCATCTTCACGAATACTTCGGTGACTGCCTTGTTACAGCCCTCATCCATGGTGAAACGCTCTCTGTCCCAGTCACAGGAAGAACCCAGCTTTTTCAGCTGTTCGATAATACGTCCACCGTATTCCTTCTTCCACTCCCAGGCTCTCTCTAAGAACTTTTCACGTCCCAGATCGTGTTTGTCGATGCCTTCTTCCTTCAGCTTCTGGATGATCTTGACCTCGGTAGCGATACTTGCATGGTCGGTGCCGGGCTGCCACAGTGCGTTGTAGCCCTGCATTCTCTTATAGCGGATCAGGATATCCTGCATGGTGTTGTCCAGTGCATGCCCCATGTGGAGCTGTCCTGTGATATTTGGGGGCGGGATCACGATAGTGAAGGGAGTCTTACTGTGATCTACCTCCGCATGAAAATACTTTTTGTCAAGCCACTTCTGATACAGTCTGTCTTCTATGCCGTTTGGGTCATAGGTTTTGGCTAATTCTTTGCTCATTGCTTCCTCCTTAAATTCTCCTGAAACTAAAGAAGCCCTCTGCCGACTCTCGTCAGCAAAGGGCGTCAGTAACGCGGTACCACCTTTGTTCACAGCTTGCGCTGCCTCGCGACTTCTTACAAAGTCCTATCCGGTAACGGGGATAACTCGTGAGAACTTACGCCCGGAATATCCGGTCTCGGCTCTCCGGCTTGGAAGCTACCTTCCACATTCCTGTCTTGAAGCAGCCTTCCAGCGCATACATGCAGCCGCTCTCTCTGGTAAGGGGATATGTGTACTCCTCTTCGTCATTGCCTTTTGATCTGTAAAACTTCTAATAAAAAATATAGTACAGGAAGCAATCCTTTGTCAAGAAAATCTTGTTGTCCTACAGATTGTCCTACAGATTGTATGATCAACGTTCAAAACTGGCATGGTAAAAAAAACATATTCTGGCTCTTTTAAGCAAGCCACTTTTTCTATACACTGAATCCTAACATATCCCACCGAAGAAATGGGAATTATGAAATAGAAACTAATAGAGGAGATCATCATTATGGAAAAGAAAAAATCATACGGTGTATTGATCGCGGGAGCCATTCTCCTGATCCTGGGAATCATCCTGGCAGTCGTTACCCACAATAACAGTTATCAAGAGTCCGTTGCTTATGGCAGCCAGTTAAGCGATGTCAAAGCACAGCTGGAAGAAGTAGAGGCGTCCATTGAAGCAATTAACGCAGGTACCGCAACCGGAGATCTGGATGCCCTGAATGCACAGAAAGATGAGTTATCCGCTCAGAAATCCACACTGTCCGATGAGAAGCTTGCCGCAGAACGCCCTTATTCTTACAGCCTGGTGCTGGTATTCTTCGCTATTTTGCTGACAATCAAGGGATTGTATAATGCCATTGCAGGCGTTCCTTCCGCAGAGAAAAAAGTGGATGTAACCAAACTGGCTCAGGCAGGATTATTGGCAGCTCTTTGCTACATCGGCTTTGCTTTTTTGAAATTTGACATTCCCGTTCCCGGCAGTCTGGAAAAAACCGCAGTGCACTTCGGCAATGTTTTCTGTGTACTGGCTGCTCTGCTTTTGGGTGGTTACTGGGGTGGACTTGCCGGTGCCGTGGGTATGACCATCGCTGACCTGACTACTGCTTATGTAACCAGTGCTCCCAAGACTTTCCTATTAAAACTGTGCATCGGTCTGATCGTAGGTCTGGTAGCTCACAAGATTTTCCACCTGAGTGCTGAGCATCCGAAAAAATATGTGGCTCGTGTCACTATTTTAGCTTCTGTCTGCGGTATGGCATTTAATATTGTAGCCGATCCTTTGGTAGGGTACTTCTATAAGACATATTTGTTAGGGGTGCCTCAGGATATTTCCAAGGCATTGGCAAAAATTGCAACCGGTGTTACTGCCTTTAATGCTGTCTGGGCAGTTGTTTTGGCAACCGTCCTTTATCTGGCACTTCGTCCGGCACTGAAGAAAGCAGGATTATTCCATGACATCTAATTTCGATACTTCTGATAGAAATGCACAAAAGGGCGGGGATTTCGTTCCCCGCCTTGCTATGATCAACGATATTGCCGGTTTTGGGCGCTGCTCCACCACCGTGTCTCTGCCCGTGATCAGCGTAATGAAGGTACAGGTATGCCCTGTGCCTACTTCTGTTTTATCAAACCATTTGGGATTTCCTCTCTGCCATTTTGATGACTACACCTCTCATATGCGAGATTATATAAAAATATGGAACGAACTGGGACTTACCTTCGATGGGTTATACTGTGGATTCTTAGGAAATGAAGAGCAGATCGACATTGTACGGGGGTTCGTGGAAATGTTCCGGCCGCCCCTGTTTTTGCTGGATCCGGTCATGGGAGACCACGGCAGGGCCTACTCCTCCATTACAGAGACGCATGTTCAGAAGATGAAGGAGCTGCTGCCTCTTGCGGATATTATCACGCCGAATATCACGGAAGCCTGTTTGTTGACAGATACGCCCTGGAAGGATGGAGAATGGACGATGCCGGAACTATCGGACTTATGTCTAAAGTTGGCTACGCTGTGTCAGACGGATTCCACCTTATCCTTATCCGAGTATTCCCATGATACATCCAATAGTGTTATCGATACTTCTCGTACTGTTTCCCGTCGCACTTCCATCGTCATCACCGGGATCCGTCACGGAGATTCGCTGGTGAACTTTCTGTGGGATGATGGTGTCTATACCACTGTTTCTACCCCCATTGCCGGAGCCTCCCGCCCCGGCACCGGAGACATCTTCGCCTCGATTCTCGCTGCCGATGCCGTCCGCGGAGAGACTCTGCTCACCTCCGTGCAGAAGGCTGCGAACTTCGTAGGGCTGTGCATTGCCGGAAGCGAAAAGGCGGGAACGCCCGTGCAGGAGGGCGTAGTGTTTGAGAAGTATCTGGCGGCGCTGTTGTAAAAAAGGCGACGGCTTTTTCTTTTACCGTCGCCCGACAGAGCGGATTATTTAGTCATTCCAATTGGGTTCACCAACATTATAACTCTGATCTGCAACAGGTTCGTTAGGGTTATCGTAGCAGCTTTCAATAGTCAGGTGAAACTCCGGTAAGCTATCACAAGTGTTCGACTTATTTTCCAGTTTACTTGATGCATCGTTTCCGGTTACATTCTCTGTTGTTCCGCGCCCCGTGTTAGTTCTATAACCGAGAAGCGTTCCCATGTTATCCCGATAGTAGGTATAAATGTTCTGAACTCGTTCCCAAACCTGCTCGTCAAAATAAACGTCGCTCCTTTGGCTAACCATGCTTTCCACATACTGACGAAGATCGGAATAGAACAAATCGCTGACATCATAGCAGACATACTGTTCGTCCTCATAGATCTTGTACTGCTCCATCTGTTCAAAGGTCAAAAGTTGACCGCGGATAAAGGCATAGTCCTGCGTGGTATGAATTTCATTTTTTTCGTATATGAAAACATAAATCAAGGGAATATCCACACCGCCGTCGATTTCACCTTTGTGCTGCGGGATGTAGGCGCTTAAAACCATCGCACATTCTTCCGCGGAGGCACCAATGATTTTGTCATACCCGTCCGTTGATCGGCGATGCAGACCAGTTAGCTGCAATTGCATATCCGCAGGCACAGCAGGGTCAAAAAGGACTCTTTCGGCGCTGTCAATCAAAGTTAACTCATTTGGTGACACGGAGGGCACGATGTTTATATCCATTTGTTCCAACACCCTCTGGCAATGTTCCAGATATTCGCCAGCAAGCCGATTTCTTTCATTAATATCCAAAGTGTATCTTTCAAAGTATGGTCTGAATTCTTCCATAATTTCTGATATCAGTTCCGGATCAGCGTCAACCGGAGTAATCGGCGCCACGTCAACTTTTTCGGTTGGGACAGATTCTGCAAATTCAACCGTACACATCCAATCCTGTCCAAATAAGAAGTTGTTATTTGTCAACACCAAGTAGTACCAATCATCATCCGAAATCGGTGTCTCCAACAGTGATATATCATAGGCATCTGAAAGATCAATTACCATCGTACCGCTTGAGTTAGCAGGTATCTCGGTGTTGCTGAAAGACACCTTTCCCGAAAGCGGTTTAACTTCCTCGCTGGTAGACCAGCGCATTAGTTTAAGTTTCGATTGAAAATTAAGCTCTTTGTCAGACCTATTTTCTACTTGAACAGAAATTACACCATTTCCCTCATATGTGGCAGACAGAGAAAGTTCATCTCCGGATAGGGAGGAAAACAAACTGTTTGCAAAAACAGTCATAGAAAAGAAACAAAAAACTGCTGCAACTACTCCCCATTTCACCCATACCGGCTTTTTCTTCACCCGTATGTTGGGAGCTGCTTCCTGAATATACTTTGTGCTGATGTTACCAACTGCCTCGGAAATATCTTCACGTTTCATACTGTAAATCCCTCCCCCTTCAAATAATCCCGCAGTTTGTCCCTAATACGGGAAAGTCGCACTGACACGGTATTACTCTTCAGACCAAACTGTTTTGCAAGTTCCGAAATAGAATAGGCATACCAATATCGACGAACAAAGAGTATTCGACTCTCTGCATCCAATGTATCCAGAAAATAGTCAATCTGCCGGGTAAGCTCCTTTGCGGAAATCTCCGCCTCTACACTTTCAGAGGAGGATACACATTCCTCCAGTTCGTCTAAAGCCGCATCGTAAAAGCTGTTGCGCTTGACAGATGTATTCGCGTGATACTTTTTTATGGAGAGGTTACGGACAATTCGACAGATATAGGTAAGCAACGGGTTTGGATTTTGAGGCGGTATTGTATTCCATGCTCCTAAATAAGCGTCGTTAACACATTCCTCTGCATCGAGGATATTGTTCAAAATATTTTTTGCGACCTTGTTACAGACATTTCCGTACTTCGCCGCCAACTCCATGATTGCCCGTTCAGAGCGCATATAGAACAAATCAATAATTTCACTATCGTTCAAATCATCACTTCCTTTCTGCCTCACTTATATACTACGAATTAAGAGAAAGATATTACAAGAAAAACAAATATTTTCAAATTTAACAGACAGTGTCTGGGATATTGAGTATCTCTTCCTGATGATTGAAAAAAGCCAGATTTCTACTTTTCTCTATGAAAGCTAAAAAGCAAAGATTCCATTGACTTTTCTTTTCCGGGACAAGGATTTTTTATTTCTCCCATAAAATAACTATAATTTGCAAATTATAATTGCCGTCTCCATAATTACCGCCTGAAAGTCTGTTATTATACTCCAAGCGGTATTATTTTTATCAAATCATAGATAAAACTTTCAAAAATACCGCCTGATGGATAATAACTCCATTCAGGCGGTATTATAACGATAATTTTTCAAATGAAAGAAGATTTTTTACTGCCGCGATATAAAAGTAACTCTGTCCGGCAGTATTTTATTTAAACTCCACCACAACGCTGCCCATGGCACATTCCAGCTCCATATTTTTAGAAGCGTTGTTGTTGATCTGTTTCTCCTGTGCCAGGCCGTTGTAGCTGTCATCACCGACTTTCAGTTCACCCATGCCGCAGCTTAAGTCGTAGTTGAAATCCGTCTGCGCTCCAGCCAGTGTCAGTTTCAGTTCTCCCATGGAGCACTCTCCGTCCAATCGTTCGGTCACATCTCCGTTCAGACGAACGGATCCCATTCCTACGGAAACCTCTGCCACGCGACTGCTCAGTTCTTCTACTGTCATCTGACCGGCACCACAGTCTAACTCTGCCTGGTCAGCCTCCAGTTTCTCAAACGTCATCTTGCCGGCGCCCACATTGGCTTCCAGCGCCCCCGTCTGCAATTCCTCTACACTGAGGCTTCCGGCGCCCAGATCCAAAGAGGTATTTTCAAAATAATATCCCTCCGGCACATACAGACAGATGGAACCGCCCAGATTACCTTCACTGTTGCTGCTTACTTTTGAGGTTCCGCGGATCTCCATCGTACCGCCTTCCACATATCCCTGGAACTTTCGCATACCGTCGGCTTCTACCCGGAAACAGTTATCCTCTGACACCTGAATCTTCATGACACAGCCGCCGGCCTGCACCTGTAAATCCGTGATGCCCTGGCTGTCATCCCCCAGAACATACAGCTCTATCTTTCCCGACCTAACTTCATAATCTGAATCATAATCCACATTGTCCTCCAGATCATAGTGCACATCGCCCATATTTTCCCTTATCTGCTCCGTCACACCGTTGCTCCAGTCATCCACCTCTTCTCCGGAGATTCTTCCCAGGGTAACCGCTGACAGGATCTCCCCGGGCGAAACATGCGTGGAGCCATTCCCCAGACTTCCGCTCACTCCCAGGATCAGTCCCAATAATATAAATAGCAACGCTGTGATGGCACAGCCCTTCATAAATTTTTTCATGCTTCTGCTTTACCTCTTTTCTGGAATAATCCTCCGATCCAACAACAGATTGCCGGTGTGGCGATTCCCGCCATGGCCACGGTCAGCATCAAGAACAGCAGTCCGACACCTCCGCAGATCAGTCCGGCACCGATCAGGCACATTCCCACAAAGGGATGCGTAAACATACTGATGATCCCTGCTGCCACCAGTGCGATCAGAACCAGTATCAGTGCTGCTGCCGTTGCCCCGAAACCGATGATCAGTCCGAACCATGTGGCGATCAGCCCTGCCGCCACGCCGATACCGGCGGAAGCTGCTCCCAGGATCACCGGGGATGCCAAAATACATAAAATGACGATCAGCACGATCATACCGGTGGACATTCCTTCTTTTTTCTGTGGAGATACCACCTGTGCCTGTGCAGTTTGTGACGCATCGCTCTGCCGGTTACGTTGTTCTCCATTACCATTTTCTGTCTGCGGATCTGCCGGATAAGTGATCACTGACCGGCTGTCGGCTCCTGCTCTCTGGTAGCTGTTCTCTCCGTACCCGTTCCACAGAATATCTTTTTTAATATTCTCCGCCACCTTCGCAGGATTCCCCAGTGCCTCAATGACATTCTGTTCATTCTCCGGTCCCGCATCGTTAAAATATTCATTATAATATTGTAGCGCTTCTTCCCGCTCCGTAGCAGAAATATTTTGCAGCAGACTCTCCAGCTGCCTCATATACTCCGTTCTGTTCATCCTACTTTTTCTCCCATCTGTGCATTTTTATGCCTCTGACCGCTTCACCGGTCTTCCCTCAAACAGTCCTGTGATCTTCCCGCTGTAGCTTCGCCACTCGCTTTCATATAAATGAAGCTGTGCCCAGCCCCTGCTGGTGACCTTGTAATAGCGTCTCGTCCTGCCGCTGCATTCCCGGTCATAGACCTCCAGACATTCGTCCTTCTGTAGTCTCCGAAGCACGGGATACAGGGTGGATTCCGACAGCTCGATCACCTGCCGGACCTCCTGGGTGATCTTGTACCCATAGGTTCCTTCCGGTTCCCGGGCGACCACCACCAGCACGATAGCATCCAGCAGAGCTGCTCCTGTATTAAAAAGCATCCTATCGCTCCTCTCTGAAATTTGCGGCTATCCGGCTTTCCTTACAATATTATATGCCGTATAGTATTGCTCTGTGGCTATACTATACGGCATATAATATCATGCGTCAATATAGAGAAACCGTAAGAAATTCTAAAGACTTTCCAAAGATTCCGTCGTCTCCTCCAGAAACTCCTGACGAATACTGTTTTTATGGATCACAATGGCAGAGATCAGAAGTGCTCCCCAAAATACCTGCCGTGGTATTCTCTGTATCATCATAAGGACCGCTGCTCCCACGGCAAAAAAGATATAAGTGATACGGGTTCTTTTGGTGTGCGGTCTGATCAGAAGGGCAGACCCCGCCAAATACAATATGATCAGCAACAGTAACAGTTCCGGCTGTACCGGTGCCAGTCCGATCAATACGCCGAAGGATACCGCAATGGCTTTGCCTCCATTCCCATGATAAAACAGGGAATAGGCGTGCCCCAGTACCGGTGCCGCCATGATAAGCGGGAACCAGCTGTCTGTCACAAGCCCCATGCCAACTGCCACGTATACCGGCAGTGCTCCTTTTAACAGATCTCCAAGCAGGCACAGGATCCCGACAGGCACTCCTGCGTATTTCATGGCATTGGCAGTCCCCGGATTATGATCGTTGCTGACCTCAGTGACGTCAATTCCTTTGATCCACTTCGGTAATGCCCTGCCGAACAATATACTTCCGCATAACAATCCGAAGACTGTCATTCCCAGTTCCCGTATGCTCATCTGTCTCTCCTATCTGTCGTTTTCCTCTGTGCCTAAGCTTTCTTCTGTGCTGCTTCCGCCGCTTCCTTTTGTCCGCAGATAAATTCACAGACTGCATCTGCTGCGTAAGGCTTTCCGTATTTTTCCTGACACTTCCGCATTTCGGCCTGTGCCTCCGGATCCCTCAGAAGCTTTAGTCCCTTTTGTATCACGGCATCTTCCGTATCTCCTGATACAGACATCCCATGTTGTGTGAAAAAAGCAACATTACGATCCTCACATCCGGGGATCGGCTTAGTGTGTACCAATGCAACCTTCGCTGCCACCGCTTCCGTAGAAGTCAGTCCTCCCGGTTTGGTGAACAGAATATCCGCCGCTGCCATATAGAGATGCGCTTCCGTGGTAAAATCCAGCACATGCACCCGCTCTGTATCGGCATATCTATCACGGAGTGTCTTCTTCAGTTCTTCATTGGTTCCCCCCAGGATATACAGATGGGTATCCTCGCCGGTCTGCTCCACCAGCTTCGCCGTCATGCTTTCCACACGGCCATACCCCATGCTGCCCGTCATCATAAGGATACAGGATTTATCTACCGGAATCCCCAGCTGCACTCGCGCTTCTCTTTTTCCCGGAAGCTGCAGGAACCTCTCCGATACCGGAATTCCCGTGGGAACCAGTTTCTCCGCAGGGATGCCGCGTTTGATGAACTCCGTCGTCAGTTCCTCATGTGGGATAAAATAGTAATCCACCTTTGTCTCCTCGGTAAAAGGAATACAGGTATAATCCGTGGCAATAAAATAAGTCTGTACCTCCAGCTTATGCTGTCGTTGCAGCCAGGTCATTGCCTCAGCCGGGAACAGATGTGGCATTACCACTGTATCATATCCGTTTTCTGTGATATAGCTGCACAGCTTATCCGCATACAAAGCGTTGGCAAAATACACCGGTGACTTTAATCTGGCAGACGAAATGGCCCTGCCTACCCGGTACGCTCCTGCGAACACCTTTTTCGCCCGGACCGTGCTCCAGATGTAAATCCGGCGTCCGTAAGCGCTGGCCTTGTCCGAAGCGAAATTAAGTACATCCGCCAACTCACAGGGAATGCCCCGTTTTTCAAACTGTTCTTTCACCGCTTTTGCAGCGGAATTATGTCCCTCACCCGTTCCGGTGGATAAGATCAGTACCTTCATAAATAAATTCTCCGTTAGTTTTCCATCAGCCAGAAATATGCACTGTACGCAGGCAGAAGACTGCCGCCGCCAAAGTCATGTTTCTCTCCGGTGATCAGATCCACTGCCGTGCCGCAGCCGGCATCAAAATGTGCCATGAAGTCCTCTCCGTCCGCATTGATAGCCACCAGTACTCTCTCGTGCTCCGACTTTCTCTCGAAAATACACTGCTTATTGGTCAACAGTACCGAACGAAAGGCTCCGTAATTCAGTGCCTCGGAATGCTTCTTGGCCTCTGCCAGTCTGCTGATCCAGTCACACAGGCCGTTCCACTCCGGCTTGTCAAAGCAGGGACGCAGTGCAGGGTCACCATCTTCTTTTCTGGCTTTGAAGCCCCATTCGCTTCCATAGTAGACACAGGGGATCCCCGGCATACCGAATGCCATGGCATAGATCAGCGGCAGGTGATTTTCATTATTCAAAATACTTGCCACTCGGGTCACATCATGGTTATCCACGAAGGACAACAGGTGCTTTCCCTTATATAATGTCCAATTCTCCGGTCCGAACTGTCGCAGCAGGGAATGCACGATCTCAAACATATTCATGCTGTTGAAGCTGCTGTAAAGTCCCTTATAACACTCGTAGTTCGTTGCGGAATGCAACATCTGATCATTCATCAGGCGATTATAATCTCCGTGAAGCATCTCGCCTAATAAGAAGAAATCCTGCTTGTAGGCACCGGTCACTTCCCGCAGTCTTCTGACAAAATTCTCATCCAGGCTGTATGCCACATCCAGACGCAGACCGTCGATACCGAATTCATCGATCCAGCCCTTCACGCTGTCTAACAGGTAGTTCACTACCTCCGGGTTCTGCAGGTTAAGCTTCACCAGATCAAAGCAGCCTTCCCAGCCCTCATACCACAATCCGTCGTTGTAGTTGGAATTACCGCCGAAATCAATACGGTAGAACCAGTTCACATAAGGAGAGTTCTCGCGGTTTTTAATCACATCCTGAAACTGTGCAAAACCTCTGCCCACATGATTGAACACACCGTCTAACACAACCCGGATTCCTGCCGCATGCAGTGCGTCACATACTTCCTTAAAATCTTCATTGGTTCCCAGCCTTACATCAATTTTGCGGTAATCCCTGGTATTGTAACCATGGGTATCCGACTCAAATACCGGAGAGAAATAAACGGCATTCACTCCCAGCTTCTGCATATGGGGGATCCACTCCTCCACACGTTTGATCTCATGTCTCTGTATTCCGTCATTTTCAAAAGGAACTCCGCAGAATCCCATAGGATAGATCTGATAAAAAACACTTTCATAAGCCCACATATTAGTCACCATTCCTTTCTGCCTTAACTTCATGTTGCCTTAATTTCATACTTTGTACTCGTAAGACTTTTTCATTGACTGGTTCAGTACTACTTTTATGATTTGTCCACATCCATTCTTTTGCTATTATACATCATTTTTGATCCATCTGTCGTTTTTTTTATGAAAAATCTCAAACAATCCACAAAATCCACCGAGTTATCCACATATACACACGTGTCATATGTGGTTATGTGGATTGTCATGTTGTATATCAACTCTGTTATCATATCGAATGTCATCGTTGCTGCCACAACCAGGCGTCCCAAAATCGCTCCACCTTTTTAGCCACTGTATCCACTGTCACAGGCACTACCTGTTCCCACTCCCTGGGGAACATTCTGCGATAAGAATACTGCCTGAAACGCTCATCCAGCAGGACGATAATCCCCACATCTTCCGCGGTCCGGATGACACGTCCCGCCGCCTGCAGGACTTTATTCATTCCGGGATAACGGTAGGAATAATCAAAGCCGTTTTCCCCATTGTCATCAAAATAGTCCTTGAGGATTTCCCTTTCACAGCCTACCTGTGGCAGTCCGGTTCCTACTACGATCACACCGATGAGGCTGTCCTTTTTCAGGTCGATCCCCTCTCCGAAGATACCTCCCAGCACGCAGAACCCAATCAGCGTCTGTTCCTCTTCCTCCTCGATCTCCATTCCGATAAGGCTCTGCAGATCGCAGTCCTCATTGCCCCGGAAGCGGTTCAGGAAGTATTCCCTCTCTTCCTCATTCATGGATTCCTGCTGTACCAGACATTCCTCTTCTTCTGTCATAAAATACTGCTCATAAATCTCATAAATATGCTCCATAAAGGAATAAGACGGGAAAAACACCATGTAATTGCCATGCCGGTTCTTCACGACTTCATGAATATAGCGGGCAATATTGTAGTACTCCTCCCGGGATCTGCGTGTGAACTTGCTGGTCACATCCCCAGCGATCAGTATTGTGCGCTTCTCGGGATCGAATACTGAGTGCGCATATACCTCATAGTCTTCCTTCTCGCCACCCAGCAGATTCTTGTAATACTGGATCGGCAGAAATGTGGCAGAAAACAGGATTGTACTGCGTCCCCTGAGCATGCATTCCTTCAGATTTTCCCTGGGATTCACACAGAACAGCTTCAGCTCAAAGCTTCCGTCCTCACACATTCTGGTATATTTCACATAGTTTTCGTCCTGTCTTTCATAAATATCCAGGAAATGGCTGAGCTTGAAGTAGAAGTCCAGCAGGTTCTCCCGCACCTCCAGGCTGACCTTCTCCTGCTCCTCCAGATAATCGCTGATGATGCCGTGAAGTCTGGTCAGAGGCTGTACCAACATGTCTATATCATCCACCAGCCGGTAGCCATCACAATCCCGCTTCATGGACAACAGCTGGGCGTTGCACTTCTCCAGCATCTGGCTGATCCGTTCCGCATAGCCTTCCCGCACAAAAGTACTTTTTCCATCGGATTTCTTCAGCTTATGCCCCTTGATATACAGAGAATCTGTTCCATCGCTCTCCTCCGGGATACTAACCTGTGGCAGTTGTTTTGACGCATCTGTCATTTCTAATGTCATTTGTCCGGAAATCTCGTCTTTATCGCGTTTTTTAAATGCTGCCTCCTCCATTTCCGACATAATTGTCTGTTTTATCTCCCGCTTCAGTTCCAACAGATCTTCCTTCCGTAGCGGTGCACTGTACATCTCCCGGCCCCGCTCTAAGAGGTTATGTGCCTCATCGATCAGAAATACATAATTACCCTGACTGCCGTCCCCGAAAAATCTCTTCAGATACACATGGGGATCAAAGAGGTAATTATAATCTCCGATAATCCCATCTGCGAACAGACTTAAATCCAGACCGAATTCAAAAGGGCATACCTGATGTTTCAGGGCATACTCTTCTATTTTGCTTCTGGTAAAACTCTCTTCCCAGGTCAACAGATCATAAATTGCATCATTGATCCGGTCAAAATGTCCTTTGGCATAAGGGCACTGCTCCGGATTACATTCGGTACGTTTCTGAAAACAGATCTTCTCTTTCGCTGTCAGAATAATACTTTTGAATCGCAGTCCCTTCTCCCGCAGCAGAGAAAAAGTGTCCTCCGCCACCGTACGGGTGATGGTCTTGGCTGTCAGATAGAACAGCTTGTCTCCCATGTCCTTCCCCATCGCCTTCACCGCAGGAAATATGGTGGATATGGTCTTGCCCACTCCGGTAGGCGCTTCCAGGAACAGTTTTCTCTTATGATAAATGGTCTGGTACACATAACTGACCAGTTCCTTTTGTCCGTCCCGATAATCAAAGGGGAATTGCAGTCCGGCAATGGACTGCTGTCTAAGCTCTCTCCACTGCCAGGTATAATCCGCCCATTTGCGGTAATCACCGATCAATTGCTGAAACCATGCCTCCAGCTTCGCGAATTCATAATCTTCATAAAAATAACGGATATCTTCCGTCTCTATATTACAATAAGTCAGACGTACACGGATATAAGGCAGCTCCTTCTGCAGACTGTACATATAGGCATAGCACTTTGCCTGCGCAATGTGCAGGGGTAACGGTGCCTTCAGCTTCGCCAGATCTCTGTAGGTTCCCTTGATCTCGTCGATGGTGGTCTCTCCGTTCTGTTCAATGATACCGTCCGCCCGTCCCTCCACGATGATAACATAGTTCTCCGTGGGATGGGTGTATTTCAGCGCCACTTCCGCCTGATACTCCGCGCCCATGCGGCGTTGGATCATGCGGTGGATCCGGCTGCCCTCCTGCATTGCATTCTCGGGTGATCCCTGTCTCCTGTCATCGATGTCGCCACTGCGCAGAATGAACTCCACCAAATTACGGACCGATATTCTGACTTCTCCTGCCATGCGGCTTCACCTCCCTTGACAAATTCCTATCATAACCGCATGCCTGCGGCTTGTTCCGGGTTGCACACTCTCACATGCCCGGTATACGAAAACTCCCCAGGTAAATAGTACTCTATCTTACCTGGGGAGTCAAATCACATTCTGTTATCACAAGATGTTTTAGCACGCGATCGCATACTGTCTCAACAGCTCTTCGAATTTATCATTGTAGCCGTCATAAGATACAGACAATGGCTTCGTGAAATCCAATCCATACACTCCAAGGAATGATTTGGCATCGATTACGTATCTGTTATAGCATATATCAATATCAAAATCACACTTTGAAGCTACATCAACAAAATGCTTCACGTCTTCAGGTGTCAAACGGATCGTCTTTAACATTTCTTGTTCCTTCCTTTCAATAGTAAGTTCGATCGTAAGTAAAATAATACACCAGGTACTTTCCCCTCACATCTGAAATCATTACTATTATAGCCAACCATCCCCAAATGTAAAGCGGTTTTTTTCTTCCAGAAAACGCACATTTTGGGCATTTTTACCACTCTGTTATCATTTTCACAATATATGTTCGCCGTATGGAAAACCTTTTCGGCGTTTTGTATATTTGTTGCGTTACCGCGGTAAAATATAAATCCCAATTTGGCGAAATCTACCGAAATTCCACCATATATTCTTGGAACCTGAGGGGCAGCATATTTCGTTGTAATTCCCTGTTTTCCCGCTCTTTTATAGCTATTGTATGACAAAAGGAACGGAAAAGTTCCCGGTAATGCAGCTCCGCCGTGGACAGCTTCTCCGTCTCAGACTGTACTCTCTCCCAGGCATCCTTCCCTTGCAGCGTATACCAGGGCTTTCCCGCCGGATGTATTCCGAACAGATACCGGCCTGCATCGAACACCAGAAAGTCTTCCATGGGAAAGCGGTCTGCAAAATGCACCATCAGAAAGGTCAGAATATTATTCTTCGGCGCGATCTTCGAATAGAGGATTGTATTCTCCAGTTCTTCAAACCGCGTAAATCCTTTCAGATGGTGATACTCATTTCCGGCGCCTCTGGCCAGGCTGAAGGTCTGGTTTACATACGTGTCTGCCATGGCATCCAGCAGATGTCCCGGCGGACACTTTTCGGAAAGCCCCTTTGCAATGGTACGGTATACCGCCTGGGCCTTTTCCGGCTTCGGGGATGAAAGAGCCAGACACAGGCTCTCATAATCTTCCTCCCCAAATCTGCGTTTCAATGTCCGGATCACCTTCACCGTCTTCTCCGGATCCGGTATGACCTCCACCGACTCCGAGAACAGCAGGTTCTCCTCGATGGTGGTGACCATAGTATCCCGGATGATACAGTGATCTTCATAAGTATTATAAATAGCGGTGAAGATTCCCTCCAGCGAATCCTCACAGTGATAAATCTTCATATGATCCGTTTCTCCTCCTGCCGTACCCCGTTCGGGAACATCCCATCATCAAATAAGGTCATCTGCCGGTAACTCATGCCATCGCTGCCGAACCGGATCCGTTCCTTCGGATCCGTCAGATTCCGCACGATATAATCCTCCTCCAGCTTCGTAGGATACATCATCCTGCCGCTGCAGGTAATAAAATACACTGCCCGCTTTAATACCACTCCTAACTTCTTCAGATCCTGAAAAGTCAGCTTCGTACTCCGCCTGGCAGCAAGGATCCGCCTGGCGCTCTTCACGCCGATCCCCGGCACCCGAAGCAGATCCCCATAAGGTGCTCTGTTGATCTCCATCGGAAAACATTCCAGATGCCGCACTGCCCAGTCCTCCTTGGGATCTAACATGACATTAAAATACGGTCTTGTCTCATCCAACAGTTCCTCTGCCCGAAATCCATAAAACCGGAGCAGCCAGTCCGCCTGGTACAGACGGTGTTCCCGCAGAAGCGGTGGTCCTCCCGGAAGCGCCGGCAGGCTTTTGTCCTCGTTGACTTTTACAAACGCAGAATAGAAGACTCTCTTTAACTCAAACTTCTGATACAGGCTCTCCGCCACATTTAAAATCTGATAATCCGTCTCCGGCGTCGCACCAATGATCATCTGGGTAGACTGTCCACCGGATACAAAGTGGGGACTCTTACGGTACAGGATCAGTTCCTCCTTATTCGCATGGATGCCGTTCTGGATCTGCCGCATGGGGGTCAGAATATTCTTCCGGTGCTTATTCGGTGCCAGTGTCCGAAGTCCCTCCGCTGTAGGGAGTTCCAGGTTCACGCTCATACGGTCTGCCAGGTATCCCATCCGCTGCACCAGCTCCGGATCTGCCCCGGGAATCGCCTTCACATGGACATAGCCATTAAAATGGTAGTGATTCCGAAGCAGCCAAATGGTCCGGTATAATAATTCCATGGTAAACGTAGGATCCTGTACAATGCCGGAGCTTAAGAACAGTCCCTCGATATAATTCCGTCGGTAGAACTCCATGGTCAGTGTACAGATCTCCTCCGGGGTAAAAGTGGCTCTGGGGACATCGTTGGACTTCCGGTTCAGGCAATATTTGCAATCGAAGATACATTCATTGGTCATCAATATCTTAAGTAAAGAAATACATCTGCCGTCGGAAGAAAAGCTGTGACAGATCCCTGCCTTCGCACAGTTTCCCATATGCTTCCCGTCCCCCTTACGCTCCACACCGCTGGACGTACATGCTACATCAAAACGAGCTGCATCCGTCAGGATCTCCAGCTTCTGCATGATGGACAATTCCCCATTTTGTATAAGATATTCCAAGTTATCACCGCCTCTTACCGAAAATTTCCATAATAAGAACATTTGTTCTGATGTATATCTAAATTAGCACATATGTTCGATTTTTGCAAGTGGTTATTTTTTCCGAAAAAAGGCTTGCAAAATCATGCGTTTCGCAGTTAAATAATATAGGAGTATTTTGTAACACAAGCCGCCAGGCGGCAGAATGAGAGGTCAGTATGTCAGATATTGTCATACCTAAAAATTATAAGTCTCAGCTGAACCTGTACGAGACACAGGTTGCCATTAAGACAGTGAAGGACTTTTTCCAGGGATTGTTAGCAGAGCGTCTGCACCTGCTGCGTGTATCTGCTCCCTTATTTGTGGATCCTACATCCGGACTGAACGATAATCTGAACGGTGTGGAGCGTCCCGTGAATTTCCATATTGCAGCACAGGGAGACCGTGAAGCAGAGATCGTACAGTCTCTGGCCAAATGGAAGCGCTATGCCCTGCAGAAGTATGGTTTCAAACCCGGTGAGGGACTCTACACCGACATGAGTGCCATCCGCCAGGATGAGACCACCGACAACATCCACTCTATCTATGTAGATCAATGGGACTGGGAGAAGATCATCACCAGGGATGAACGGAATCTTGAAACTCTGAAGGAGACCGTCCGCACCGTATACAAAGTTCTGCGCAAGACGGAGAAATATATGTCCATCCATTACGATTACATTGAGGAGATCCTTCCTCACGACATCTTCTTCGTAACTACCAGTGAACTGGAGGAAATGTTCCCTGATTATTCTCCGAAGGAACGCGAATACTACATTGCCAAGGCTAAGGGTGCTGTCTGCATCATGCAGATCGGCGAGACCTTAGAGAACGGTAAGCCTCACGATGGTCGTGCCCCGGACTACGATGACTGGTCCCTGAATGCGGATATCGTGGTATATTATCCGGTCCTGGATATCGCTCTGGAGCTGTCCAGCATGGGTATCCGTGTAGACAAAAAGGCTCTGTTAGACCAGTTACAGAAGGCAGGCTGCCCCGAGCGTGCTGAACTTCCTTACCACAAGGCAGTCATTAACGGTGAGCTTCCTCTTACCATCGGCGGTGGTATCGGTCAGTCCCGTATCTGTATGTTCTTCTTAAGAAAAGCTCATATCGGCGAAGTACAGTGTTCTCTGTGGTCCGATGAAGTTAT